>Ga0070741_10009889_pt1 | contig 18280 bp, 18 predicted proteins | sample Coa_R1_4_FD_66440 | JGI IMG/M metagenome (GOLD analysis project Ga0070741, IMG submission 66440) | Surface soil microbial communities from Centralia Pennsylvania, which are recovering from an underground coalmine fire - Coalmine... | ecosystem: Environmental > Terrestrial > Soil > Unclassified ...
CGTGCATAACGGTGCCTTCGGCGCCGACAAATTCGGCTTCAAAAAACTGAAGGGCGTGAACTGGAATTTCGGCGCGCCCCAGCTCTACGAGCATTCGCTTAAGCATGGCGAAGCCGTGGTCTCGGCCGATGGTGCACTCTGCGCGGATACCGGCGTGTTCACCGGCCGCAGCCCGAAGGACAAGTTCACCGTCCGCGATGCGCTCACCGACAAGTCCATGTGGTGGGCCGGCAACCAGTCGATCACCTCCGAGCAGTTCGAGGCGCTGTACCAGGACTTCCTCAAGCATGCCGAAGGCATGACGCTGTTCGCGCAGGATCTCTATGGCGGCGCCGATCCGAGCTTCCGCATCAAGACCCGCGTCTTCACCGAGCTCGCCTGGCATTCGCTGTTCATCCGCACGCTTTTGATCCGCCCCGAGGCCTCTGACCTCGCGAGCTTCGTGCCCGAGCTGACCATCGTCGACCTGCCGAGCTTCCGCGCCGATCCCAAACGTCACGGCGTGCGCTCGGAGAATGTCGTCGCCATCGATTTCGCCCGCAAGATCGTCCTGATCGGCGGGTCTTATTATGCCGGCGAGATGAAGAAGAGCGTGTTCACCACGCTGAACTTCTATCTGCCCGAGAGGGGCGTGATGCCGATGCACTGCTCGGCCAATGTCGGCCCCGACGGCGACACCGCGATCTTCTTCGGCCTGTCCGGCACCGGCAAGACCACGCTGTCCGCCGATCCCCAGCGCACCCTGATCGGCGACGATGAGCATGGCTGGGGCAGCGACGGCATCTTCAATTTCGAGGGCGGCTGCTACGCCAAGTGCATCAAGCTCTCGCAGGAGGCCGAGCCGGAAATTTATGCGGCGAGCAAGCGCTTCGGCGCGGTGCTGGAGAACGTCGTGCTCGACGCCCACACGCGTGCGCCCGATTTCGACGACGGCTCCAAGACCGAGAACACCCGTTCGGCCTATCCGCTCGAGTTCATTCCGAACGCCTCGCGCTCCGGCCGCGCGCCGCATCCGAAGAATCTGGTGATGCTGGCGGCCGACGCCTTCGGCGTGCTGCCGCCGATCGCCAAGCTGACGCCGGCGCAGGCGATGTATCATTTCCTGTCCGGCTATACCGCCAAGGTCGCCGGCACCGAGCGCGGCCTGGGTTCCGAGCCGCAGCCGGAATTCTCGACCTGTTTCGGCTCGCCGTTCTTGCCGCGCGATCCCTCGGTCTATGGCAATCTGCTGCGTGAATTGATCGCCAAGCACGATGTCGATTGCTGGCTGGTCAACACGGGGTGGACCGGCGGCAAGTTCGGCATCGGCCGCCGCATGCCGATCAAGGTGACGCGCGCGCTTCTGACTGCGGCGCTGAACGGCTCGCTGCGCAACGCCGACTTCCGCACCGACAAATATTTCGGCTTCGCGGTGCCGACCTCGCTGCCGGGCGTCGAGCCGCACATCCTCGATCCCATCAAGACCTGGGCCGACAAGGCCGAGTTCGACAAGACCGCGCGGGCGCTGGTCGGCATGTTCGCGAAGAACTTTGCCAAGTTCGAGAAGTCGGTCGACGCCGAAATCCGCGCCGCCGCGCCGGAGATCAAGCTCGCGGCGGAGCGAGACGATCGCGCAATCGGAATCAAAAAGGGCGGCCGCAAGGCCGCCCTCTGTTTTTTGCGCGGACGACGAAATGTTTAACCGCGCGTTAACCACGACGGCCCTGTAGTGCGGCGGATTGTCTCATCTCGCGCAGGGGAATCGGCATGTCGGACATTTTCAGCGTTCTGCAAAGTGCCTATGCGACGGCACCGCTGACGACGACTGCGACCAAATACACGCCCGTCGATCCGAAGGCCTGGCAAGGCACGTGGAGCGGGACCTACGGCACCAGCAACCAGAAATTCGAGTTCACGATTTCCAACGTCAACGGTTTTCGCGCGCAAGTGAAATACCAGAGCGGAAGCACCGTGCAGTATCAGCAGGTGCTGATCGGCAATTCCTCGTTCCGGATCGGCAATACCAAGTTCATGCTGACGGGCACGGGTCAGGCGAACATCGCCAACGCCGTCACCGATCCCGTCACCGGCGACACCAGCCTGGTGCAGGCCACCGCGACGCAGGATAAGTAACGCCGCGAGTGAGCACAGGCAGGCGCTCACCGCTTCATCTTCGTCATTCCGGGGCGCGCGTAAGGGCGAACCCGGAATCCATCGAACAGCAGTGACGGTGGATGAATGGATTCCGGGTCTGGCCCTTCGGGCCATCCCGGAATGACGAGCTGAGCTAGGCCTTGAAGTAACCCATCTGCGTCGTGGTCGCGAGCAGTTTGCCGAACGGCGACCACAACTCGCCAGTCTGGTCGTGATAGCTGCGATTGAAGATGTTCGCATCCGCGCAGGCGAGCACATGGGTGATGTCTTCGGCCGCGAGATCGTCGGCGCCAGTGTGGAAATAAGTCGTCAGCGTCACCGTGCCGAACGGCACCAGCTCGCGCCTTGCATGGAAGATGCGGGCGAAGAACGCGTCCGACATCGCGACCAGCGACAGCATGTCGATCCTGCGCGGCGCGCGGTCGCCGATCCACAGTCTTGAATAGGCGCTGGCCGGCACGCTCTTGCCGGCGCCGAAATCCGGATCGCCCTCGACGAAGCGGAAGTCGTATTGCTTGACCCAGGGCGCGGCGATCTTGGCGTAGGGCATGGTCTTGTCGAACGCCGTCGCCTCGGGCATCAGCGCCTGTTGATGCGACCATGACGGCTTGCGTTCGGCAAACACGGCGGTCGCAAGCGTTGCGACATCGCCGCCGCCCTGGCTGAGCTCGACGCACCAATGCTGCGAGGAGCGGTTGGCCTTGACCAGCCGTACGTCGAGGTCGAACTCGCCTTCCGCGATCGGCGCGCAGTAATTCACCGTGATGGCCAGCGGATCGCCCGCGCGCTGCGGATGCTCCATCAGCGCGCGCAGGATGGTCGCGGCGGTGAAGCCGCCGAACGGCCCGACAAAGGCGAAATAGTCGGGGCTGGTGCGCCCCTGCCAGCGGCTGTCGCCGGCGGTGACGCGGGTGGCCTCGTCGAACAGGTGAGGAAGCTTGGTGAGCATTGAATTCCCAGCGTTTTGGAAATGTCATTCCGGGGCGGTGCGTCAGCACCGAACCCGGAATCTCGAGGTTCCGGGTTCGCGCGTGCGCGCGCCCCGGAACGACGGGAATAGTATGATCGCCATCAGGCAAATTTCAATGACGCCGCAGGTAATGGCTTTCGGTTCAGGCCCGCGCGCCGCGCACGTCCTTGCCCTGCTCGGTCAGCGGCCGCACCGGCACGTTCCAGATGTCCTCGGCATATTCGCGGATGGTGCGGTCCGAGGAGAACCACGCCATGCGCGCCACGTTGAGCACGCTGGCCCGCGTCCAGGCCGGCATCACCTGCCAGCGTGCGTCGATGCCGCGCTGCGCCTCGAAATAGGAATCGAAATCCGCGCTGACCATGTAATGGTCGAGATAGCGCAGCGCATGCGCGATCTGCTCGAAGCGGCTCGGCTCGCCCGGCGAGAATTCGCCCGAGCCGATCGCGTTGATGGCGCGCGCCAGTCGCGGCGATTTGCGGATCACGTCGGTGGCGTCCAGCCCCTGCTTGCGGCGGACGGTGACGTCCATCGCCTCCATGCCGAAGATCGCGATGTTCTCCGGCCCGACATGGTCGCGGATTTCGATATTGGCGCCGTCGAGCGTGCCGATGGTGATGGCGCCGTTCAGCGCCAGCTTCATGTTGCCGGTGCCGGAGGCTTCCATGCCGGCGGTCGAAATCTGCTCGGAGAGGTCGGCGGCCGGTATGATCACCTCGGCAAGGCTGACATTGTAGTCCGGCAGGAACGCGACGCTGAGCCGGCCCGCGATCGCGGGATCGTTGTTGACGATCTCGGCGACGTCGTTGATCAGCTTGATGATCAGCTTGGCGTAACGATAGCTCGCCGCCGCCTTGCCGGCGAAGATTTTCACCCGCGGCGCCCAATCCTTCTGCGGCTCGTCCTTCATCGCCTGATACAGCGCCACCGTCTCGAGGATGTTGAGCAGCTGGCGCTTGTATTCGTGGATGCGCTTGATCTGCACGTCGAACAGCGCCGACGGATCGACCTTGATGCCGAGCCGCTCGCCGATCACGCGTGTCAACGCGATCTTGTTGTGTAGCTTGACCTTGCGGAATTGCTGCTGGAAGGCGTTGTCGCTGGCGCGCGCCTCGAGCAGCTCGAGCCGGGTCGGATCGTCGAGCACGGCATCGCCGCAGACCTCGCGCAACAGGTCGGTCAGCCGGGGATTGGCGAGCATCAGCCAGCGACGGAAGGTGATGCCGTTGGTCTTGTTGGTGATGCGGCCGGGATAGAGATGGTTGAGATCGCTGAATACGGTCTCGCGCATCAACTCCGAATGCATCGCCGAGACGCCGTTGATGCGATGCGAGCCGACGAAGGCGAGCTGCCCCATCCGCACCCGGCGGCCGCCGCGCTCGTCGATCAGCGAGACAGCGGCGCGGAAATCCACGTCGCCCGGCGCGCGGTGCTCGGCAAGCGCGAGATGCTTGTCGTTGATGCGGTAGATGATCTCGAGATGCCGCGGCAAGAGCCGCTGGAACAGCTCGACCGGCCAACTCTCCAGCGCTTCCGGCAGCAGCGTGTGGTTGGTGTAGGACAGCGTGTCGACGGTGATCTTCCAGGCCTCGTCCCAGCGGAAATTATGCAGGTCGACCAGGATGCGCATCAGCTCGGCAACCGCGAGCGAAGGATGGGTGTCGTTGAGCTGGACCGCGGCCTTCTGCGACAGGCTGCGCAGCTGCCCGTCGGCGCCGAGATGGCGCTTGATCAGGTCTTGCAGCGAGGCCGAGACGAAGAAATATTCCTGCCGCAGGCGAAGCTCGCGCCCGGCGGGACTTTCGTCGTTCGGATAGAGGAACTTGCAGATCGCTTCCGCGCGCGCTTCCTCGGACGAGGCACCGACATAGTCGCCGGTGTTGAACACGTCGAGCTTGAGCGGATCTGGCGAGCGCGCCGACCACAGCCGCAGCGCATTGACGTGGTTGCCGCGCCAGCCGACGATCGGCGTGTCATAGGCGACCGCCTGCACGGTCTCGGCGGGATGCCAGCTCGCGCGGTCGCGGCCCTGCTGGTCGACATGTTCGACCCAGCCGCCGAAATGAATGTGATAGGCCACTTCCGGCCGCTGGAATTCCCAGGGGTTGCCAAAACTCAGCCAGACATCGGGATATTCCTGCTGCCAGCCCTGATTGATGATCTGGCGGAACAGGCCGAAATCGTAGCGGATGCCGTAGCCGATCGCGGGGATCGCCAAGGTCGCCATGCTCTCCATGAAGCAGGCGGCGAGCCGTCCGAGGCCGCCATTGCCGAGCGCGGCATCCGGCTCGCACTGCCTGAGATCGCTCAAGCCGGGGCCGAGATCGCCGATCGCGGTCTCGAAGATTTTCAGGAGGCCCATGTTGTTGAGCGCATCGAAGAACAGCCGGCCGATCAGGAATTCGAGGCTGAGGTAATAGACCCGCTTGCGGCCGGCGTCGTAGCTGTCCTTCTCGGCCATCAGCCAGCGATGCACGATGCGGTCGCGCAGCGCCAGCGCCGTTGCCTTGTACCAGTCCTGACGCGTCGCCATGCTGGCTTCCTTGCCGATGGCAAGACGCAGCTTGGTCAGCACCGCGCTCTTGATCTCGGCGATCGCGAGCTCGTCGATGGGCTGGCTGGGTGGCGGCTGATAAGGCGAATGCTCTTGCAACTTGCGAACTCTTACGTTGTCCCGGCGAAATGATACGCCTTGCGCTGCGGCATCGGAACCCCGGCGCCTGTGCACAATATGCTCAGGTTTTATGCAAGGATCGGGCCGATTCGGCCAGACTCGGGTCGTACGGATCGGTGATATAGTCGGCGCAACGCACGACAAGGTGTGGAGGAACCCGCCATGAGATTGCTGATCGAAATCATCGCCGCGATCCTGCTGATCTGCTGCGTGAGCGTCTCCAGTGCAGCCTTTGCCGCCGGCAAGATGGGTAGAACAGCCGACGGCTCGAGCTGCGGCGTCAGCGTGCCCGCGAACGCTTCCCCAGCCGCGCGCTGCGCCGCGATCAAGCGGCAATGCGGCGGGAAGTTCTATGCCAACGCCTGCGGCAAGTACCTGCTGTCGGCGGTGCACTGAGGTGACGAATGCCGGGAGCGAGGCGCGCGCGGGCCGATGATCTCGCCGGACTGCTTGCGTTGTTTCGCGTTTCGGAAGTCAGTGCCGCAGCCGACCCGATCGAGCGGGCGGAAAGCATCTGGGCGCAAATCCTGTCCTGCGGCGGCTTGACGGTCTTTGTTGCGGAGAGTGAATCGAAGATCGCTGCGACCTGCATGTTGATCACGGCGCCGAACCTTTTGCGGTCCGGCCGTCAGCATGCATTCCTCGAAAACGTCGTCACGCATCCCGATTTGCGGCGCCGCGGTTATGGACGTGCGGTCGTGATTGCGGCGCTCGCCGCCGCTTGGGAGCAGGATTGTCATCACGTCTTCCTGCAAAGCGGGCGCGCCGACCCCCGTGTGCATCGCTTTTATGAAGGTTGCGGATTCGAGCCCGGCTTGCGCACCGCCTACGTTGCGCGGCGTCCGGCTTCGTAAGCCATCGGCCTCGCGTCAAATCTGCGCGCCGGAACGAATTAAGAACACTTTCACAAGTCTTTGATATATAATAGCGATTCGGCGCACTGCCGACACAACATCTATGGTCTGTCCGCGCCCGGGAGGGCTACATGTCCACAACCGCCTTTGATCAATTCGCTCTCACCCGCATTGCCGACTTCGCGCGAACGCTGTCGCGCCTGCACCAGGCGTCCCGCCGCCGCGCCGTCGACGACGACCAGATCGACCGCGAATTCAACGCGGTCTGCATGTCGGTGTGGGGCTACACCATCGACGACATCTCGGACGAGCTGTTCTCGACCGAGGACCACGGCTTCCTCGACACGCTCGACGAGGCGCATGCGCGCATCTTCGCGGCCGAGCAGGGCTACGACCTCGTCGACGACAACGGCATGCTCACGGATTGGTGGGGCTTTTGCTGGATGATCCTCGCCGAGAAGCGCGGGCTGCTCACGCCGGAGAACCGCGCGGCCGCGCGCGCCGCGATCGAGGAGAAATATCTCGCCGCGCCGAACGTAATCGGCGTGATCGTGGGGAGGTAGCTGGGACCTCATCCTGAGGAGCCTGCGCAGCAGGCGTCTCGAAGGATGGCAACGAATCGGCCTCATGGTTCGAGACGCGCGAAGACGCGCTCCTCACCATGAGGGACCAGATTAGTTCGCTTCCGCGCGCTTGTTCTTCGCAGCTGCCGGCTTCGCGATCGGCGGCAGCGGTATGGCGCTCACCGTGGGCGGCGACGCATCATTGGCGACTTCGGCGGTGACCGGCGCGACCTTCATCTCGCCGAGACGCGCGCGCACCGCGGCCGTCAGTCCCGGATAGGACGCGATCGGCGTGAAGTCGCCGGCCTGACCATCGGCGCGGACGCCGGAATAGGCGACGAGTCCCTCGGTGGTCGCAACAACGTCGCCGGCGTGGAGCGAATTGTCGAGCGCGAGATCGACCGGCGCGAGGCCGGCGGAGTTGCGGCCGTTGCAGGTGCAGTCGGCACGCAACGCCTTGCGGTAGGCAAACGCATTCACGCTGTCGGCATAGCGTTCGCCAGTGACGCTGGTGGCGCCGTCGATATTGGAGCCGTAATACACCTTGGTGGCGCTGGCCGGGCAGAACGCCTGGCACATCTGCACCGGCGAAGCGGCGGCGCGCATCAGCGGAAAATACTTGCCGTCGCAGCTGCGCACGCAGAACGCGGGACCCGAGCCGCCCGCGACCCCGCGCAGCGGCGGCGGTGTTAGTGGCTGCGGACCGTTGGTCGGGTCGGCAAAGGCGCTCGCTTGCGGCGGCGCTTCCTGGCGCTGCTGCTTGTTGCCGCCGAAGAAGAAGTCGAACAGGCTTTCGGCGGAGGCGGGCAGGGGCGTGACCGCGAACGGGATCGCCACGGCCATGGTGGCAGCCAGCATCATGCGGCGCCGCCGGCGCGCAATTAAGAACTCGTTACGCAACGCTTACTCCACCCCACGCAACAAACGCACACGACGATACTGCGCCAAAGCGGGACGCGCCTTAGCCGCGGATTCACCTTAAGCGCGGATGGTAAACGAGCGGTGTGCGAGAGAGGCGATTTGCGGAAAAGAGTGCGGTGTGCTCCCTCTCCCCGTTCTTACGGGGAGAGGGTTGGGGTGAGGGGCTTCTTTTCGCATCGGGACTCGTGGTGACTCCCCCTCACCCGGATCGCTGCGCGATCCGACCTCTCCCCGCACGCGGGGAGAGGTGAAGAGTCGTCGCGGCGAGAGAACGAGACTCAAATCTCACAAAAACTCGGCCGCCTTGTAGAGCGAGCGGAACGGCAGGCCGGCCTCCTTGAAGGTCGCATCCGCCCCTTCCTCGCGATCGACCATGGTCAGCACCAGCGCGACTTCGGCGCCGGTCTGACGCAGCGCATCGACCGCCTTCATCGCCGAGCCGCCGGTGGTGGTGACATCCTCGACCACGACCACGCGTTTTCCCGCGAGGCTTTCGCCCTTCGCGAGTCCCTCGATCGCGAGCCGCGCGCCGTGCTCTTTCGGTTGCTTGCGCACGAAGAAGGCCGCGATCGGATGACCCTTGATCCAGGACAGCTGTGCGATCGCGCCCGCCAGCGGCACCGCGCCCATTTCCAGGCCGCCGATGAAATCGAACTTGTCGTCTTTGAGCGCCTCGTAGGTCAATTCGGCGAGCAGGGTGGCGCCCTCGGGGTCGAGCATGGTCGGCTTGAGGTTGAAATAGAAGTCGCTCTTGCGGCCCGAGGCCAGGGTGATTTCACCGCGGCCGAACGAGCGCTTGCGGATGATCTCGTGGAGGCGGGCGCGGTTGGCAGATTTGGACAAGGTTTTATCCGGTCTGTTGTCAGGGAGCGGCAATTTATCGGCTGATCAGCCGAGATTCCAGCGGCTACGCGTGGCCGTCAACAGCGGCGCAGCCTTGGTTCTCAGGCGTGCCAAGGAACTGTTTTGCCGCAGCATTGCTCAAATGCTAGAGACGCTCCCCTGAACACAAGATGAAGGGGTTTGGATGACCATCGAACTTCACACCTGGAACACGCCGAACGGCCGCAAGATCTCGGTCGCGCTGGAGGAAATGGGGCTGCCCTACAAGGTCATCCCGGTGAACATCGGCAAGGGCGAGCAGATGGCGCCGTCTTTCCTAGCCATCAGCCCGAACAACAAGATTCCTGCGATCGTCGATCCCGACGGCCCCGACGGCAAGCGCGTCAGCATTTTCGAGTCCGGCGCGATCCTGCTTTATCTCGGCGAGAAGACCGGTAAATTCCTGCCCAAACCGCTGGCCGAGCGGATCCCCGTCTATGAGTGGCTGATGTGGCAGATGGGCGGCTTCGGGCCGATGCCGGGACAGGTGCATCACTTCATCGCGCTCGAAAACGAGCAGGACCGCGCCTACGGCTTGAAGCGCTACATGGCGGAGACGCGGCGGCTGTATGACGTGCTCAACAAACGGCTTGCGAAGGTGGAGTTCGTCGCCGGACCGTTATCGGTTGCCGATTTCGCGATTCTCGGTTGGGCCTGGCGCCATCCGCGCCACAAGGTCGATCTCGGCGATTTTCCCAACGTCAAGCGCTGGTATGAGCAATTGATGGCGCGGCCGGCGACGAAGCGCGGCATGGACGCGAAATTGGATTGAAGCCGTCATTGCCGGGCTTGACCCGGCAATCTACCTTCTTCGCGAAATCCCGTTGCGTGCTGGCGCAAGCGATGGATGCGCGGGTCAAGCCCGCGCATGACGAAAGGTGCTAGTCCTGCGACCCCCTACTCCCCCGCCTGCAGCTTGCGCTGCAGCGGCAGCAGGTCGCCGCCCGACTTGACCAGCCGCGGTCCTTCGGGCTCCTTGGAGAAATCCAGCTCCTCGATGCGGCCGGCGCGCTTCTCGATCTTCTCGGAAGAAATCAAAATCTGCCGCACGTCCTCGTTGACGTCGCCGAAATGCTTGCCGAGCTTCAACACGCGCTCGCGCAGCCGGCCGAGATCGTCGCCCAGATGCATCACCTCGTTGCGAATCTGGTCGGCGGCGTCGCGGATCCGCGCGTCCTTGAGGATTTGCTGCATCACCTGGATCGCCAGCATCAACAGCGACGGCGACACCAGCACCACGCGGGCGCGATAGGCTTTTTGCACGATATCGTCGAACCCGTCATGGATTTCGGCATAGACCGATTCCGACGGCACGAACATCAGCGCGGTGTCCTGGGTCTCGCCGGCGATCAGGTATTTCTCCGCGATGTCGCCGACATGCTTCATGATATCGGCGCGCAGCCGCTGGCCGGCGAGCTTGCGCTCCTCGTCGCTGCGCGCGTCGTGCAGCGCGGTCATCGCCTCCAGCGGGAATTTGGCGTCGATGCAGAGCGGGCGCTGGTCGGGCAGGAACACCACGCAGTCCGGCCGCTTTCCGGTCGAGAGCGTATACTGGAATTCGAAGCTGCCTTTCGGCATGCCGTCCTGGACGATCGCCTCCATCCGCGCCTGGCCGAAGGCACCGCGCGACTGCTTGTTGGCGAGCACGTCGCGCAAGGTCGTGACCTGCGTGGTGAGATCGGTGAGGTTCTTGTGCGCGTTGTCGATGATGCCGAGCCGCTCATGCAGCTTGCGCAACGAGTCCATCGTGTTGCGCGTGGTCTGCTCCATCGACTGGCCGACGCGATGGGTCACCGAATCGAGCCGCTCGTTGACCGCGCGCGCCATCTCGGCCTGACGGCCGGAGAGCGCCTGCGCCATCGCGTCGACGCGGCCCGAGGCCTCGGCCTGCGCCCGCATCATGTCGCGGATGCGTTCCTCGAGTTCGTCGGCCCGCGCGGCCTGCACTTGCGCCAGCAGCGCGTCGCGCTTGCCGGAGCGCCCCACCACGATGGCGATGATCAGCAGCAACAGCAGCGTGAGCGCGGCAAAGCCGATCAGCGCGTCGGCGAGGCGGACCGGCCAGTCGCCGATCACGAACAGGATCTGGTTCATGCCCCCTGTCTAACCGATTCGCGCGAAATCGCGAACGAAGAGGGAACATTTATGGTGAACACGGCGTAAATTTTCATGGTTAACGCTAGTGCCGCCGATCTGAAGTCCCTGACTCGCTCGCGGCAAAATCGGGTTCAGGGACTTCAGATCGAAAGCGGCACTGGAATCTTGGATTTGCTAGTGCCCATAACTTTCCGAAGTCCGCGAAAAGGTGTTGCGGCGATGGTGCGCGGGACTTCGGAAAGTGGGCACTAGCTCAGTTTTTATGGTTAGCGGCGCCTTAACGGGCCTTCGGATCGATTGACCCAAAGGGATCAGCCCCTTAAATCGCGCGCCAGAGCATTGAAATCATGGCCCTCAGAGAAATCATCGTCCTCCCGGACAAGCAGCTGCGTCTCGTGTCCAAGCCGATCGAGAAGGTGACGCCTGAGATCCGCAAGCTCGCCGACGACATGTTCGAGACCATGTATGCCGCGCCCGGCATCGGGCTCGCGGCGATCCAGGTCGCGCAACCGCTGCGACTGATCACCATGGATCTCGCGAAGAAGAACGAGGAGGGCGAGACCACGCCGCAGCCGCGCGTGTTCATCAATCCGGAAATCCTGTCCTCGTCCGAGGAGACATCGGTTTACGAGGAAGGCTGCCTGTCGATCCCCGAATATTACGAGGAGGTCGAGCGGCCGTCGCGGGTGCGCGTGCGCTTCACCGATCTCGACGGCAAGGTGCATGAGGAAGACGCCGAGGGGTTGTATGCAACCTGCATCCAGCATGAGATCGATCATCTCAATGGGGTGCTGTTCATCGACTATCTGTCGAAGCTGAAGCGCGACCGCGTGCACAAGAAGTTCTCGAAGGCCGCCAAGCGCGCGGAGGAGTAGTGTCGCTCTTTCCGTCGTCATGGCCGGGCTTGACCCGGCCATCCACGTCTTGAGGTGAAAAAGCAAGACGTGGATGCCCGCGACAAGCGCGGGCATGACGAGTACCAAATGAGCGGCGTTGTGTGAGGCAAGAAGCAGAAAATGCCCCTCCGTCTGATTTTCATGGGCACGCCGGAATTTTCCGTGCCGACGCTGCTGGAGCTGGTGGCGCACGGCCACGACATCGCGGCGGTCTATACCCGCAGCCCCAAGCCCGGCGGACGGCGAGGTCTCGAGCTGCAGCCGACCCCGATCGAACGCGAGGCGCGGCGACTCGATATTCCCGTGCTGACGCCGAAGACCCTGAAAACGCCGGAAGCGCTGGACGCGTTTCGTGCGCATGAGGCCGATGTCGCCGTGGTCGTCGCCTACGGCATGATCCTGCCGCAGGCGATCCTCGATGCACCAAAACTCGGTTGCTTCAACCTGCATGCCTCGCTGCTGCCGCGCTGGCGCGGCGCTGCGCCGATCAACCGCGCCATCATGGCTGAAGATACCGAATCCGGCGTGATGGTGATGAAGATGGACGCCGGTCTCGATACCGGCGATGTCGCCACGGCCGAACGATTGGCGATCACAGACGCGATGACCGCGTCCGACCTGCATGACGCGTTGGCGCGGCTCGGCGCGGATCTGATGGTGCGTGCCATGGCTGCGCTGGAGCGCGGCGCGCTGCAATTGACCAAACAAAGTGAAAGCGGCGTCACCTACGCCGCCAAGATCGACAAGGCCGAGGCGCATATCAACTGGAGCAAGCCCGCGCATGCGGTGCTGCGCCAGATCCACGGGCTGTCGCCGTTTCCCGGGGCGTGGAGCGAGATCGCAGGCGGCGGCGAAGCCGCGCGCCTGAAAATCCTGCGCTGTGAGCTCGCGAAGGGTTCGGGACCTCCCGGAACGGTCGTCGACAATCATCTCACCATCGCCTGCGGCGAGGGCGCGATCCGCGCGATCGAATTGCAGCGCGCCGGCAAGGCGCCGATGAAGGCTGCGGAATTTTTGCGCGGCACGCCGGTGAAGCCCGGAGCGCGGCTGCAATGATCGTTCGGCGGGAGAGGGCCGCCGATGTCGCTGGCATCCGCGCCATCCTGTGCGCGGCCTTTGCCGGTGATCAGGAGGCTGATCTGGTTGATAGCCTGCGCCGCGACGGCGATCTGCTGCTGTCGATGGTCGCGGAGGATTCGGGAGACGTTATCGGCTGCATCGGGTTTTCGCGGCTGTGGATCTCCCATCAAGGCGAACGCTCGCCCGGAGTGAGCCTGGCGCCGCTCGCCGTCACGGCCGAGCGCAGGCGGCGCGGCATCGGTGCGGCGTTGGTCGAGGCCGGTCATGCGCATCTGCGGAGCGCAGGCGAAACCATCGTCTTTGTACTGGGGGATCCCGCCTACTACGGCCGCTTCGGCTATTCGATCGCTGCGGCGGCAGACTTCGACTGTTGCTACGCCGGACCGCATTTTCAGGCGCTGGCGCTGACGAGTTCCGCGCCAACGGCCGGAGCGATCGTCTATGCTGCTGCGTTCGCTCATTTGCAGTAATCCGGTCACATGCCCCGTTACAAGCTCACCATCGAATATGACGGCGCGCCGTTCGCGGGCTGGCAGCTGCAGGCGGATCATCCGACCGTGCAGGGCGCGCTGGAGGCCGCGGTCAAGGCGACGTGCGGGGAGGATGTGCGCGTGCATGGCGCGGGCCGCACCGATGCCGGCGTGCATGCGCTGGGGCAAGTCGCCCATTGCGACATCACGAAGAACTTTACGGCAGGGCGTTTGCGCGACGCCGTCAATGCGCATCTGCGCCCCGCCCCGATCGCGGTGCTGTCAGCGGAGATCGTGCCCGAAACCTTCGAGGCGCGTTTCTCTGCGATCAAGCGCCACTATCTTTACCGCATCGCCAATACGCGCGCGAACCTCGCGCTCGATATCGGGCGCACCTGGCGGGTGCCGCGGCGGCTCGACGTTGACGCCATGCATGCCGCCGCGCAGCGCCTCATCGGCAAGCACGATTTCACCACGTTTCGCGACACCGAATGCCAGGCGAAATCGCCGGAAAAGACGCTCGACCAGCTCGACGTCCTCAGGGACGGCGACGCGATCCAGATTCTGACCTCGGCGCGCTCGTTCCTGCACAGCCAGGTGCGCTCGATGGTAGGCTCGCTGGTCTGGGTCGGCGAGGGCCGCTGGTCCGCGGATGATCTTGCGGCAGCACTTGCCGCACGCAACCGCGCCGCCTGCGGCCCTGTCGCGCCGCCGGAGGGATTGTATCTGGTGAAGGTGGATTACTAGCCGGTTCTGGTGAAGACGACGTGCATCGCGTTAGCGGTTGCAACATGCCGGGTCGGCTTGTAGCCGAGACGCGGCAGATCGATATTCGCAAACAGGCTTTCGCCCGATCCGAGCAGGACCGGCGAAATCGCAATATGCAGCTCCTCGACAAGGCGCGCGTAGAGATATTCCCGGATCGTCGCCACACCGCCGCCGAGCCTGATATCCTTGCTTCCCGCAGACTGCCGGGCGCGCTGCAAGGCCGCCTCGATCCCGTCCGTCACGAAGTGGAATACTGTGCCGCCTTTCATTTCGAGCGGTGGACGGGCGTGATGCGTCAGCACGAAGACATCGCAACGATAGGGCGGCTCGTCGCCCCACCAGCCCTTCCAGCTGTGGTCGGGCCACCCACCGCGGACCGGGCCGAACATGTTGCGGCCGAGAATCCACGCGCCGATGTTTTCAAAGCCGTGCTCGGCGAAATCATTGTCCGGACCGGTCGTTCCACCGTCCTTGTTGAACAACTTCTTCTGGAAGAACCGGGTCGGCAGCACCCATTCATGCAGCGCCATGCCGCCAACGCCCATTGGATTGTCGATGTCCTGATTGGGACCGGCGCCGTAGCCATCGGCCGACACAGAAAAACAGCGGACTACGAGATTGGATGGCATGGACTGCTCCCGTCAGATTGATGATGTGTGCCAAGGACGCTCGGAGCGGGTTCGTTCCGACAATTTCAGGTGGGCGTTTGGTTCTATCGGGAGTTTGGTCCTGTCTTGCCCCTACGGAGGTCTTATCCCTCCCCCCGCGAAGCGGTGGGGAGGGTCGACGCGAGCGGAGCGAGCGTCGGGGTTGGGGGTGTTTCATTTGGGCCGTGCTCGCGGAGTGACCCCCTACCCGCCTCGCTCTGGCGCGCAAGTGCGCTGCCCCGAGCTCGGCACCCTCCCCACCACTCGCTCCGGCGCGCAAGGGCGCTGCCGAGCTCGTGGGAGGAGGGATAAGTGCCTCAATCCCGCAGCAGCTCGTTGATGCTGGTCTTGGAGCGGGTGCGCTCGTCGACGGTCTTGACGATGACGGCGCAGGCCGTTGACGGCCCGGGCTGGCCGTTCTGCAGCGGCTTGCCCGGCAACGCGCCGGGCACCACCACCGAATATTCCGGCACCTCCCCGACAAACACCTGGCCCGTGTTGCGGTCGACGATCTTGGTCGAGGCGCCGAGGAACACGCCCATCGCCAGCACCGCGCCCTTGCGCACGATCACGCCCTCGGCGACCTCGCTGCGCGCGCCGATGAAGCAATCGTCCTCGACGATCACGGGCTCGGCCTGCAGCGGCTCCAGCACGCCGCCGATGCCGACGCCGCCGGAGATGTGCACGCGTTTGCCAATCTGGGCGCAGGAGCCGACCGTCGACCAGGTGTCGATCATGGTGGATTCATCGACATAGGCGCCGAGATTGACGAAGGACGGCATCAGCACGACATTTTTGGCGATGAAGGCCGAGCGGCGCACGATGGCGCCCGGCACCGCGCGAAATCCGGCATCGCGAAAACGATTCTCGCCCCAGCCCTCGAATTTCGAGGGCACCTTGTCCCACCACGTCGCCTTGCCGGGGCCGCCGGGAATCGTGCTCATGTCGTTGAGGCGGAAGGACAGCAGCACCGCCTTCTTCAGCCATTGATGCACTTTCCATTTGCCGTTGGTCTCGCGCTCGGCGACGCGCGCCTCGCCCTTGTCCATCAGCTCCAGCGCGTGATCGACGGCCTCGCGGACCTCGCCCCTGGTCGAGGTCGAGATTCCCTCGCGCGCGTCGAACGCGCTGTTGATGGTGGTTTCGAGTTGGGAGGCGGACATCGCTGTTTCCTGACGCAATGCTTTTTGCGGGGAGGCTTTTTCGGGATTTGAGCGGGGAGAGTCAAGAACACAGTCGTCATGGCCGGGCTTGGCCCGGCCATCCACGTCCTGGTCTGCGAAGAAAGACGTGGATGCCCGCGTCAAGCGCGGGCATGACGAGCTTTATTTGTGCACCAACCCCTTCAAAAATCCCGTCAGATCGTCCGTGACATGATCGACATGGGCGGCGTCGCGGCCTTCCAGCTCCCAGTCCTCGCGCACCACTTCCTTGGAGCCGTCAGGCACCACCAGCACCGTGGTCATGCCGAGCTGGTGAGGCACTACGAGGTTGCGGGCGAGATCCTCGAACATCGCTGCCCTCGTTGGATCGACCGAATGGTCGCGTAAGAACTTCTGATAGGTCTGCGGCGCCGGCTTCGGCTCGAGCTCGGCGGCGATGATGTCGAACACGCCATCGAAATGCCCGCTGAGGCCGAGCCGTGCCAGCACCGCATCGACATGGTCGACCGAGCCGTTGGTCAGGATCAGCTTGCGGCCCGGCAGTCTCGCGATCGCCTCGCCCATGGCGGGATTGGGCTCAAGCGGCGAGTGGTCGATCCTGTGCAAGTAAGCGAGATAGTCGTCGGCACGCACGCCGTGCAAGGTCATCATGCCGCGCATGGTGGTGCCGAAGCGCTTGTAATAGTCCTTCTGCAGCGCCCGGGCCTCGTCGCGCGAAATATTCAGCCAGGCGCTGACGAACTCGCCGATCCGCGCATCGACCTGCTGCCACAGATTGACATGATGCGGGTACAGCGTGTTGTCGAGATCGAACACCCAGCTGTCGATATGCGTGAAGGTGCGCTTACCGTTCATCGCACTCCCCACCCGTCGACGACGACGTTTGTTGTGGCACGTTTCCCATCACGGCATCGCAAAGCGCAGCGTCTTGCCGCCGCCACTCATATCGACCGCGGCAAAGCCGGTCGCGGCGAAGCCGCGGCTGGGACAATCGCCCTGCTCGGTGGTCTCGAATTTGCTCTCGCGGGTGCACAGCTGCGTGGTGCCGCCCCAGTTCAGCGGCTTGTCTTTCAACTTGATGGTGCGGTTATCGCTATCGACCGCCTCCGCAAAGCTGAAAATCTGTTTCGGCTGGCCGGTGACATCGGGATGCAGGCACTTGCCGGGATCGATGCGGTACCAGCCGCGGCTGACCACGGCCTTGCCGTCGTCGGTCGCGACCGCCGCCATGATCTTGTGCGGCGTATCGTTGCACCAGGTCAGTCCGGTCGCCGAGGGCGACTGCACCGCCTCGATCATTGCGGTGAAGAAATTCGGCGACTGCACCGCATCCGACGACAGCCCGCGGCTCCTGAGGAACGCATTGAGCGCGGCCTGCGTCTTCGGCCCGTCGGTACCGTCGATCGGCGCGGCATCGTAGCCCGCGATGACGAGCAGCCGCTGGATGCCGGCAAGCCGCGCCTGCTCGTCATCATACTCGCTGTCCTCGGCGAGATAGGCAACGAGATTGCCGTCGTCGCCCTGCTGCGGCGTGATCTGGGTGAACGGCGCCGGCGTCTGGCCGGAGCGGCACTGCCGGGCGGCGGCGATGACGAAATTGTCCTGGGCGACGCACAGCGTATCGTTGCCGTTCTGGGGAATGGGCGAGGCGCCATAAAGCCCGAGCACACGCGCATGCAACAGCAGGCGATCGGCGGTGAGCGTGCCCTGCAGCACCACGCGGCAGCTCGCCGGATCGATCCGGAACCAGCCGCGCGTCGCGGTCGCCGACTTCTCGTCGATGCCGATCGCGGCCTCCACCACATAGCTCATGCGGTTGCAGAGTTTCAGGCCCGCGAGCGCCGGCTCGGAGGATGAGAACAGGGATATCGCCGCCGCCGGCAACGCCAGAAGCGTTCGCTTCAAGAGAGACAACGAAGGCCGATTCGTCTTCCGTTCGTCATGCCCGGGCTTGACCCGGGCATCTACGCCTTTGGCGCGACGAGAAGACAAGACGTGGATGGCCGGAATAAATCCGGCCATGACGACCTTCTTGCGCGTCGCCGTTTTGGTCATCACTTGTGGATCAGCGTGCCGGTGCCCTGATTCGTGAACAACTCAAGCAATACCGCATGCTGCATCTTGCCGTCGATGATGACGACGCCCTGCACGCCCTGCTCCAG
>Ga0070741_10009890_pt1 | contig 18280 bp, 16 predicted proteins | sample Coa_R1_4_FD_66440 | JGI IMG/M metagenome (GOLD analysis project Ga0070741, IMG submission 66440) | Surface soil microbial communities from Centralia Pennsylvania, which are recovering from an underground coalmine fire - Coalmine... | ecosystem: Environmental > Terrestrial > Soil > Unclassified ...
TGGCTCCACCGCCACCCGCAGCTCCACCACTACACTCACCTCGGGCACGAGGCTCACCTCCTGTTCGCTCAGGGTCTGGGTGAGCCTACGTGCCCTTCTCGTCGGATCCTCGGAAGCTCGAACTGCGGTTCGCGGAACGCATCCCCATCGAGTCCGCCGGTTGCCGAGCAAAGACACCTCGTGCATACTCGTCTGTCGAGGTTGGACCGGCTCTCCGTGTGACCCTCACGGCTCCAAGCAAGGTCGCGGGGGGTCGGCCATGGAGGGGCGCGGTCGTCGGTTGGGGGCAGAGTGGTTCGGCGCCTAGGTCGAAAGCCTCAAGTCGGTTGCAGGCCGCGTCATCCCCTGGAGAGGCGTCCTTTGCCCGATGCGACGGAGGCCGTGGGTCACTAGCCTGGTGCGCGGTGCTCCGTGCCGAGCACACGTTACGTCAGAGGAGGATCGTCGAGTGACGTACCAGTGGTCATCCAAGAAGGTGCTCGTTACCGGCGGGGCATCGTTCATCGGCTCGACGCTCGTGGACGCGCTGCTCCGGCGAGGGGCGTCCGTTCGCGTGGTGGACGACTTCTCGAGCGGGGCCTACCGCAACATCCGGGACGTGGTGGAGGACGGCTCGGTCGAGCTGATCCGCGGCGATCTCCGCCACCCGGACGTCGCTCGCGCGTCGGTCGACGGGATCGACGTTCTCTTCCATCTCGCCGCGGATCACGGAGGGCGAGGATACGTCGACCTGCACCAGTACGCGTGCTCGACCAATCTGGGCCTCGACTCCATCCTGTTCAAAGCTGCGCTGGATGCAGGTGTCGAGCAGATCACCTACGCCTCCTCCGGATGCATCTACCCCCTCTACCTCCAGGGGAACCCCGAGGAGACGCTGTACATCACCGAGGACATGGAGAAGGCGCCCGGCTACGATCCGGATGGCCTGTACGGACTCGCCAAGATGGCCGGCGAGCTGACGCTTCGGGCGATGCACAAGGAGTTCGGGGTCAAGACCGCCTCCTGCCGCTACTTCACGGTCTATGGGCCGCGCGGAGTCGAAAACCACGCGGTCATCGCGATGATCGCCCGTGCCTTCCTGCGCCAGGATCCCTTCTATGTGTGGGGGAGTGGTGAGCAGATCCGGAACTGGACCTACGTCGACGACATCGTCGAGGGGACCATCCGAGCTGCCGAGCGGATCGAGGACGGAACCGCCGTGAACCTCGGCACCATGGAACGGGTTCGGGTCATCGACGCCGTCCACATGGTGTGCGAGCTCGCGGGCTACGAGCCCGAGATCGTCCGGCAGCTCGACATGCCGGTCGGCCCGATGAACCGCGTGGCCGACAACTCGCTCGCCAAGCGCCTGCTCGATTGGGAGCCGGCGGTTCCGTTCGCCGAGGGGTTGAGGCGAACCTACGATTGGTACGTGTCCACGAAGACGCCCGACGAGGTCCGGGCGATCCTCGACTTCATGCTGACCGGACGCGGTGCTCCTCCGGCAGCCTCCGAGCCGGCCGGGGCGGCGGCGGGGGGGAGCGTGTGAGCGTCGTCCTCGAGGACGTGTCCGGCTCGCGTTCGGTGCTGGAGCGTCGCTGCCGCACGAGAGTCGACCGGCCGCGGGTGAACGGGGTCAGGATCGACCCCGTCTCCGCCGAGGAGTTCCTGACCGCCGTGTCCACGTTTCTGTCGTGCGGTCACAGCCACGTGGTCCACTTCTGCGCCGCCCACCCCACGGTCGAAGCGCGCCGGGACCCGGGCTACCGGGCCTTGCTGGACCGGGGGGCGCTGAACGTTCCGGACGGGATGGCGGTTGCCTGGGCGGCGCGCCTGTTGGGGACGAGGACGCAGCGCCTTGCCGGGACCGAGGCGACTCACCTGACCGCGGCGTGGGGGGTGGAGCGCGGGGTTCGCCACTATCTCTATGGCGCCACGCCGGAGACGCTGGAGCGCATGCATCGACGGTTGGACCGGTCCTATCCGGGGATCCTCGTGGTGGGCGCCGAGTCCCCGCCGTTTCGTCCTATGACGGACGAGGAGCTCACTTCGAGCGCCCGACGCATGCAGGACGCGGGGGCCCAGGTGGTGTGGGTCGGCCTCGGCGCGCCGAAGCAAGACGTCATCGCGCACCGACTCCGCGAGCTGCGGGCGGCACCGGTGATCATGTGCGTGGGGGCCGCGTTCGACTTCGTTGCCGGTACCGCGCGCCGGGCCCCCGCCTGGATGCGGCAGACCGGCCTGGAGTGGCTGCATCGGCTGGTTGCCGAGCCGCGGCGGCTGTGGAGGCGCTACCTGATCGGCAACCCCGCCTTCGTGTGGGGAGTCGTGCGCGACCGACTGGCGTCGTCACGACCGAACGCGCCCCGGTGAGACGGGCGACGGCGGCGCGGGTCCTGCGGCGGCTCCTCTTCCCGGCTCGGTCGGTTGCTTCCATGCACCCGGCCCTGTATCTCCCGGTGGCTCGAAGGGTCTACCGGGACGTGCCGGATCGAGTGGTGGGTCCGGACACGGAGCTCGTGATCGAGGGGTCCCCGCGTTCCGGCAACACGTTCGTCGTCGCCGCCTTCGAGCTCGCTCAGCGACGCCCCGTGCGGGTCGTCCACCACCTGCACGCCGCGGCGCAGGTGCTCGAGGCAGTCCGCCGCGGGATCCCGACCCTCGTCCTGATCCGTCACCCCCTGGACTCCGCGACCTCGCACATGCTCAGAGAGCCCTGGATCTCCCCGAGACAGGCGCTCCTCGCGTGGATCCGGTTCTACGGGCCGCTCGTCGCGGTCCGCGAGCGCATCCTCCTGGTTCCGTTCGAGCGGGCGACGCACGATCTCGGTTCGGTGATCGGGGAGGTGAATCGGCGGTTCCACACGGGGTTCGACGAGTTCCGCCATTCGGAGGACAACGTCGCCCGCGTTTTCGAGGAGATCGAGCGAGGGAACCGCGCGAACTTCGGGGTGCTCACCGAGATCACGGTCGCGCGCCCCTCGAGAGAACGGGACGAGCGAAAGCGGGAGCTCCGCCGCAGGCTGGAGCATCGGAGTCTCGCCCCGCTCCGGGCCAGGGCCCAGAGCATTCACGACTCGCTCCTCAGCTGCGACGTCTCGGCCTAGTCGGACATGCGCATCCTCATCCTTCATTCGCGCTACCTCTCCGGTTCGACATCCGGGGAGAACCGCGTCGTCGAGGACGAGGCGAAGCTCCTCGCCGAGGCCGGCCACGACGTCCGGGTCTGGGCGCCGAGCCCCCAGGTTTCGGGGGTGGTGTCGGGGCTTCGCCTCGGAGCCTCCGCGGTGTGGTCCCGCTCCGCGGCGCGACGCGTCGAGGAGATGATCCGAGAGCATCGGGCCGAGGTCGTACACGTCCACAACCTCTTCCCGCTGCTTTCCCCGAGCGTCCTTCGGTCCTCGCGTGCGGCGGGTGCCGCCGTGGTCGTGACGCTGCACAACTACCGGTTCCTGTGCCTGCCGGCCAGCTTCCTGCGCGCCGGGACTGTGTGCGAGCGATGTCTCGGCCGGTTCCCGTGGCCCGGCGTCGCCCACCGCTGCTACCGGGGGTCGGCCCTTGGAAGCGCGGCGCTCGCCGCGTCCCTCTCGCTCCACAGGACGGTGCGGAGCTTCGACACGGTCTCGTTGTTCTTGCCCGTGAGCGAGTTCGTGCGGCGCAAGTACGTCGAGGGCGGCTTCCCCGAGGAGCGTCTCGTGGTCAAACCGAACTTCACCTGGCCGCTCGAGCCCAGAGCGGGAGCCGGCAGCTACTTCCTGTACCTGGGTCGCCTGTCTCCCGAGAAGGGCGTGGATACGCTCCTCCGCGCGTGGCGACTGGGGCGGCGCGAGCACGATCTCGTGGTCGTCGGCGACGGGCCGGAGGCGCCTGCGCTGCGAAGAGGCTCGGTGGCCGGGGTCCAGTTCCGGGCGGGCGTGCCCGCCTCGGAGGTTCCGCAGCTCCTCGCGGGCGCGCGGGCGGTGTTGGTGCCCTCCCGGTGGTACGAGGCCGCTCCCCGCGTGATCGTCGAGGCATTCGCCGCCGGCGTGCCGGTGATCGCCAGCCGGATCGGGGCCCTCCCGGACCTTGTCCGGGATGGGGAGGCGGGCATCCTGGTCCCCCCGGACGACCCCCCGGCCTGGGCGCGGGCGACCGCACGGCTCGAGGACGATGCGGAATGCCGTCGGCTCGGTGAGGGGGCCCGGGCGATCTGGAGCCAGAGGCACAGCCCCGAGCAAGGCCTTCGAGGGCTCGAGGCCGCCTACGAGCGAGCTCGGTCCGTGGCCCCGGGCAATCTCGGGGGCGCGGGGGAATGAGCGGCTTGCGGGTGTGGTCGGGCAGGGCTGTGGACCGCCTATCGGCGCCACGAGCGAACGAGCTGCCTCGGCAGGTTCGACGTGACCATGCCGAGAGGCCGATACAGCGCGTTCCGCCGCCGGAAACGTCGAAGGTCGCGCTCGAACGTCGGGTCGGACTCGATGGACGCCCGGAAGCGAGATGCCGCCCAGGCATAGAGCTCGGCATCCAGTCGGTTCTGCTCTTCGATCACGCGTCGAGTGGAGGGGGAGACCGGTTCCCTGCGGCGCTGCGGAGTGACGTTCGCGCGAACGTAGTACAGGCGGGACCAGCCGAACGCGCGGTGCATCAGCAGGAGGCTTTCGTCGAAACGCTCCGTCAGTCCCACGACGGAGAAATGCTGCTCGATGTTCCGTTTGGCCGTCTCGAGCATCTCGTCGGTGCAGCCGCCGAACGGCGTCCCGATGTCCCCGCTGATCGCTCTGGTCTGGCTGTTGTCCGTCTCGATCGCAACACCGCTTCGGATGTAGTGCTCGAGAGTCGGATGGCGCTCCACCAGCTCCGCGTGCAGTGGATGACGCGGGTTGCGGGCCACGTAGGCATACTGGGACATGGTGAGCGCCACCGGGTCCCGAAGCAGAGTGAGGTAGGTCGCGGGATGCGGGACGAACCGGTGCAAGCCGAACACGGTGTGGGCGATGATCAAGCGCGCGCGCGCTCGCTCTTCCTCAGGCAGGTTGGCGAAGTACTCGATCGAGAGCTCACGATTCGGTCTGCCCCCGTCCCGTGGCAGGGCTCGAAGGATGCGATTGCGGATGAGCAGAACCTCTGTCGATCGGAACTGACGGCGGAGGATGCGGCGCATGGTGGTGCCGGCCGTCTTCCCGATGTGCAGGAAGATGACGACGCGAGGTTCGGGCGGGTTCGCGCCGAGACCGGTCGCCTCGTTGCCCGTCCGTCGCGCGTGCCTGATCGGTGGCTCCGCCATGAGTCGGTACGATACCGTCTGGTGAAGAGCGGCGGCCGTGACCATTCGGTCGAGCCCGGAGGGATTCCGTGACCCGAGACTACGTGGTCCTCTGCGTCGCCGCGACGGGCATGAGCGGGACGACCTTGCTATCGCGGATGCTGGGTCGTCTTCCGGGTTTCGTCGCGGTCGGCGAGGTGGGGCACCTGTGGGACAAGTCGCTGATCGACGGTCGGGCGTGCGGATGCGGCCGGCGGGTGAGCGAGTGCCCGTTCTGGGGCGAGGTCGGGCGGGAGGCGTTCGGCGGTTGGGACCGGGTCGATGCACGCTCGGCCACCGGCCTGCGGGGCAGGCTGCTGCTGAATCACACGCCGCTCCCGCATCCGTTCGCGCTCCCCCTGATCCTGCATCCCCGACTCTCATCCACGTATGCGGAGAACCTCGCTCGCTACGGCGACCTCTTGGTGCGGCTGTACGACGGCATCGCTCGAGTATCCGGGGCGCGCGTCCTGGTCGACAGCATGAAGGTTCCGGCCCACGTCTACGCCGTGTGCGCTCGACCCGACCTGAACGGCCACGTTCTGCACGTGGTGCGAGACAGCCGAGGTGTCGCGTATTCGAACACCAAGCTCGTCAAGAGGCAGGGCGAGGGCTACCGTGTGCAGCGGACTCCGTCCAAGTCGGCGCGAAGGTGGCTCTGGATCAACCAGGCGTTCCGGACGCTCCAGCGTCGTGGGGTGCCGACCACTTTGGTCCGGTACGAGACGTTCGTCCGTTCGCCCCGTGAGGAGCTTCGGCGAATCGCCGGGGATGTCGGAGCTCCCCTCGCCGAGGAGGACCTGGCCTTCATCGCCGACGACGGCGTGACGCTCGGCGAGGATCATCTGATTGCCGGCAACCGCGTGCGATTCGCCAAGGGTCCGATCGTCCTGCGGGCCGACGAGGACTGGAGGAGCGGTCTCTCGAGCGCTCAGCGCTTGGCCGTCACCGCGTGGAGCTGGCCGCTGCTTCGCCGATTCGGGTATCTGCCGACTCCAGGTGGTGACTGACCCGCTGCTGAGATGGTCCGGCGGCATCGCCGCCCGACTCAGGCGCCGCGTGCTCGGCCAGTGAGGAAGGCCCGAAGATTCGCGGGCGACAGATCGATGTGTGTCCAGACGCCCACGAGACGCTTTGCGAGCGCAACCTGCAGCAGATTCTGGACGACCGCCATGGTGGTCGTGGCGGTCGCCACTCCTGGCCCGCCGAAGCGTGGGGCGAGCAGAATCTCCCCGGCCACGCTCAAGGCTCCCGTCACGACGGTCAAGGCCATCATCGCCTTCTGATGACCGGTCATGATCAGGGTCACGCCGCTGGAGCCGGCCCAGACGGAGACGAGCCGCCCGAGGCTCAACAGCACGAGCACGAGCGCCCCCTTGCGGTAGAACGAGCCGTAGAGGACGCCCATGACCGGCCGACCGAAGAAGACGAACACGAGAAGGATCAGGAGCGAGGGGAGACCCGCCAGCGTGGCCCCCGCCCGGAGCGTCCGCTCGAGCTCGACCCTTCGACCCTGCGCGTGCAGCTCGGCGATCAACGGCGGAAGCACCCCTCGAAGGATCCACAGCGGGGTCGCGACGAGCACGACCAAGCGGGTGGCCGCCCCGTACAGCGCCACCTCGGGCTGGGGTCGGAAGGCGCCGAGCACGAGGAGATCGATGCCGGTGCTGAGGAAGTAGCTCGCGACGTTCGTGATGAGCGACGGCCAGGCCATGTCGAAGACGCCCCGAGGGGGAACGCGACCCTCACCGCGCAAGGCCCGGACACGGCCCACGAGGAGCAGTCCGGCCACGCACGCCATAAACGCGGTCGTCGCCGCGGAGATGCCGATCACGGCGGCGAGCCCGACGTCGGCCCCGACCACGAGGAGGCCGGCGAACGCCGTCGCCCAGAGCACGTCGAGCAGCACCGCGTCGAGCAGCGTCGCGAGGTCGAAGCGCTGCAGCCCGCGGAACGTCTCCACCAGCAGGGACTGCATCGCGCTCGCGACGAGCCACCCGCCGGTGAAGAGGCTGACGCCGGCCACGATCTCCGAGTGATACACGTGGCGCCCCATCCAGGGTCCGACCATCCCGACCGCGGCGCCCACGGCCAGCGAGCCGATCGCGCCGATCGCCAGCACCCGCTCAATGGCGTGCCGCGCCTGCCCGGGATCTCCGACGCCGATCGACGCCGATACCAGGCGCACGACCGCCCGGTCGAGCCCGAGTTGCGCGATCAGGCTCCCGACGATGACGATCGTGAAGCTCGTGAAGTATCCGCCGAACTCCGCCGGCGACAGGAGTCGCGCGAGCAGGGCGTTGATGAGAATTCCGAGGACCATCGAGACGACGCGCCCGATCAGGACCCACGAGGATCCGCGGATCAGACGCCGTCGGACGGAGGCGAGGACTCCCGGCTCCGCCCCGGCGAGCGGCTCGATCGCTTGTTCAGCCACGAAGCGCGAGGATCGAGTCGGGGGCTCGATGTGGCGTCACGACCGGGTTCGGAGCGTCATGTGGGGTCACCCCGTGGGTGCGGGAACCGGATCTCGCCGGATGATAGCAGAGGTCCTCCTCCCGGTATCCTTCATCGACCCGACCCTCGCTGGGTCGGCGTGATCTGCTCGTTGGGCGTGAGGGGTCATCATGGGCAGGATGCGAGTGCGGTTGGGGGCGGAATCGGCACGCCTCCGGTACGTGGCTCGCTACCGGTTCTCCCTCTACCCCGCCCTGTACCTGCCCTGGGCGCGACGCCACTATGCGGGAACGGGGATCGAGGTCGTCGGTCCCGACACCGAGCTCGTCATCGAGGGGTTCGGACGGTCCGGCAGCACGTTCGCCGTCGACGCCTTCGAGCTGGCGCAGCCGGGGCGGGTGCGCATCGCCCATCACACGCACGCCGCGGCACAGGTCGTCGAGGCGGCCCGGCGGGGGATTCCCGCACTCGTGATCGTCCGGCATCCGGACGACGCGACCCTCTCGCACATGGCGCGCCGGGGCATCCCGGCCGTTACGGCGCTCAGGAGCTGGATCAGGTACCACGAGCGCGTGGCGCCCTGGAAGGAGCGGCTGCTGCTGGTGCCGTTCGAGGACGTCACGAGGGATTTCGGGACCGTGATCCGTCGACTCAACGAGCGGTTCGGCACCGAGTACGGGGTCTTCGAGCACTCGAAGGAGAACGAGGCCCGCGTCTTCGAGATCATCGATTCGCGAAATCGCGAGCGGTTCGATGCCGCACAGCCCGAGCGTGCCCGGTCGCTCGCGCGTCCGACTCGGGAACGGGAGGCGTTGAAGACCTCGTTCCGTGATGAGCTCGAGGCCCCACGTCTGCGAGCCCTCCGCACACGGGCCGCCGAGCTCTACCGATCGCTGGTGACGATCTCCGACTGACATCCGACTGCTATCATCGCCGCAAGCCTCGACCGTGCGAGTCCGTGCGGCGGGGACGAGCCGATGGCCGACCAAAGCCTTCCTCCCACCACCCAGAGCCGACAACGGACGGCGGTTCCGTCCGAGCTGGCGGGGTCACCCACGGGCGCCTACCGGCTCTCGCGAGCCCTGGTCCTGCTGTTCTTCGCCTCGACGGTGGACGTGGTGAACTTCCTCGATCGGGGCAACCAGTTCCGATACGCGATCCTGCTGATCCCGATCGGGGTCGCCGCCTCGATCTGGGTTCGCAGCGGGACGACATACATCCGCCGGCTGCGGGCGGTCGATCGGCCGCTGCTGCTCCTGTGGCTCTTCGGCATGGCCGGCACGATCTACGGGACCGTGGTCCTGCACTCGTCGACGACCGCCCGTCCGATCTTCCTTCCGATGGCGATCGGCTTCCTCTACCTCTTCGTGCCCGACCGCCCCACTGAGGACGAGGTGTGGCGGCTCGTCAAAGCCATTGCGCTGATCGGGGCCCTGTACATCGTGCTCGGCGCCGCGGTGAACACCCAGCTGATTCCGGGCCTGCTGAAGTACCGGCAGTTCCGCAACGCCCAGTTCGCGTCGGTGACGGTGGGGCTTGCGGGCGCGGCCTTCCTTCGGCGCCGAACGCGGCTGATCGGCCTGATCGTCCTCGCGGCCTTCAACTTCCTCGCCTATCCCTCGGCCACGTCCATCCTGGCGACCATGGGCATGCTGATCACGCTCTTCGTCACGCGCCCGAACGCTTCGAGCATGCGCCCCTACGTCGTGGGGCTCGTCATCGCGTTCGGCATCTTGGTGGCCCTCCTGAACCTTCCGGCCGAGATCGCCATCCTGAACGACTACTTCTCCTTCGTGCACAAGGTCAACGCGAACTACGGACGGCTCTCGGTCTGGTCGCAGGGCATCGCCCAGTTCGCCAGTTCGCCCTTCATCGGCCGGGTGTTCTCGGGGGGAACCGTGGCGGTGGCGACGAGGCTGCGAGCCGGGTCGCAGATCCAGATCCCCTATCACAACGACTACGTGCTGTTCCTGGCGGAGGGTGGGCTCGTGGGATTCGGACTCCTCGTCGCCTGGATCGCGGGACTGGAGCTGACTCTCCTTCGCGGGTATCGAGGCTTTCTGCAGGCCAACATGCAGGCACACGCGACGGCGATGCGGTTGCTGCTGGTGGGCTTGAACTCGTTCCTGGTCGCCGCGGCGTTCAACCCGGTCATGGAGGGGATGTCGAGATCGGCCACGATCTTCGGCTTCTACGGCGTGGCGATGATGCTCGGGCGACCCCCCAAGGAGGTGGCACTCGCGCGGGTCGGCACGAGGGACCGGGCGCCTCCGTGAGGCTCGTCCGACCCGGCCGGCGCCCTATGCGGAGAGCCACGGGGGAAGTCGTCGGTATCCTCGTTGCTCGAGCTCGTGCGCCAGCGCCGCGTTCGACGGGGCGAAGAACGCCTCGAGATGGGCGCGCGTCTCCGGACTCATGCGCTCCTCGTTCCGCCGACGGTTCAGACCCTGGTAGGCGGCACGCAGCGGCCCCTTGATCCTTCGACGTTCCCGCAGCAACCGCTTGCTGTTGATCCGGAGCGCGATACGCTGCAGCGCCGGGCTCCTGATGGAGATCGAGCGGTTCTCGACGGAGTAGTTGAACGAACGGACGACTCGATCGTCGATCTCGAGCCATCGACAGATCTCGGCCAGGAACGAGGGCGGGTCCGGAATCATGTGCTCGAAGAAGTACACGCGAATCGAGTCGCCGAACGCGTCGAGCCAATCTCGGACGTGATCGGCGTAGAAACCTCCCGCGAGCGTCCAGTAGGGTTCGGTCTCGGGAGTTCGCGGCACCGCCTCGGTGCGAACGCGCTCGCACTCCGCGATGAACTCCTCGAAGGACATCCGCCGAGGGATGCTCATCCTGCTCTTGCGGAATCGGTACTCGGACCAGATGCGATCGACGGGGTCGCGGAACATCAGGATGATCCGCGGATCGGGGAGCGCCTCCCGGATGGCCTCGATCGTCCGGCGCCCCCCCTTGAAGTACTGGGGGCTCGCCTCCATCAGGTACCGCTCGGAGCCGCAGTGTCGGAAGCACCGGAGGTAGTCCTCGATCGGGGGGAGGGTCGGCGGGTCTCCCGGGGGCCGAAAGTACCGCGGCTCCTTCACGCTCGAGGCGCAGATGTCTGGATGTTGCGAGAGGTACCAGAACAGGGACGTGGTCCCCGCCTTGCCCACACCGGCGATCAGCAGATTGGGCAGTCGTCCGGCCGACGGCACGCTACGTCGCCCTTCCCGCTTGAATGCGATGACGTGGGTTCATGGGCACCGATATTCTCACCCGCATGCATGCGGAGCAGAGGGTGCGCCTCCCGAAGGTCGTCGTGAGCTCCGTCGTGAGGTCCACCCATCAGGGCGAGAGCCACGGCGGCGTGTACCTCGTCGACCTCGAATCCGGGAAGGTGGAGCAGAAGTTGGACTGGAACGACCCCTCGATCAACTGGGAGGGTCGCGGGGCAGATCGAGGTCTGCGAGGCATCGCGTTCCATGGAGATCTCCTCTACCTTGCTGCGAGCGACGAGATCTTCGTGTACGACTCCGATTTCAAACCCGTTCGGTCGTTCTCCAACCGGTACCTGAAGCACTGCCACGAGATCTTCATCGAGGGCGACTCGCTCTTCGCCGCGTCGACCGGATACGACTCCGTCCTGGAGTTCGACATCGGCAGAGGGCGTTTCGTCCGAGGATTCTGCGTGAGACTCAGCGAGATCGCGCGCGTCAGGAGACGGATCGGGTTGCGCCCACGTCCCTCGTTCTGGGCGTTCGATCCCAACTCGGACCAGGGCCCCGCGCCCGGCGACACGACCCACGTGAACAACGTGTTCGTGGAGCACGGGGTCGTCTTCCTCTCGGGAACGGGCCTCGGGGACCTCTGGGCCATCGAGCAGGGTCGGATTCGTCGGTTCGCCCGGATCCCCTACGGGTCGCACAACGCCCGCCCGTTCCGGGGAGGGGTTCTGCTCAACCACACGGCGACCGACCGCATCGCGTTCGTCGATCGGGGCGGCCGGGTGCTGCGCTCGTTCCCCCTGCCGCGGTACGACCCCTCGGAGATGCTCCACGCCGCTCTCACTCGCGACGTGGCCCGTCAAGCCTTCGGGCGGGGGCTCACGGTCGCCGACGAGGATCTCGTCATCGGCGGGTCCTCGCCGGCCACGGTCACGGCGTATCGATTCGAGGATGCCGAGGTCCTCGGGTCCGTCAACCTGACCATGGATGTGCGAAACGCGGTTCACGGGCTCGAGCTCTGGCCCTTCGACTGAGCACCGGGGTATCGAGGCCCGCCCGGGCGGTACGTGAGCACCACGCCTGTCTCGCGGCGAAGCCGATTGAGCTTCGAGAGCCACGACGACACCTGGTCGGAGAGCATCCGAGTCGGGCGTGTTCGGATGGCGTCGATCTCGTTCTCGAGGTCCCGGATGTCGTACCCCATCACCCGAAGGCAGTGCTCGCCCAGGTGCCGAAGGTATCGGTGGGCCCACCGCTTGCGCACGGGGCTCGCCAGCGTCGACTTCCATTTGACCAGCGGCTCCGTGCTGAGGCTCGAGTACATGAGTCGCCCCGTCGGATCCCCCATCCGTCCGCCGATCGAGACGGAGGCAAAACGGGTAAGGACGCCTGGGTCGAAGGAGAGACCCAGGTAGGCGTGGAGGTCCGCCCAGGTGCGCTCCGGCTGCTGAATGAGATCCTCGAAGCGAACCGCATAGGAGCGGTCCGCGTGTCGCTCGAATGCCGCCGCCAGGGCGGGCACGCCGTCGAACAGATCCCGATGCCAGCGGTCGAGCCTCCACGTTCCGCCCGTCCACGTGTCGACGATCGAGGCAACGACCGCGAGCGGATTCCGCCACAAGAACACGACCTTGGCATCCGGGAAGAGCTCGAAGAGCTCGTCCACGATGAAGTAGTACCGGGGGGTCTTGTCCAGGAAGTACGGCCGGGCCCCGGCGGCCTGTTCGTACAAGGACCGCACGAAGGCCGCGACGGCGCGCCGATATCCGTGTTCTCCATCGGGGAGCGAAGCGGCGAAGTCCTTGATGGCCCTCGCGGCCGTCCCGTGCCCGTACTCCGCGAACGCGCCTCGCTCCCGCGCCGCGTACAGGTGGGGAAGCAGGATCCACGGCTCGGGGGTCGTTGAGATCTCGGCGTGCGCGGCGAGCACGCGCTGCACCAGGGTCGATCCCGACCTGGGGGGTGAGAGCAGGAACAGCGGACGCACGCTCACCAGTCCTCGTCCGAGTAGAAGGCCGAAGCGAGCGGGTCGGTCAACGTCCGGATCCGTTCCACCTCGCTCGCGTCAAGCCGGGATCGCCAGGCCACCGCAGCGGCGCGGCTGTTGCGTCTGACCACCGATGGATCCGCGGTCTCGACCGGGTTGGAGGGCGCGCTGTGCTCCCGGATCGTGCGCCGCACCGGGTCGTCGAAGGACAGATGGAGGTGACCGTAGATACGCGCGAAGGCGACCTCGGGGTCCTGCGCGACATCTTCGAGGCGGAGGAAGAGCCAGCCGGGGCGGCTCGCGCGATACTGCGCGATCGCATGGTGCACCAGGTTCCAGAGCAGGCACGCCTGGTCGAGGAGCGGCTGCTCCGCCGTCGCGAACTTCCGGATCTGCTCCTCGAATGGAGACAGCACCTCGCTTACCAGCAGCGGTTGGCGTAGGAAGTGGTCGAACGGATGTCTCCAGCCGCGGCGCACCAGGCTGTCGGCGAACGCGGCCGGATGCCGGATCAGCACCACCACGTCCATCGAGAAGCGGTCGGCGAGCCATCCGGCGGAGAACACGGCGATCGGGTCCTTGAGCAGCGGGCGCGCGCGGATCCGTCGGTACCGGGCGAAGGTCAGCCAATCCCTCGGCATCCTGGCGACGTCCTTCAGCGACCGGACCGCGGTCAGCTCCGCGGAGATCCGGTACCGGTACGAGAGCAGGTCCCGCATCGGTCCGAGGTACGGCTCCTCGTTGGCGGTCGACACGTAGGGAAACCAGTACGGAAAGCGGACGGCGAACGTGCCGGGTCGATGCAGGAGACTGAACGGCTCCCAGAGGTACGCGACCGGTGGACGTCGACAGGCAGCTATCATGCGACCGATCCATCCCGTGCCGGATCGATGCGATCCGGTGACCAGGATCGGGCGCGCGTCGTCCATCACGGCTAACTTATCGCACGGCGTGCTCGGGTCGGGACGACACGCTGCGCTGGGGGAAACCGGAGGGGGAAGGGAGTCCAATCGTGCGGTTCGGGGTCGTCACGCCGACGTTGAACGCCGAACGCTTCCTCGAGCAGACGCTGCGGTCGGTGTGGGCGCAGCAGGGCCCCGGAATCGAGATCGACCACGTCATCGTCGACGGGGGCTCGACCGATCGGACGCTGGAGATCGCCGCCGACTTCCCGTCGCGGGTCGTCGTCTCCCCCGATGACCGGGGGATGTACGACGCCGTCAATCGCGGGATGGAGCTCGTGGAGGGCGAGGTCCTCGGCTACATCAACGCGGACGACGAGATCGCGCCGCGGGCGCTGAGGCTCGTCGCCGCGGTGCTGGAGCAGCACCCGGACGTTGGGTGGGTGTGCGGTCGAGTCGAGTACATCGACGCCGAGGGACAGGTGCTCGGTCGCATGACGCCCGTCGACCTGACCCTTCGCAGCTACCTGGGCCTGGGGTGGTCCTGCATCCCCCAGCAGACCGTGTGGGCGAGGCGGGCGTTCTTCGAGCGCGTCGGCCCCTTCGACATCTCCTATCGCAACTGCGGCGACTACGACTGGTACGCGCGGGCCCTCACGCTGGAGCACCCGTACATCCTGCGGCAGACGATTGGACGGTTCCGGCTTCATCCGGGCCAGATCTCGCTGAACCCGGAGACGATGCGTCGGGAAAGCCGCATGGTGCAGGAACGGCACGGTCGCCGCGACGCGCTGGGCTGGGCGCTGGGGCGGCTTCTCAGCCTGCGGCTGAACGCGTCGAACCCGACCTGGTTCCTCGCCAAGAAGCGCGGGCGCATCTCGTTCAAACCCCCGGCGACGTCCGCCTCGTGACGGACCCCTGGTCACCCGACGCGGTCGGGCGACTGGTCTGCGGGTGATCGGCCTAGCTCGTCCCCCTCCGGCGCCTAGACCGTTCGGCCTGGGTCGCCTCCAAACGGACGAGCTGAAGGGAAGGAGTCACAACCACCCGTCGAGCCGAACAAGAACACCCCCGTGAGCTGCCGATAGTCCCTTCGAACCAGTCATGCCGAGGGGTTCCTCGGCGCAGGGATTCGAGGGGGTAGGTCATGGCACGTTCCACGCGACGCAACGTCGTCGCTGCCGCGACGATCGCGGTGATCGCTCTGACGGTGCCCGCCGTCGCGCCGGCCCACGCGGCATCGCCCGTCGTCATCCCACCGGGTGCGAGCATCCAACAGGCCATCGATGCCAACCCCGCGGGAACGGCCTTCCAGCTCCAGGCCGGGACCTGGACGCTATCGAGCACGCTGATCCCCAAGGACGGCGACGTCTTCACCGGGGCGGGCGAGGGCCAGACCGTGATCACCGGGACCGCCGGCATCAACGGGTTCGATAGCAAGAGCAAGGTCTCGAACGTCGTCATCAGCCAGCTCACGGTCAAGGGATTCGCCGACGGCATCCGCACCGGGACGGGCTGGATCGTCGACGGCGTGGAGGCCGCGTTCAACGAGATCGGGTTCCACATGTACGGCGACTATGCCGTGGTCAAGAACTCGTACGCGCACGACAACGGTGTCTTCGGGGTTCACGGCACGACGTCCACTGGTCAGCAGCTGCTCTCCAGCGAGGTGAGCTTCAACCACACCGACTCCAGCGTGAGCTCCGGGTACTCGGGGGGCGCGAAGTGGGTCTATGCGACGGACCTCGTCGTCCAGGGAAACAACATCCACGACAACTACGGCAATGGCCTGTGGCTGGACAACGAGTCCACGGGCGCCCTGGTGAGCGGCAACACGCTCCGGGGCAATCAGGAGGACGGCCTCCGCGTCGAGATCAGCTTCGGGAACACGATCCAGGGCAACCAGGTCTCGGGGAACGCTGGTCAGGGAATCGACCTGGTGAACGCTCGAGACAACGTGGTGTCGGGGAACACCATCTCGGGACCATCGTCGCAGAGCGTGGTCTTCCGGATGCTCGGCAACGGCCGCACCGATGACGCAGGCAACGAGTACGTGAACGCGAGGAATCGGGCAGAGCGCAACACGATCACCCTTGCCGCCGGTCAGCAGGTCGGGGTGATCCGCTCCGCCGGGACGACGTACGGCAACAGCTTCGACGCCAACACCTACGTGGTGCCGAGTCCGTCCGCCTCGTACTTCAAGTGGTGGGACGGATCCTCCAACCAATCGGTTGGCTGGAGCACGTGGCAAGGCACGTACGGGCAGGATCTGAACGGCACCATGAGCGGGACGAGCCCACCGCCTCCCGCCCCGCCCACGATCACGTCCTTCCTTCCGACCTCGGGACCCGCCGGGACCCTTGTGACGATCTCGGGCAGCGGGTTCACCGGAGCCACGTCCGTGGCCTTCAACGGGGTGGCGGCTCCCTTCACCGTGGTGTCCAGCTCGACGATCACCGCCACGGTTCCGGCCGGCGCGACATCCGGACCGGTCTCGGTCGCCGGGCCGAACGGAACCGCGCAGTCGTCCGGCTCGTTCACGGTCACGTCCGGCTCCTCCGGCGGGAGCATCTCGCGGGTTGCCCAGCTGGGAACCGTCCAGACCAGCTCGTCCGCGGTGGGCAGCCTCGCCTTGACCGTGGGGAGGAGCGTCGCGGCCGGTGACACCATCGTGATCGGTATCGGCGCCCAGGGAGCCGCGCGGGTGTCGTCGATCGTCGACTCGCGCGGGAACGCCTACCGCGTGGATACGGTACGGGCATCGTCGTCGCCGTCGGCCCCGAAGTCCACCACGGCCATCGCGACCGCCCACGTGACGACGGCGCTGAAGCCGGGGGACGTCATCACCGTCGCGGTGAGCCAGGGGAAGGCATGGGGCTTCGTGGCGGAGGACTGGACGGGAATCACCAAGCTCGACCAGGTCGGCGGGGCCGATTCTGGGGGAGGAACCGGATCGACCGTCACGGTGAGCTCGGCGGGGGCCACGAGCACGGCGCCGGAGGTCGTGTTCGCCCTCACGACGGTCAACTCCAGCCCGGGCATCGCCGCCGGTGCCGGGTTCACCGAAGCCGTCGACTTCGGCCTGGCGCAGGGTGGGGCGACGCGGGAGTTCGCCCTCGAGTACGCGGTCGTGAGCTCCTCTGGGGTCCAGACCGCGACCTTCACCCTCGGGGCGGCCAAGTACTGGGTGGGCGCGTTGGCTACCTATCGCTGAGCGGGTCCCCTCGACCGAGGCCCTCCCGGCCGGGTGAGAGCGAGACGGGCGGCGCACGGGGTGGGCGGAGCGGGCCAGTGGCCCGCTCCGCCCACCCCTCTCGGCGGTGCGCCGGTACGCTGTCGGCCGTGTCAGAACGGGCCCTTCTCGCGACCGCGCTCGGCAGGCTGCGGCATGCCGTCCGGCGCTCGGCTTCCGCGTACCCCGCCGTCTACCTGCCGGTGGCGAGGCGTCGCTACCCGGGAGCCGTCATCGACGAGCAGACGCAGGTCGTCATCGACGGGTTCACGCGCTCGGCCGTTACGTTCGCGGTCGTCGCGTTCCAGTTCGCGCAGAACGACCACGTGCGCGTCGCCCACCACCTGCACGCGGCGGGCCACCTCATCGAGGCGGCGAGGAGGCGAGTGCCGGCTCTCGTCCCCGTCCGTCCGCCGGAGGACACCATCGTCTCGGCCCTCGTGCGCGAGCCCGCCGTGAGCCCACGCCAGTTCCTCAAGAGCTACGTACGGTTCTACGAACGCCTCGTGCCGTACCGGGACGCCTTCGAAGTCGCGTCCTTCGAGGAGGTGACGTCGGACCTCGGGACGGTGATCGAACGGCTCAATCGCCGTTTCGGGACGACGTTTCGAGCGTTCCGGCACGATCCGGCACGCGTCCGCGAGGTCTTCGAGCTGATCGACGAACGGGCTCGGCGCCCTCCGTGGGAGCCGCTGATGGGTGAGTTCCTGGCGGGCATCTGCTCGCTCGACGACTACCGCAGAGAGCGCGATCGGCTCCTGGCCGAAGGCGCGCGCCTTCCTCCGATCCCGGAGGAGCGAGTGCAGCGTCCGTCCGAGGCGCGGCGTGCGAAGGGGGACGCGGCTCGCACCGCCTACTTACGACCGGAGCTTGCGAGGCTTCGCGCCAGCGCGGAGCGAGCCTACCTCGGTTTCCTCGGCGAGCGTCGTGCCCCGGAGCGATAGCGGGATCCGCACCCCCTTGCGAGTCGCGATCCGCGCTCGAGTGTGCTAGACGTACCGAAATGGCGCGTGAACGACGCTCCGCGCGCGCTCGCGCGGGATGGTCGCTGGCTCTCCTCGTCGTGATCCTGTTCGTGGCGGATGTCGCGCGGGCGACGACCAAGCCGCGGATCGACTCGTTCTCGCCATCCTCGGGCCCCGTCGGGACGTCGGTGACCATCCTCGGGGCGAACTTCGACGGCGCGACCAGCGTGGACTTCAAGGATGGCGTCCCGGCGGTGTTCAC
>Ga0070741_10009891_pt1 | contig 18280 bp, 13 predicted proteins | sample Coa_R1_4_FD_66440 | JGI IMG/M metagenome (GOLD analysis project Ga0070741, IMG submission 66440) | Surface soil microbial communities from Centralia Pennsylvania, which are recovering from an underground coalmine fire - Coalmine... | ecosystem: Environmental > Terrestrial > Soil > Unclassified ...
TCCTTCCACCCCTTCAGCGTCACCCAGAAGAATGCGCTGTAGGTGTTCTGAACGCCGCTCAACATGTTGTAGCCGACCACGGTAGTAACGTGCGCTATTCCCGGCGCCTTGCTCAGAATCTCTTCGACCGTTCGAGCAGCAATGCTGGTTCGCTGTTGTGAAGATGCGTCGGGCAATTGCAAAGCGCCAAAGACATAACCCTGGTCTTCTTCTGGAAGGAAGCTCTTGGGCAGCTTGCTGCCAAACCATCCCGCCAGCACGACACATGCGATGAGCAAGACAATTGTGAATCCCATTTTGCGGATGAGATGACCGCACCAATTGACATATCCCTCTGTTGCGCGGCCAAACCATTTATTGAACCAGGCGAAGAATTTTCCCAAAGGCCCACGAGCTTCTTTTTTCCGGCGGAGAAGGAGCGCGCCCAAGGCCGGGCTGAGTGTTAGAGCATTAAATGCCGAAATAATGACCGAAACAGCGATCGTGACTGCAAACTGCTGATAAAGACGGCCCGTAATACCGGGAACGAAAGCAGTCGGGATGAACACCGCCGAGAGAACGATGGCAATGCCGACCACAGGGCCAGAAACTTCTTCCATAGCCTTAAAAGCAGCGTCCCTTGGAGACAAGCCGTGTTCGATGTGATGCTCAATGGCTTCGACCACAACAATCGCGTCGTCCACGACCAGACCAATGGCCAAGACAAGGCCAAAGAGGGAGAGGGTGTTGATCGAGAAGCCGAAAATGGGAAAGAGCGCGAACGTGCCGACGAGAGACACCGGCACAGCCAGCAGAGGAATCAGAGTTGCACGCCAGCCTTGCAGGAACAAATACACTACGATGATTACGAGGACGAGCGCTTCAACCAGGGTTTTGACAATCTCGTGAATGCCTTCAGTAACGGGAAGCGTTGTATCGAGAGCCGTGCTGTAATCCAGACCCGGCGGAAAGCGCTTCTTAGCGTCTGCCATTAATTCCCTGGCGCCCTGCGCGGCTTTGATGGCATTCGATCCGGGGAGCTGGTAGATCGCAACAACGGCTGATGGCTTGCCATCGAGTCGGCCTTCCATGTTGTAAACCTGAGTGCCGAGCTCAATCCGGGCAACATCCTTCAGGCGGACGATGGAACCATCGGGATTGGCGCGCACAACAATCTGAGCGAACTGATCTTCGGTGACCAGGCGGCCCTGGGCAATTACCGCGAAGGTAAGCTCCTGTCCTTTCGGCACGGGTTCACCGCCGATTTGTCCTGCAGGATTGACGTTGTTCTGCGCCTTGACTGCATTGATGATCTCGGGAACTGTAATCTGCAATTTGGCCAACTGGTTCGGATCAACCCAAAACCGCATGGCATACTGGCCGGCGCCGAAAATTGTAACGCTGGCGATGCCGTAGGTGCGCGTCAACGGGCTGAGAAGGTTGATGTAGGCGTAATTGGCAAGGAATTGAGCGTCGTATCTGCCATCGGGAGAATAAAGATCAAAGAGCATCAAAGGCGCCATCGTGGACTTCTGTACGATGACGCCTTGCGCGTTCACCTCAGCCGGAAGCTGCGAAGCCGCCTGCGACTCGCGCATTTGCGTGAGAATCAGGTCGGTGTTGGGATCGGTCTTGACGTTGAAATCTACTGTTACTCTTGTTCCGCCGTTGTTGGGATTCGTGGAGAACATGTATTCCATGTTGTCCACACCGCTCATCTGCTGTTCAATCGGAGTCGCCACAGATTGATCTAATGTCACGGCATCGGCGCCTGGATACAGGGCGTTGACCTGAATTTGAGGGTCGGCAATGTCAGGAAACAGGGCTGTCGGTAAGCTCAACATGGCGACCACGCCAGCAATTACCATGACGATTGAGAGCACCATGGACAGAACAGGATGGTTGATGAAAAATTTGGCCATGGTTATGAATTGTTATGTGCCGCTGCCTTGCTTGGATTTTTCTGCTACGGAAGCATTCTCTTGATAAGGCTTTGGATTGACTCTCATACCTTCCTGCACCTGCTGTGTGCCTTCTGCGATGACACGATCACCGGCCTTGAGCCCATCGTCGACAATCCACCAAGTGCCGATTTTCTGGCCCATTTTGACCGGGCGGAGCATGGCTTTGTTGTTGTGATCGACCAGGGCAACCATATAGCCGCCCTGGAGTTCGGTCACCGCACGTTGGGGTACCAGCAAGGCACCTTGCTGAACTCCGGTGACTGTACTGACGCTGCCGAAGCCCCCGGGACGCAGAACATTGCCGGGGTTGGGGAATTTGAGTTGTACCTGAATCGCTCCCGTCTTAATGTCAATATGGCGGTCAACGGCGTAGGAGCTGCCCTTGTAGGGATGGGTGGTGCCGTCTGTAAGCTTCAGTTGCCACTCCAGTTTACGGAGCAATGACTCTTCACTGATGCCTTGCCGTTTGGCCTCGCTCATAGCCCTGAGATACTCCTGTTCGCTCGGCATAATGGTGGCGAGGATCGGATTCACAGTGGAAACAGTTGTCAGGCTTCCGCTCTGAGGGCTTACGAAGTCGCCGACCTGTGCGGTTGCGATGGCTGCAATTCCATCGATGGGCGAGACGATCTGCGTGAAGCTGAGATTCAGCCTGGCAGTTTCCATCTTCGCTCGGGCCGATTCGATAGCAGCTCTTTCCTGCTGTACCTGCGCCTTCGCAGCAAGATTCGCCTGGATGGCATCATCGAGTTCCTGTTGGCTGATGGCGCTTTCCTTGGCCAGGGGGGTATATCGCTTGACATCTAATTCCGTTTTGCCGAGCTGTGCCTGGGCGCGCTCAAGATTTGCCTTAGCTTGCTCCAATTCTCCCTTGGCCTGATCGAGCGCCGCCTGGAAAGGTCTTGGATCGATCTGAAGGAGCCGCGTGCCCTTCTTCACGTAAGCGCCGTTCGTATAATTTTGTTTGAGCAACAGGCCGGCGACCTGGGCGCGGATCTGAGCATTCACAAATCCATCAAGTGTTGCCACCCATTCTTTTCGAATGGGCACATCTTTTTGTACGACGTCAACGACTTCGACCGTAGGAGCCTCTGCAGGCGGCGACGTTTTTCCGCATGCGATTAAGAAAATTGCGGCAATGGTGAACAGCGCCGAAGCAAGTCTTTGTTTGATTGCCATAAACAGCTCCATGAAAAGTCACGGTGCCCGACGAACTTGCGCTGAGTTCCCTAGGGAAAAGGAACATCACATCAGGCACCGCGTGTGGGCGCGCTCAAATTGAGTTTGAGCGCTCGCTGAGGGGCATGCTAGAGGGGTACCGGGTGCGGGAAAACTGTCAGAACTAGCAGAGCCTGAACACTTCGAAGCTGAATGTTGAGACGAAGCAGACTCATGGAATCATCGGATCGTTGAGCCATTGGTCGATCTGGATCGTTGTCGTGCTTAGTTCAAGTCTTAATGTCGTTCCTTGTGCGAAGACCTGATCGGCACTGCGGGCGTTTGCGCCGGCCCGGAGCGATCGGCGGGGGGAACAAAACGCACGCCACTACCGAATACATGTTTCTCCACGGAAGCATCCACGCTGCGGATATGCAGGTCGCGCTGTGGATAAGGAATTCCAATGCCGCTCTCCCTTAAGGCTTTGGCGAGTGCGAGTGTGACCTCACTGCGAAGTTGAAACCATGTATCCTGAAAGGCAGACCAGAATCGGAGCTCGAAATTCAGCGCGTTTTCACCAAACCCAATGAAGAAAGCCTCAGGTGGACGCTCGCGCAACACTCCGGGATGCGATTGGGCAACATTCACAAGAAGCTGCAGCACGCGTTCTGGATCAGAGTCATAACTGACTCCTACCGGTATATCCACGCGCCGCCACGGTGACGATAAGGTCCAGTTGATCACCTGGTTTGAAAGGAGGTTGCTGTTCGGCACGATCACCTCTGCTCCCTGAAAGGTCACCACGGTGCTGGAGCGGGCGCCGATGCGCCTGACGGAACCGACCAACCCGCCAACGTCAACAATATCACCCAGGTGAATGGGCCGTTCAAAAAGCAAAATTAATCCTGAAAGAAAGTTATTTACGATGTTTTGCAACCCGAAACCCAGACCGACGCCAATGGCGCCGGTAAGCACTGTGAGCTTGTTGAGTTCCACGCCGGCCTCAGCCATCGCAATCACAATGACCAAAATCAGAAGAAGATAGTAGGAAATCGTTGAGACGGCATAGGGTATCCCGCGTTGCAGCGGTAATCTCGGAAGCAGGACTTTTCTTAACAAAAACGCGATCACGTTCGCCAAAAGGTAGCCAACCAGCAGGATCAGCACAACGGCCAGCACGCCGCCAAGGCTGAAGCGGAACTTTTCGGGGCCAATCGGGTGTTGGAGTACTTTGGAGATTGCGCCCGTCACGCGATCGTACTGAGTGGACAAATGCAAGATGCCAGAAACCCACAACAAGCAAGCTCCGCCTGTCACCGCGCGTTGCGCCCAGCGCTCTACGTCAGCGATACCGGATTGGGAAAATGGCTTTGCCCGATTTGCATGCAAGAAGATATCCAGGACCAGAAGCAGGATGCGTGTCGCGCAATAAAGGACTCCAGCCCAGAAGGCGCCAAAGAGTGCTATGAAACCCAGAATGTGAGCGAGAGACACAAAGCCAAGCACATTGGCGATGACACAAATGGCGAGCAGGGCAACGGCTGCCTGAATTCCGAGAGCGAGCACTGGGAAATGCTGACCCATTGCACGCAATCGACGCAGCATTGACGGGCGCGTGAACCAGCCAAGGCTTATCAGAGCTAAAGACACAATCAGGGTAAAAGCTGCGTGGCGTAGCGGTGCAGGAAGCTGAATCACCACGTAGAAGGCCATCAGCGTACAGAAGGCAACCTGGACGTAGAGGACCCTCCGCAGAGGGGGCGCGACCAATCGCCGCCCCAGCCGCACAACGGGAGTGATGTAAAGCACGTAGATGACGAAAACCAGGCCAACAGGAATCGAAGCAAGGTGGCCTGTGGTTACCATCAAGGTCGCAAGCAATGCTATTGAATATGGCGCTGAGAGCAACTGTTGAACTTCGGAGGCAGAGGCCAGGTCACGTGCTCGCGCCGCATAGGCGTTGAGCCTGAATATACCCAATAGGATCACAATATAAAGCACAACAAGACTGAACAGCACAAACTTGTGCGCCCCCAAAAAATCTCTGGAGGTCACATAAGAGCGTTCGAAAGAACTTTGCAATTCGGCTCGCGCCACCTCGTCTAGCGTTGGCAGTTCGTGAACTTGCCATAAAGGACTGCTGTCGCGCTCCAAAAGACGCCGGCCGAATCTGTCTTGCGCTTGCCGAACACGCAAAAGCAGATCTGAGATTTTTCCTTCCAACTCCGAACCTTGATTCTGGAGCGTTAGTACATGATTCAGTTGCTTCTGTGACTCAAGCCGGCCAGCCTGAATTTGTTCCAATTCATGTTGAATTCGGTCTACCACTGGCTGAAGGCCTTCTGTCTGGTGAACCAGGTCCCACGTAGCCTGCCATTGGCTTTTTTCCTGATCAAGACGACTTATCTGCTCCTCAAGCTTGGAAGCCTGGCGGGTCAACAGTTCACGCTTCTCCGCATATTGAGAGCCCAGAGAGCGCCAATACCGTTGTTCATCGCGAAGTTCCAAAATGGTGGGTGAACCCGCCAGAAGGTCACTGGTATGTAGCGCCCGCTGCCGAATCTCTTCTGATTGCTCCAGTATCGATTGTTCGGCTTTGAGCAGGTCAGCGTCTGGATGTTCGATTTCCCGCAACAGCCTTTCCAGTTCTTCCGCCCTGCTCGCAATCTGTGGCAAAGGAATAGCTCCGTCAGTGGTTTGAGCCGGAGCAGGGGTTTGCGCCTGAATCGTAACGGCGGAAAGCGCAAAAAGAACGAAAACCAATGTCGCGGAGAATGACCTGATGCTGCCGGCAAGCTTTCGTCCAAGAGCGCTCAATGCCAACTGCGGAAATTGCCGGAGCCGAATAGAAGTTTGCGCCTTCTGATGCACTTGAAATCAGCAAGAAACTGACAAGTGCACCATATCTGTTTCGGTGTCTGTCTCACATCTGTCAAAAACGACAGGGGAGTGGCCTTAAAGCCCTGCCTGAACCTGCCCTGACCTTCGTAATAAAGGCGGATCTGTGGGCAAATTTCCCTGTCAAATCTGACAGTACACGTTTTTCACAGAAAACCGCATTCTCTCAGGAGCCGCATAAACAAAACATTTGGGAGTTGTTTCAGTATATGGTTACGACCTGCGCAAATTCGTCTTGCAACCAGTTGTTCGATTATTTTCGAGGTGGAAAGCTTTTTCTCTTTCAATCGGTCGCCTTCGATGCCGGCAATGGTGATTTCCAGGAACGTGGTTATGCAGTCGAATGCTTCTGGTTGTGCAGGGAATGCGCTTCGATGATGACTGTGATTTCAGAAGGCGGCGACTGTCCGACGGTAGTACCTCTTTCTTGCCAAGAGAGAGCGGCAGACATCGAGAGTTGACAATCCTTCTTTCGGTACTACGCGCACCACTCTTCCGCCGGCAGCTAGTGACTGGCTATTCTGCCAGTAGTTATGCGCGAACGCCATGGGTAGAACTTAAGAACGATGGCGACTCCAGGTAAACGAATGACAATCAGTGTCCGGCGCATTTTGTACAAGCTGGCAGCAATCGTATGTGCGTTCTTGCTGGTCCTGGGGAGCGCGGTATCTCCCGCACAAGATGCCGCTCCCCAGGCCGGCGCACCCGCGCAAGAGAAAATACCGAATGATCAGCTAGATTCCCTGGTTGCGCCCATTGCTCTTTATCCCGATCCACTTCTCGCTCAAGTACTGGCCGCTTCGACCTATCCTCTCGAACTGGTACAACTTCAACAATGGCTGGAGAAAAACAAGAACCTGAAAGACAAAGAACTCACTGCTGCTGTGGGAAAGCAGCCCTGGGATCCAAGCGTGCAGGCGATGGCTCCCTTTCCCGACATCGTGAAGCAGATGGTCGATGGCATCCAGTGGACTACAGACTTGGGAAACGCCTTCCTTGCCCAGCAGAACGACGTCATGGACGCCGTGCAGCGCATGCGCGCGAAAGCCAAAGACGGTGGCAAGCTGACATCAAGCGATCAGGTCAAGGTGGAAACCAAAAAGGTGGAGAGCAAAGATGTCATCGTAATTGAACAGTCGAATCCCCAAGTGGTATATGTTCCCAGCTACAACCCTTCGGTCATTTGGGGGCCACCGGCATATCCTTATCCACCCGTTTACTATCCGCCTGCCGGTTACTACGCCGCTGGCATGGCGATCTCATTCGGAGTCGGAGTCGCAATGGGGGCTGCCTGGGGCGGAGGCTGGGGTTGGGGCTGCGGCTGGGGAGGTAATAATGACATAACCGTCAACCGCAACAATACTTTTGTTAACAACTCGAACAGAGTCAACAACGTTTCAAATCGACAAAACCTGAGCAATCGCAGTGGCGCCTGGCAGCACAATCCTCAGCATCGTGGCGGCGCTCCTTACTCGAACCAGGCAACGGCAAATCGGTTTGGCGGTACAAGTCGTGGGAGTTCGGCGGCCACGCGGCAGGCCAGCGCGCGACAAAATCAGGGTCAATTGGCGAACAGGCCGCAAGGTGGGTCTGTGGGCGCTGGAAGGCAGGGAGCCAGCAATAGCAGCGCAGGCGCCCGGCAGCAGGGAGGAGCCAATTTCAGCGGTGGAGATCGCATTGGCAACCGTAGTGTTTCGCCAAGTACTGGTTCGAGCAGCCGAGGCGGCGGTGCATTCGGCGGCGGATCGAGCTTCAGTGGCAGTGCGGCCCGCGCCAGCAGCCAACGCGGCTCGAGCAGCCGAGGCGGGGGCGGGTTCTCAAGGGGTGGTGGCCGAGGACGGCGGTAATGCGGGAGAGATACATGAAATCAACAAAAGCCAATATTGTCGTGCGAAAGATCTTCAGGGTTTTCGTGCTGGTGCTGATCTCCTGCTGCGTTGCTCCGGGACTTCTGCACGCAGCAAAAACGCCGTCGTCTCAATCCACGCAGCGGACATTTGCTACACCCAAAGAGGCTGTTGAAGCCTTGATCAACGCGGCAGAGAATTACGACGTGTCTGCGCTGACGGCAATTTTTGGTCCGGAGGGCGAGGACCTGGTTTCTTCTGCCGATCCGGTGCGTGACAAGAACAACGCTGCTGCTTTCGCCGCGAAAGCACGAGAAAAAAAACGAATCACAGTTGATCCTAAAGACCGGAAGCGCGCCATTCTCTCGGTCGGCAATGAGGATTGGCTGGTTCCGGTGCCGATCGTCGATCGAAACGGCAGATGGGTGTTTGATACGAAGGCAGGGCACGATGAGATCATCTCGCGGCGAATCGGTGCCAATGAGCTGGATGCCATCCAGATTTGCCGCGGCTATGTCGAAGCGCAACATGAATATGCTCTGACCAAGCATGACGGGGCTGAGGCGAATCAGTACGCTCAACGAATCATCAGCACACCCGGTAAGCAAGATGGTCTTGCGTGGCGGAATCCTGATGGCAGCTGGGGAGGGCCTGTCGGAGAGGGAGTAGCCAAGGCTTTGGAGCAGGGCTACTCCGAGCGGTCGCAACCGTATCACGGTTACTACTTCAAGATCTTGAAAGGGCAGGGGCCCTCGGCGCCGCTGGGAACAATGAACTTTGTGGTCAACGGAGCGATGATCGGAGGATTCGCCCTGGTGGCAGCGCCGGCGGAATACCGCGTTACCGGCGTGAAAACATTTATGGTCAGCTACCAGGGAATCGTATACGAGAAAGATCTGGGCCCTGATACCCTCAACATCTTCAAGAACATGGAAGTCTATGATCCTGACAAGAGCTGGCACCGGACCAATGACAGTTGGTGAACCGCGGACTCCAGGTGCGAAGGCACGCAGCAAAAAAACGAAGCGCATGATGAAAGACCGGGAAGACATGAGCCGGGCAGGGATGGGTGGAGTCAGCCAAGCGACAATTGACCGAGTGCATATGCTGATCAACCTTGAGCAGGCGGCGAAGCGAAAAGTCCAAACCGATTTCAGCCAGCCGATGCCCAAACCTAAGTTGTGGCGAAAGCGGAGCGCCTGAAATCCGGAAATCCCTCCCCCCACTACTTCAAGTATTCAAATCTTGGTTAAGTGATTGGATTTCAACAACATGCGTCAACCATCGGAGTAATGGCGGAGTCGTATGCGATGGTTCGTTCATTTGTTTCATTATTAACCTTTAATCTTACTTCATCACATTTTTGCCCCAGCAGAGAAAGCGAGCTTCTCTAGTTTCGGACTTGCCTGGAAGATAATGATTGCATCGAATTGGGCAGAGCGTATGGTTTTGATATCACTCCTCGCTGGAAAGAGCTTAGGCTTACGCGACAGCCAGCGAGATGCCGGCGCTACTCGAATGTGGCGGACATAATCAAGATTGTCCATGGATCGTACGGGTGTCGACGGTCTGCAGGCGGATCTTGCAGATGGTGATTTGTGATGACGGGCGAGTCGCTGTCCGCAATCCCAACGAGTGCAAGGCATCTATCAGCACCCATGGGCCATCGCCTTTCGGCAGGAAACGATCTACTGAATCCAAATCTTCGGGCGACGAGGATCCACTAAACATGAGGACCGGCAATCTGGGATGCCGTCGCTTAATTGTCTTGGCGAGCTGGATGCCATTCATTCCCGGCATTTCGTTGTCAATGATCGCTCCGTCCACGCGGTGATGCTCCAGAGTTTTCAGCGCCTGGCCCGCGCCGGGGGCGGTCCATACATGATATCCATTCAGCTCAAGGACAGCCCTGCACAGCATCAGTGTGTGCTGGCAGTCATCTACACAAAGGATACTGGTTCTGCTTCTCGAATTTAGCGACGAAATAGCCATATGCATCCCGTTCCTAATAGTGCAATCTGAGTGCGCCTGGCGAGCGCATTCGATGCACCTTCTATGGCACCAGTGGAATCTCGGAAGCCAGTTGTACATTGATCATGAGGGTAAGACGGTTATCTACCTGGTAGAATTTGGCTGCGCGTTTGGCGCCCACGGCTTTCTCGAACTTGGGCCAGTAAGCCTTTCGTAAATTCAGTGTTTCGTCCTCGATACCGATCATTCTTTGCGTCAGATCCCTGGCTTTGGCATCGTCCATGACATCCATGGATTTTGCGTAATCTTTAATCAATTGGAGGCGCTTGTCGGCAATGGCATGCTGGTCATGCGCGTAGTCCTGATAGACGGGCCAAAACGCCGATGATTCGGCATCGGTAAATCGCATATTGTCAGCAATGATTGCGTTCTTATCCTGCTGAATATTGGAGCGCAAGAGCTGGATGTCACTGTCGGTCAATGGCTTGGCCGAAACATCCACGGTTTGCGCAGCAGCGGAAGAAAGCCACAATGCAAATACCGCGCATGCAACTGAAAAGATCCGCATAGTCCTGGCTCCCGAGTGTCGTTCCTATTACCTTAACTACTTTTTAAGAGAAAAATCGCAACCCCAATCTGTGATCTCGTTTTACAGAAGGTCTGTATGCACATTTGCCGTATTGTAAGAATTTCCAGCAACTCGGAGAGTACCGGTTGGTTGCGCTACGGCAAACTGTCAGAAGTTACAGCCCAGGCTAAGCCGATACTAAGCCATGTATTTTGAAGTGGATACAGGGCAAGGCACAAAAATTAGGGTTCAACGGAGCTGGAAAAAAATGCAGCATTCATGGACCGCGGGCGAGGTATACCGAGCCCCTGGCGGTCTTCAACCAGCGCTTCGGTTTGTACTTCAACATCAGGAAAGGACCTGATAATGGTTGCCTTCAGCCGTTGTTCCCATTGTCGCAGCGCAGCCGACCGTTTTTCCGGCAGAACCGATGTCAGATCAGCAACGAGGGCGTTCATGCGACGTATCACCTGGACGCTGCCTGCGCCGTACAACAGAATCTCATCGAGGGCCAGTCGAAGAAAATCTTCCCAGGTAGGGAATGGCATTACCAGTCTCAGTTTGCCATGATTGTCGTGAAACATCCCAATATCCAGGTTTTGCCGGCCCAGAAGAAGCAACAGGTCTTCAATCTGATCAAGCGCCTGAACGGCTGTTGTCGGGTCGTTAACTGCGGGCGACAGCGCCCTGATGGCAATATCTACCAGCAGCCGAATGGCATACTTGGGATCTTGCGTGAATGTGCGTTCCGCCCCGAATTTGAGTGTACTCTTCAACATTTGTTCATCGATCATCTGGCGAGCGCCAAAGACGTGCAGCAGCGGGGTCAACTCCCGGATCGTATCACCAACAGCCACGACGATCTCAATCACTGCACCCGATGCCGTGGCCAGATCGACCAGCCGTATGACGTCAATAGCTTGCAGTGCCCGGGGTTCACCCTGATAGATCAGAGTCTGTGTCTGAGGAGATCTACGAACCATGTCTTGCCGGTTGTCTGGTTCCTCCGGCCCTATCGATGGGTAGGTATTCTTAATAACATTTCGTCCCTGGTTGCCTGTGAAACTCAGCATGCGAGTGACCTGCAACAACGCAACGCGATGAATCAGGGCGATGAGCGCCGCCACGCTGGCTAAAAGCAGAGCTTCTACAATACAGACACTTACAAATGGAACCTTTCCCGAATTATTTCGATCGACTCCAGACAGCGCTGCGACCGCATAGAGGAAAGTAGCAGCAAAGATCCCCAGAGAGTGTGAGAGCACGGGCGAACGCGCGATCCACAGCGCGAGGCGAGGTGAATACGCGGTTGCGCTGAACTGCACCATGACAAAGGTCAGGGAAAAGACAATCCCCGTCAATGAAATCATTCCCGATGCGATGGCAGAGTAGATGGCGATTGCTGCCGAGGTGCTTAAGGGCGAAACGAGATGCGGTAAGAAGTGGGTTTCAATCCGGGGAAAGGAGGTTCCGGCCACGGTTGCGGCGACAGAATATGCCAGCGGAATTGCCCAGGTGCCTGATTGCAGTGAACGTTGCATGGTATCACTGAAAGAACGTAATCAAGCTCATTTCCGTTTTGAACCGATAGAGCTTCGACTACACGCTTTTGGTTTGTAACGTTCGTTGCAACAGAACACAACTGTCAAGATATACGGAGGCCCTGTGAGATCAGGCAGTCCTGTCATTTCTGCCAGTTTTTTGCCCCTGCGGCGTGTGTTCGACTGCTTCTACGCCAATGATTTATGCAGATCGTGGTGGGCCACGCGGGCTTTGTTGACGAATTCATTTGCAGGGAAAATCTTAACTGGTATCAGGTGTTTGAATTTCACAAGAAAGATGCATTTGTAAAGGGAGAATGAATATGCAAAAGAAGGCAGCGTTCGTACTTGTGTTTTTAGCGACCCTGCTTGGCTTTTTGGCCGGAAGCGTGCGGGGTCACTCAAAACCGTCGAGCCCTGCTGAAGCATATCTTCAGGGTGCACCGGGGAGATCTGTGGACGAAATGCCGGCCCAGTGCACATTCAATGTTCCACGTGAATGGGGTGAGTTCGTTGGCGCCAGCTCCAGCGGCTTATACTTCCGCGATGACTCCGGTACGGTCCGCTATATTGCCCAACTGCCATGTGGGCAGGTAACAGCTCCTTCTGTGCAGCTCGAAATTCGCCGACGATGAAATGCTTCGCTAACAAATATGCAGAGAGAGGATCATGGCAGCTCTGTACAAGGAGCAGGCGCCTGCCTGGGGCTAAAGTCGTGGCGTCTTTGACGACTTGCGGCACGAGTAAAACTTCGTGCCCTGATACAAAGCTTGTTTTGAGCAACGGCTACCTCATTTGAGTGGCAAAGTCCGAGAAAATCTTGCCTGACATGCTCCAACGTGTCGTGGAAAACCTGATTGGCCGGATTCACGGACCATTCGCGTTCCGGTTTCTGCTGCAGCCGCTGGTTGCCATTGTTGTTGGGCTCCGGGCAGGCGTGAAAGATGCGCGCGCCGGCCGTCCGGCCTACGGCTATAGCCTGTTTTTTCATCGGGGGCACCGGCGCGAGATCCTGCGGGAGGGCTTCAGGGACATCGTCAGGATTTTCATCGTGGCAATTCTCATGGACGTAATTTACCAGGTCATAGTATTACACTGGATTTATCCGGGCGAGACCCTGATCGTCGCGACGGTCCTGGCTTTTGTGCCTTATGTACTGATCCGTGGACCGATGGGCTGGCTTGCGCACCGCTGGTATAGAAAACGACGGCAAAAGATGCCCATGGTTCCCTCCTGAGAGCGCTTCCCGAAATAGGTTTGTTCGAATGTTAAAGATTGTCATGATTCCAAACTCGAAAGGGATTTGAGTTGCAGCGCCCCTCGTTCGAGTTGGGAGCAGTTGCTATTCTCCACCCGAGTTCCTTGCTTTGAGCCAGACATGACATCGGATTCGAAACTGTCAGCAATTACAGTTATGTCTCTGGCCTATTCCCACTAAAGTCCAGTGTGGAGGTATACACGCATCCGGGCCGCTTGAAACCAGCGGCAATGATCAGACCTATTTCAAACTTCACAGCAATCATAATCGGGAGAGTACAAAATGAAATCGATGGGATTCATACAAAAAGTATTGCCGGCGCTTGCGGCGGGAGTGGTTTGCATCGCCCTCAGCGCGGCCGCGAGCGCGCAGGTGAAAACAGAAACCAGTACTGAATCGGGAACGCCGGAAAAGACGGTTACAATAGAGCGGGGCGAGGTGGTCTATGTTTCGGGAAACGACGTCGTCGTGAAGATGGAAAGCGGCGAGATGCGGAATTTTGAGAATGTGCCGGAGAGCACCAAAGTTAATGTGGATGGAAAAGAACTCGGAGTTCACGAGTTGAAGCCAGGCATGAAGCTGGAGCACACGACCATCAAAACCACAACGCCGCAGACGATCAAAACTGTGCAAACAGTTACCGGCAAGGTGTGGCAGGTGACGCCACCTACTTCGGTCATCCTGAAGCTGGAAGACGGCACGAACCAGGAGTTCAAGATTCCTGAAGGACAGAAGTTCAAAGTTAACGGCGAGATGACCGATGCCTGGGGCCTGAAAAAAGGAATGAAGGTTTCAGCCACCAAGATTGTTGAGGAGCCGCAGATCATGTATGAGGAGGAAAAGAAGATCACGGGAACCATGCCTCCACCGCCAGCCCCGGCTGCGGATGTGCCAATTTTGATTGCGGTAGCGGCGCTCCCTCCGGTTCCTCCGCCCGCTGCTCCTCAGCGAGCCGAAACTGAGCAAGCCAGGGCAAAGCTACCCCAAACAGGGAGCTCGTTGCCGCTTCTTGGGTTCTTGGGGGTGGTGGCGCTGGGAACGCCGCTGGGATTACGGTTGATTCGCAAATTTGCGTGAGAAAAATCATTTTTGGCGGTTTGAAAGAGGTCGAGTGTAAAAACCAATTTTGATAGGAGCCCCGGCTCAAGCCGTGGGCTCCTATCCGTTTGGCCCAATCATTCTGGCTCCTGCGGAGTTCAGCCGCGGCGCGAGCGTAGCCTTCGTGCGATTTGCGGGAGGGAAACCGGCTGAATGAGTTCGAAGCCGCCGGCGCGCTTTCGTTCTTGCACGCAATCCAGGATGAACATTACTACCAACCACGGCAGCCAGAATACGAGCACAAAGGCGATGGCCGGCCAAGTATCGCGCCACCGGGCATCTAATTCGCAGAATTTGAGAAATACATATCCGATGGATAAATAGGCAGCCAGGCCGGCAGACCATTCGAGAATAGCTGTCATTGCCATAGTCCTTTCACTTTTATCCATCTCCTCATGCTAAAAATCGAACGTGAACCGTTGCTTTCGGTTGGATGTCGGTTACTCAGAAGCGAATTCCCGCGGTGATGGGGATAAACTGTGTTTTGATATTCTTGGTAGGCGCGTAATTGTAGCGCGCTTCCACATAGAACCTGTAACGGGGCTCACCCACTTTTGCGGTGAAGCCGATGCCTGCATTTCCTCCCAAGCTGCTGACCGAGAAGCTGGCGACAGTCTGATTGCTGGTTACAAATCCAGAAGTGCAACTGAATCCCCACCAGAGCCATGGTGAAAGACAAGTGACGTTGTTACCGGTCACGATCTCCCTGGAGAGATTTGCGTTGCGATGGTACCAGCCACCACCACCGATAAAATAGATGCCGACAGACCTGCCGCGCAGTTCGTACCTGTAGTTTGCCGTCAAAGAGAACAGGTTACTACTGCCGCTGAGATCGTTGAATTGTGATACCCGTCGAATCACCCGCAACGCGGCATCGCTGGCGTAGACCTTATTCCACATGAATTCCCCGATGACGGCATGGCGCTCATTGAAGTTGTATCCTGCACCGGCGACGACTCCCCATCCTAAATTCATGAACCGAGCGGTCGGGTTGAGAGGCGCTGTGACCGTCATTCCGAGATTGGTATTCAACTTACTGTCCTCGCCGAATTCGTCCTCGTCTTGTGCGTGAAGCGCGGTGAACGCCATCAAGTTCATTGCGATGCTTATCAATATAAGCGTCCTTACAGCCCGTTTCAGCCCAGTATTCATCGAACCATCTCCTTGATTGCTGCGCTTCAGTAATGAGGAATTTGCTATGCCGGTCCGGATGAATGCCCGACACTCAGAGTTGCTGCGGGTTAATAGTATGAGAGCGGTTCTGCTGAGAACTACTGTCAATGCTGTCAGGGTGCAGCAGAGGTTGTTGCGCGCATCGGATATTAACTAATGTTCCCCAAGGACGCAGAGTCTAACGCCCAATTTGATTTGAGGTGAACTCCGCTGCGCAGAAAAAAGCGGCTCCGGTCGGGAAGACAAAAATAGAGCCGGGCGTGTCTGTTGATTCCAGTCGCAATCTGCCCGAAGTAAGGTCTGACACTCTATCTCTGCCGTCTCCGCCAGGAGTGGTTACAAGCAACTTGAAAATGTTCTAACCTGCGATCTGTTCGCGGGTCATGCGGCCGACCATCTCTGTCTTGTCAACTCGGAGAGCATCTTCCGGCCGGAGGCGCGCCCACAGATCGATCATGCGCGCGATGATTCCGGTCCATCCGGTTTGGTGACTGGCCCCGAGACCGGCGCCGTTTTCTCCGTGAAAATACTCATAGAACAGAATGTAGTCTTTCCAGTGCGGATCTTCCTGAAATTTCCTGGTGCCACCGTAGACCGGCCGCAGGCCATCGGCACCCCGGAGGAAGATGCTCGATAATCTGCGGCCGATCTCTTTCGCTACCTCGAACAGCGTCATGTATGTTCCGGAACCGGTCGGGCATTCGACTTTAAAGTCATCGCCGTAGAACTGATAAAGATTCAACAATGCCCGGATCAACAAACTATTCATGGGCATCCAAACCGGGCCGCGCCAGTTAGAGTTGCCGCCGAACATTCCAGTGTTTGATTCCGCCGGCAGATATTGGACTTTGTATTCTTGTCCATCGAGATGGAACTGGAACGGGTGTTCCAGATGGTAGCGGGACAAAGAACGTATCCCATAAGGACCGAAGAACTCGTTCTCGTTGAGCATGTATTTCAAAATCTGCTCGATCTTTTTTTTGTTGCAAACCGACAGCAATCTGCGCCCAGCGTATCCGATGAAGCCATCCTCGGCGGGAGCAATATGCTTCAGCATCTCAGGATGGCGCTTCTTGAACAAATTTACCATTTCCTTCAGTCGGGGATGTTGCAGCAATTGGCCTTTTGCTTCGAGCACGGTCGATGCGCACAGGGGCAGCAACCCTACCATGGATCGGACCTTCAGCCGCATGGCATCCCCATTCGGCAGGTGTAGCAGGTCGTAGAAGAAGCCATCTTTCGCGTCCCACATCTTGTCGTGGCTCTCTCCAATCCGATCCATGGCATAGGCAATCCAAAGAAAATGTTCCAGGAAGCGAAAGGCGATATCTTCGTACATGGAATCATATTCGGTCAGAACGAGTGCGATCTCCAGCATGTTCTGGCAGTAAAAGGCCATCCACGCGGTGCCATCGGCTTGATCGAGATGGCCGCCTGTGGGAAGCGGAGAACTGCGATCGAAGATGCCAATATTATCGAGGCCGAGGAAGCCGCCGGCAAAGACATTTTTTCCTTCCGGGTCTTTGCGGTTGACCCACCAGTTGAAGTTCAACATCAGGCCCTGAAACGACTGTTCCAGAAAGCGCAAATCGGCCCGGCCCAGCTCCTTCTCAATGTTGTAAAGGAACAAGGTCGCCCAGGCGTGCACAGGCGGGTTTACATCGCTGAAGTTCCACTCGTAGGCAGGAATCTGACCATTGGGATGCGCATAGAGATTTCGCAACATAAGCAAGAGTTGCTCTTTGGCGAAATCGAAATCTACGAGCGACAACGCCAGGGTATGAAAAGCCAAGTCCCATGCGGCATACCAGGGATACTCCCATTTGTCGGGCATGGAGATGATGTCATTGTTCAGCATGTGGAACCATTCGCTGTTGCGGGCGTGGCGATGATTTTGGCCTGTCAAGGGATGGGCTTCATGTTCCTCGAGCCAACGATCGAGGTCGAAATAGTAATACTGCTTGCTCCACAACATTCCCGCTAGAGCCTGGCGGTGTATGCGGCGTTCATCCTCGCTGAGCGAAGCGGGTGTAATCCTGTCATAGAATTCGTTCGCGTCTGCGAGACGGCTGGCGAAGATTTGGTCAAAGGCTTTAAAGGCTTCAGCCGGTTTCGCAGTCAGCCGCAGCTTCACGACTTTAGTCCCCTGGGAAGGCACTTCCAGATGGTAGTGCGCAGCGGCTTTCGTTCCGGTCTTGGCGGGATTTACGGCTTCGAGTTGGCCTGAAACTACGTAATTGTGAAATGCGTCTTTCACATATGGCGAGAGATTCGGCTGGCTCCATAGACGATGGATGTTAGATTCGTTCTCTGTAAACAGAAGTTCCGCATCACCTTCACAGTAGAGCTTGTGGTCGCGCAGGCGGGGATGCACAACCTGTACAGTTCCCTTCGCCACCTGGTGAAGTGCCGGTTTGGTTTCGTCTTTGTCCCACGACCAGGTGTTGCGGAACCAGAGCGTTGGAAGCAGATGGAGCTCTGCCGTTTCCGGACCTCGGTTATGCACAGAGATTCTGATGAGCAGATCTTCTGGATCTGCTTTGGCGTACTCGACAAATACGTCGAAGTAGCGATCATCGTCGAAAACTCCGGTATCGAGCAGTTCATACTCGAGCTCTTCGCGCGAGCGCAGGCGATTCGTTTCCACCAGGTCAAGATATGGGAATTCCCGTTGCGGGTATTTGTACAGATATTTCATGTAGGAGTGCGTTGGCGTGCTGTCGAGATAGAAATAGTATTCCTTGACGTCTTCGCCATGGTTGCCTTCGCTGTTGGTCAGACCGAAGAGACGTTCTTTCAGGATTGGGTCGCGCCCATTCCACAGA
>Ga0070741_10009892_pt1 | contig 18280 bp, 16 predicted proteins | sample Coa_R1_4_FD_66440 | JGI IMG/M metagenome (GOLD analysis project Ga0070741, IMG submission 66440) | Surface soil microbial communities from Centralia Pennsylvania, which are recovering from an underground coalmine fire - Coalmine... | ecosystem: Environmental > Terrestrial > Soil > Unclassified ...
GGCGCAAGGGCACGGGGTGCATGTGTGTTGCGTGCCAAAAGCTGCGACATTGGCGGGACAAGATACCTATCCCGCCTGAACTAAGTGCACAGAAGATGAAGCGCGGTGATTGTCAATGCGGGTACTGCCGGGCACGTCGTAATGCACGGCGCAAGTGGTACAAAGCCAAGATCGTGAAACCGGGCGCACTGGACACGTTGGCGTTGGCGTGGTTGCGGCGAGAGGGATTTAGATAATGACACTCCAGTTATCACTATCGGCACGGCCTAAGAGCTTAGACGCACTCATTGGCCAGGACAAATTGGTGGCACGCATCCGGGGCCACCAGGAAGCAGGGCGTCAGATCAAGGCGTGGTTGTTTATTGGGCCGCCGGGCACGGGCAAGACAACTACGGCGCGTATCCTTGCGATGTCGTTGGTTTGTGAGCATCAGGGCAAGTTTGGACAGCCTTGTAGGGAATGCCGGGACACTGAGAGCGCATTTGAGATATATGAGACGAACTGCGCCAAAGTAACCGGCATTCGAGAAATTGAGTCTGAACTTGCAGGCGCTGAATTAGGGCCGCGCAATGGGCGGTACCGCATCTACATCATGGATGAGATACATCGGGCATCGTCTGCCGCACAGGGTCTAATGCTCAAGTATCTAGAGGATTCGCCGGATACTACGGTGTTCATCCTCTGCACGACGGAATCGCATCTGTTGTTAGAGACTCTCAAGCGGCGGTGCCAGATCTACAAACTGCGTCCGTTGGAGATGGATGATGTAGAACGGTTGGTGGCGCGCCTACTCAAAAAAGCAAAATCGGATTTGCCTGCTGATCGGTTGGCCATGGCACTTGCCAGCAAAGGCGTTAGCTATCCCGGTTTAATTGCACAGGCGGTTGAAAAGTTTATAGCCGGTGCCGAGCCGGATGATGCCGCTGACGTTATTGACGGTAACGAAATAAACGTCATGCAGTTAACGCGGGCCATGGTAAAAGGCGATTGGGCGGATGCATCCAAGTTCCTGCATGAGGTAACGCCTTCGGATGTGCGGGCGGTGCGGCAGAGCGTACTGGCCTATCTCAGCAAAGTGCTACTGGAAACTCCCGAGGCCGGTGGCAGAGCCGAAACGTTATCGTTTGCGATAGAAGCACTCTGCCACTATGAGAATGCGCCAGACACTGTTATGCGGTCGGCCCTAGTTGCACAGGTATACCGCGTGTGCCAGATTATGGATAATCATAAGCTGTAATTAGTCGGCACAGGCATACTCCGGTTCGGTAATGGTTTCCTCGAACGTTTGATGGACTAAGTTCGTGCCACAGAAGATGCAGAAGCTAACCTCGCGCGGCACGCGCTTGTTACAGGCAGTGCATACCGTGAATTGCTGCATCATGTCTCCACCTTACAGTGGTGGAATCTCAAAGTCAAGAGGTCGATAAGATGCGTATACCAGTTAAGGCGGCAAAAGACATTGCTACGCAGTTTAACTTGCGCCAAGTCATACTGTTGGCTTGGGATGGCAAACTCACACACGTTGTCACATACGGTAAAACGGTCGATGACTGCTCGCAGGCCGCGGATGGTGCTAATGCACTTAAAAAGAAGTGGGGATGGCCCGAGTGCAATGACCAGCCGTCCCGCGTCAAAAAGCTACAAAGCGCCTTAACCGAGTTACTAGAATTGCTTGACAATCCTGACGTTGAGCTACCTAGCAGTCCGCATACTGGAGCATGTGGCCCGGATGCTGGTTGTGACGGTGTTTGCTTGAGTCTAGCGTCAATCGGCGATATAGTGCGCCGGGCAAGGCGGTTGCTGTGAGACTACTCCTAACGTCTGACACCCAAGCAGAATTGAGTAATCTCGATCTCTGCGAACAGAGCATGGATGAGCTATTCGAGGCCGCCGAGAAGTACAAGCCCGACGCAGTTATTCACGCCGGTGACCTCAAAGAGAACTATGATCCTGTAAACCTTGCGGTCGTAAAGTTTTGGGTGCGCATGGTGCGCCGGTTTGTTGATGCCGGACATCGGTTCATTATCAATCTGGGGAATCATGATCGACTGTCGCAGGGAGAGGACGCAAAGAATTGGCTAGACGTGTTGCGGGCAGCCGGTGCTGAGATAGCAACTAAGCCTAAAGTGAAGAAGGTGGGAGATGGGTTAGTTGCATTTCTGCCCTACACGTCAAACGCGAAAAAGGAACTCAAGTGGGCCGCGCAGTTGCGCCTCGAGACGAATAAAGCAAAACAGCCGTGCGCGCTTATATTCCATACAGAGCTATCCGGGGCCGCGTTAAATATCGCGGGCGCAGTGGGGCGTGGCAACACAGTAAAGGACATTGTGGGTACGCAGTATGACGCGGCATTCGGCGGGCATCTGCATATTCACCAGGAAATAGATCAGAGCGTTTATTACATCGGTTCGCCATTTTGCCAGGAGTGGGGAGATGCAAACCAACAGAAAGGGCATTTGGGTGCTGAAGTAAAAAACGGTGCGCTTATCTTGCAGCACTTCTATACAGACATTCCCGGTTGGTATGATGCCGAGTACTTGGAAGAGCACGGTCTGTGGAGCCTGGAAAAAGGAGCAATGGTCCGTTCGCGCATCCAAGTTACCTCGAAGAAGATTACGCAGCGCATGCGTGAGGAAGAGGAGCGCCTGCGCCAGAAGTACCCAGAGGCGCAGTTGTTCGTGGTGCCTCAAGTCGCCAAGGAGGACGAGGCCGAAATTACCCTTTCCGGAGCCACGGATAGGGAAAACGTCGAAAAGTACGTCGCGGCAACCTCGCTGGAGGCCGCAGGTTACAGTGCTAAGGCGGCGGTGGCCTATCTAGTCCAGGTTTTGGCCGCCGGGGGCGCTAGCAGGCAGGAAACTCGAATAAAGTTCATTTCTCTGGAGGCACATAACACTCTTTCGTTCCGGGAACTCAAAATCCCGTATTCGGGGCAGGGTTTGGTACTCGTAAAGGGCAAGAATAAGGATTGGCCTAAACAATCCAACGGCAGCGGCAAAACGAACCTACTAAGCATGCTGCCGGTTGCACTGTTCGGTGAAACTCTCAAAGGTCAGAAAAACGATGGGTGGGCCAATGAGCGCCTGGATGGGACTGCGGTTATCGGCATTACGTTCAAAGACGCTAAGGGAAGAAAAATCAAGGTACGTCGGGCGCGTCCGCATTCTATCAGTATCGAGGTAGACGGCAAAGACATATCCAACGGTCTAACCGGCAAGCGCAAAAATGAAACACAGGGCACAATTGAGGATCTGTGTGGCTTCGATCTGCATCTACTCAAAAACGCTGTCTATATTGACCAAAGCATCGCCAACGGGTTTGTGTTCGGTGCCCAAAAGGGCAGGCTGGATCTGATGAATAAGATCCTCGATCTATCCAGATACGAAACAGCCCTCAAACAAGCCAAACAAGACCTAAGCACGGCAGAGGATGCGCGGCAAGCCAGTGAATATGAGTTAAGCGATCTGCGCGATCGCGCAGAGACTCTGGAAGCCGATATCGCAGAACTCGAGAAGGATGTGCAATCCAACTGGGACGTGCAGTACAAGAACTCGAAAAAAGCCCTCAAGCAACTTATCGACGAGAAAACCGCGCACGCCAGCAGTAAAAAGCGCATGGAGGAGAAAGAGCAGGAAGCCGATGAACTGGCGGCGGAGCAAAAAGTTCTCGAAACAAAAATATACGCAGTAGAGAAGGAGGCTACGGAGCTGTGCGGCGTACTCAACCGGGGGAGAAAATTGGCCGAATCCAAGAAGTGTTGGGAGTGCGGCACGCCGGTATCGGTTGATTACAAGTCCACATTCGTAGCAGCTCAGAAAAAGTATGACAGCCTGTGTAGCCAACTTGATGATCTGCGCGCATCCAGAGACAAACTGGATGAGAAGGAAAGCAAACTCAGGGAGCAAATCAATGACTGGCGTGCCGATCTAAAAGACTACGATACGCAAATTGCGCAAGCCCGCGCACTCATGCAACAGGCAAAAGATGGTGCTGCAGCGGAAGCCAAACGTAACAAGGCACAACTCACCAAAATCGAGGAGAAGAAAAGCAAATTAAGGAAGACGAAAAATAAGATCGATGATTTAGTCAAAGAAACGAAACGCCTCAGCATCGATATCGAATTATACGAATATGCCTGCAAAACATTGAATCGAGGAGGAATGCCGCTGTACTTAGCGAATAGCTTAGTTCCGATACTGAATAAAGCTGCGGAAGAGTTCTCGGATGTGTTCACAGGAAGCAAGATTCGGGTGAGGTTTGAAGTGGTGGATGGGGAGTTCGACGTGCAAATAATCAACCCGGCAGGGAGCGAGAAAAGCGAAGGACAGAGCGTGGGAGAATCGGCGATGGCTGGAGTAGTGGCGGCATTCGCTCTAAGGACAGCAGCGCCGGAAACAAATCTCCTGGTACTGGACGAGCCGGGCAGCGGACTGGATGAAGTGGGGCAGAAGCAATTCGCCTATGGATTAATCAAGCTAAGGGAAATGTGGCCCAAGGTGACGATGCTGGTGACAACCCACAGTACAATAGTCCAGTCAATTCTAGAAGGAGAGGCGACAACGTGGACAGTAATAAAGGAAAAGGGAATCAGCAGACTGGTGATTCCGTAACTTGCAGGAAGTGTGGGCACACCGCCGCCGACCATAAGATGCAGGAGAATGGAGTATCTTACTGCGAGGCGTTTAATTGTGGTTGCTCAGAGGTGCCGGAGCTCGTAAAGGTCAAGTCTTTGGAGGAGTTAGATGCAGAGGTTGGCAGATTGTTTACCGGGGCAGAAAAGGCGGCAGCCAAAAAAGCAGTCCAGGAGGAGTTGTGTTCCCACAAGCCTGTGCCGCCAGTAAATACACCAGCGCAGAACAAGCTCGTCGATGCAATCCTCAAATACGTCTGGATGCAGGACGACCGCGGAATCATTCCAAGCTACAATTCGGGCGTTACTCCAGTCGGGCAAGTCCGGTTAATGCACAATCCAGAGATGATTATGGCGGCAATCAATAACTGGGTTGCCGCCGGTAACCTGTCACAACCAACCGATGTGGAAGTAGTGTGCACAGCCGTCCAGAAGTATTGTGAGGATTTAGGTTTCGGGGATGGTCACAATCGGACGATAATGGAGTGGGTAAAACTACTCGGGGAGGCAATTCTGGGCTACCGGGATATACATGGAAGAAACGATCTAAGGGCGATGCTAATCATCGTACGCACGGTTCTGGAGTCGGAGAATCTGGAGGCGTCGGTTATTAGCGCCCTGTGCGCGGCAATCACTGCCTGTATAGAGGGTTACCCCCCATCCAGATCGTGAATGAGCGGCCTGCCAAAAACCTTATTATCTGCATATGAAGAAGAAGCAGTTGAAATCACTCGAGAACGATTATCGCCGCGTGGAAAGCGCGTTCAATGCACTGGAGGATGCGACGCCGCGAAACTTTGTATCGTGGAAGCGCCGCGACGTAGAGGTGGTGTTAAAGCGTGCGCGTGCGTTGCAAGACCGTGCAGATATATTAGTGGCGCAAGCCAGCATGTTAGTCGCAGTCTGCGAAGGCGAGATCGTGGAAGCCAAGAACAAGAAGGAAGCAGACGGTGCCGGAGAACAAAACAGCCACAAACGCAAAAACAAAGCGGCTTGATTCTGTTGTGGGCAAGTAATACTATCTGAACGAAAGGAAGATGACTACGGTGGCGCAAGACAAACGGCGGCGAACTCAGCCGCAGCACGATAGGAGCAACATTATTGGTGGGCCGTTCACTGGCAAAGTGAAATGGTTCAATGACGAAAAGGGATACGGTTTCATCGTGGGCGATCACGATGGGAAAGACGTGTTCGTACATCACACCGGCATCAATGCGGAGGGGCATCGCCGGCTGGCGGAAGGTCAGTGCGTCACCTACAACACAGAAGAAGGAAAGCGTGACGGCCGCCTGCAAGCCGTCGATGTAGAAGTATTCGCATAGGGAGAACATGGGGCCGGTCAACTTGAAAGAAGTACTCGACTGGTGGGAAGCCACTAAAGGAGGAACCCAAGGTGACCGGCGTGCTCATCCCAGATTCGAAGTACAGTTCAACCTTAAGTGGGAGCGGCGGTGGCACAGGACGTCCTGGACGGGGCAGGGCCGCACAATAAACATGAGTGCCTATGCTGTAGCGTTCGCTACTTCAAAGCCACTGCCTACCATGCCTTTTAACCGGGGCGCAAATAACATCTATGAACTAACGATAGACTGGCCAGTCAAGTTAAAGAATCCGGATAATTCGGAGTGCGGTCTGCTGCTGGCGATCACCGGGCCTATACTCAGAGAGTGGCGCGCGGGCGATGCGTATTGCTACGCGGTTCACATCAGAACATCTTACGACTTCAAAACAAGGAAAATATAGAGTGAAGAACTGTTCGGACATTCCTGGCCATGACCCAACAATGTGCTGTGAATCGTGTCATGAAGACGCGGATTCTATGTGCGAAGTGGTGATAGAGGGCGAGAAGTATAAGGTCTGTTGCCACGTAGCACTATTTGGTTTACCTGGACCGCAACCATCGCCTACGCTTGATCAGTCTGCATGATTGCGTTACTATCCGGTTAGCGGAGACACGCACTACCGATCTACCAAAGGAGTAAGTCAATGCCTCAAAAGGTACAGCCGATCGGTACTTCCTCGAGCCCGATCGTAAATCGGGTTATCCAGAACTCACACGCAGGCCAGCAGCCGGTACAAGGTACGGGATCGGCATTCAATAAGAAGCCCGTCAAAAAGTAAGTGGGCTGTCCGAGGTCTAAGCCAAATCCCGGCAGGTTGGGGGGACTGGCGTCAGCAGCACGATTAAGCGCCGAACAAAGGCAGGCTAGGGCCGCAGCCGGTGGCAACGCAACGTTGCGTCGGTACGGCCTTGGCTACTACTCGTCGCTGGCGCGGTCACAAAAAGATGCCAAGAAAGAAAGCTAAGAAAGTCCCGCTTACCCGCAAGCAACACCACGAAAACGAAAAGCACGTAAAAATGCTCACCGACATGAGCTACTTCTATCGGCACACCGATTGGAGTGGATTGTGGGATAAATTCTACCGCACGGTCGATGAACGCGGTGCATGGAAATATGACCGGTTGTGGGACTTCTGTAAAGCAGTCGCCGAATCGCAGCGCCAGAGGGACTTCTTGTTCTGGTATCTCGGACCTGCTGATAAAGATTGGGCCAATACAGAAGAAGGCAAACGCTGGCCATTCATCACACCAACAGGGCCGGTTGATTGGGTGCATCGCCGCAACACGGGCGGGTGGGATTCACCGGAAATTATCAAGAAGTTCTCGAGAGATTTAGCGCGCCGTGCACAAGCGTTGGAAACATTGCAGGAGACGGCGACGTGGGCCGGTTATTATATTGAGCGCGCCATCGAGATGGACAAGCGTCTCGAGAAGGAGTTCCGCGGAACGTTCTTTGTCGAGGGCCTAGACTTTGCCGCCAACATTGCACGCGCGAGAGAATATCTCAACCTTAAGGAGCGCATCCAGAATTACTTCGGCGTTGCTCATGAGCGATACGCGCGAGCCCTCGGCATCAATCTTGATGACGTCGGCGGCCTAGTCAAACTGATTGAAAGCGCCGCACTCGCCGCACAGCAGGATATGGCTGCTGGCAAGGAAGTAACGCCACAGCAGCGCGCAATTACTTCGGTGGTAGAGATGACGTTGGCCAAGTTCGGGAAACATCAGATACCACTACTCCCGCCAGATGCGGAACAGAAAATTGTAGACGCAGTTGCAGAGCCAGAAACTCCACCTAAAAAGAAGGCAGTCCAATGAGTCGCGTTGGTGATCTATTCGACTCTCGTTACCAGGACATTCTCAACTCGTATAAAAAGCCTAATGGGATCGGTCTTTGCCATGTTGAGGAAACGATCAAGTGCCCTTGCGGTGTGCTGTTCGTTCGCCATAGCAAAGCGGCCAAACATTGCCCCACATGTGCAGCGAAGCGTAAGGCAAAGCGTGCAGCTGAGGCCAATGAGAGATTAAAGGAAAAACGCAAGCGCCTGAGACAAGAGAAACAAGGAGCAAAAGATGCAGTTGCTTAATTCGGTTTTGCTTAGAAAGGAAACTAAATGAAAGTTCGTTGTCAGAGCAAGAATCTCAACGGTGAAGTGGGCGTGCAGGTTACGCTGATTCAGGTTGTCGATCAGGCGGCCACGACGCAATTCGGCACAAGTACTATCCAGCTTCAGGTATCGCGCGATCAGGCCAAGTTCTATGAAGTCGGAGATATTTACACGATGGCCTTGACGCCGGTCAAGTAAGATGGTAGGTTTGATTTGGGGTATGCGTTAACACTTTCGGACTTGACTCCTCGGGCGGTGTAACAACCGCCCTATTTTTATGAGGTAATGATGCCTGAAAATCTCTTCACGTTTGATGAAGCGTTTGCCCATGCAAAGTTTCGCGGGGTTAGCGAGGCACTAGAAGAGGATGAAGCGGCGGCCATGTGGCGCACTCTCGAGCAGTTAAAGCCGGATCATCACATCGTAGAAATCGGTTGTGAGTTCGGGCGTAGCTCAACCATGTTCGCCTGCGCAGCCTACAACCTCAACCTACGGGTTACCTACATCGACCCTTGGAATAAAGAATCGGAACGTGCTACAGAATGGTTCCGGCATATCTCTAGCTTTTGTGTGCCGTTCACGTTGTACAAGATGCGGTCGGAGGAAGTTCGCCGTGGAGCATTCCAGAACGACATCGACTTACTTTACATCGACGGTGACCATACCCAGGAAGGCGTGCAAAAGGATTGCCGCTATATCTATGACGTACGTAACGGCGGGTATGTTCTGGTGCATGATTATGGCCGCCGTTTTTATCCGGACGTGCAGCCGACAGTTGACAAATTTCTCAAAACGCCGTTCTTTCGATTCATAAATTTGACGCGTACGTTGGCAACCTTCCAACGTATCGCTTGACAAATCTAGCTTAGTTGGTTTATACCTTGGGTCAGTTGTTTGCCATTGGGCCGGGGTAATCGCACTCTTCTACCCGGCCCTACACTACCGCACTAAATGCTCTACCGAACTACAACATACGGATGCGTACAGGGACGGCCAGCCCGGTCGCTCGACCCCACTCGCCCGTAGATTCCCCAAAAAGATATTGGCTTTTTCTAGACTGCGATCATAGCGATTACATCGCCGTTGACGCAGGCGTTGTACTCAGCGTTGGTGACGTGTATCAGTGTTCCGTCTGTGCGGATGAGAGTCAAATCGTGGAGCTGCGTGAATGCGACTAACCACCTACCTGCAAGCCCACACCAAAGATACACCGGTCCAGAACATCAAGATGGCGCGTCACGGCCTACCTATCACGATTGAACACCCCAAGGGTACGCAGCGTAAGCTATTCAACGATGATGGGAAGTTAGTCTACTCGGTGCACATGCACAACCATTACGGGTACTTCGATAATACGAAGGGCGTAGATGGCGACGACGTTGACTGCATTGTCGGGCCTATGGAGAACGCGAAGGAAGTATACGTGATTTGGATGGTTGATAAAGGTCCTGATGTCGCGCAACGCGAAGATGAGGACAAGGTTATGGTTGGATTTCCCAATGCTGAGGCTGCACGCCGGGCGTTCCATCTGCACTATCCAAAGAATTTCTTTGGTGGGATGACAGTGTTTTCCGTTGCCAACTTCAAGAATAAGTTAGCAACTGCGCAACTGCCATACCGCCGTAAAAAGCTCGCGGCAAAAGCCGTGTTGAGTCGCCTTTCAGTGGGGCGAAGAAAGGAGGGCGCGGAAGGTAGCCAGAGCCATCGTCCGCACGCGGCTGTACGGAGCACACTACATCTGGCCGATGATGGTGGAGCCAGCCGCGTAGCGGACGGGAAAAAGCCGTGTCCTAAGTGCGGCAGCAAAGAGTGGACTATGTTGCCTACAGACTACGAGTATAAACGCTGTCAAGAATGTGGGCGAGTGTTTGCATGAAAAGAGTATTATCTCTAGAGGAACAAAAGTACATCATAGCTCGAGTAGAACTAGGTCGCTTTGAGAAATATGTAACACGCGGTAAGCATTGGATATGGATCGGTTCTCTCGATTCCAGTGGCTATGGTCGCATGGCTATTAGTCGTCCGGGACATAAGCCATATCACGTTTTTGTTGGGGCACATAAAATGGCTAGGCTTTTGTATGAAGGCTTAGTCGATCCGCCCGAGTTGGAAGTATGCCATGCCTGCGATACTCCTAATTGCGTACGTCCTGCTCATCTGTTTCTCGGGACGCATGCTGAAAATATGCACGACATGAAAAACAAAGGTCGCCAAGGCAAAGGCGAGCAATTGTCTGACCTGACCAATGCCGATGTCAGACGTATTCGTGCGGCTTTTGCTGCTGGATTCGTTAGTGCTTTCCGGTTAGCGCAGCAGTATGGAGTAACGCAAAGCAACATTTATGCCATAGCTGCGGGTAAGTCCTGGAGGCATCTGCTGTGAAGATCTTAGCACTATTCGTTACCGCGAGCAGTCTGTTTGCACAGACTACGATTACGGGCACGTTCAAGAATCCAGACACGACTAACTTAACGGGCAAAGTCGTACTGTCGCTGACCAAGCCAACGATTAACAACTATTGCACTACACCGACGCAGGTTGTTGCGTTCGCGACATCTACGATAAAGATTACGTCCGGAACGTTGGGCGCATTGTCGTTGATTGCTGGACCATGCATGGTGCCAACGCACACGCCAACGGCAACGCCGGGCACGGGTGCTGGAGCAGGCGGTACGATCATGGTATCGGGCACAGACCTGCAAGCGACGTTAAGCATAGTTACCGGCACAAGCCCTACACCCAACGGCCCGATTGTGACGGTTGTGTTTACCGGCGGCCCTTATGTTCCCGCGCCGCAATGCATCATTACAAGCCCTGCAATTGTGAGTAATGTGGCCTTTACGTCGAACACAGGGCGTTCAATCCAGATAACCGGGATTGCGCCGTCTATGACGGCATTTAACATTAGCTACTACTGCCAAGTAACACCGTATTTGGCTAGGGTGTACAACAGCTCTAACGTTCTGCTGTATTCAGGGAATTGGATAGTTCCAAATCAAGCGAGCGCGGACGTATCCGTTCTCGATCCGAGGTAAATGCGATGGGATTGGAGCGCGTGCTAAATCGTTGTGGGGTTGTTGGGCGTCTACTAGGCTTGTTGATTGTTCTGCTCGCGCTAAATCCATTGCGCGCTACTACGCTTACGGGCACATTAAAGAATCCGGATGGTTCGGGCGCTAACGGATTCTTACTGATGAGCCTTTCGCAGCAGGCGGCCTTATTGTCTACGGGCGGTTGCGGCGGCCCGGCTGAGGTAGTTCCCACGGTCCAGCTACGATTCCAAGTGAGCAATGGGAACTTTACCAGCACGCCGACGGTATATGGCAACGATTGTATGTTGCCGCAAGGGACGTACTACAACGTCACGGTTGTTGACAACAATGGAAACACGTTGTTCAACGACCGGTGGGTTATTCAGGGTACAACGATAGACGTTGGGACAATCGTCTCGGTATCTATTGCGGGCACAACGGGGACGATTGGCGGCGGCGGCGTTGTTCTTACGACCCCGTTAACGAACCAAACGGTAAACCAGCCGATTGGGACTGTTCTCAGTATCAACCGCTTGGTTGCTACCGGTGCGTTCACGTTCCCGCAAGGCGCTGTTTGCGATGGCGCTGGTTGCAATGGCATGACGTTCAAGACGGGCGTCCTAATGAGTGGTGGGTTCCAGACCATACCGGGGACAAACTCGCTGTTATACGTCGGCAACGGCGGCCAGTTCATCAATAGAACATGGAGCGGGTTCGACGCGTTCTGTTCGGGTGTTACTGATGGATTTCAGGGCGTCCGCCTCGATACAAAAGTTCTCGAGTTCTGTATCGGCGGCACAGAGTACGGTGTCCAGCTTCCCAACATGGGAGGCGGTGGCGGCGGCAGTGGCGCGCCCAACGTATCGGCCACGTCGACGCCAGCGGTTACAAGCCTCGCTATCAACACGACGACTCTAAACGTTGCGTCTACACAATCTATGTTGGTGCAGTGCTGGACGGGAACGGGGCCGTACACGCAAGTTGCAATCACAAATATTGCGAGTACGATAGTCGGTGGCATCGTAACGAACGTCACGGCCAGCTTTGCCAGCACTGGAAACGTTTACTGTACGGTCAATTCTAACGGTGGGGCAGGCCCGGCGGGTGCCACAGGGCCAGCCGGTAGCGCCGGGGCCGGCTACAGCCCCGCTACAAGCACGACGAGCCTATCTATTGGCACTGGTTCCCACACTTTTACTACCCAAAGCGGCCTAGCCTACCAAGCCGGGGCACGGGCGCGCGCAACGAGTACTGGAACGGGTGCCTATATGGAGGGCGTGGTATCCAGCTACTCGGGTACGACGCTTATCATTAACATCGACAACACATCGGGTTCGGGCGCACATTCAGACTGGAATATCAATATCGCCGGTGATCCGGGAATGGGCGGTGGTGGTGCAGTCTCATCGGTATTCACTAGAACCGGTGCGGTAACAGCCCAGACTGGAGACTATACCGCAGCCCAAGTAACCAATGCATTTGATAAATCGACAACAAATAGTCTCGGAGCCAATGCTGAGACATTCACCGATATCGCTACACCTTCAAATCCGGCAGCCGGGCAGACTAAATTTTACAGTAAGGGCGGCCTGCTGTGTTCGTTAAGCTCTGGCGGATCTGAGAATTGTACGGGATCAGGTGGTGGTGCAGTAACGAGTGTATTCACCAGAACAGGTGCGGTCACTGCTCAGACCGGTGATTACCTCGCATCACAGGTAACCAATGCAGTAGATAAGACGACCAGCAATACCTACAACGCAGGTGCGAAACAAATATTCCAGCCGTCGGCGTCTACTGCTGGTGAACGCGTTGTTGCGGGTGCGTTGCCATCCACACCAGCAACCGGCGATTTAGCAATCGACTCGGGCGACTCCAACAAACTGAAGTGGTGGGATGGGAGTGCGTGGCAATCGGCCTTAGCACCTGCTGCACCTGTTACTTCGGTCTTTACCAGAACCGGCGCAGTTACAGCACAAACCGGTGATTATACTGCTGCCCAAGTAACCAATGCTGCTGATAAGACTGCGAGCAATACCTATACCGCAGGTGCGAAGCAGGTGTTCCAGCCTTCTGCATCTACTGCGGCAGCGAGAGTAGTTGCGGGTGCGTTGCCTTCGACCCCCGCGACTGGTGATCTGGCAGTCGATTCCGGCGACAGCAACAAACTGAAAGTATGGAATGGTTCAGCCTGGATAACAGCTGGTCCGGATGCGGTCACGAGTGTTTTCTCCCGTACGGGTGTAGTAACAGCACAAACCGGTGATTATACGGCTGCCCAAGTAACCAACGCTGCTGATCTCACTGCTGCGTTAAATACGTTTTGTGCCGGTTGTAAGGTGCAGGTGCAACCGTCGGCATCAACTGCGGGCTTTAGAGTGGCGGCAGCTAACTTACCGTCAACACCACTGACCGGCGATATTGCTGTGGATCTGTCGGACAGTAATAAGCTAAAATATTGGAATGGCTCGGCCTGGATCACCACAGGGCCAGACGCGGTATCGTCAGTCTTTACCCGTACCGGTGCAGTCACCGCTCAGACTGGAGACTACACTGCCGCACAGGTAACCAACGCATTTGATCTGACTGCCAATAATGCTCTAGGAGCACACGCCGAAACATTCACTGATATTGCTACTCCAGCCAACCCATCAGCGGGACAGACTAAAATTTATTCCAAGGGTGGACTAATCTGTTCGTTAAACTCGTCCGGATCTGAGAATTGTACGGGATCAGGTGGCGGCACGGTTACCAGCGTATTCACACGAACAGGCGCAGTTACCGCCCAGACAGGCGACTACACGGCAGCCCAAGTTACCAATGCATTCGATCTGACTGCGAACAATAGTTTGGGAGCGCACTCGCAGACAAGCACCGACATCGCTACTCCTGCTGCGCCTGCCTCGGGATCGACAAAGTTCTATAGCAAGGGCGGCAAGCTATGCAGTGAGGACCCGAGTGGTAATGAGTTCTGTACGGGGCTGCCGGTGGGGGTGGTTTCGGTATCGCCTACGTTCGGCGGCACTACGACGCTGGATCTGTCGCTAGGCAATGTATTCAACCTGGGAACTCTGACAGGCAATACAACCATTGCGGTATCGAATCAGAAATCTGGCATGGCGTTCTACATGCTGCAATGCCAGGATGCGACAGGCGGCCGATCATATACTTATCCGGCCACGTTTAAGAATGTTCCGGCTCTTGCGCCAGATGCTAGCCAATGCCAGCTAATTGGGCCAATCGCTTACGATAACTCCACAAGCTACTATGTTCCTGGAACAAACATTCAGGGGCTTATGGCTTTAGGAGCAACGGGTACGGCATGTGCAGCTAACCCGGCATCCGGCAGTCTGTGCGTATCGCTCGACACAGCTTCGAATAATCTGCGCGTGCGGGACTCGAGTGGAAACCTTTACTACTCCGTTAAAGATTTAGACTGCACGGGCACTGGCCACGTGCTTAAGAGTACGGGCGGCGTTCTCAATTGTTCTGCTGATGCAGTAACGAGCGTATTTGGTAGGACCGGTGCAGTAACAGCCCAGACCGGTGATTACACTGCTGCGCAGGTTACCAACGCATTCGATAGATCGACGGGCAATGCACTGGGAGCCAACGCCGAAACATTCACTGATATCGCTACACCAGCCAACCCTTCCGCAGGACAAACGAAATTCTATAGCAAAGCGGGCAAGTTGTGTTCACTCGATTCGAGCGGGAACGAGAATTGTACGGGGACGGGTGGCGGAGCAGTCTCGTCGGTATTCACCAGAACGGGTGCAGTCACTGCTCAGACTGGAGACTATACTGCTGCGCAGGTTACCAACGCATTTGACTTGACTGCGAACAACAACCTTGGTGCACACTCGCAGACAATGACAGATATAGCAACGCCTACCGCGCCGGGTGCGGGAGCAACAAAGATCTATTCCAAAGGCGGCAAAATCTGTTCGTTGGACCCGAGCAGCAATGAGAATTGTACTGGTGGCGGAACGGGTGTGGCGTCGGTCGGTTACTCGGGGACGTTCACGAACTCCACGTTTACAGTTCTCCAGACGACACACTTGCAAGGCGCACACCCACAGCTGGCTATTTGGGACAGCACTGGAACAGCGGTTTATCCGGCGTATCACTGCCTTACGGCGGGAGCGGCCGCGATCGGGTGCGGTGATAGCACTAGCGTTGGAGATATGGTTATAGGGCCATTCGCGGCGAGTGGGACCTATACCTTCCTGATTAGTGCAGGTGGCAGCGGACAGGGGACGATAACGCGATCGGTCGGCGCGACGTTCTTCAGCTCGTCAGCTTTAACGACACAGGTTTATTGCTGCGTGGTTACGCCTGCCGGGGGGACGATTCGTAGTTGGGATATTATAGTTGACGACGGCACGGGATCGGGTACATGCGCAAGCTGCACGGCGACTATAAAGTTCTGGCGCGTAGCAAGCGGCACAGCAACGCCGACGTCGGCCAATGCCATCAATAGTGCGGGCGTGGCCCTAAGCACTGGTACAGCCATCCACAGCACCACGACGACGGACTTTAGTTTGGGTGCCGGTACCGCAGTTACGGCTAATGACATCTATGCTGTTCAGCTATTCAACGTCGCTAACGCAAAGGTAGTAATGAGCAAGTTCAATTACCAGTAGGAGAATGATGATGCGTTCGCTAATTTTGGCTCTGGTACTGGCGCTGCCCGGTGTGGCGGCCTTTAATGCGACTGCGCAGTGGGAAGTGCAGACTACTGGTAGTAACAGCAACGGGGGCGCGTTCGATCCTGGTGTGGCTTCTCCCGGTACAGACGAAAGATTAACTCCGACTACGTGTACGGCTGATATTGTTATCGGTGGTACTACGACGCAGGCAACTGCGAGTACCTGCGGGTTCTCTAGTACAACACACGGCCCTGGAAATTTTATCAACATTACGTCTGGCTCGGGCTGTACGGTGCAGCGAATTGAGATGCTATCGCAGGCGGCAGGCGTAGCTACATTTGATAAGAGTCTAGGGACAGCTGCAAGTACTTGCACAGGAATTATCGGAGGCCCGCTTCAGACAATTGATACAGCATTTACGAACATGGTTGCTGGTAACGATGTCTATGTCAAGGCGACTGCTACTTACTCTATCGCGGGAACATTGACGTGGAGTCTAGCATGTTCAAGCGGAAGCCAGTGTCGAGTAATTGGATATAACACTACTCGCACTGACAACGGCCGAGTAACCTTGCAAGAAACGACTAACGCCACGTCAAGTATGGTCGCTGATTCGGGGAACTATCATACCTACAGAAATTTTATTTTCGACTGTAATAGTACGAGCGGTACGACCAAAGCACAGATCTGTTTTAATAACTCCACCGATGGTAACGTTTCGATATACAACTCGATCATTAAGAACTTTTCGACTAGAGGCGTCCTGTCGCAGACCAACGGACTGTTGCTCTACAACGTTTACATCACGGCAGGAGTATCTGGATGTACGGCGGGCTTCCAATCACAGGGAAATAACTATCTCGTTTACAGTGAAGTGGCGGGCAATCCGTGCGTGGGCGTGCAGACTAGTACGGTTGCCGGGTTAGGTATCTTCGGTTCTTTGATTCACGACAATACCGGTGCAACGTCGGATGGAATCCAGTTTACCGTAGCCGGTAGTGCCGCGCGCGAGCAATTCGTTTTCAATACTACCGTCTACAACAACGGGCGCGATGGATTAAGGGGTACAGTTGCGTCGGCCCTCGATCAGACACCTATCTTTGGAAGCATTTTTGCTAAGAACACTGGAGTCGGTGTCAACTCGGCAAGCACGGTGTACACAGTCGCGTTAACGAACTATAACGTCTACATCCAGAATACCGGCGGAGATAAGACAAACTTTCCATACGGCAGCAATGACTTTTGTGCGTCGGGTTGTGGTGGCGGCACTATAACGGTTGATCCATTTACTAACGCTGCCGCTGGAGACTTCTCTTTGAATAACACTGCTGGCGGAGGAGCGATCATTCGTGGTGTAGCGTTCCCTGGGACGTTTCTCAATGGCACAACAACAGGCTTCTTAGATCCTGGTGCAGCACAGCATCAGGCGGTTGCCGGTAGCAGTCAAGTAGCTTTTGGATTAGGTCAATAGGTGCAACTGATGCGCTATTTCCTCGTATTGCTTATCGCTGTCGGAGCCAACGCCCAGATCGCTTGGCAGAAGACCTTTGTCGGCCCTAACAGCAGCGGGACCGGTTTCTATTACAACGGCTACCACGACATTCATTACGATCCGTTCAGCAAGAAAGTATACTCCGACTCTACGAATATCAGCACTGATCCGAATCAGTATTTCATCTACTCAGAGCGATTAGGGCAGTATGATACCGGGGCCAATACGCTAACTCTGGTCGCGACAAATGGGCAGGCTTCGGGCAACGTTGGGTGCTACACGAGCTTGGATGCCCCAAACGGACCGGATACTTACCACGGTACATATCATGCGGTCGGCCAGGAATTTCTAGATACGAAGAGACATAGGTTATGGAGCCTAGCCGGGACAGCCGGGGCATACGTTAATCCGGAGCTATGGTACAACCAGCTCACGACGTCTGGAGCTTCTGCGAACTGGACGCGAGTAACTTCGCCTACCCACTTTCCGATGTTCAACACCAGTGGCTATACCCACGTGGCTGGAGTCGGCGGAGTGTCCCCAAGTATCACGGGAGGAATCGGGGCGAGTGATACGGTTATTATGCTGGATTCGGCCTTCGCCCTCAATGTTACTAATGGCTCTCCCAACATCACGATGTTCTGCTCTCCGAATTGCGGTACGGGAACTCCGAGCGGGACTCTCTTCGCTACAGACGGAACTTGGAATGGTCTTACGATCAATATCAATGGGGTAGCCTACACAATCAGCACCGTTACAGGGATTCAGGCAATAACCCTAACGACTAACTACACGGGGAGCACTGCCACCAACGTACCGGCCAATGTACCGATTGCCCCAGAGCAGATGTACAACGCATCATACATTAAAGTTGACAGTGAGGTGATGCGGATAGTAGGTGGGGGAGGAAGACCATGCAGCAATGCACCGGCTGCTGTTAATCCAATTACGGTCGTACGCGGAGTGATGGGAACGACCCCGGCGGCGCATTCCCAAGATGCGCTAATGCGGACACAGGAGGGGCTGT
>Ga0070741_10009893_pt1 | contig 18280 bp, 9 predicted proteins | sample Coa_R1_4_FD_66440 | JGI IMG/M metagenome (GOLD analysis project Ga0070741, IMG submission 66440) | Surface soil microbial communities from Centralia Pennsylvania, which are recovering from an underground coalmine fire - Coalmine... | ecosystem: Environmental > Terrestrial > Soil > Unclassified ...
CGGTCTCGTTGAGCGCCAGCAACGGCTCCGGCTGCGGTGCTGCGGGCGCTGCGGCCGCGGGCGCCTGGGCGGCCGCCGGTTCGGTTTGATTCAAGCCGGTCGCGACCGCGGTGCCGGCAATGCCTGCGCCTAACAAAAAGCGGCGGCGTGGAATCGTTTCTTCGGTCACGGCGATCCTCCTTGCTTCTCTGCTTATCAGGCGTGGACGAGCGGCCCGGGACTCTTGAGATACTGCGTGGTGATCGCGTGCGCCGACCAATAGGCCAGCGCACCGACCACCCCGGTCGGATTGTATGAGGTGTTCTGCGGAAATACCGAGGCGCCCATGATGAACAGATTGTCGGCATCCCAGGCTTGCAGGTAGCGATTGACCGCGCTCGTCTTCGGATCGGTGCCGCTCATGGTGCCGCCGGTGTTGTGGGTCGATTGATACGGCACCACGTTGTAGTCGCCGCGCTTGACGTTCGGCTTGCCCATGATGGTCGGGTTCATGGCGCGCGCGAGCCGCTCCAGCACGCCGCCGAGATACTGCGCGAGCTTGTAGTCGTTGTCGCGGAAATTATACGACATGCGAATGAGCGGCCGGCCGAGCGCATCGCGATAGGTCGGATCGAGGTCCAAGAAGTTTTCGCGGTGGGCGTAATTGCAGCCCGAAGCGCCGATGCCGAAGGCATGGTTGTACCACTTCGCGGTCGCCTGCTTCCATTCGCGGCCCCAGCGCGGCGTGCCGGGCGGCACCGGACGGGTCAGGATCGGCCGGCCGTTGGTCGGGCCGGCTTGGATCCAGGCGCCGCCGATAAAGCCCAGGCCGCTGTGGTCGAAATTGTCGCCGTTGAAGTCGTCGATCAGCACGCCGTGCGCGCCGGCGGCCATGAACGGATTGATCTCCTTGTCGGCGAAGAACACGCCGATGCCGTTGCCGCTCACCTGATAGCAATAGTTTTTGCCGACCGCGCCTTTACCGGTCCTGTAGTCGTACGGCTCGCCGATTCCGGCGGTCAGCATGAGCAGCACGTTGTTGAACACATAGGCGCCGAGGACCACGATGCCCGCCGGCTGTTCGTATTCCTCGCCGGTGCGGGTATCGACGTAGCGCACCGCGCGCACCTTGCGCGCCGCTTTGTCGTAGACGAGCTCCTTGACCTGCGCGTAATCGCGCAGCTCGAATCTCTGATCGGCTAGCAGTGCCGGCAGGATGCAGACATTGGGTGAAGCCTTGGCGTTGGCTTCACAGCCGAAGCGCTCACAGTGGCCGCAATATTCGCAGGCGCCGAGGGTGAGGCCCTCGGGATTGGTGTAGGTCTCGCTGGCATTGCTCGATGGCGCGGGAAACGGATGATAGCCGAGGCTGCGCGCGGCCTTGTCCATGATCTCGCCGGCCATGCTGCGCACGAGCGGCGGATTGGGATATTCGTTCTGCCGCGGGCCCTCGAACACATTGCCGCCGTCGATCTTGGTGCCCCGTAGATTGCCGGCCTTGCCCGACACGCCGCACAGTTTCTCGAACTTGTCGTAGAACGGCTCCAGCTCGTCATAGGAGACGGGAAAATCTTCGATCGTCATCTCGTCGGGGATGGCGCTCTTGCCGTAGCGTTCGGTAACGTGGGAGCGCAGCTTGTGGTCTGACGGCAGCCAGCGCCACGTCATGCCGTTCCAATGTGCACCGGCGCCGCCAAGATCGGTGCCGGGCAAGAACGAGCCGAGCCGGCGGATCGGCAGCGCGGTCTCGCCCGGCGAATGCCGCACCGTAACGGTTTCGAGCTGCGTGTCCTGAAACAGCTCCTGGCGTACGGCGTATTTGAGATCGTCGCGCACCGAGGGAATGGTGAAATTCTCGCGCGGCATGCGCTTGGCGCCGCGCTCGAGCCCGACCACATTGAGCCCGGCCTTGGTCAGCTCGCGCGCGAGAATCGATCCGGTCCAGCCCATGCCGACCACGACCGCGTCGGTTTCCTTGAGCATGATGGTCATGATTGCCTCCCCCGCGCCGCGTTCTAGGAAAAGTCCGCGATCGAGCGCGGCGGCTTGTCGTATTTTTTGCCGTGGTATTTCTTGATGTCTTCGCGATAGGTCGCCGGCAGGCCCGGGTAGCCGACCATCTTCCACGCGGCCATGTCGCGGTTGCCGCCGTAGATCGGGTCGGCAAAAAAGCCTTCCATCGCGATCTGCAACAGCGCGTTGAAGAAGGCTCGGCTCGACAGGCCGGCGAACTCGGCCTTGCCCGCTTCCATGGCCTTGAGCGCTGTTTCGCGCGCCGCCTCCGGCAGGCGGTCGAAATCCTTGCCGTAGGTCTTGCGCGACCATTCGTTGGCCGCCGCGATGCCGGCGCGGAAGAATTCGCGCGGATTAAGCGGCAGCTGATAGCCAAGCTCAGGCTTGGCCTTTTGAAACGGACCGTCGCGATAAAGCCGCGCGCCATTGCCGTAGGCGCCGGCGAGCTGGCGATCGATGAACGTCGCAACCCCGCATTCGCTGCCCGACGGCGACAGATCGTCGGCCGGGATGAACGTGTCGACCGCAGCGACCACGAAGGCGTGCTCGGTCGGCGTCAGTGTCAGTAGCGGCTCAGGCTGCGGCGCGGCGGCTGCCGGTTGCGCTCCCGCCACTGCGGCATTCGCGGCTTGCGCCTGTGCGGCCGGCGCCATTCCGGCTGCCACGGCTGTGCCCGCGACACCCGCGCCCCACAGGAATTTGCGACGTGGAATCGTATCGTCGGCCATGGCGTCCCTCCCGTGCCGCGGCATTGCGCGGCTTCGCTCGCGCTTAAGGGGAAGGATAGACCAAACCGGGGCGGCGCTGAATGGCTCAATGTGCGCTCTCGCACATGCCAGCTGCGCGTCAGCCGTAAACGCGGGCGATCGGCAGAAATTCTTCGGCTGTGAGGCTCGCGCCGCCGACCAGGGCGCCGTCGACATTATCAACCGCCATCAGCTCCGCGGCGTTGTTCGGCTTCACCGATCCGCCATAGAGGATGCGGATCTGCTGTGCCGGCTCACCATAGCGGGCGGAGAGCGTCTGGCGAATGAAGCCGTGCATATCGGCGACGTCTCGCGGCGTTGGCGTCAGTCCGGTACCGATCGCCCAGACCGGCTCGTAGGCGATGGTGAAATCGGGCGTGCCGTCCGGCGACGAACCCTCGATCTGCCCGCGCACCACGGCGCGGGCATGACCGGCATCGCGCTCGGCACGCGTTTCGCCGACACAAATAATGGGCGCGAGGCCGGCCCGCCGGGCGGCAAGCGCCTTGTCGCGGACCATTGCGTCGCTCTCGCCGTGATAGTGGCGGCGCTCGGAATGGCCGACGATGACGGCTTGTGCACCGGCATCCTTGAGCATTTCGGCGGCAATGTCGCCCGTATAGGCCCCAGCTACGGCGGTATGGCAATCCTGGGCGCCGATGGCGACGCGCGAACCGCGTGCCGCCGCAGCGAATCCGGCCAGGAGCGTCGCCGGCGGGCACACCATCACGTCCACATTGCCGAGCTGTGCCGCCCAGGCGATGATCTTCCGCAGCTCGCCCACAGAGGCCGAAAGCCCGTTCATTTTCCAGTTGCCTGCGACCAGCGGGCGCCGCGCCATCGTTTGAGCCCCAAAAATGCGACAAAGAGCCGTTAGCAGACCGATTGCGCGGCGAAAAGAGACGATTTAACCGTTGATTGCGCTGATTGCGGCGCGGTGCGGCGCTCCCTATGATGCGCCGCATTCGCCGCGCAGGCGACATCACTCACCGAGCACGGAACCCTATGCTTCGAGGTATCCGCCAGGCCTCCACTACTTGGCTCGGCCGCATCGTCATGGGTGCGGTCATGACGCTGCTTGCCGCCATTTTCGCGCTGTGGGGCATCAACGATATTTTCCACGGTTTCGGCCGCTCGTATGTTGCCAAGATCGGCGACGTCGAGATCGCCCCCGATCAGTTCAGCCAAGCCTACAACGAACGCCTGCAGGAACTCAGCCGCCAGGTCGGCCATCCGCTGAGCGCCCAGGAGGCCAACGCCGTCGGCCTGCCCGCCCAGGTGCTCGGCCAGATGGTGGCCGAAGCCGGCCTCGATCAGCTTGCGCGGCGTATGCGGCTCGGCATTCCGGACAAGGAGATCGCGGACCGCGTCATGCACGATCCGCATTTCCAGACGCCGACCGGCCAATTCGACCGCGCGCTGTTCCAGGGTTTTCTGCAGAGCATCGGCTATTCGGAGCAGCGCTTTTTCGACGAGCAGCGCCGCACCATCCCGCGACGCGACCTGACCGCCGCGGTGTCAGGCAACATCACGGTCCCGAAAACCAACCTCGAGGCGGTCAACCAGTACCAAAATCAGGAGCGCAGCATCGAATTCGTGACGCTCGGCCCGCAGCAGGCCGGCGACATCCCGCAGCCGACGCCTGAAGAACTGAGCAAATATTTCGACGAGCGCAAGATTCTGTTCCGCGCGCCCGAGTACCGCAAGGTCGTGTCGGTGACGGTGACGCCGGAGACGCTGGCGAAGACGATCGAAGTATCGGACGCCGACGTCCAAAAATATTACGAGCAGAATGAGAAAACCTATTCGGCGCCGGAGCGCCGCCACGTCGAGCAGATCGTGTTCCCCAACATCGCGGACGCGCAAGCCGCGAGCGAACGCATCAAGTCGGGGACGACATTCGCGGCGCTCGCTGCCGAGCGCGGCCTCAAGCCGACCGACATCGATCTCGGCACCGTGGCCAAATCCGGCATCATCGATCCGAAAGTGGCCGATGCCGCGTTCTCGCTCAAGCAAGGCGAAGTCAGCCCGCCGATCGAGGGACGCTTCGGCGCCGTGCTGGTGACGGTGTTGCAGATCGAGGCTGCGAATACCAAGCCGCTATCGGTGGTGGCACCGTTCATCCGCAACGACATCGCGCAAGAGCGCGCCAAGACCCAGCTGCGGGATCTTCACGACAAGATCGAGGACGCGCGCGCCGGCGGAGCGACGCTGCCGGAAGTGGCGCAGAAGTTCAACCTGGCCGCAGCCACCGTCGAGGTCGATCGCTCCGGCCGCGATCCCTCCGGCAAGCTCGTCACCAACCTGACCGACGGGCCTGCGGTCATCAATGCCGCGTTCGCCAACGATGTCGGTGTCGACACTTATCCGATCGAAACCGGCGGCGGCTACGTCTGGTACGAAGTGCAAGGCGTGACACCGGCGCGCGACCGTACGCTCGACGAGGTCAAAGGCGAGGTCGAGCAGCGCTGGCGCGACGATCAGATCGCCAAGCGGCTCGAAGGCAAAGCCACCGACCTGCTCGACAAGGCCAAGAGCGGAAACCCGTTCGATGCGCTGGCATCGGGCCTCGGCGTCAAAGTCGAAAAGGCGACCGGGCTCAAGCGCGGCACGCCGCCACCCGGAATTCCGGGCAAGGTGCTTGATGCCGTGTTCCACACCGCCAAGGACGCATTCGGCAGCTCGGTCGGCGACAAGCCGACGCAGTGGGTCGTATTCCGCGTCACCGACGTCAAGACGCCGGCACTCGATCCGAACTCGGCGGACGGCAAGAAGCTCGAGCAGATCCTGCAGAACGCCATGGGCAACGATCTGTTCAGCCAATATGTCGGCTGGTTCGAGAACCAGCTCGGCACCAAGATCGATCAGGCGGCGCTGGCGCAGGCGGTCGGCAACAGCGCGCCGGAAAATCCGTGAATGCAGATCGAGCCCGCGGCCGAACACTTCGCCGCGCGCTATGCGGCGGGTCTTGCGCAGGTCGTCTGGACCACGCTCGTTGCCGATCTTGAAACGCCGGTTTCGGCATTTCTGAAAGTCACTGGAGCGCGGGCCGGGCAGCCGGCCGCAACGGGATCGCGCGGCGCCAGTTTTCTACTCGAATCGGTCGAAGGCGGCGCGGTGCGCGGCCGTTATTCTATCATCGGGCTGGAGCCCGATCTGGTGTTCCGCGTCAGCGGCAGCCATGCCGAGATCAACCGCAATGCGCGCGGCGAGCCCGAGCGCTTCGCGCTGGCTGGCGCAGCGCCGCTACAGGCGTTGCGGGCGTTGATCGAGGAAAGCCGCATCGCGCTGCCGGATGCATTGCCGCCGATGGCGGCGGGCGTATTCGGCTATCTCGGCTACGACATGGTGCGGCTGGTCGAAGATTCGCTGGCCGCGCCCTCGCCCGATCCGCTTGGCGTACCCGACGCCATTTTGGTCCGGCCGACGCTGGTGATCGTGTTCGACGCGGTCGAAGATACGATCACGATCGTGACGCCGGTGCGCCCTGATCCAGCACTGTCGAGCAATACGGCGCTGTCGCGCGCCCAGGAGCGCATCGCGGCGATCGTCGATGCTCTCGACCAGCCGCTGGACAAATCCGCCACCGCCTATCACGCCGGTCCGCTCGGCGTGGCGCCACGGTCGAACACCACGCCGGCCGAGTTTGAGCGCATGGTGCTTCGCGCCAAGGAGTACATCGCGGCCGGTGATATTTTTCAGGTGGTGCTGTCGCAACGCTTCGAAGCGCCGTTTGGATTGCCGCCGTTCGCGCTTTATCGCGCCCTGCGGCGGACGAATCCGTCGCCGTATCTGTATTTCCTCGACTTCGGCACCTTTGCGGTTGCCGGCTCGAGTCCGGAAATTCTGGTCAAGGCGCGCGCTGGCACTGTCACCATTCGGCCAATCGCCGGCACCCGACCGCGCGGGGCCACGCCACACGAGGACGCCACGCTCGAGGCCGAGCTTCTGGCCGATCCCAAGGAGCGCGCCGAGCATCTGATGCTGCTCGATCTCGGCCGTAACGATGTCGGCCGCGTCGCTGAAATCGGCAGCGTGAAGGTAACCGACCAGTTTTTCATCGAACGCTACAGTCAGGTCATGCACATCGTCTCCAACGTCGAGGGCAAGCTGCGCCATGACCGCGATCGGCTCGACGCGCTTGCCGCAGGATTTCCGGCCGGCACCGTGAGCGGCGCGCCGAAAGTGCGCGCCATGCAGATCATCGACGAATTGGAGAGGGAGAAGCGCTCGCTCTACGCCGGCTGCGTCGGCTATTTCTCCGCGGGCGACGAGATGGACACCTGCATCGTGCTGCGCACCGCGCTGATCAAGGACGGCGTGATGTACGTGCAGGCCGGCGCCGGCATCGTCGCCGACTCCGATCCGGAGCGCGAGCAGCAGGAATGCATCAACAAGGCCAAGGCCTTGTTCCGCGCTGCCGAAGAAGCGCAACGTTTCGCCAGCGCCGCGAGGCGCGGGCAGTAGGTTGCACTGCGTTCCCGGGCGCGGCGCCACATCCGGGAAACAGAAACGGTTACTCCACCCGCCCCGCCGGCGCCGCAGCGGCGGATTTGCGTCCGGCGACCGGCGGCACTTCGCGTAGCGCGCGGACCGGATCGACCAGCCCGGCACCGAATTGCGGATTGATGCCCTTCGCGCCCAGATGCTTCGCCGTCGAAGTCAGGATGGCGCGAATTTCCTCGGGCGTGCGCGATGGTTTCTCCGCCAACAGCAACGCCGCCACGCCGCTGACATTGGCGGTGGCGACCGAGGTGCCGGTCGTCATCTGCACGCCGCCGTTCGGCGCCGGCACCAGGATGTTCACCCCCGGCGCCGCGAGCGCGACATACTTGCCCTGGTTGGCGCCGGCAAACAGCCGATCGTTCTCGTCGGTCGCGGTGATCGCCATCACGTTGGGATCGGCGCCCGGATAGAGCGGCGGCGATTTCGCTCCGGCATTGCCGGCGGCGGCGACGATCAGGACGCCCTTCTCGCGCGCGACTTGCAGCGCCTGCGCCAGCGCCGGATCGTAGGGCCCGGCAAAGCTCATGTTGACGATCTTGGCGCCGTGCTGAACCGCGTAATCGAGGCCGCGGATGATCTTCACCGAGGTGGCTTCGGGTGAACCGCCACTGCCGCCGAAGGCGCAGATGGCGATGATCTTGGCGCTCGGCGCCACACCCAACAACTGGATATGGGAAGCAATGGCGCCGGTCATGCCGGTGCCATGGGCGTCCGGCGCGGTGACGCCGCAGCCGGCGTCGTAACGGTCGATCACACGGCCTGCGAAGTCGGGCTGGTTGGTATCGATCGCGGAATCGATTACCGCGATGACGACGTTATCGCCCTTAGTGATGCGATGCGCCGTCGTAAGCTCGAGCTTTTTCACCGCGTATTGCGCGGGATCGCCGACCTCGTCCGGATTCGCGGCGTCGGGGTTCGCAGTGCCGTCCTGCGTCAGGCCGTACGTATAGACCGGCTGCGGGGCTACCTTCCCTGTTCCGTGCAGAGCCTGAATCACGTCGCGCAGCGATTGGCCATTGCTGATGCGCACGGTGTAGACCGGACGGCCCAAGATGCCGATGGTTTGCTGCGCCTCGATGATCAGGCCGTAGCGGCGTATCAGCTCTTCGATTTGCTGCAGCGACAGCGTCGCGTCGAATTGCAACACCAGCCGGTCGGACAGGAAGCGTGTCTCGTTCAACGGCGGCAGACCGGTGCCTGGCGGCAGCGGCATGCGCGGCATGTCGATCAGCCGCACGCCGGGCGGCGCGCCGTTGCCGCCCTGCTTGCCGCTGGCCAAGCTGCCGTTGTTGCCGTTGTTGGTGCCGCCGCCAACCCCCGCACCCGCACCACCGCCGGTCCCCGTGCCGGCACCGCCGCTGGTCGCCGCATTGACGTCGACCGAGGTGAGAATTGGCGGCGGCGTGCCGTTCTGGGTGCTGTTCGGGAACTGAGTAATTTGGCTGATCTGCTGCGTCGGAACGGTGGCGTCCGGCGGGAGGTTATTCGGGTTATTCGGATTGTTTGGGCTGTTCGGTCCCAGCGAACCATTGACCAAGATGGTGCAAACCGGGTCGGTGCAATTCGCAAGCGGCGCGGGAGGCGGCGGCGTGAAGGTCGGCGCCGTCCCGCCGACCGCGCCGGAAAAGCCGCTGCCGTTGGCGCTCGAATTGGTGATCGTGCCGGTCGGGAAGCTCGAACCGGAAAAGGTCAGCGGCACATTTGCGTATGAACCATTCAGGCCGACCAAGCCGCCCACATAGCTGGTCGGATCGCCCGTGATGGCCACCTGCGCGGTGCTGTCGCTGATCGAGCCGACATTGAGACCGGCGATACCGCCGATGAAGTTGTGATCGCCGCTGCCGGTGATCGCGGGATCGGTCGAGACATTGTTCAACACGCCGAGATTGATACCGGCGATGCCGCCGATGTAGCTGTTACTGGTACCGCTTACGGGCGCACTTGATTCGGTATTCGAAATGGTGCCGACATTGATGCCGACAACACCGCCAATAATGCTGTTCGGTCCGGTGCTCGAGACCAGCGTGTTGTTCGCCAAGGAGTTGGAGAGCGTGGTGTTTTCGCCGAGCACGCCGACCAGACCGCCGACGATGCTGTCGTGACCCGCGGTCACTGTACCGGACGCCGTGATGTTATCGAAACTGCCGCCCGCGCCCTTCGAAGTGCCGCCACTGGCGGCAAAGCCGCCGACAACGCTCGAAACGCCTGCCGTGACGTTGCCGCTGGCTTGAGAATTGGAAATGCTGGCTGTGTTGTTGAGGCCGTCGCCGATGACGATGGAACAGATCGGGCAGGTCGCATTGAAATCCGCGGGCGAATTCGAGCCGACAAAGCCGCCGGCTGCGCTGAAGTCGCCGGCCAGCACCGGGCCGGCGGCAAGCGAGTTGGTGATGAGGCCTTCGTTATTGGCGGCGAACCCGCCGACGGTCAGGTATGCCGTTCCGGCACTGCCCACCGTGCCGGTAGCGAACGAATTGCTGATCGTTCCCTGATTATCGCCGACGAAGCCGCCGAGCGTCGTCGTATCGTTGAACAGGTCCTTGGGGCTCGGCAGCCCCGGCGCACCGTTCACGTTTCCCTTGGCGAAGGCGAAGTTGATGATGCCCTGGTTGAAGCCGGCAAAGCCTCCGCCCTGCCCCAGCGAGCCGACCGACACATTACCGTTCGCGCAACTGAATGATGAGGACGCCGCACAGGTCCCCGGCCGCGTCGCCCAGGCCGTGCCGTTGATGGTGCCGTAGTTCGAGCCAACGAAGCCGCCGACGTCGACGAACTGGCAGTCAAGCAAGAGCAGACAGTTGATGCCGTTGTTGGACTGCAGGTTGGCGGTGGAGGTGACGTTGCCCAGCGCTTGCGAATTGTTGATAACAGCGCCCGGCAGATTGATGCCGACCAGCCCGCCGAGATTCACGTCGATCCCGGAGCTAAAGACTGTGCTGGTGGCATAGGAGTCGGTGATCAAAGCGCCGGGGGTCAGCCCATTACCGTTGACGCCGACCAGCCCACCGGCCGTCCAGAACGCATCGACCGTGACCGGGCCTGTCGCGAAGGATTGCGAGATCGTCCCGGAATTCAGCCCCGCCAGACCGCCGGCGCCGCCGAAGAAGATGCCGCCATCGCCGGCTCCTGTCACCGCCTCCGACGCATGCGACTGCGTAATGCTGCCGAGCGCGTCGTTGGATCCGACCAAGCCTCCGACCCAGAAGCCGAAGATGCTGCCGTTCGTCACCGTTCCGATTTCTGTATAGGAAGCGGAGATCGCTCCAGCGTTGTCTCCGACCAAGCCCCCGGTAGCAAAAGCGCCGTTGCCGTTTACGTTACCGCTCGCGTGCGAGTTTGTGATCGTGGCGCCCGAATCGTTGAAACCGACAAGCCCGCCAACCGCAAGGGCCGCATTGCCTCCCGTCACCGTGGTGGTCGCGTAGGAATTCGTCACCGTTCCGCCGTTGGAGCCGACGAGCGCGCCCACGTCGAAATTGCCGGTCACACTGCCGCCAAGCAAGCCGACGTTTTCTATCACGCCGCCGACTCCAACGGAGCCGAACAAGCCCGTGAAAATAAGGGTACTCGTCGGCTGATTGATCGTCAGATTGGAAATCGTGTGATTGTTGCCGTTGAACGTTCCAGTGAAGTCCAAGGGGAAGGCGCCGACCTGCTCTCCGATCGGCACAAACCCGTTGCCGCCATTCCAGTTTTTCGTGCCGCTGGCGTCGATGTCGTTTGCCAGGACGAAACTGTTGCCGATCAGGGTCGTGCTGCTGCCGATGCCTTGCAGACCATAAACGTCGACGATCTGATAGGGCTTTCCGCTGGACCCGTCGCCTCCGGTTGCGCGCAGGAACGAGCCGCCGCTGAGCCTGAAATCGTTTGCCGAGAATGCAGGCAACACGGCGCCCGGCAAGTTCGAAGCGATCTGTGACCAGGCACCGCTTTGCAGATCAAAGGTGCCGACATCAATCGATGCAAAGGCGCTGATCGTGCTTCCGGCCTTCAGAACAAGTCCACCGTTCGTTCCGGAGATCGACGCATTAAACACGATTTTGTTGAAGGCATCGATCGTGAACGTAAAGCTCTTGTCCCAAGTGATCGCCGCGTTGATGGTAATATCGCCCTCGCCCGGACTCGGGCTGCCGGGCGGCGAGCTGTTGCTGCCATCGGAATGGGTGAATATCGTGACATTCTCGATTTCGAGGCTGCGTGAGATCGTATTTGCGGCATCGGCGGTGATCGTCAAATTGGTCGGATCAAGCAACCAATCACCGGCCTTGCCGTTCGGCGCACTGGTGTCGACCGTGCCGCTGAAGGCAAGGTCGTGGCCGGAAGTTTCCACAAAGCCGCCGTTGCCGCCCTGCGCGCCGCCGCGGGCCAGGATAGTGCCGTAGAACGCGGTCGCCACATCCGACCACAGGATGACTTTACCGCCGTTGCCGTTGACCGTCGCTGAGGCGTTGATCGTTGTCGCCGCATCGACAGTCACATTGCTCGCATTCGGCACCGCGTAGGATTCGAGATAGGCGCTCTGGTTCGAAACGAGACCCTTGTTCGGATTGCCGCCGCCCCAATCGCCGCCGATCAGCACCGTGCCGCCGCCGTTGGCACCGAACGCGTCGATCCGGGCGCCGTTGAGCGCGATGTTTTCGCCGCTGATCACGACTGTGCCGCCGGTCGTGCCGGGATCCTCGCCGGCCGCCGACAGTTTGCCGGCGATTTTGATGGTCTGCGCCGGCGCGCCGGCCGGCTTGCCGGCCGCGGTCGCCGCCGACAGCACGATCATGCCGTTATGCGTGCCGATGCTGTTGGCTTCGATCACGCCGGAATTGTTGATGACGGAATCGACGACTTGGCGCGCCGCCGCCGCGCTCAACTCGACCCGTCCGCCCCGCGCCTGCAGCGTGCCTTCGTTGCTGACCAGCGATTTCAGCGGCTTGCCGGTGGACACATCGATCACCTGCGCGGCGATCGAGTCGTTGACGTTGAGCTGAATGAGATGGTCGCCGTAGAGATCGAGCGCGAACGAGTTCGCCGAAGCCAAGCCGACGCGGCCGAGCCAGGCGGTAATGGTGCCGGTGTTGCGCACGCCGGGCGCCACCAGAGCGGCGAAGCCGCCGGTCTGCGCCGTGATGCTGCCCTGGTTGACGACTGACGCGGTCGGGTTGCCGGGGATATTGAAGTTGTACCGCCCCGCCATGAAGTCGGCATTGGAGATGTCGTGCGTGGTCGCAAGCAGGCTGTTGACGTTCACCTGCGCGCCCTGACCGAACAGGATACCGTTGGGATTGATCAGAAAGACGCGGCCATTCGACGACAGGCTGCCGTTGATCTGCGAGGGGCCGAAATTGCCGATGACGCGATCGAGCTCGCTCGAGCTCGCGTTGGGCATCAGAATTTGGACGCTCTCACCCTTGCCGATGTTGAAGGTCTGCCAGTTGATGATGGCGTTCTGGCTCGATTGATTGATAGTGACCGCGTTGGTGCCTTGACCCTGGATGGTGACGTTGCCGTTGACGACGGTGCCGTTGTTCGGCCCGGCGAGCGCCGGCGCGATCGCGATCGGCGCCAGCGTCAGCGCGATCAAGATTTTTTCCCGGCCATGCATTGCGATGCGCTCCTAATAGGTCGCCGAGACGATGAAGAAGAACCGCCGCTCGTTGAGCAGACCGGGGATGGCCTGGTTGTTGTGATCGACAGAGATAGCCTGCGCGATCGACAGATCGGCGCTGATGTGATTGAGCCAGCCCAGGCGGATGCCGACGCCGACGGAGGCGCCGTCCTGGACAGGGACCGGCGGTATGGGCATCCCTTCGAATGTCGCACTGCGCGTATACAGCTCGCCCCAGTCGACGAAGCCGTAAAGCTGCTCCTGCGTCAGCCCCACCATCCACGGCGGCGGCTTGCGGATGTCGTAGCGCAGCTCCTCGCTGGCTTCGATGCAGGAATCGCCAAGGAATTGCGAGGGATCGAAGGCGCGGCCGAAGAAGCGGCCGCCGTAACCGCATTGCTCGGGCACCAGAAGCGGCGTCGCCGCATATTGGCCGTAGACCGCAGTATAGACGGAAAAATCGCCAAACAGCGGCTGGGTGCGGCCGAAAAACATCTCGACCTTGGTGAAATTGACGTATCCACCCAGTCGCGACGCGAACGGATTGTCGTTCTGCGTGCTGCCCAGCCCTTCGATGCCCTGACTGAAGATGGCGTAGAACTGATTGATGGCCAGGAACTGGTCGGCAAAGTCGGCATCGACGCGGACGCGGGCGCCGCGCAGCCGATCGTCGGTCGTGAGCCCAGGCGTCGTGTAGCTCGTGTTGTCGGACGCGAATCCGAAAGCGGAAAGCGTCAGGTTGCGCTCACGCGACCGGATGAACGGATACGAGAAGCCCGCGTCACCATACGGACCGAGCGTGCGATATTGCAGCGCCTCGAGCTGCAGCGTCCCGGGCGTGCCCCAGGCGTAGCTGCCGTCGGCGAAAAAGGCCAAACCTTCGGCGTTGAGCACTTTGCGGTAATTGAAGGCGGCGTAGTTGAGCTCCCTGGTCGGCACCACGCCCGCATAGGTCAACGTCAGCGCGTCATGCCAGCCGAACAGGTTGTTGATCGCGACCGAGCCATAATACTCGAACGGTCCGCGCGCCGTGGTGCCGCGATTGTCGACGTGGGCATTGGCATCGATGCGCTTCTCGACGACTTCGACGATCAGGGTTGCAGCGCCCTGCCTGGTCTTCGACGGCTTCAAACTGGTGGAGAATTTCAATCCCGGCAGGTCGCCGGCGAGCAACAGATAGCGCTCGACGGTGCGGATATTGGCCGGCCGATCGGCGACGATCTTGGCCGCGTAATGGGAAAAGAAGTTTTGGTAGTGCGACAGCCGCGCCGGCCACACGACGTTGTCGATGTAACCTTCGACGACTTGGATTTCGACGACGGCGCCTTTTGGATTGAGCTGCTGCGGCGGCACGATGGCGCGCGACAGCACGTAGCCGTCCTTGCCGTATTTGGCGGTGATGCGCTGCGCCAGATCATAGATTGCCGTCAGCGGCACGTCGTCGCCGAGCATATCTTCGTAGAGCGGCGCCAACTCCTGGGCGCTGTACACCGTCGAGCCGACGATGTGCACGCTACGCACGCGCAGGATGACCTTCTCGGCGCCCTTCGGCGCCACCGTGCTCGGCAGTGTGATGGCCGGTCCGCCCGGCTGGGCCAGCGGCGCCGGCGGCTGGGTGAAGCGCTCGCGTTCGCGGCCCGGCAAATCACTCGACGGAATCGCCTGTGCGGCCGCGGCGCTCGTCAAGAACGCCGCAAGCACACACCCGGCAACCAGCCGCACCGCCGCCACCATCTTCCGCGCCCCTGAGCGGAAGTTGCGCCCCTACCTCACCCCGGCACTGCCGCGACGGCCGCGTCGGGAATGGGCCAACTTCTACGCGCCCTCTCGCGCGCGTCGCTCAATCACCGGCCCCATCCTGCACAATATGTGAAGATGAGAGCCCCCCAGGAACTCTTCCCGACCACTTGTCATTTTTATCATTACGCGCTGCGACGGCGCGATTTTCCAGAAGCTGATTGACGTGGCGCAGAGCATGATCGGCAACGATGGCGTGGCCTTCCGCAGTCGGATGGAAGGCGCCGCTCATCAGCGCCGCATACGGCGGCTGCAGGTCGTCGAACGGCGAGATGCCTTCGCGGTGCGTGTTAGCGGCGAGGAACGAGTCGTTCGGATCGCGCGCCAGCCGCCAGCGATGGCCGTAGGGCAAGAAGCCGGCCGGCGAGTACGGCGCAAATGCGCCGCTCGCGCTCGACACCCGCGGCATGCCCATGTTGACCTGGTCGTTCAGCGCATGCTGCGGATCGCGCGCGCAGATGCCGCGGCGAACGAACTCGGACACGTGGTCGGTGATGAACTGGAAGCCGGTGCCGCTGCCGGTCGCGAGCCCGGCCGGACAGCCGGCGCGGTGTGCGTCGCTGATACATTCGAGCCGCTTCTGCAGCTCGCCGACGAAATGCGACACCTCCTGGCTGCGCTGCCGGTCGTAGCGGAATTTCGGAAATACATCGAGGCCGAGCGTCGGCTGCGTGCCGCAAACGTTTCCGGTCTCGTCGAACTGTATAGGCTCGTAGGCGTTCTGCAGCACCCGCGAGGGCTCGACCCCAAAGCCGTCGTGGAGCGCCTGTTTTACCGCCTCGACGCGGCGGTCGAGCACGCGCAAATACGCTTCCGCCACCGACGGCGGGTAGCGGATCTCGTGACCGATCAGACCGACGACGGGCGCGATGTCGGACGCGGAGCTGGTGATTGCATAGGCGACGAGCGCGCCGAAGCCGACGTCATTGCCGCCGACCGAGAGCAGAACGAGGTCGATCGGGCGCTTGCGGCTCTCAGGCGGACACCAGCGCTCGCTGAAAACCTTTTCGCTGATGGCGGTCGAACCCTGCGAATACACAGGCAGCCGATAGCTCGCCGTGCGGCTGCGCGCCGCGCCGTTACGGCAAATGAGTTCGCTGAGCTGCTCGAATTGCGGCGGCACGCTCTTTTCCGCATTCGGCCCGCTCACCTCCTCGCGGGGCTCGGCGGCCGAGAACAGGCCCTCGGTAATATCGGCGCCGGAGCAGGCCAGGCTGACGAAGGTGATGGCGCGATGGCGATCTTCCAGCGCCATGCCCATGCTGACGCGGAACGGGTAACCGTATTGCGAGCGGTGGCAATCGGCACTGAGCCATTGCGCGCGGCTGCGATTGAACGCGTCGCGGAATTCGCGCGAGTTCGGCTCGTAGATCAGCCCCTTTTCTTCATCTTCCATGACGCGCTTCGGCAGCGCCTTGGGATTGAACTCGTCGGCCGAGGCGACTTCGTAGTTCGCCACCTTGTTCTTCTTGCCCGCCCCCATGGCGGCGAAGCTGCGCAGGTTCACCGGGTCGTAGAGCATCTGCCGCGAGTCGCTCATGGTGACCGGCCGGTCCGGGTTGCTCTCGCCCGACGCAAAGCTGTCGCCCAGCGCCACCACGAACACATCCTCGACCACGACGTTCGGATCGGCGAGTTCGGCGCCGTTCGGCAAGCGCACCGAAACCGACACGCCCGACGAATTGCGGTCGAGCGAGAACGGCACGCGCTTGATGACGAGCTTGGCGCTGCAGGCCTGCTTGTGCGTCTCGCCCGCGCCGCCGCGGCGCGGCGCCCAGTGCCACACGCACTCGCCGCTGCCCGCAGTGGCGAGCTGCTCCGGCGCGATACGCACGACGACCGTATGGGCCTCCGGCAGGATGTAATCTTCGCGCGCAGTGCCCCAGGAATATTGGCGGTCGCAGGTTGTTAGATAGTGACGCGGCCGTGCGTTGCGGTCGTAACAATTGAGATCGATGGTCTGCGCGGCCCAGCCCAGCCGGCGCTGGGCATAATGCGGACCGGCAGTCTGCAGGCAGGAGTCCGGGGTCGCGCGGTTCTTGCAATCGGGATCGTTGAGCCGCCGCTCCAATCGCCACATGATGTTTTGGGGCAGCGGCTGATCGGGCGCTCCGCGTACCGCATCGAAGGCTTTTTCCTGCACCTCGAAGGAGGCGCTGCGCTTGAAGAAACGATAAGGATTTTCGACTTCCCAGATCAGATCGGAGGCGTGACTTGCCGCCACGCCAAAGCCAAGCTGTGCTGCCACGACCGTGGCCGCCGCCAGTATCGCCTTACGCCGCATCGCCGCCTCCCCGGGCCGCAGATTCGTCATAGTAGCGGCAGCGGAACTTTGCTGTCCATAAAAACCGGCACTTGTCAGCCACATTGTTGCTCTGCAACGAACGACAGACCGCGCACGGCGCAAGCCAAAAACATGCAATAAATCAATACATTATGGGAAAAGCGCGACCGCGCGCAATCGATCCGTGTACCTACCCGGACGACAACCAAGACGTTGCCGCCGTGCGGAAAGGAGGCCGAAGCGAGGCGGGCCCGCGGCCTGCTCTTCCGCAGCCGGCTAGCGTGCCCCTCCCCCTCAAATCGGGGTAAAGACACCCGTGCAGGTGAGAGGCCGGGACATGAATGGCGACAAGGAGTTTGCCCACGCGCTGTCGGACTATCTGGCGCTGAATACCAACGTTTCCTCCGGCTACCTCTACCGGCTGATCCAATCCTTCCTGCGCGGCGCGCCGATTTTGCCGCGGCTCGATCCTGCCGCGAAGAACAAGATCGTCGGCCGGCTCAATGCCGAGGTCGCCGCCCACAACGACGTGCCGAATTTTTTCCAGAACTATCTGCTGACGCACCTGCAGCAGGAAACCTGGCCGCCGCAGGTCGCTTTTTTTGCCGCCCGCTATCTGCACCGGTCCAACGAGCGCTATGTGAATTGGCGCCGCCGCCAGCAGCAATTCGCCGAGCTCGAGGGCGAGTCGGTGAGCGGCACCGAGCTCGGCTTTTCACAGATGGTCTATAGCCAAGGGGTGGACAGCGCATTCCGCTGGCGCGGCGTGCCCTGCTTCAAGACGCTGCACGACCTCGCCATTTACCCGATGCTGATCCACGAGCTGCGCCCCGGCACCATCGTCGAGCTCGGCGCCGGCAGCGGCGGCTCGGGCCTGCTGTTTGCCGATCTGTGCGCAGCGGCCGGCCTGACGACCAAGATTATTTCGATCGATCGGCAAACCGGCGAGGTCTCCGATCCGCGCATCGAGTTCGTCCAAGCCGATTGCGCGCAATGGCTCGCCGAAGCGGCGGCTTCACACCGGCCGCTGCAGCGGCCGTGTCTCATGATCGAAGATTTTCACGGCGAGCTTCCGGGATTCTTCGGCCATATCGACGCGATCCTCGAAGCCGGCGATTATCTGGTGGTCGAAGACAGCCTGCAAAAGCAAAGCGCTATCGCGCAATGCATCGCTGAGCGGCCCTACGTGATCGACACCAAGTACACCGATTTCTTCGGTATCAACTGTACCAGCGCTATCAACAGCATTTTGCGCAAGAGCGCCGAGGCGCATGCTCCGCGGTCGCAGACCGCCAACGAGCGGCAGCGTCTGCGCGAGCAGGACCGCGCCTGGCGGCAGAAAAGAGACCGCTAGGT
>Ga0070741_10009894_pt1 | contig 18277 bp, 15 predicted proteins | sample Coa_R1_4_FD_66440 | JGI IMG/M metagenome (GOLD analysis project Ga0070741, IMG submission 66440) | Surface soil microbial communities from Centralia Pennsylvania, which are recovering from an underground coalmine fire - Coalmine... | ecosystem: Environmental > Terrestrial > Soil > Unclassified ...
TCCCGAGTACTACAAGCAGCCGCCGGAGGCGCTGCGCGCGGACGGGCTGCGCAGCGAGGAGATCGAGAGGCTGCTGATGGAGAAGCTGGAGCGGTGGGAGGCGCTGGAGGCGAAAACTAGAAATTCCACTCTGGAGGGCACATGACAATCAGCGATGTGAAGGACATCGCAACGATCGTGGTAGCGATCGTCGCCGTCGGTTCGTTGGCTAAAGCAGTCCTTGAATACGTGGCACAAGGTGCGCAGAAACGAGCAGAACTATTCTTTGGCTTAGAGAAGCGCTTTTGGGAGAGCCCACAATTTCGAGAGATCTGCGAATTGCTCGAGGACGACGCTCCACAGCTCTCCACACTAACTTTCAAGGACAAGCTGCAGTTCTTAGGATTTCACGAAGAAGTTGCGCTTGCGATGAATTCGGGCCTGATTCGTCCAGAGGTAGCGCATTACATGTTTGGCTACTACGCAATCCGATGTCTGGAGAGTAAGGAGTTCTGGAAGGATCTCGAACCTAATACCCCATATTGGAGCCTCTTCCGAGACTTTGCATCCCGGATGAAGAAAATAGAAACGAGCTTCCGACTGGATAACGGAAAGTTGCGGTTTTAGGCGATCTCGTTTCGCGTACTGGTCAATCCTCGAAGTCCGCGATCTTCCGAAATAGCGACCTGAAGGACTGTTTGTATTCTTTATCATTCTCAAGAGCGTTGATGTCGACAGCGTAGTTAACAACTGACAGCAATCGCTCATTTATGAAGCTCTTCTTGCCGTCTTTCGTCTGGAACTCGAAGTAGGCGCCTAAGACCCGAACGCCTTGCTTGTTGAGCGCTCTGACCAACGGTACAAAGTCTCCGTCTCCTGTCACCAACACGGCAATGTCGATTGTCCCGCCCAGACCGACCTGAAGGGCGTCGACGGCAAGAGCCACATCGATGCCCTTCTCACCGAGTGTCTGAGACATGGGCAGGTACCGCGGCTCAACGCCCGCGTGCATTAGGTCGTGATGCAGATTGCGATCGAATCTGAGCTGCTCCGGTGTGGCGTTCTTGCTCGTGAATAAACCTTGGTGCCAAGCCGCATACACTACTTTGTAGCTCGCGTATCCCTGCTCCTTTTGGGCCATGAATGCTTCGATGAACGCGTGAAGCGGCTGAAACCGGAGCCAGCCTAAGTCGCGCTCGCGGTAGTAGTAGCGCTGAGCATACGAAAAGAAAGACCCGTCGTAGAACACGCCGATCCGACATATCGTATTGCTCGACCCCATGGAAATCTCTCCTACGGATCCAGCTTGTCGGTGAGCCCGAGTTCGCGCAGAGCACTCCGAGTTTCCTCAACCTTCTGCTGCGACATTCCGCCGTCAGGCGCGATGTCGACCTTGACGGTCAAACGCAGCCCGGTCCCAGTGGCGAACTTCGAGAGAACCCGCGTATAGAAATTCATCCATTTCTGGGGCGGAACCTCGCCCGACCACGAAAGACGCGGGATTACGCCACGAGAGGCTCTCCCGCCCTCTGCAGGTGACGGCTGCGGAAAGAGATCCGACCCAGTCGCTGGCGGCTTACCGGAGTCGCCAGCAGCCGGGCCTGCCGATTGTGGGGCCGGCGCAGGCGCGCTCGACTGCCCTCTTCGATACGCATCGGCGGTCTCCCGGCTGATGACGTACATATCCTCGGAGATCTCGATATCTGCCGGGCTCATGGTCTTCTCGAAGTTGAACACCTGGTACCTGCCGGTCGGGGCTTTGGAGACATACGCGAGCTGGCCGTTCTCGACCCCTCGCGCAATTGTTTCCTTCACCGCGTCGGGATTCAGCAAACGTGGAAAGATCGGGGACGCGAAGAACGCATCCCGGACGGCCTTCGTGCTCCACTCCTTGAACGCCGGCGGCCAGTTGCGTACCAGAAAGTTCGGGCTGATGCCCGGCTGCACTTCATCTGCCTGCTTGAGCTGGTTCACCACGAACTGCACGAGCGTCTCTGCCGCGCTTGAATTGATCAGCCCAAGATCCATCGTCCGAATCTGGTTGTCCTTGCCGAGCAGAAGCACGTTCTTGTAGGTGCGCCAGACACTTTCCTTCAGGTCACGCTGCGCCCTCTTGATGTTCTCGGTGAGCTGGCGCCTCTGCGCGTCGTCGATATTCATGCTTGGCAGCTCGTCCTCGATCTCCTCCCATGCCAGCAGGCGGCGCGCTTCCTCGTGCAACGGGCCGGGTGCCTGCCCCACGCAGAAGACCAAGGCGCTCTTGAATGTCCGGGACGACGAGCCGCATTCCCGCGTCATCGATTCGACGAACGCCTTCGTACGCTTCTCGTCTTCCAGGGTCTGGTCGGGGGACAGGACGACGAATGTCAATACCGGGCGGTCGGGCACCTGGTTCGTCCGCTCCGGATAGAAGTACCGCTCTATGAGCGTCCCGGCGCCGAACACCTTCTGGACCTCGGCGCGAACCTTCTGCTCGATGGCATCCGGCTTGATGCTCGCGCGCCGATCTGCGTACCGCTTGTTCAGATTTTCCTTGAAACTGAAGTGGTAACGGTTTCTTTCGACGGTGAGGTAGTAGCAAGCCTCAGTCAGTGCATCCAGAACCGTGTCTATGTTCCCGATATCCATCTCGGGCTCGACAACCGCGAGTCGGATCTCCGAAATTGTGGCCTCGGCCCTCGACATTCCACCGTTCGATTCGAAAAAGATGGTTGTTGCCACCTTTCGATGCAGACGAGTTTTCTTGATCGCATCAACCGCCTCATTGTCGAGGCGCACGGCGTGAGAGTCCTTCTTGCCGCAGATGTCCGTCGTGACCGCCGCTTCGAGCCGGTGCTCCCCTAGCTGCTCGAACATCGCAGCTCGGAACTGAGGATCGTCTAAAGGCGCAGTGCCAAGACCGATAAGCGGGTCCTTGTGCCCACCCTTGAAACCGTCCTGATAGGCACGCGCCACCCACAAGGCAAGCAAGCGCAGGACACCGCGCGTCTGCTGGAACCGCGGCAGGCCTTGCCACTTCCGCTCGAATACCGAAAGCACGGACGGATGAAAAGGGAACGTCGCCGAGAAGGTTTCCCGCGCCGCATCGAACGGGAACTGCTCCGGAAGCTGCCTCTTGTGCTCGCCGACCCAATCGCCGAACTCATTGCACGTGGCGATCGCATCTCGGTTTAAGAGCACTCGACCGTCGGGGGTGAATGCGTTGTCGTCCCACTCGAACAGTCGCCGCCGGACGATCTCGGAGGTTTCGAAATCGGCCGACATCATGACGGCCTTGCCGACCCGATCGAGAAGTTTTTTGAACCGCTCGTAGTCGGACTGGTCTTCAGCAGTCATCTCGAGCTCGGATGCGGGGATCGATACGGCAAGCACCATGTTGTCGCGCCCGCGAGCCTCTTCCGACAAGTTATGCACGAAGGTGTAGAGCTGCGCCGCCATGCCGCTCTTCCGGCTGCGGCTGACGAAATTCATCAGCTCGTCCATGAGGATCAGCACCGGCTGGTCCTTCGGCAGGAACTGCCGGATCACGTCCCCGCCGGGTGCAGTGGCGAGCTTTTCATGCTGCGCCAGCACTTCAAGCGCCTTCTTGCCCCCGACCTGATATGCAATCTCCCCCCAAGGAGTCATACGGACGGGCGTCCCGTCCGAGCCGCCGCGCCCGGCGATTGGATCGAATTCCGTCCCGACAAACGCGGCGACCTTCGCTTGGGGAACCGCATTGACCTTCGCCACCTCGAGCAGTCGCCCGACGCCCTGCCAAGACTTGGCCTTGGGCCCGCTATTCGCCAGGTGGTAGAGCAACGTCAGCGAGTGCGTCTTGCCGCCACCGAATTGCGTCGTCATGTTGAAGACCGGCGAAGTCTCCGTCTTGTGCCCAGAAAGCCGGCGCAATACCTCGCCTGCCAGCCCCGTCAGCCCCTGGGTCAGGAACGTCCGCTCGAAGAAGCGCTCGGGGTCCTGATAGACGCTCGGCGCCCGCCCGTCGCGCACCTGATCCAGGTGAACCGCGAATTCGGACGCATCAAGGGGCTTCCCCTCCCGCAGATCCTCCCGCGGCGTCACCACCTTGTACCAGGGCTTGAGCGCCATCAGCACACCTCTACGCTTTTCAACTTATCAATGTACTGCTGCGGCAGGTTCCACCGAAGCGCGCCGGCGACGATGAGGCTCATATAGCTGGCATTAGGCCTTACGTGATCAGCGGCCTTTGCAACAACCTCATACGTAAATGCGTCAAGCCACTCGTTGCTCGAGGGACAGAGCGTTTTTACAGTAATTCGCTGGTACGCCGGAGGCTTCAGATGCACACCCTCTTTGCGGTCGAGATGGACAACATCCGCCTCCGACATTTCGAACACCGCACCCCATACCTCCCCTCCGCGATCGGGGACCAAATCCGCGACGCCACACTGACGCTTCTGAGAGAACCGCGTGAAGCTTAGTTGGTAACCCCGCACAACAGCGATATGCCGAAACTTCGCACTCGGGCACCTCTCCGTAAGCTGATTGAGATCCATGTTGGAGCCGTAGGCGAAATAGAACGGCATCCTAGAAACCCAGGCCTCTCTTCCGTGCCAGAACACCGTCAATCCAACGCTTTTCGTTAGAACCTGCAGGGTAGAGAGCCGAAAGCGCTTGAGCAAGGCGCCAAAAGTGAGCGTCGCGCCCAACCCCTTCCTCCACCAAAAAACGCTTTAGCGCTTCACCGCGGTTTGCCGCGAAGAGCAGCATTGTCTGATGGACACGGTCCAGCACACTTTGCGCCGGCTTATGCGTATCCCCCACTCCGATGGTCGAGGACTCTTCATCACCCAGAACTTCGAACAGGTCTGATTGCGATTCCTTCTTTCGGCGTTTCACGGGCGTTTCACCTGCATCCTTGCCGAACAGCCGTTTCGCGCGCTCTTCCACCGGAAGGAGTCTGGCTTTATCACCCTTTATCTCCACCAGACCGGCTAGATTCTCCAAGTGAGCTCCAAGCCCTTGCGCCATCTTACGGGCAGCATCGTACTCAATGATGTAACCACCCTTTTCTTTTCTTTCTGAACTCGAACTTTGATCTTCCTCTCCCTCAATTTCTTCTTCCACGGCATCCGCCACATTCGCTCGCGGAGTTAACGTCCATAACCACATCGCGGTAAGGCGCGCGTCCTCTTCAAATCCCGTCGCGTCAGCGCCCTGAAATATCATTCTCAAGGCTTCCCTCTCCACCGCCGCCCACACTTGTTCCAGATATTCCCTTAGGGTTACCCGCTCACCGCTCGCCTTTTCCACGCTTTCATATCGCGAGAACACCTCGAGCGCCGGCCCGAGGCAAGCAAATATCGCGTCCGCGCCGACCACCCCTTCACTCGCGAGCCGTGGCATCCAGTTGTGAATACGTAGCGGCAATTCTTGAAGCACACCTCGCCAGTCGCCCACTAGCGACGCACCTTCCGCCGCATCTAGGGCTCCCCGCGGGCGGCATACCAAGTGCACCGAGCTAGCCAGAACTGCCGAGTTTTGCGCCCTCACCCTAGTCGGCATCTCCGTATCGATAGGCCAACTCGCAGTCACAGTCCAACCAGCTTGAATCAGCGCAGACAGCATCGCTTCCCAGCCTGCTGTCGACTGATGCGCAAATACAACGACTGAGACAGACCGCGGCTTAGCTATACGACGGGCCTGAGATAGGGCCTCGGTCATGAGCTGCTCAAAATTCTCTTTCGTCTTATATGAATACGCTGGATTTCTTTCTGCCAGTTGTACGATTTCCTCTCGCTTTGGTGTCAACTGATCTCGGAACAATGCCGGATGTACGTCGGCCAACATTCGTTTTAGCCAGACGTAGAAGAAATCGGACAGATCCGCATATGGGACCGCGTCGTAGTACGGTGGATCAGTAACCACCGCGTCGACGCTATCGTCCGGGAGCGGATGATTTGTAGCTGATGCACTCACCACCGTCGCTGAACCAGGCGGCGCATCAATTGCGTCGAAGCATGCCAGCACGCAATTGATCATCGACTCCCAGGATCCAACCGAACCACCAAACGGATTAGCCTCGCAGTAGTCCCAAAACATCGGTATCGCCTGGCGGGCGAAGCCCGCCTGCATTTTGGGACCGGTCGGATTCCAGTAGCACGTGCGGTTTAGCGCGTTTATCTGCCGATCCACAGCCAAAGCCAACATCGTGGTGACTGCGTCCGCAAATTCCTTGTCTTCACCTCGTTTCGCGTATTCACCCCTCAGTTCACGCAAGAGCCTTACAAAGGTGACCGCACATAACAGCTGCCTCGCACTAAAGAGCTCAGACCACCTTTTGACCCCGTAAACATGCACGTTAAAAATGCTCCTCAAATAAGGAAGGGGTTCATCCGGTATGCCTTCCTGCTGCTCATTCAGCGCGTCACGCGCCAGGTCCCATGCCTTTTTATCTCCCACACTAGGCTGCCTAAATTTGCGTCCGGTTTGTCCTTTTCGAACCAAAACGACTGCGATCATTCGTTCGCCGAGCCCTAGCTCGTTCGCAACCACCTCCACTCGCTGTCTTGCGATAGTGAACCCACAGACCGGACAAGTGACGCTTCCCCTTTTCACCGTTCCAGGCAGAGACTTGCCTCCACCCGATCGACCCTCTTTTACTTCGACACTGATCGTGGTCTCGCGCCGCTCCTTCCTCGCCTGCAACGTCAGCTGCGCGCCGTTTTGGCCCTTAGCTAAAGACAGTGATCTGAGCATAGGAATTTCCACGCCACAGCCAGGCCCCTCGCACCGTATAGTCCGAGCCCACAAATATGCGATGGGAGTACTTCCGTCTGAGGCCACTGGAAAAAACCGAGCCAATTCTTTAGATGCTCGCCTGCCGATCAAGTCGCCCGCTTTTTTAAGTTCCTCCGCCAGCCTGTCGCGGTAGCGAGGCACATACTCCAACAAGACCTTATTGAGTAAGACGGGAATAGGGTTCAAGTCGCTCGCAAATGCATCGCCACCTATACGCAGCGCTTCAAGTGGAATAGATCCCCCGCCAGCAAAGGGATCCGCGACAATCGGACGCGATCCAGGGGCGTTGCCCAAAGACTCATGAGCAGCCGCAGTAAGCGTCCGACTTACATCGAGAAACAGCTTGTTGTTCGCGTTATCCCAATTTGCAAAATCCGCAATGAAATCGAGGAGGGCGTCACGTAGCCAATTGTTGTCCTCTAACTTCTTCGAAGACTTCCGGCATTCCAATAGACGTGCATAGCTTTCTGGGCTCGCGCTGGCTAAATGATTGTTGACCCAATTCGAAAGACAACCTCTTGCGGCCATTCGAAACGACTCCGCGCATGCATCATCGGCAGGGTCTGGCCAAAGCGCGGCACAAATTACTGCTCGACACGCAGCTAGCGGTCGGCGCGCCCACCATATGTGAAGCGCCGATATGTGCCCAACCGATTTTTCGCGACGCGCATGCGCTGAAATCCTGCGGATTGGCAGATCTACTTCTATTAACCTTCTCGGGTTGCCCTTCATTGTTCTTCAGCCCGCAGAATCTAGTATGGCTTGCGGGCGTACATGGTAGTGCTCGATTTTCACTATTGGTTTCCAGTCGAGCTGAGCCGGGTCCTGGACGATCTTTATGTCTGGCTTCGTTCCGCAGTTGAAAACGACGTACAGCCAATAGTCCTCGCGTAACCGCTGGGCGGTCTTGTATTCGTTGGTTGAGAGTAGAACCTCGCCGACAACGGAGCGTCCCTTGACCTCGATGAAGCGAACTTCGATGGCGGTCTTGGGATCTTCGGGGTGAGGCTTGCGGGAAACCAGGTCGAAGCCTCGATTTTCTTCCTCCACGCTAACCACCTCCCAGCCTCGTGCGCGTTCATACTCGATGACGGCCTGAACGGCGAGGTGCTCGATCTCATCGTCCCGTACTAGCGGCGCAACGTCCGCTCTTGCGCGCTCGGGATGCGGTAGAACCCAAGCGCTACCGTGACGCTGGATGTCGCTAATGGTGCAGTGTCGCTCCTGCTGCATCTCGAGGCGCCGGCGCTCGAGGCGGGCATTCAGCTCATACAGGCGGTCCTCGGCCTGTTTCGTGTTCGCCGCCAGCAATGCCGACCCGTCGTGCTGCTGCGCCGGGTCGAGAAGTTCTGCCAGCTTCAGGTTTTGCCGGTGGATTAGTTCGTTCAGGCTGATCTCCATATGGCGAGAGATCACTTGGGTTTCCCGATCGCGCTCGGCCGCGATCTCCCCTAGAAACGGTTCAAGGGCTCCCGTCACCAGGAAGTGCTCTACCGTGCGCACGTCGTTGAGCGCCGCGGCCGGCACCGCGGTACCTGCTGGCGCCGCCACCACGTCGAAAAGCAGAGTCGGTTGCTTGATCGACATGGTCCGATCTTTTTCCTCTTGCACAATGAAAAGCCTGCGATGAAGGACGTTTCCCCGTCCGTCACGTATGGCAGCCGAGAACACGTGGATGCGGGCAGGCTCCTTACGGTGCACGTCCAGGAACACCGTTCCGCGCTGAAGATCGGGGCGGACGTTGTCCTGAACGTCCTCGCGGACGGCCTCGAACAGCGGATGCCCAGGCGTTACCCACTCCGACGTTGGATCGACCGGCAACAGCCGCTTGTCGAACACGATCTGCCGGTATTCGCGCCCGAGCTTTCCGAACCGCGGTTCTAGCCGCTCCCCGATTGGCCAGAGGTTCCTAGGAACCCGGCCCACCCGGTAGAAATGCGATGCCTTCGATGCCTCCGCGAGATTGACTCCTGCAATCGGCGCCGCCTGGAGGAAGAAGTCCTCGATGACTTCCGGCACAAGGCGTCGTTCCTTGGCCTCGGCCGACTTGCCGATGATGGCCGACAGATTCAATTCCCGCTTCGCCAACCCTTCCAACGTCGAGCTCGTGATGCTCCGGAAGCGCTCGGTGTCCACCTCGTCAATGATCCGCTGCTTGATGAGCTCCTCAGTCATGTTGTTGCGCGCGTACATGTCCCGGAGCATCTTTTCAAGCTGATTCGCAGGGAATACCTCTCCCAGGACGTTGAAGACCTTGCCCGTGCGCAACGGATCCAGATCATCCTCGATCTGCGAGATCCGTTCGAAGAGCTTGTGAAGGACCCGGCCCTCGCGCGTGTTAGTCGTCACGAAATTGAAGATCAGGCAGTCCTTTTCCTGCCCATAGCGGTGGATGCGCCCCATGCGCTGCTCCAGCCGCACCGGATTCCAGGGTATGTCGTAATTGATCATCAACCAGCAGAACTGGAGGTTGATCCCCTCTCCCGCGGCCTCGGTCGCCACCAGCACCTGCGCCGATTCACGGAACTCTCGTTCCGCGTAGATTCGTGATCCCGGTGTGTCGCGGTCACCGATCTTCATCCCGCCGTGAATTTGCGCGACGGACAGACCCCATTCGCGAAGCTTTCCGAGCGGCCTGCCTTCCTTGCCGTCGCCGGCCAGGAAATCTAGCGTGTCCTTATGCTCAGTAAAGAGCAGCAGCTTCACGGTCGGGTCGCTGAAGATCCCTTCCTTAGTAAGGAGGTCCCGCAGGCTGCGCACCTTGACCTCTGCCTCCTTCGCTTCCAGACGCTTCGCTTGTGAGATCAGCGCAGTCAGCTCGATGATCTCCGCGCGAAGATCGTTGGGGTCGTACGACGCAACGGCGTCTTCAAGCTCGGCGATGATCTCCTGCTGTTCTTCCTCCGGAAGATCCTCGAACTCCTCCGGCAGGCGCTTCGCGATCTGCTCACGACGATACTTTTCCGGGTCGGCGAGGATCTTCTCCCGCTTGTCCTTCATGCGCTCCAGCGTACGGCGGACAGCGTAAATGCTCGAAGCGAAACGCCTTTGCAACATCGCCATCGTGAAACCGACCGCGCGCCCGCGCGCGGAGTCGTCACCCGCCGCCCGGATCGACTGATCTTCCACATACCGCGTCAGTCGATCATAGAGATCCAATTCCTCATCGCTGATGTGGAAGGGAACTGTCTGGACCATGCGTCGCGTGAAGAGCTGCTTCACCTTTCCGGTGTCGGGGTCCGGAAAGGTCACCAACGCCTCCTTTACACGGCGGAGATAGAACGGCGCCTCTTGTCGCGCCATTGCCTCTTCGAGGCTCTTCACATCGCCGTAGACATCCTTGTCGAGGAGCGAGAGGAACAAGCAGAAGTTTTCCGGATCGCCCTTGTGCGGCGTCGCCGTCATCAGCAGGTAATGGTCGGTCATCTGGGAGAGGGACTCCCCGAGCTGATAGGCCAATGTCTTCTTGTCGGCGCTATAGGCGCTCATCTTGTGGGCCTCGTCCACGATGATGAGATCCCAATGGCTGCGCAGCAGCGACTCCTTCGCGTCCTCGACACGAGAAACCCACGAGACTGACGTGATGACCTGGTTCTTGTCCTGCCACGGATTCGTTCCGTAATTGGCCCGGAGCACGTCGCTCCTGATCACCTCGAACGACTCGCGGAACTTGTCCTTGAGTTCCCGCTGCCACTGGAAGGACAGATTCGCGGGCGTGACGATCAGGGTTCGCTTCACCAAGCCACGGATCTTCAGCTCCTTGACCAGCAAACCCGCCATGATCGTCTTGCCGGCGCCGGGGTCATCGGCAAGCAGGAATCGGATTCGAGGGAGCTTTATGAAGTAGTCGTAAACCGCCTCGAGCTGATGCGGCAGCGGATCGACGCGAGCGATCGAAAGCGAGAAATATGGGTCGTATTCGTACGCGAGCGCGAGCCGAAGCGCCTCGACACCCAGCTTGAAGCGGGCCGGGTCGCCGTCGAACGGCTCTTTCTCCGGGGACGCAGTAAGCGTTTCGAGTTGCTCTTCGGTGAGGATCGGCTCGTAGACGCGGCTTGACTCCAAGCCCTTGCCTACGAGCTTGACCGAAGACCCCATCGGCACGGCCACAATGACCTGCACAGGCTCCGGAAAAATGGGCCCATGGACCGTTACATCAGGCTTCAGATCCTCCCGCTTCACGCCGGCCCCCGCTCCGTCTAAGCCGCACCCCGGCCACGCAATGTACCCGAAAAGCCATTCTCATCGCTGGGGTTCGAGACTTAGTCAATGGATATGGCATCTGCTATATCAGCGCATGTCTTGTGGCTACGCTGATCATCCGAGGTAGCTGCCCCGAACCGTCGAAAGCCTCATTCCACCGCCAGCCTCGGTTCCGTCGTATAGCCAGACCGTAACCTTGTAGCCCGGATAGCAGATGCGAAAGCGTTGCTTGCGCCACTCGGCAACGGTGAAATCGTTCCGAGCGCCCTTGCGATAGGGATAGCCCGGGACGCCCGTCTTGTCGCTGCGGATATCTCGACCGTCAGCGTGCCGGATCGTGACATCAAAGCCTTCCGTGTTAGCGACGGCGCGTTCTACGCTTCTTAGCGTTGGCATTCTTCTTCCCTCTGTGTCGCTGATCGCCAGATTCGTAAGCGGGCCGTAGCCAATATTTTCCGGCCTCGCATTGATCGCTCTTAGCGGAGCGCACGTTTGCTTGGCCGGGCTCTCGTCCTCAACTCGTGAGAGCCGAACGACAGGACCACGGTGTTGTACCAGCTCATGCCGTTAGTGCTTTGCGAACCAGGTATGAGCCTTCGCGACATGCTCGGCCCACAGGGCGAGCGCTTTGGCGCTCCGAGTGTTGGGAATGAGCCCGAGCTGCTTCAGCAGCGAATAGAAGCCCTCGCCGGGCGACCCGTCCATCTTCGACACTACCAGAGCACTCGAAAAAAGCTTCGCATGCTCGTAGCTTCGCTTGCTGATGTATCCCAGGAAATCGCCTACGATCGCACGGTCGATTTCCTGCCAATCTGTCACGTCGATGGTACGAGGCTTCTGCAAGTTTGGCAGATCGAACGTTACGCCTCTAACTAGATCTGAGTATGTGATGAGCCCGCGTTTCCGCGCGGCTATCGCGATTCGCTTCTCCAGCTCTTTCAGAGCTTTCGGATCACCGGTCGCGTACGTCCATTCGATCTCGTTGAACCGCTGCTGTATCGGGTCCATGGTTCAGCTCCCGCGATGCTCGGTCACCTTGCCGGCGGCCTGAAGGATGCCCGCGAACTGCTCTTCGTCGATGTATCGCCCGAAGCGGTAGTTCGATATCCCGAGCGCCGCAAGGCGCACCGGCTCTGCGTAAGAGACCGATTTCCGGATGAGATAGACCTTCTTGACCCGGGGGTAGACCTCGCGATCCTCCCTGGAAGGATTCACCGCTTCATCGGCTTCGAGGTGCCCGAATGCAAGGCCCTCGCGCGCCACCACGATCACGTCGGCCGGCTTGGTTTGGCTATAGCGGTACCGGCCGTCCTCGTCCTCGAAGATTCCGCCTTCGAGATAGTCCACGAGCGCCTGTGGCGTTCTGAATCCGTTTTCCGACTTGTCCCCGTGCCCATAAACGATGATCTGGCGTCCCATTACCCCTCCTCGCCTCCCCAAATGATCGCGCGGATGCCGCTCACAGCCAATCTTCGCTAGGAGTCGTAAAGAAGCGAGGTTGTAAATTCAACCTATTCCCTCGCTATTTCGCGCGTTTCCGCGTAGAGTGCGCCGCTCGCAGTTACATCCGCCCGCCCTCTCGCAGTCCCTTTTCGAAGCTTTCCTTCGGTCTGGCATCGCGGTTTTCCGGTTGGCGCCAACCAAGGACCTGCCATGGGCTTCGATACGCTCGGCCTCGATTCATCCCTGCTCGATAACCTGAAGCGCCTGGGCTACAACGCGCCCACGCCGGTGCAGAGCGAGGCGATTCCCGCCGCGCTCGCGGGCGGCGACCTGCTCGTCTCCTCGCAGACCGGGAGCGGCAAGACCGCGGCGTTCGTGCTGCCGGGCCTCGAGCGCCTGCGCACGCCCTCGACGCGCGCGGGGATGGGGCCGCGCATGCTGGTGCTCGCGCCCACGCGCGAGCTCGCGATGCAGGTGCAGAAGGCGATCCACGGCTACTGCAGCGGGCAGAAGCTCCTCACGGCGTGCCTGGTGGGCGGCGTGCCCTTCGGCCTGCAGCTCGCGCAGGTGCGAAAGCCCGTGGACATCGTGATCGCGACGCCGGGGCGCCTGATGGACCACCTGAACCGCCGCAGCACGGACCTCGCGCGCGTGGAGCTGCTGGTGCTCGACGAAGCCGACCGCATGCTCGACATGGGCTTCCAGGAGGAGCTCGACGCGATCCTCGCGCGCGCGCCGAAGGAGCGCCAGACGCTGCTCTTCTCGGCGACGCTCGCCGGCGTGGTCGGGCAGCTCGCCGGGCGCGTGACGCGCAACCCGAAGCGCGTCGAGATCCGGCGCAAGGAAGAGACCCAGCCCGACATCGTGCAGCACGCGCTCCTCGCCGACGACGCCGCGCACAAGGGGCGCATGCTCGATTCGCTGCTGCGCGAGACCGACGTCGAGCAGGCGCTGGTGTTCACCTCCATGAAGCGCACCGCGGCGGAGCTCACGGTGTCGCTGGTCGGAAAAGGCTTCTCCGCGGGCTCGCTCCACGGCGACATGAACCAGAAGGAGCGCACGCGCACGCTGAACCGCCTGCGCGAGGGCCGCATGCGCGTGCTGGTGGCGACCGACGTCGCCGCGCGCGGCATCGACGTGCCGGGCATCAACCTGGTGGTGAACTACGACGCGCCGCGCATGGCGGAGGACTACGTGCACCGCATCGGCCGCACCGGCCGCGCCGGCCGCGCCGGCATCGCGGTGACCTTCCTCGGGCGCGAGGACCGCCACCTCGTGCGCCAGATCGAGCGCTTCACCGGCAACAAGGTGAGCCTGATGGAGATCCCGGGCCTCGAGCCTCGGAGCCGCATCCACGACGCGGCCCCGAAATGGCGCAAGAAGGCGCCTCGGCCGACCACGCGGCACCGCAGGTAGCCTCGCCGGTAGGCTCCCCCCTTGTCAGGGGGGCGGTAAAACCACGACTATGGCTGAAGGAGGAGTCCATGCCATACGACTGGTCGAGCCTGCGGCAGCCGCCGCCGGCCACGCTCGTGGGCGCGCGCGAGGCCGCGCACGCCGCCGCGCAGGCGGTGACCAGGGCGGCGCGCGCGAACCTGCCCGCGGCGCCCGACGACAGCCATAGCGCGCTCTTCTGGGATGCGAAGCACGCCGCGCTCGTCACGGCGCCGCTGGCGAAGCGCGTGAAGGTCGGGCTCGACGTCGCGAACCTCGAGTACGTGTTCTTCTCCGAGCTCGGCTGGGAGCGCGGCGCGAGCGAGACCTGGCTCGACGGCCGGCTCAAGGCCGCGGGACTCGCGCCCGGCGCGGGCGTGAAGCTCCCCTACGCCGGCGAAGTGCCGAAGGCACGCGGCAAGGCGGCGGGCCTCGATGCGCTCGCGCGCTGGTTCGCGGCGGCCGCCGACGCGCTCGAGGAGGTGCGCACGAAGCACAACGCCCTCGCGCCGAGCCCGGCCTACCTCTGGCCGCACCACTTCGACCTCGCGACGCTCCTCACCGTGACGAAGGAGAAGTCGATCGGCGTCGGCATCTCGATGGGCGACCATTACTACGCGCAGCCCTACGCCTACGTGAGCCCGTATCCGGCGCCGAAGGACGCGCGCAGGCCGGCGCTGCCCGCGGGCGGGCACTGGCACACGAAGGATTTCTTCGGCGCGGCGGCGACGGCGGACGAGCTCCTCGCGCAGAAAGAGCCGCGCGCCGCGCTCCTCGCGGTGGTCGAGGCCGCACTCAAAACCTTCCTGGACTGAAAGCAGCCATGGCGGAAAACGCGAAGTGGGAAGACCTCGGCGCGGCGGAGAGCTTCAAGGGCCGCGAACTCACCGAGGCGAGCCTCGGCCGGCAGAAGATCGCGGTGTCCTGGAAGGACGGCCGGTTCGGCGTCGTCGCGGGCACCTGCAACCACGCCGGCGGGCCGCTCGGCAAGGGGCGCCTGGACGGCGAGTACATCGTCTGCCCGTGGCACAACTGGAAGTTCCACCGCGCGAGCGGCAAGGGCGAGCCGGGCTTCGAGGAGGACTGCGTTCCGGCGTACGAATGCAGGGTCCTCGACGGAAAACTCCAGGTCCGGGTCGACACGGTCACCGCAAGGCAGAAAAAGCCGCATCCGCCGCACCCGCTCGCGCGCAAGATCGAGCGGGCGCCGGGCGGCATCCGCGTCGCCGGCATCTCGACCACCAACATGGACGAGGCGAACCCGCGCTACTCCACCTCCGACGCGCTCCTCGAGGTGGCGCTCGATCATGCGAAGGACGCGCTCAAGTGCGAGACGCGGCTCATCCGCCTCTCGGCGCTCAAGTTCAGGAACTGCGAGGGCTACTACTCGAAGAGCGCCAGCGCCTGCACCTGGCCCTGCTCCATCACGCAGATGGATGACAAGGACGAGCTCACCGCGGTGTACGAGGCGCTGGTGCACTGGGCCGACGTGGTGCTCGTCTCGACGCCGATCCGCTGGGGCGTGGCGAGCGCGCTCTACTTCAAGATGGCCGAAAGGTTGAACTGCATCCAGAACCAGATCACCATCCGCGACAGCGTGCTCATCCGGCGCAAGGTGGCGGCGTTCGTCATCACCGGCGGGCAGGACAACGTGCAGGGCGTGGCGGGCGAGATGCTGTGCTTCTTCTCCGAGCTCGGCTTCCACTTCCCGCAGTTCCCCTACATCGCGCACTCGCGCGGCTGGTCGGCGGAGGACATGGAGAGGAACGTCGAGCACGTCATGAAGAGCGCGGAGCTGCGCACCGGCGCGATGGAGCTCGCCGGCCGCGCGGTGGAGCTCGCGAAGACGCTCCTCGCCACGGCGCCGATGGAGGACAGGACGCCGCGCGGCGGGCGCAAGGCATACCGGCTCGAGATCGAAAGAGCGTAACCCCCCGCTCGTAAACTCGCTTCCCCCCTTAACAGGGGGGGCGGAAAGGCGAACATGAAGCTCAAGGCCGCATCGCTCCAGACCAACCTGCGCGCGGCGCCGCAGGCGGCGCAGCAGCGCGCGTACCGCTCGGTGCGCGCGGTGAGCGAGGCGCTCGTCGCGCCGCTCACGGCGGAGGACGCGGCGGCGCAGTCCATGCCCGACGCGAGCCCGGCGAAGTGGCACCTCGCGCACACCACCTGGTTCTTCGAGACCTTCGTCCTCGAGGCGCACGCGCCGCGGCGCGGGATGAAATACGCGCCCTTCGACCCGGCGTTCCGCGTGCTCTTCAACTCCTACTACAACGCGATCGGCGAGAAGCACCCGCGCCCGGAGCGCGGCATGCTGACGCGCCCCTCGCTCGAGCGCGTGCTCGAGTACCGCGCCCACGTCGACGAGCACCTGCTCCAGTTCCTGAAGGGAAATCTCTCCGAGGAGGCGAGCGCGCTGGTCGAGCTCGGGCTGCACCACGAGCAGCAGCACCAGGAGCTCCTCCTCACCGACGTGAAGCACCTCCTCTCGCGCAACCCGCTGCTGCCCGCCTACCACAAGCAGTGGCCGCTCACGACGATCGGCGCGCGCGCGCCGGGCTGGCTCGCCTTCGGCGAGGGCCTGCACGAGATTGGGCACGCGGGGGATGGCTTCGCGTTCGACAACGAGACGCCGCGCCACCGCGCCTTCGCGGCGGCCTTCGAGATCGCGACGCACCCGGTGACCAACGGCGAGTGGCTCGCGTTCATGGACGACGGCGGCTACGAGCGCCCGGAGCTCTGGCTCTCGGCGGGCTGGGACGCGGCGCGGGCCGGCGCCTGGCGCGCGCCTCAGTACTGGACTGAGCGCGAGGGCGAATGGCACGCGTTCACGCTGCACGGCGAGGTGCCGGTGGACCCGCACACGCCGGTGTGCCACGTGAGCTTCTACGAGGCCGACGCCTATGCGAGATGGGCGGGCGCGCGCCTGCCGAGCGAAGTCGAGTGGGAGATCGCCGCGCGCGAGCTGCCCGCGTCGGGCAACTTCATGGAGAGCGGCGCGCTGCACCCGCTCGCGCTGCGCGAGCCGGCGGCGCCCGGCGCGCTCGCGCAGGCCTTCGGCGATGTCTGGGAATGGACGCGCAGCGACTACGGCCCCTACCCCGGCTTCAAGGCCGCGGCCGGCGCGGTGGGCGAGTACAACGGCAAGTTCATGAGCGGGCAGTACGTGCTGCGCGGCGGCTCGTGCGCGACGCCGCAGAGCCACATCCGCGCCACCTACCGCAACTTCTTCCCGCCCGCGGCGCGCTGGCAGTTCTCGGGGCTGCGCCTCGCGCGGGACGCCGCCTAGAATCAGTTCCCTCTTTTCCTGTCGCCGCGGTCGAGGCGGCCTTCCTCGATCGCCGCCTCCTTGCCGGGCTCACCGGGGGTAGGATCGGGCGGCATCTCGTTCCCGGAGTACTTCCTGCGGCGCTCGGCGCCCTCGAAGGGCAGCACGGCGCGGCGGCGCTCGTCGTTTGCGCTGCGATTCATTTATGCACTTTCGAAAAAAGGCAAGACATTCACCGCGCGTGCAGGCGCCGTGCCCGCGCGGAGGCCGATTCTTTCGCGCAAGCCGTTGTCGCAAAGCGGGAAAGCGGCGCTTAATTTTTGTGCGGACAACCCTTCACACGGGCGTCACATAGAGGGGTAGTAGGACTGCTACACGGATATCCACAACTTTATTCACAGGTTCCGTGGATATGTCGCCGCCCGGCTACGATGCGCGGATGACGCGCATCGAGAAGGAGCAGGTCGCGGCGCTCGAGATCGGCCGCTACGCGGGTCCGATCCGCCTCGTGACGGGCGCCGTGGAGCTGGAGCGGGCGCTCACTGAGCTTCGCCGGGAGCGCGTGCTCGGCTTCGATACCGAGACGCGGCCGGCGTTCCGGCCGGGCGAGAGCTACCCGCCGGCGCTGGTGCAGCTCGCGGGCGAGCACGCGGTGTACGTGCTGCAGCTCAGGCGCCACGACTTCTCCGCGGCGATCGCGGAGCTCCTCGGCGCCGCGGCGATCGTCAAGGCGGGCGTGAGCGTCGCCGACGACCTGAAGAGCCTGAAGAAGGTGATGCCCTTCGAGGAGCGCAGCGTCGTCGACCTCGGCACTCTGGCGAAGCGCGCCGGCGTCAAGCAGTCGGGCGTGAGGAACCTCGCCGCGATGTTCCTCGGCTTCCGCATCCCGAAGGGCAAGAAGACCTCGAACTGGGCGGCGGCGCACCTCTCGCCGGCGCAGCTCGGCTACGCCGCGACCGACGCGTGGGCGTGCCGCGAGCTCTATCTCGACTTCGAGAAGAAGGGCTGGCTCGAGAAAGCCAACCCCCCGCTCGCAAGCTCGCTTCCCCCCTTGTCAGGGGGGCGGCAAAGCGGCTAGCGCGGCGGCAAAGCGGCTACGCGGCGGCAAAGCGGCTAGCGCGGCGGCGGCGCGGAGACGACTTCCCAGCCCTCCGGGCACTGCGTGACGTACGGGTAGTACGCGTTCGC
>Ga0070741_10009895_pt1 | contig 18277 bp, 16 predicted proteins | sample Coa_R1_4_FD_66440 | JGI IMG/M metagenome (GOLD analysis project Ga0070741, IMG submission 66440) | Surface soil microbial communities from Centralia Pennsylvania, which are recovering from an underground coalmine fire - Coalmine... | ecosystem: Environmental > Terrestrial > Soil > Unclassified ...
GCGCCCGCGCCCCGATCCGAGCCCGCGCCGACCACCGCCGCGCCCGTGCAGCAGGTGGCGCCCGCCGCGGTCGCGACCCCGGCGAAGCGCTGCGACGCGACGGTGACGCTGACCAACAACGAGACCTTCGCCTTCCGCAAGGCCGACCTCACCGCCGCGGCGAAGGCGCGGCTCGACCGCGACGTCGTCGCCAAGCTCGCCGGCTGCGCGCGCGTCGAGGCGATCGTGATCGAGGGCCACGCCGACCGCCTCGGCACCCAGGAATTCAACCAGAAGCTCTCGGAGCAACGCGCCGAGGCCGTGCGCGCCTATCTCGCCCTCCACGGCGCCGCGAACGATCCGATCGAGACGATCGGCATGGGGAAGACGGTCCCGGCGAAGTTCTGCCCCGACATCAAGGACCGGGCGAAGCTGATCGACTGCCTGGCGCCCAATCGCCGCGCGATCGTGACGATCAAGGGCACGGGCAAGTAATCTAAACTGCCGTAACCCGGAAGGCCCCGCCCGCGGGGCCTTTTCTTTTCGCGATGGAAAACGCCGACCTCATCATCAGCGCCCGCTGGGTGATCCCGGTCGAGCCGGCGCTCGCCGTGCTCGCCGACCACGCGGTCGCGGTGCGCGGCGGGCGCATCGCCGCGGTGCTTCCGGCGGCCGAGGCGGAACGGCGCTACGCCGCCGCGGAGCGCGTGCGGCTCGACGAGCACGCGCTCATCCCGGGCCTCGTCAACCTGCACACGCACGCGGCGATGACGCTGATGCGCGGCCTCGCCGACGACCTGCCGCTGATGCAGTGGCTCAAGGACCACGTCTGGCCGGCCGAGGCGAAGCACGTGTCGCACGAGTTCGTGCACGACGGCACGCTGCTCGCCTGCGCCGAGATGCTGCGCGGCGGCGTGACGTGCTTCAGCGAGATGTATTTCTTCCCGGACGCGGCGGCGAAGGCCGCGCTCGAAGCGCGCATGCGGGCGGTGATCGGCATCATCGCGATCGAGCTGCCGACCGCGTACGCGAGCGACGCCGACGACTACATCGCCAAGGGCCTCGCGACGCGCGACGCCTTCCGCGACGAGAAGCGGCTCTCGTTCAGCATGGCGCCGCACGCGCCCTACACCGTCGCCGACCGCACCTTCGCGCGCATGCTGACGATCGCCGAGGAGCTCGACCTGCCGATCCACGTGCACCTGCACGAGACGGACGAGGAGATCCAGCAGAGCCTCGCCCGGCACGCGAAGCGCCCGCTCGAGCGGCTGCACGCGCTCGGGATGGTCGGCCCGCGGCTGATCGCCGTGCACGGCGTACATCTCACGCGCGAGGAGATCGCACTGCTCGCGCGCTACGGCGCCTCGGTCGCGCACTGTCCCTCGTCGAACCTGAAGCTCGCGAGCGGCTTCGCGCCGGTCGCGGCGATGATCGACGCCGGCGTCAACGTCGGCATCGGCACCGACGGCGCGGCGAGCAACAACCGCCTCGACATGTTCGAGGAGATGCGCACCGCGGCACTGCTCGCGAAGGCGGTCGCGCACAGGGCCGACGCGATGCCCGCGCACCAGGCCCTCGCGGCCGCGACGCTCGCGGGCGCGCGCGCGCTCGGGCTCGATCAGTCGATCGGATCATTGGTTCCAGGGAAGTGCGCCGATCTGTGCGCGGTGTCGCTCGCCGACGTCGAGCTCGCGCCGGTCTTCGACCCCATCTCCCATCTGGTCTATGCGGCCGGCAGAGAGCACGTCACGCATGTCTGGTGTGAGGGGGAACTTCTCGTGGAAGAGGGTCGTCTGACCCGGTGGAGCAGGCCGGATTTGCTGCGTCGTGCGCATTCGTGGCGCGACCGATTGGCACCAGACCAAAAAGCCTAAGCCGAGCGCTCGCGACCGCGAGCATTCACTGGGAGGCGCGCCTGCAAGTACATCGCGCAACCTTTCCAGAGGAACTATGAGCACGACTCCAGGACTCCGTTTTCATCCGGCGCTGGTCGCCGCCTCGGTGGCGGCCGCCTTTGCGACGATCGCGCACGACGCCGCCGCGCAGGCGGCCGTCGAGCGCACCACGATCACTCAACCGACGATCGTCGAGCGCAGCGACGCATCGCGCTACGTGACGACGAACCAGGGCAACGTCGTCGTCAGCGGCACGGGACTGTGCGTAGAGACGGGATCGTGGACGCCGGGCACGAGCGTCGCGGGCTGCGACCCGCTGCCGCGCCGCGTCGCCGCCGCGCCCGAGCCCCAGCCGGAGCCGCCCGCGCCCGCCGCGGCCGCGCCCGCCGAGCCGGTCGCGCCGCCGCAGCAGCTCGCGGAGCCGGCGCCGGCGCCGATGCCCGAGAAGCTCTCGCTCTCGACCGACGCGCTGTTCAACTTCGACAAGTCGGACCTGCGTCCCGACGCCAAGGCCGAGCTGGACAACCTGCTCGAGCGCATGCGCGCGTCGAACGTCGACGAGATCAACCTCGTCGGCCACACCGACTCGATCGGCACGGACGATTACAACCAGAAGCTGTCCGAGCGCCGCGCCGACGCGGTGAAGGCCTATCTCGTCAGCCAGGGCATGCCCGCGGAGAAGATCCACACCGAGGGCCGCGGCGAGCGCGAGCCGATCGCCGACAACAAGACGAAGGAAGGCCGGCAGGAAAACCGCCGCGTAGACGTCGCGGTCGCGGGGACGACGACGCAGCCGCAGATCGTCGGCCAGACGCCGTCCGAGTCGACGACGACGACGACGCAGTAAGCGCCGGCCGGTCGTCCAGGAAGCCCCGCTCCGGCGGGGCTTTTTCATTGCAGCGTCCCGCGGTATCATCGGCGCCACAACAACGACCCCGGGGGAAAACATGAACAACGCCGTCCGATCCGCATTCGCCGCTTCCCTGCTCTTCGTCGCCGCGTGCGCGAGCCGGCAGCCCGCTCCGCCGCCGCCCGCGCCGGCGCCCGAGGTCACGGCGCCGAAGCCCGAGGTCGCGCCCGCCGCGGTCGAGGCGCCCGCGCCCAAGGCCTTGCCCGAAAAGGTGACGCTGCAGGCCGACGCCCTGTTCGACTTCGACAAGTCGGCGATCCGCGCCGACGCGCAGGGACGCCTCGACGACGTCGTCGCCAAGGCGAAGGGCGTGTCGGTCGAGACGATCAACGTCGTCGGCTACACCGACTCGACCGGTCCCGACGCGTACAACATGAAGCTCTCGCAGCGGCGCGCGGCCTCGGTCAAGGATTACCTCGTGAAGCACGGCGTGTCCGCGGGCCGGGTCCACACCGAAGGCAAGGGCAAGGCCTCGCCGGTCGCGGACAACAAGACGCGCGAAGGCCGCCAGAAGAACCGGCGCGCGGAGATCGAGGTGCTCGGCACGCGCTAGGTTCCGCTTGCGCGGGGCGACGCGACTTTCGTTGCGTCGTATGATGGCGCCATGAACGCCGATCCCGCAGAGCTCGCCAAGTTCAGCGCGCTCGCGCACCGCTGGTGGGACCCGACCAGCGAGTTCCGGCCGCTGCACGAGATCAACCCGCTGCGCCTCGACTGGATCGACTCGACCGCCCGGCTCGCCGGGAAGTCGGCGCTCGACGTCGGCTGCGGCGGCGGGATCCTCGCGGAGGCCATGGCGCGGCGCGGCGCGCGCGTGAAGGGCATCGACCTGTCGGAGAAGGCGCTGAAGGTCGCCGAGCTGCACGGGATGGAGAGCCGCGCCGGCGTCGAGTACGAGCAAATCGCGGCCGAGGCGCTCGCGGCGCGCGAGCCCGGCCGCTACGACGTCGTCACCTGCATGGAGCTGCTCGAGCACGTTCCCGAGCCCGAGAGCACGGTGCGCGCCTGCGCGCAGGCGGTGAAGCCGGGCGGGCTCGTGTTCTTCTCGACCATCAACCGCAATCCGAAGTCTTACCTGTTCGCGGTGATCGGCGCGGAGTACCTGCTGCGGCTGCTCCCGCGCGGCACGCACGACTACGCGAAGTTCGTGCGCCCTTCGGAGCTCGCGCGCTGGTGCCGCGGCGCCGGCCTGGAGACGCGCGAGATCAAGGGCATGACCTACAACCCGCTCACGCGGGTGTACGCGCTCGGACGCGACACCGACGTCAACTACCTCGTCTGCGCGAGGAAGGCCGCCTGAATGGCGGTACGCGCGGTGCTGTTCGACCTCGATGGAACGCTCGCCGATACGGCGAGCGATCTCGCGCGCGCGCTCAACCGCGTGCGCGCCGAGCGCGGCCTCGGACCCGTGCCGCCGGCCATGACACGGCCTCACACCTCGAAAGGCGCGCGCGGGCTCCTCGGCGTCGGCATGGGCGTCGCCCCGGAGCACGCGACGTACGAGTCGCTGCGCGACCGCTTCCTCGGGTACTACGCCGAGGACTTGTGCGTCGACACGAAGCTCTTCGACGGCGTCCCGGAGCTGCTCGGAACGCTGCGCGAGCGCGGCCTCGCCTGGGGCGTGGTCACGAACAAGCCCGAGCGCTTCACCTTTCCGCTGATGCAGCGGCTCGACCCGGACGGCGGCGCGTCGTGCATCGTGTGCGGCGATACCACGCCGAAGGCCAAGCCCTTCCCCGAGCCGCTGCTGCACGCGGCGCGCGAGATGGAGATCGCGCCGCGCGAGTGCCTCTACGTGGGCGACGACCTGCGCGACGTGCAGGCGGCGCGCGCCGCCGGCATGAGCGTGGTCGTCGCCGCCTGGGGCTACCTCGGCGACGCCGGCGACCCCGCCGGCTGGGGCGCCGACGCGGTCATCGCGCACCCGCGCGAGGTCCTCTCGCACTTGTCATCCTGAGCGCAGCGAAGGATCTGCTTTTCGCAAAGGAGAACTGCAATGCCCGCCTACTGGGTCGCAAGATCGCGCATCGACAACCCGGTCGAATACAAGAAGTACACCGACCGCGTTCCCGGGATCATCGCGAAGTACGGCGGCCGGGTGCTCGCGCGCGGCGGCAAGTACCGGATCATGGAAGGCCCGCAGAAGTTTCACCGCTTCGTCGTGATCGAATTCCCGAGCCTGGACAAAGGCGTCGCCTGCTTCGAGTCGAAGGAGTACCGGGACGCCGCGGCCTTCCGCCGCAACGGCGGGGGCGAAGTGGAGCTCGTGATGGTCGAGGGCGGCGATGCGACCTCGTGAGGGCACGATCTACGCGGTCGACATCGACCCGGACATGATCCAGGTCCTGCGCGAGCGCGCGAGGAGCAAGAACGCGACGAACGTCGAGATCGTCTCCGCGAAGCCGGGCGACCCCTTCCTCCTCGAAAAGCAATCGTTCCCGATCTTCGCCCGCTGAAGCCGGAGCCGCCGCCGGCGATCCAGACAGGGTCGTCTAGCGAAACGGAACTGATGCTGGACCGACCTTCCCACGGCGAAACCTCGCATCCCCGTTGGTCCGGGCTGATCGCACCTGTCGCAGCCGACTCATTTTGAAGCTCGACATCAGGGACGTGCGCGGTCTGGTGAGATTCGCGATCCGGCACGGCATCGCGACGCTCTGGCCGCGCTCGCGGCGTACAGGTTCCACTACAAGGCCGCGCTCCGCCGCGCGGCCGCGTACATGTTTCACGACAGACACCGCTGGCAATCCCCGCTATCTTGCGTCCTGTTCGGATCGTGCGCCGTGCAACCGATCAGGCGATGAAAAAAAACGCGAAGACCAATCCGCTGAGCCAGCTCAGCGCGCGCGAACACCAGGTCCTCAGGCTCGTCGTGGACGGCAGGACGAGCAAGGCCATCGCGGCGCTGATCGGGGTGAAGCCCAGCAGCATCCACACGTATCGCAGCAGGATCATGGCCAAGCTCGAGGTCGAGGACCTGCCCAGTCTCGTTCGCCTCGCCATCCGCCACGGCCTGATCAAGCCGTAGCGATGAACAGGCGACTGCGCATCCTCCATCTCGAGGACGACCCGCATGACGCGGAGCTGGTCGCGCGCACGCTCGCCGCGTCCGGCCTGGCAGCGGAGTGCTCGCGCGTCGCGACGGAAGCGGCGTTCCTGTCCGCTCTCGAATCGTCACCGGACGTGGTCATCGCCGACTACTCGCTGCCGCAGTTCGACGCTCTGCGCGGGTTGCGCCTGCTGAAGAGGCGCCTGCCCGATGTCCCCTTCATCCTCGTCACCGGAACGATCGGAGAGGAAAAAGCGACCGAAGCGCTCCGCCTCGGCGCGGACGACTATCTGCTCAAGGACCGGCTCGGGAGGCTGCCTTCGGCGGTCGAGAACGCCGTGCGCCTGGCCGAGCAGCGCATCGCGCACCGGCAGGCCGAGGCGAGCATACGCCGACTCACGCGCGTGTACGCGGTGCTCAGCGGAATCAACGCCGCGATAATCCGCATCCGCGACCGGCAGGAGCTCATGGAGGAGGTGTGCCGCGTCGCGACCACGCAGGGCCGGTTCGTGATGACATGGCTGGGGATGGTGGATCGCACCGCCAAGATGGTGAGGCCCGTGGCCTCGGCCGGCGACGTCGGGAATTTCTTCGAAGTCGCCCCGCTCGCGATCGTCGCGACCGACCGGGGAGGCCACGGTCTCGCGGGCCGCGCGGTGCGCGAGCTGCGGCCGATCGTCTCGAACGACGTCGCGACCGACGCGCATCTCCTCATGCGCAAAGAGCTCGCCATGCGCAGGATCAATTCCATCGCGGTCATTCCCCTGATCGTCGGCGTCGAGGCAATCGGCGTCATCGCGCTCTACGCCGCGGAGGTCGGGGCCTTCGACGACGACGAGATGCGGTTGTTGATCGATCTCGCCGGGGACGTTTCCTTCGCGCTGGAGCACATCGACAAGGCGAACCGGCTGCAGTACCTCGCCTACTACGATCCGCTCACCGGCCTCGCCAACCGCAACCTGTTCCTCGAGCGCCTGGAGCAGAGGATGATCGCGGCGAAGCACGCGGAGCGGAAGCTGGCCGTGTCTATCGTGGACATCGAGCGCTTCAAGGCGATCAACGACGCCTTCGGCCGGGGCGTGGGCGACGAGCTGCTGAGACAGGTGGCCGCGCGCATCCAGTCGGTCGGCCCCGACCCGACGCGGGTCGCACGCATCGGCGCCGACCATTTCGCGATCATCTCCGCGGGGTTCGAGCACGAGGACGAGATAGGGCGCCTCACCGAGCAGAAGCTCGACGCCTCCTTCGCCCACCCTTTCCCCCTGGACAAGGAGGAGCTCCGGGTCTCGGCCAAGGTCGGAATCGCGATTTACCCGAACGACGGCGGCGACGCCGAAGCGCTGTTCGCGAACGCGGAGGCCGCGCTCAAGAGGGCCAAGGCGACCGGCGAGCGCTATCTCTTCTTCGCGCCGGCGATGACGAATCGCATCCACGAGAGCCTCTCGTTCGAGAACAAGCTCCGCCGGGCGCTCGAGAAGCAGGAGTTCGTGCTGCACTACCAGCCCAAGGTGTGCCTCTTCACCCGGCGGATCGTGGGGCTGGAGGCGCTGATCCGCTGGCGCAGCGCCGAGCTCGGCCTCGTCCCGCCCGCGCAGTTCATTCCCTTGATGGAGGCGACCGGGCTGGTGCTGCAGGCGGGTGCCTGGGCGTTGCAGCGCGCCTCGCTCGACCACCAGCTGTTGAAGGGGCTGGGACTCGAGCCGCCGAGGATCGCCGTGAACGTGTCGGCGGTGCAGCTTCGCCGGCGCGATTTCGTGGCCACGGTGGAGCAGGCGATCGGCGGCGCCGTGCCCGCCGCGATCGACCTCGAGATCACGGAAAGCCTGGCGATGGAAGACGTCGCCGCGACGATCAGCAAGCTCGAGTCGGTGCGCCGGCTCGGGGTCAACATCGCGATCGACGATTTCGGCACGGGCTACTCCTCGCTCGGATACCTGGCGAGGCTGCCGATACAGGCGCTCAAGATCGACCGGTCGTTCATCGCCGCCTTGCCGGATGATCGGAACGCGAACACGCTGGTCTCGACCATCATCTCCCTGGCGCACTCGCTGCAGCTGACCGTCGTCGCCGAAGGCGTGGAGACCGAGGCACAGGTCGACCTGCTGCGTCGGCTGGGCTGCGACGAGATGCAGGGCTACGTGTTCAGCAAGCCGCTCGCCTTCGACGAGTTGAGCGTGCTCCTGAGGAACGCGCCGGAGGCTACGGGTCGATGATCCCGCTCCGGATGGCGAAGCGGACGAGCCCGGTGACGTCCTCGATGCCGAGCTTGAACATGATGCGGCTTCGATAAGTGAAGACGCTCGCCGGTGCGATGCCCAGCTCGCGGGCGATTTCCTTCCCCGAGCGGCCTTGGACGGCGAGCTTCAGCACCTCGCGCTCCCGTGCGCTGAGGAGCGCGAGCGGGCTCTCCTCCTTTCCTCCCGGTCCCGTCAGGACGGCGTGCTCGGCGGCGAACTTCTGCGCGAACAGCGATCCCAGCCCGAAGCCCAGGTCGGCCGCCAGCTCCTCGATAAGGGCGCATTCTTCGAGATCGAAGGCGTCCGGCTCGTCGGCGAAGACGGTCAGCGTCGCGAATACCCCGGAATCGTCCTTGATCGGCGCGGTCGTCTCGGATTGGAAACCGTACCGGCGCGCGAGCTCGTGCCAGGGCGCCATGCGCGGATCCGCGAGGAGATGCTGGGTGACTTGCGGCTTGCCCGCGCGGACCGCGCGGCCGATCGGCCCGCGTCCGCGCTCGTCGTCAGCCCATGTAACCACCGCTTCCGGAAAATATTCCTCCGCCGCTCCGGCCTTGGCGACGAGCTTCATGCTCGACCCGGCGTCGTGCTGCACGAAGTGCACGGCGGCGAGGCAGTAGCCTCTCTGCTCGACGAGGATCCGGCAGATCGCCTCGAGCAGGCCCGACTCCGACTGCGCGGTGATGATCTGCTTGCGCGCATCGCTCAGCACGCGCAGCGCACGGTTGACTTTCTGGAGCGCGCGCTCGGCGCGCTTGCGCTCGGCGATGTCGTAGACGGTGGTGCGGCTCTCGACGAACCGGCCGGCCTTTTCGAACACCGCTACGGACTGCAGCAGCGCGGAAAACCTCGTGGTGTCTTTACGTACGACCTCGAACTCGACGTTGCGAATCACGCCCGCCGTCTTGAGGTATTCGAATTCCCTCCAATAGGCGGGTTGGCTGTCCGGCGCCAGGAAGTCGGCGAAACGCGCCTTCCCGACGAGCTCGTCGCGGCTGCGTTGCAGCATGCGCAGCTCGGTGCCGTTCACGCGGCGAAACGTGCCGTTCCCGTCCACCGAGTGATAGCCGCAGGGCGCGTTCTCGAAGAGCTCCGCGCTCTCCTGCACCGTCTTGCGCAACGTGGCCTCCAGCTCGACGTGTCCGGTGATGTCGCGACAGGAGACCAAGATCCCCTGGAGCTCGGGAAGCTCCAGATAGTTGCGGGCGAGAGTCTCGAGCGTGATGATGGTGCCGTTCTTGCGACGCACGCGGATCTCCGCCGTGACGGTCTTGCGGCTCGCGAGCGATTCGGCGAATGCCTCTTTCGCGCGTTCGACATCCTCGATGACTGCGAGGTCGCCGAATCGCCGGCCGATGATCTCCTCGGGCGCGTATCCGGTCACGTCGCGCACCGCGGGGCTCACGTACTTGACCGTCCGGTCCCGGTCGAGGAGCGCGACGAAATCCGGCGCAAGCTCGATCAGCGTCCGGTTCATCTCGCGCGCACCCACGGGCCGGGATCTCCTTGTCGTTCCGTGCTCATCCTGCACCCGCCGCCGGGGCGTGGCAATAGCGACACGAAGCTCTGCGTCTCGTCGCAGTTGCGCGCAACAGGAACTCGAACTGGTGCTTCGTCTCGACGCCTTCGGCCGCGACCTTCGACTTCAGGTCGCGGCGTCATCCGGTCGGAGGTGACCTCGCGGATGGCTTCCGCATGCCTTCGCCGTGCCGAGCTTTGCACACCCGGCACGCCGGCCTCCGTCATTCATAATCAACGGGATGGGTTCGGCAAGATGATGTCGTCATCCGCGGGCCGCTCCCTGCGCCGGTTCACACGGCGCGCCCTGGCGCCTTGAACCCGAGGGCCGGTCCCCCACGTATGCGATAATTGCATCGCTGCAATCGATCCCGGGGGCGACCTGGTTTCGACGTGGGTTGCGAAGCAGCGCAGGGCATGCCGAGGACCAGAACACCTCGTAAATCCATCTGGAACATCTATACACGCCAACGACGAGCGTTTTGCTCTCGCGGCCTAATACCCGCGGGACGCTGCACTAGCCTGCTGATGGGCTAGGCCTCCGCAAGGAGGTGCAGCGCCATTCACATCAGCCCCTCTACCCGGTTTGGCCGCTTGGCCGGGCGGATCCGTCGAAGCGGCTAGCCGAACGTCAGCCTGCCGGCCGGCGGACGCGAGGCGAAGCTCAAACGACCAGGCTAAGCATGTAGTCCTGACTGTGGACCGCTTACGGACGCGGGTTCGATTCCCGCCGCCTCCACCAATTACAATCGCGCGTGGCTTCCCTCTTTCGCATCACGCGGATCTCCTGGCGCGACTTGTCGATGACGGTCGTGCCGTTCGTCGTCCTGCTGGCCGTCGCGCTCTGGATCGCGTCGCGCTTCGTGCACCCGGCGCCGCCCGACACGATCACGATCACGAGCGGTCCGGAGGGCAGCAGCTACGCCCTGGCGGCGGAGCGCTACCGCAAGATCCTCGCGCGCCAGGGCGTGACGCTGAAGACCATGCCCTCGCAAGGCTCGCTCGATAACCTGAAGCGCCTCGCCGATCCGAAGGTGCAGGTCGACATCGGCTTCGTGCAGGGCGGGCTCGCCGCGCAGGCCGACACGGGCGATCTCGTCTCGCTCGGCAGCATCTTCTACACGCCGGTCTACGTGTTCTATCGCGCGCCGAAGCCGATCGAGCGCCTCTCCGAGCTCTCCGGCAAGCGCGTCTCGATCGGGCGCGAGGGCAGCGGCACGAACGTGCTCGCCGCGGCGCTGCTGAGGGCGAACGGCATCGACGGGAAGGACGCGACGAAGCTCGTCAACCTGGAAGGCAAGGTTGCCGAGGACGCGCTGCAGGCGAAACAGGTGGACGCGGCGTTCCTGATGGGCGACTCGGCGGCGTTCGCCAATGTCCGCGACCTGCTGCGCACCGAGGGCGTGCGGCTCTTCGACTTCAAGCAGGCCGACGCGTACGTGCGCCGCTTCCGCTACCTGACCAAGCTCGAGATTCCCGCCGGCGCCCTCGACCTCGGCAGGAACCTGCCCCCCGAGAATCGGGCCATGGTCGCGCCGACCGTCGAGCTCATCGCGCGCTCCGATCTGCACCCCGCGCTATCGGACATGCTGATCGAGGCGGCGCGCGAGGTGCACGGGCGCGCCAATCTGTTCCAGAAGGCCGGCGAGTTCCCCGCGCCCCTCGAGCACGAGTACCGCGTCAGCGACGATGCGAAGCGGTATTACCAGTCGGGCAAGACGTTCGCCTACCGGCACCTGCCGTTCTGGCTGGCGAGCCTGGTGGACCGCATCGTCGTCGTGCTGGTCCCGCTCGCCGTGCTCCTGATCCCCGGCTTCAAGCTCCTGCCCTGGCTCTACCGCTGGCGCGTCAACCAGCGCATCTACCGGCGCTACGCCGAGCTGATGGCGCTCGAGCGCGCGGCGTTCGCGCAGACCACGCCGCAGGAGCGCACCGATCTCCTGCGGCGGCTCGACAAGATCGAGGAGAACGTCATCAAGCTCAAGGTCCCCGGCTCCTTCGCGGAGCAGGGCTACATCCTTCGCCAGCACATCGGCTTCGTGCGCGCGCGGCTCGCGCAGGCCGGCGGCTGATGAACGCGTTGCACCTGGTCGGCTCGGTCCCCCTCGACACCCCGAAGGACGTCTTCGAAGCCTTCGGCCGCGCGCTCGGTCCTCATCTCGCCTGCTGCCCCGACGGCGAGGTCGGCCTGCGCCGGCACTGGATCAGCCGCGTGCACTTCCAGGTGTTCGCGATCCATCCCGACATCGAGGTCGTTCAGCGCCCCGCGCTCGAGGACGGCGTCGAGCGCCTGATGCCGCGCAGCGCGGCGGACAGCTGGCGCTTCCGCGTGCGCGACGGCGTGGAGCGGATCCGGTTCGGCGAGCCGGGGTGGCGCCTGGGGTTCGCGCGCGAGGCGCTCAATTCCTGGTTCGTCTTCCGCACGCTGAAGGAGAAGGGCGCCCTCCCCGCGCATCTGCGCTTCCAGGTGTCGATGCCGATGGTGAACAGCGCGGCCCCGCCCCGCCTTTTCCCCGACGAGCGCTCGTGCGCGGTCGTGCGCGAGGCGTACGCGCTCGCGCTCGAAGCCGAGGTGGCGACGATCGTGGAGAAGATCCCGCACCGAGAGCTCGCGATCCAGTGGGACTGCTCGACCGAGTTGCAGGAGGCGTACCAGGGACGCATCGCCGCGCAGGTGCCGCAGGTCGCGCTGTCGGCGAAGATTCCGTCCGACGTGCTATTGGGCTTTCACCTGTGCTTCGGCACGCTTGGCGGCTGGCCGCGCTTCACGCCGAAGGACCTCGGCGCGGCGGTCGAGCTCGCGAATGCCTACGTCGCGGCCGCGGGTCGCCGCGTCGACTGGGTCCACATCCCGGTCCTCGACACGAGCGACGACGCGTTCTTCGCGCCTCTCCGCGGTCTCGAGCCGCGCGGCGCGCGCATCTACCTCGGCATGGTGCACAACATGGAGCGCTTCCCCGCGCGGCTCGCCGCGGCGAGGAAGCACCTGAATGACTTCGGCGTCGGCGCCTACTGCGGCTTCGGACGCCTGCCGCCCGAGGATCTCCCGCGCGTGCTCGAGGAGCACCGGCGGGCGGCCGATCTGCTCTCGCGCTAAGGTCCCAGCAGCTTCCCGACCTGGTCCGCGATGATCGCGTGCCCGGCCTCGGTCGGGTGGATGCCGTCCCAGAACAGGTACGTGCGCGGCGCCTGGCAGAAGAACGGAGCGAGGTTCGGCCGGATGCACGGATCGGTCACGTTCGTCAGCCCGAACGCCGCCGGACTCGCGGCGATCGCCGCGAGGGCGGCGTAGACGTCGTAGCGCACGAAGCGCACGCCCGGGAGCGCGGCCTCGAGGCCCGAGAGCACCTGCGCGAGACCCGCGTTGTACTGCAGCGTGACGCCGTCGACTGCCTGGGCCGTTCCCGGGAGCGCCGCGTCCGCCATCCGGATCGCCGGCGTCGCGGCGACCTTGGGCGCGTTCCACACGAGGAAGGTCCTCGCGCCCGCGCCGTGGAGGCGCGCGATGTTGGCCTGGATCGCGCCGAGCGCCGCCGCCGCGAGGGTGGGGTCGCGCGTCTGCGCGATGTCGCGGATGTCGTTGCCGCCGACTTCGATGACGTAGAGCGCGCCGCCGGGCGCGCCGCCGCCCGTGTCGCCGAGGAACGCGTCGACCTGGCGGCTCAGGCTCGTGGCGGTGCCGTCGTCGCGCGCGCGCGCCCCGCCGATCGCGTAATTGGCCGCGCCCGCCGCGTTGCTGCGGAACGCCGGCTGCGCATTCGCGTTCATGCCGCGCGCTCTCGCGAGCAGCTCGATCCACGTGTCGCCGTTCGTGAAGTGGTGGCCGCCGCGCGCGTAAGGCTGGCTCGGGACGAGGAAGAAGTCCACCGAGTAGTCGGGCGGCGTGTTCGTCCCGCCGGCCAGCGCGAACGCGTTCCCGGGATCCGACAGGCTGTCGCCGAACACGACGAGCCGCGGCGCGGGCTGCGCCAGCGCCGGCGCCGCTAGCGCCAGCGCGAGCGCGCCGGCACAGGTCCATTCGACGATCCGTTCTGCGAGCTTGGACATGGGTCTTCTCCTCCGTAGGGACTGTGATTGTCGCTCAGGAGCCGGACCGCTGCAGGCAACCTCGGCGTGGAAGCTCAGGCGTCGCCCAACCGGCGGCCCGCGGACAGCAGCTGCGTGCACTCGGCGGCCGGGACCGGGCGCGCGAACAGGTAGCCCTGGATCTCGTCGCAGCCGTGCTCGCGCAGGAAGTCGAGCTGGGCCTGCGTCTCGACACCCTCCGCGATGACCTTCAGCTTCAGGCTGTGCGCGAGGTTGATGATGGCGATGGTGATCGCGGCGTCGTCGGGATCGTTGTTGACGTCGTGCACGAACGCGCGGTCGATCTTCAGCGCGTCGAGCGGGAAGCGCTTGAGGTAGGCGAGGCTGGAGTAGCCCGTGCCGAAATCGTCGACCGAGATCCGCACGCCGTAGGACTTCAGCGTCCTCAGCACGCGGATAGCCTGCTCCGCGTCGCGCATCAGCAGGGTCTCGGTCAGCTCGAGCTCGAGCTGACGCGGATCGATCTCGGTGTCCTCGATCAGCCGCGCGATGGTCGCGTCGAGCCCGGGACGCTGGAACTGCCTCGCCGAGAGGTTCACCGCCACCGAGCGGCTGCCGAGGCCATTGCGCTTCCACGCCTTGATCTGGGCGCACGCGGTCGACAGCACCCAGTCTCCGACCGGCATGATGAGCCCCGTGTCCTCGAGGATCGGCACGAAGCGCGCGGGCGACGCGAGGCGCCGGTCCGATTGCGTCCAGCGCAGCAGCGCCTCGAAGCCGGTGATCGCGCCCGTCGCGAGGCTCGCCTTCGGCTGGTAGTGCAGGTCGAACTCGCGGCGCTCGAGCGCTCCGCGCAGCGCCGTCTCGAGCTGCAGGCGCTGCGCCGTGCGCTCGTTCATCTCGGGCAGGTAGAACTGGTAGCCGTTGCCGCCCTGCTCCTTCACCCGGTCCTTGGCCGCGTTCGCGTTCTTCAGCAGCACGTCGCCGGCGGCACCGTCCTCGGGATAGAGCGCGACTCCCACGCTCGCCGGGACGTAGACCTGGCGTCCGCCGACCTCGAACGGCCGGCCGAGAGCGTCCAGCACCTTCTGCGCGGCGATCGCCGCGTCGTCGGCACGCGCGAGGCTGGAGAGCGCGATCGCGAACTCGTCTCCGCTCAGCCGCGCCGCGGTGTCGCCGCCGCGCAGCGTCTCGCCCAGGCGCTGCGCCGCCTGGCCGAGCAGCGCGTCGCCCGCGGCGATGCCGAGCGTGTCGTTCACCATCTTGAACCGGTCGAGGTTCACGAGCACGACGCCGACCAGCCAGTCGTTGCGCCGCGCCTGCGCGAGCGTCTGCTCCAGGCGGTCCTTGAAGAGGTCGCGGTTCGGCAGGCCGGTGAGCGGATCGAACTGCGCCAGATACGCGAGGCGCTGCTCGGCTTCCTTGCTCGCGGTGATGTCGCGGCAGTTGATCACCACCGCCGCGATGGCGTCGTCGGCGGTGAGGTTGTTGAACGAGCCGTCGAGGATTTTCCAGCCGTCGGTCTTGTGGCGGGCGCGACACTGGAACGCGATCGGCTGGCCCGGGGCCGTCAGGGATTCGGCCAGCCTCGCCTTCAGCGCCGCGGCGTCCTCGGGGTGCGTGAGCTCGATCATCGGCCGTCCGGCGCGCTCCTCGTCGGTGTAGCCGAGCAGCCGGCCGGTCGCGGGACTGCGGTAGAGCACCGCGCCGTCCCGGTCGACGAGGATGATCGCGTCGGCGCTGTTCTCGATCAGCGCCTGGAAGCGGCGCTCGATTTTCCGGCGCGCGTCCTCGATCCGGCGCGCCTCGACGCGGGCCTCCGCGTCGCGCACCGCGCGCTCCACCGCGGGCGGCAGCCGGATCAGATTGGTCTTGAGCACGTAGTCGGTGGCGCCGTTCTTCAGCGCGCGCACGGCGTACTCCTCGCCGATCGTGCCCGAGACGAAGATGAACGGCACATCGGGATCGACCTCGTGCGCAATGGCGAAGGCTTCCATGCCGTCGAAGCGCGGCATCGAGAAGTCGGAGATGATCACGTGCGGCCGGAATTCGCCGAGCTCGCGCCGGAACGCGTCCTCGGTATCGACGCGCCGGGCGACGCAGCGCAGCCCCGCGCGCTTCAGCTCCCGCAGCGCGAGCTCCGCGTCCATTTCGACGTCCTCGACCACGAGGACTCTGATGTGCTCCGTCCCCACCCGGCCTCCTCCCGAGGGCCGTAGCAAAGCTGCTACAGCGGCGTATTCTGAACGCTGACTGACAACGCCGCTATGGGGTTCCCCCTACATCCGGAAATGCGCTTTGACTTCGTGAAATTCTGCGCAGCCGAGCCGGGCTCGCGTCCGGATACCCCGCGCGACGCGTCCGGATTTTCCCGGCACGCGCCGGCTACGCCGGCCCCACGAACCCGATGTAGACCCCGCACGCGTGCTCGGGCGTGACGAGCATCGCCTGCTCGCCGGTGTTGCGGACGCCGCGCTTGGGCGGCGGAACGCCGTGATCGGCGATCCACTTCGCCGCGGCGTCCATGCTCGCCGTGCGGAACAGCACCTGGAACGGCCCCGGTCCCCGGCGCGCGAGCGCGTCGGCGCACACGCCCGGCTCGGCGGGCTGCGCGAGGCCGAGCCCCGTGGGCCCGAGCTGGAAGATCGCCATGTCGGCGCTGATCACCGTGCCGCGCTCCATCTTCGGCGCGGCGAGGCCGAGAGCGCTTCGATACTGCTCGACCGCGGCGGCGAGATCGGTCACCGCGATGTACACGCGCTCGATGCGCTGCACGCGGTTCGGGTGGTGCCCGCCGGGCAAGGGCCGGTGCGGGACGACGTCGATCCATTCGGCCGCGGCGCGCGCGAACCGACCGTCGTCGCTCCGGAGCGCGATCGACCTGAGGCCCTCGCCGCCGCCGACGAGGACCAGCCCGTCGTCGTCGGCGAACGCGGCGCCGCCATCGTCGACATCGAACCCGATCCTGCGGTAGGCCTCGATGCCCGCCTGGAAATCCGGCGCTCCGATCGTGACGTGATCGATGCGCTCGAGCACCGCCGTCACTCCGCCTGGATGTTCGCGCGCTTGACGATGTCGCGCATGCGCGCGAGCCCGTCGCGCGTCCAGCGCGTGACCGTCTCGGGGCCCGAGCCGACCGGCTCGAGGCCCTGCGCGATCAGCTTGTCGCGCACGTCCGGCGCCTTGACCGCGCGCACGAGCTCGGCGTTCAGCCGGTCGACGACGGGCTTCGGCGTGCGCAGCGGCACGACGAACGACGCCCAGGTGCGCCATTCGAAGGCGGGCACGCCCGCCTCGGCCATGGTCGGGACGTCGGGCAGGAGCGGCGAGCGCGCCGCGCTCGGCACGCCGAGCGCGCGCATGCGGCCGTCCTTGATGTAGGGCTGCACGATCGAAACGGCGCCGAAGTGCGCCTGCACGCGGCCCGACATGATGTCGATCGCGGCCTGCGTCGCGCCCTTGTACGGGATGTGCACGAGGTCGATGCCGGTCGCCGCCTTGAACGCCTCCATCGCGACGTGCTGCGGGCTGCCGTTGCCGCCCGAGGAGTAGTCGATCCTGCCGGGCCGGCCCTTCGCGTAGTCGATGAACTCGCGCACGGTCTTCACCGGCACGTCGTTGTTGACCACCATGACCCAGGTGATCGCCGCGACCACGCCGACCGGCTCGAAGTCCTTCACCGGGTCGTAGCCGACCTTGCGGATGTTCGGGATCATGGTGAGGATCGAGTCGTTCAGCACGCCGACGGTGTAGCCGTCGGCGGGCGCGCGCTTCACGCGCTCGGCGCCGATCGAGCCCGCCGCGCCGGGCTGGTTCTCGATCAGGATCTGCTGGCCGAGGTTCTCGCTCATGCGCTGCGCGACGATCCGGATCATCACGTCGACCGCGCTGCCCGCCTGCAGCGGCATCACGACGAGCACGGGCTTCGCCGGGTAGCCTTGCGCGGCGCACGGCAACGAGACCGCAGCGAGCGCCGCGGCGGCGAGCGAGACCATCACGAGTCTGGCGGGCTTCATGGGCATCCTCCTCTCGAGCGACGCGAGAGGATAGCACCGGACGCGCGCGCTCACGCGGCGGCGCGCTCCGCGTCCGGCGCCTCGACAGCGGGCAGCTTCACCGTGAAGCGCGCGCCCGAGCCCGGCCCGGCGCTCTCGGCGACCACGGTGCCGCCGTGCATCTCGACCACGCGCTTCACGACCGCGAGCCCGACGCCGATGCCGCCGCCCGAGCGCGAAAGGCCCTGGTCGCCCTGCGCGAACAGGTCGAACACGCGCTCGAGGTCCGCGGGCGCGATGCCCACGCCCTCGTCCTCGACGACGATCCGCGCCGTGCCGCCCTCGGCGCCGACGCGAACCGAGATCGCCTTGCGCGCGGGCGTGTACTTCGCCGCGTTGTCGAGCAGGTTCGACACGACCTGCTCGAGGCGCCGCCGGTCGGCGTTCACCCACACCGGCGCGGACGAGAGGCGCACGTCGTGGTCGCGCAGCCGGTGCCGCCAGCCCTCGACCAGGCGCGACACGAGATCGGCGACGTCGAGTCGCTCCAGGTCGAGCTTGGCCTTGCCCATGGCGATGCCGCTCAGGTCGATCAGCTCGTCCACGAGCTTCTTCATGTGCTGCGTCTGGCGCTCGATGACCCGCTGCGCCGTCGTCAGCATCTCGCG
>Ga0070741_10009896_pt1 | contig 18275 bp, 17 predicted proteins | sample Coa_R1_4_FD_66440 | JGI IMG/M metagenome (GOLD analysis project Ga0070741, IMG submission 66440) | Surface soil microbial communities from Centralia Pennsylvania, which are recovering from an underground coalmine fire - Coalmine... | ecosystem: Environmental > Terrestrial > Soil > Unclassified ...
CGACCGGTTCATGTGGGGTAGCGACTACCCGCACGACGAGGGCACCGGACCGTTCACGCGCGAGCACCTGCGCCAGATCTTCCACGACGTCGCGCCTGCCGAGCTCCACGGCATCCTGGCCGGCAACGCGGCGAAGCTGTACGAGTTCGACCTCGCCGCGCTGGCGCCGATCGCCGAGAAGTACGGCCCGACCGTCGCCGAGATCGCGCAGCCGCTCGAAGAGCTCCCGGAGAACCCGAACATGGCGTTGGTGCGGGGCGCGTCGGGAACCAAGTGGTGACGCGCGCTTGACGGGGAACGCCGCACCCGGCGCCGCGCCGAACGTCCTCGTCGAGCCGGTCGAGTCGCACATCAGCGTCATCACGCTGAACCGGCCCGACCGTCTCAACGCGCTCACGTTCGAGCTCACCGCCGACCTGCACGACGCGCTCGACGCCGTCGGGTCCGATCCCGACTGCAGGGTCGTCATCCTCACCGGGGCGGGGCGCGGGTTCTGCGCCGGTCTCGACCTGCGCGACTTCGGCACGCCACCCGCGCCCGGCGAGCACCCGCACGCACGCGTCGGCGTCGGCGGTCAGGAGTTCATGGCGAACCTGACCGTCCACATGCGGAACACACCGCAGATCATCATCGCGGCGGTCAACGGCGTCGCCTTCGGCGGCGGGCTGAGCCTGGCCTGTGCGGCCGACCTGCGCTTCGCCGCCCGTTCGGCGCGGTTCTGCTCGGCGTTCATCCGCACCGGCTTGACCGGCACCGACATCGGGATCACCTACCTGCTCCCCCGTCTCATCGGCGCGGCCCGGGCGTTCGACATGATCGTGACCGGGCGCGAGGTCGACGCCGAGGAGGCCGAGCGCATGGGCCTCGTCTCGCGGATCGCGTTCGACGACGAGCTGCTCGACACGGCGCTCGCGACCGCCCGCACGATCGCGGGCTACACGAGCACCGGGCTCACGCTCACCAAGGAGGTGATGTGGGCCAACCTCGACAACGACAACATGGCGGCCGCCATCGCGATCGAGAACCGGAACCAGGCGCTGGCCAGCCGTACCCCGGAGGTGCAGGAGTACATGGCCCGCTACTCCGAGCGGGTCAGGCGCCCTCGGTGACGGAAAGAGTGTTGCCGTCGGGGTCGAGGAACCAGACGACGTGGGCGCCGCCGGGCGCGGACCACACGCCGTCGGCGTCCTGACCGATCCCCTCGACCCGGAGCAGCTCGACGCCGCGCGCCGCGAGGTCGCGGGCGGCGGCGCGGGCGTCGGGCACCGACCAACCGAGGACGGTGAACGGCGCCGGCACGAGCTGCTCCACGCGCGTCACGCGGAGGGGCGTGCCACCGGCGTCGAAGACACATGCGAACTCGTCCTCGTGCACCAGGGGGAGCCCGAGCACGTCGCCGAAGAACGCCCGCGCCCGTGCCAGGTCGGTACTCGGCACGAACGCGACCAATCGGGCAGATCGCAGCATCGAGAACGAGGGTACCGGACGGGGGTACGGTTCGATCCGTGGCGGTCGACGAGAAGGAGCTGCGGGCGCTGCTCGACGAGCGGGCGATCGTTCAGCTGATGCACCGGTACGCGCACGCGATGGACTACGGGGACGAGGCCGCGTGGGTCGACGTCTTCACTCCCGACGCGGTCTTCGACGTCGTCGAGTCCGTCGGGGGGCGGCGGATCCACCGGGAGGAAGGACGCGGCGACCTCGCCCGTTACGTCGCCGCGTACCCGAAGCCGCCCGCCTTCCGGAAGCACGTCATCGTCGACCCCGTCGTGGAAGTCGACGGCGACGAGGGCCGCGTCGAGGCGTACTGGATCCTGCTGCACCGGGAGCAGGCCGACGGAGCGCCGGTGCTCGCCGCGTTCGGTCGCTCGCGCGACCGGGTCGTTCGCCGCGACGGCGAGTGGCGCATCGCCGAGCGTTACGCCGAGGTCGAGGCGACGACGTTCCCGTCCGTCGCCGCCGGGGGTGAGCACGAGTGACGCCGGTGATCGACCACGTGCCGCTGCAACCCTTCGGCGTGGAGCTCCACCTCGACCTGCGCGAGGAGCTCACGCCCGAGCAGGCAGAGGAGCTCCGCCGCCTCTACGCGGAGCACGACCTGCTGCTGCTGCGGGCCCAGCACCTGACGATGGAGCAGCAGGTGCGGGCGCTCGAGCACCTCGGCCCGATCCTGCACGTCGACAACGGGATCATCGCCCGCGACTCGCCGATCGGGCTCGGCGGCGCAGAGCTGTGCTTCCACTCCGACTACTGCTACAGCCCCGAGCCGCTCCACGGGATCTCCCTGCACGCCATCGACGTCGTGGACGGCGAGACGTCGACCCGGTTCGCGTCCGGTCGCCGGGGCTACGAACAGGCCGACCCCGGCCTGCGCGAGCGGCTGGCGGGACGGCGAGCGCTGCAGGTGTTCGGCGCCCGGCTCGACGCCCGGAACCGGCTCGCCGACCTCGATCCGCGCCTGCCGAACACGGCGCACCCGATCGTGCAGCCCCACCCGGCGGGCGGCTCGTTCCTGTTCGCACCCCAGATGACCACCGACTCCGTCCTCGGCCTCCCCGACCCCGAGAGCGAGGCGCTCGTCGCCGAGGTCTTCGCCGCCCTCTACGACGACGCCAACGTCCACGAGCACCTCTGGTGCATCGGCGATCTCGTCATCTGGAACAACGTCACCGTCGTCCACGCCCGCGCCGACCACTCCCGGGTCGAGCGGCGCGTCCTCCAGCGGGTCACGCTCGGCACCAAGGGCTACCTGGACCTCTACCCGTGGCTCGCCGACTTCGACTGGGACGCCGCGGGCGCGCTCGTCACGAACGCGCCCGAGTAGGCGCAGCGGGAGTCCGTCCCAATCGCGTCACGGCGCGTGGAATCTTCCCCACGCTTCGTGGTTGAAGGTGCGCGCCCCGGGGCATCCTCCTGCCGGCACCGTCGTTCCCGCCAGGAGGCTGCGGCATGTCCCGGATCGTTCGTCTGCTCGCCATCGGTGGCGGCGTGGCCCTCGCGGCCGCGGCGCTGGTCGCGCTCGCGGCACCGGCCGCGGGGGCGGCGTCGACGGTCACCGTCACCTGGAACGTCGACGCGCACACCCATCTGGCCAAGATGGGCTCCGACGTCACCCCGCCCCGGGGGAGCTTCACGGGCACCATCGACCTCGTGACCGGCGATCTCACGGGCAACCTGTCGCTCCCGCCCGCGCAGGTGACGATCTACGCCCTGGGCGCCGCCGGCGTCGCCGACGCGAGCTTCGTCATCGCACCCGTCGGGCCCACGACGGGGCACGTCGACTTCGCCACGTCGCAGGTCACCACGACGTCGCGCTTCGACATCCGGGTCGCGAAGGTGACACCGCACCCGATCCCGTCCGGATCACCGGTCGCGGCGCCGCTCACGTCGAAGGTCAACCTCGCCGGCTCGAACTGCCGCACGTCCACGCCGATCACCGTCACGATGGGCGGCACGGTCGACTTCGTGCACGGCGGCACGTTCTCCGGCACCTACGCGATCCCGAAGTTCCGTGACTGCAAGCTCATGACGGCCGCGATCAACCAGATGGTCCCCGGCGGCGGCAACACGTTCTCGGCGACCTTCTCGCCGCCGGGCACACCCGCGCCCCCTCCCGCCGCAGCGGCCGCGCCCGCCCAGTTCGGCCTCGACGCCCACGCCGTCGCACCCACGACGCCCGTCCCGCTCCCCGTCCCCGAGCCGCAGGTCACGACCGGCGTGACGGGTCAACTCCCGGTCGACGCGCCGCCGGGGGCTGGAACGCCGATCCCGGTCGGCAACGACACGGCCGGAGGAACCGCCCAGCTCCCCGTGAGCCCGCCGAACCCGAACGGCGGCCTGCTCGGCCTCCTGTTCCAGACGAGGTGAACGCGCCAGACTCACTGCATGACGACTGATCTCGCGGCGACGCCGACCGAGTTCGACAGCACGTTCGACTTCGCGTTCGACGTGCCGGGGTTCCACGAGGAGCTGGCCCGCCTGCGCCGTGAGCACCCAGTCGCGGTCGTCCCGTTCCACGGCGGCGCGGCGTACCTGCTGACGCGCCATGCCGACGTCGAGGAGGCGTTCCGCGACGAGGCGACGTTCCCGGCCCGGGCGGCCTACCAGCTGCACAGCGAGCCGGTGATGGGCAAGACGCTGCAGTGCATGACCGGCGACGAGCACACGCGCAACCGCGCCCTCGTGTCGCCCGCCTTCCGCGCCCGCCTCATGCCCGGCTACGTGGAACCCGTCCTCGCGCCGGTCGCCCACGAGCTCGTCGACCGCATCGCGGCGCGAGGCGAGGCCGACCTCGTCGCCGAGTTCACCAAGGAGTTCCCGTTCACCGTCATCACGCGGCTGCTCGGGATCCCGCCCCGCAACGAGGGCGACATCCAACGCTGGGCGCTCGCGCTCTTGTCGTACCCGTGGGATCCCGACGGCGCGCTCGCGGCGTCGCGTGAGTTCACCGCGTACCTCCAGCCGATCGTCGAGGCCCGGCGCGACGACCCCGGCGACGACCTCGTCTCCACGCTCGCGACTGCCGAGGTCGACGGCGAGCGGCTGACCGACGTCGAGATCTTCTCGTTCATCCGGGTGCTGTTCCCCGCCGGTGCCGACACGACGTACCTCGGTCTCGGCACCCTGATGTACGCGCTCATGACGCACCCCGGGGCGATGGACCGCGTGCGTCGCGACCCGGAGAGCCGGCGCGCCGCCATCGAGGAGGCGCTGCGTTGGGAGCCCCCGGTCTCGCTCATGCCGCGCTTCGCGCCGGTCGACACCGACAAGTTCGGTACGCCCATCAAGGGCGGCAACCACCTCCTGTTCGGCGTCGCCGCCGCGAACCGCGACCCGGCCCAGTTCCCCGAACCCGAGCGCTACGACCTCGACCGCGACCCGTCGATGTCGCTCACGTTCGGCATCGGGATGCACTACTGCGTCGGCGCGCACCTCGCCCGCTCCGAGCTCGCCACCGCGCTCGACGTGTTCCTGGAGCGCTTCGACGAGCTCGAGCTGGCGCCCGACGCACCCACGAAGTTCGTCGGTTCGGTCCTGCGCGGCCCCGACACGCTGCCCGTCCGCTTCACGACCAATTGACCGGCAACCGCCGCCGGCCGTTCTCTGAACGCTGCGCCTCGCATACCGAAGCGGATCGTTCAGAGAACGCCGGCGACGAGCTCCTCGAGGGGGCGGTCGGTCGAGAACGCCATGCCGCGCGCCACGGGGAGCTCGTCGAGCGGCGTGTGGACCTCGCTGACCGCCGGGCCGACGCGCGCCGCGATGGGCGTCAGCGCCGGCAGGTCGAAGTGGTAGACCCCGGCGGCGACTCCGGCAAGCATCTGCCGGCATTCCTCGACCGGGACGTCGAACAGGGTCGCGCGCAGGCCCTCGGGCGTGTGCCCGGTCGTGCCCTCGTCGTGCGGGAAGTCGTCGCCCCACATGATGCGGTCGACCCCGAGCGCGTGGCGGTAGCGGACGTCGCGGCGCGGCAGCATGCTCGCCCCGAGGTAGCAGTTGCGGGCGAAGTACTCGCGAGGCTTGAGCGACAGCCCGTCGACGACGTCGGAGCCGAACGTCGAGCTGTAGTTCAGGACGCGAGCGTCGCCGGCGTACCGGGACTGGACGTTGACGAGACGCTTCTCGATCTGGTCGAGCTCCTCCAGCGCCCAGCGGATCCCCCACATCTCGGTCCAGACGACCTTCAGGTGGGGATGGCGTTCGAAGACGCCGCCCATCACGAGGTGCAGCAGCGTGCGCTTCGTCCAGAGGTCGAGCTCCGCGAAGAAGACGGCCTGCCCGGCCGGCAGGTCGCGGCCGACCTCGGGGCTCCCCGTGCCCTGGTGCTGGTGCACCGGGACGTCGAGCTCCGCGCACGTCGCCCACAACGGGTCGTAGCGCGGGTCGAAGAACGGGCCGACCGGGTGGTTGGGCGGGATCGCCGGGATCATCACGCCGCCGACGACGCCGGTCTCCTTCGCCCAGCGGATCTCGGCGATCGCGTCGTCGAGGTCGTTGGGCAGGATCTGCAGCAGCCCGCGCCGGCGCAGCGGCGCCTCGCTGCAGAAGTCGACGAGCCACCGGTTGTGCGCCTGGAGGCCGGCCCACTTGCGCTCGTACGTCGCGCGGTCCCACGGAACTCCGCTCAGGTGGGCGAGGATGTCGAAGAAGGGCGGCAGCGTGTTGGGGAAGATCACCTCGCCGGTGATCCCCTCCGCATCCGACGCCGCGAGGCGCGCGTCACTGTCCCAGTTGAGCTTGGCGCGCTCCGGATCGCGCAGGTCGACGAACGGGTTCGTGACCGCGGCGACCCAGGCGTCGAACTCGTCGTGCCAGCGCGCCGGGAGGTACCGCCGGTACTCGTGCATCTCCGCGCCGGCGTGCGTGTCCGACGAGAGGATCATGTACCGGTCGATCGTGTCCCACGTCGTGCCGGGTGACGCCTGATCAGGCACGGGTCAGCTCCTCGATGCGGGCGAGCGTGGCCTCCATCGCCGTGGTCGTGCTCTTGCGGGCCGGGCGCACGAGCAGCTTCAACTTCTCGCCGGTGATGTCCCACGACTCGCGGACGAGCGTCCCGCCCTCCACCGGCTCCAGCTCGTACCGCCAGATGCGGCCCGTGAACGCCGACCCCAGGCGTCCGGCGGGCCGGGGACGCCATGCGATCCGCCGACCTTCCTCGAACTCGACGACCTCGTTGACCATGGAGTACCCGAACCCGCGGCGCATCGACATGCCGAAGTTCGCCCCGAGGGAGAGGCGGGCGGGCGCGTCCTTGGCCCCGCGTACGGTCCCGGAGCCGTCGATGTCGTGGTGGCGGGAGGGGTCCGCCAGCAGCTCGAAGATCCTCTCCGGGGGCGCCGGGACGACTCGTTCCACGGTCACCACGTCGCGATTCGCGCTCACCTCGGCCATGCGGCAACGGTACCGGTACGCTCGCGCGGCCGCAGGCCGGCGGTCGGCGGCGGCCGGCAGTGCGACAGGGAGGGGTCTGCGGGGCGATGGGGGCCGAGCTCGAGCAGTTCCCGGCGGACGCGGGCGTGGGGCGGATCCACGACGCCCTGATGCGAGACGGCGCGGTGATCGTCGAGGGCCTGCTCGACGCCGCAACCGTCGCGAACGTCAACGCCGAGGTCGAGGCCGCGCTGGACGCGGCCGACCCGGCGGAGCCGGTCTTCGACCCGGTGCTGCAGGTGTTCCACGGTCCGTGCACGAAGCAGGTGGCAAGCGTGCCCGCGATCTCGCGGACGTTCGCGACCGACGTCATGTGCCACCCCGTGCTGCTCGCGCTGTGCGACCGCGTGCTGCTCCCCGCCTGCGCGGCGTACCAGCTCAACCTCGGGCATCTCCTCCAGCGCGGCCCGGGGGCGACCGAGCAGATGCTGCACCGCGACGAGGCCGTCTGGAGCGACTGCCCGCGCCCCGGCCCGGAGCTGCAGCTCGCTTCCGTCATCGCGTTCGTCGACTTCACGCGCGAGAACGGCGCGACCCGGGTGGTCCCCGGAAGCCATCGGTGGCCCGACCGAGCGCTCCCCGTCGCCGAGCAGGTTCGTCGGCCGGCACCCGAACCCGACCAGATCGCCTACGCGGAGATGACGGCCGGGTCCGCGGTCGTCTACCTCGGCGGCACCCTCCACGCCGGTGGCGCGAACTCGACCGACGGCGAACGGCGCGGCGCCCACCTCAGCTACTGCCTGGGATGGCTCCGGACCGAGGAGAACCAGTACCTGTCGGTCCCGCCCGCGCTCGCCGCGACGCTGCCTCGGCGCGCCCAGGAGCTCCTCGGCTACGCGGTCCACAACTCCATCCCCCGCGGCGGCGGTTACCTCGGGATGCTCCGCCTCCACGACCCGATCGACCTGCTCGCGGATGGCACCCTCAAGTAGGAGACCGGCAAACCGATGACCACCTCACCCGGGCATCCGCTCGACCTGGTCACCGCCGACGAGATCCGGCGCGCCGCCGAGCTCGTGCGGGCCGATCCGCGCTTCGAGCCCGATCTCGTGTTCGTGCACCTTCGCCTGCGCGAACCGGCGAAGGACGCGCTCGCCGCCTTCACGCCCGGCGACCCGGTCGACCGCGAGGTCGAGGCGCTGCTCTGCCCGCCCGGCCGGCTCGAGGCGATCGAGGCCGTCGTATCGGTCACCGCGGCCGAGGTGCGCTCGTGGACGGTGCACGCCGGTATGCGACCGGCGCTGCTGTTCGGCGAGACCCTCAACGCCATCCTCGCCGTGAAAGAGCACCCCGACTGGCAGGCCGCGCTGAGAACGCGGGGCATCGAGGACTTCGACCTCGTCCAGATCGATCCCTGGCCCGCGGGGTCGTTCGGCATCGGGCACGAGGACGGCCGCCGGATCAGCCGGTGCATCTCGTACCTGCGCGAGTCGAAGACCGACAACGGCTACGCGCGCCCGATCGAGGGCGTCATCGCGTTCTTCGACCAGGGCGCCGGCAAGGTCCTCGAGGTCGTCGACCTGGGCGTCGTGCCGCTCCCGCCCGAGCGCGGCTCCTACCTGCCCGACGACCTGCCCCCCGGCGTCGGGCCCCTCCGCACCGACCTCAAGCCCCTGGAGGTCGTCCAGCCGGAGGGCCCGAGCTTCACCGTCGACGGCAACCGCGTCGAATGGCAACGCTGGTCGTTCCGCGTCGGCTTCGACCCGTACGAGGGGCTCGTGCTGCACACCGTCGCCTACCGAGACGGCGACCGGCTCCGGCCGGTGCTGCACCGGGCGTCGATCAGCGAGATGGTCGTCCCCTACGGCGACCCGGGCGAGATGCACGGTTGGAAGAACGCGTTCGACGCCGGCGAATGGGGTCTCGGGCGCATGGCCAACTCGCTGAAGCTCGGCTGCGACTGCCTCGGAACCATCCACTACTTCGACGTCGAGCTCGCGACGGAGCAGGGCCAGCCGTACACGGTCGAGCACGCGATCTGCATGCACGAGGAGGACTACGGGATTCTCTGGAAGCACCACGACATGCACGGCGACACGAACGAGGTCCGCCGGTCGCGCCGTCTCGTGGTCAGCTTCATCGCGACCGTCGGCAACTACGAGTACGGCTTCTACTGGTACCTCTACCTCGACGGCAACATCCAGCTCGAGGTGAAGCTCACCGGCATCGTGTCGCCGATGGCCTTCGAGCCCGGCGACGAACCGGCGTTCGCCAACGTGATCGCGCCCGGGCTCGCCGCGCCACACCACCAGCACCTCTTCTCGGCGCGGCTCGACCTCGACGTCGACGGCCCGGCGAACACGGTGTACGAGGTCGAGGCGGAATCGCTGCCGACCGGCCCGCAGAACCCGTGGGGCAACGCATTCCGGCCGAAGCAGACCCGCCTCGACTCGGAGCTCGCGGCACGGCGCGACGCCTGCGCCGCGACGAGCCGGGTGTGGAAGGTCGTCAACGAGTCGTCACGGAACCGGCTCGGCCAGCCGGTCGGGTACAAGCTCGTGCCGACGATGTCGACGCCGACGATGCTCGCGTCGCCGGACTCGAGCATCGGCCGGCGCGCCGGGTTCGCCCGCCACAACCTGTGGGTGACGCCCTACGTCCCCGGTGAGCGCCGCGCCGCGGGTGACTACCCGAACCAGCACGAGGGCGGCGACGGGCTCCCCCGCTGGACCGCCGGGGACCGCTCCCTGACCGACACCGACGTCGTGCTCTGGTACACCTTCGGCGTCACGCACTTCGTCCGCCCCGAGGACTGGCCGGTCATGCCGGTCGAGTACACCGGCTTCCTGCTCTCCCCGTTCGGGTTCTTCGACCGAAACCCTGCGCTCGACGTGCCGCCGTCGGCGGGCGACGGCAGCTGCCACGTCTGACCCGACTCCGGCCCGGCGCGCTCGGGCCGTCCGACCCTGTCGCCGGGGCGGCGCGGGCCGGACAATGACGCGAGAGCCGAGCGGAGGTGCGTGATGAGGATGTCGTTCGCCTGCGAGATCGACCACGAGCCGGAGCACTCGATGCTCCGGCACGGCGTGCGCGTCGATCTCGAGATGGGTCAGTGCCCGGTGTGTCCGGGGAGCGAGCTCGTCGGCTCGGTGGCCGGGGGCCTCGAGTGGGCCGCCTGCCCCTGCTGCGGCTCGCAGTGGCGGCTCGACGACGACGGCTTCGCGCTGCGGCCCGGGCGGATCCTCGAGGAGTGGTCGTAGCCCCGCGCCGGGGCGGCGCCTTCCTCTCCTCCGTGCCCGAAGCGTCGACGCGACCGTGGTACGCGGCCCGAGACGAACGGCCCTTCAGGCGATCTCGTGGCGGGCGGCCTCGAGGAGGACGCGCCGCTCCGCCGACGCGACGACGCTGCGGGCGGCCGCGACCGCGTCCGGGTTGACGGAGATCGACGTGATCCCGAAGCGAACGAGGTGCTCGGCGAACTCGGGCCGGGTCGAGGGTGCCTGGCCGCACAACGACGACGTGATGCCTGCAGCGCGGGCCTCGCTCACGATGCGCTCGATCGCGGCGAGCACCGCCGTGTCGGACTCGTCGAAGAGCGCCGCGCAGGTCTCGGAGTCGCGGTCGACGCCGAGGACGAGCTGGGTGAGGTCGTTCGAACCGATCGAGACCCCGTCGACCCCGAGGGCCGCGTACTCCGGGATCCGGTAGACGACGGACGGGACCTCGGCCATGACCCAGCGGTGCAGGCCCCGCTGGCGGCCGAGCGGGCTCGCGTCCACCAGGTCGAGCACGGCCTCGAGCTCCCATCGGGTGCGCACGAACGGGATCATGAGATGGAGGTTGGGCGTCTCCTCACGGACCCGGGCCAGGAGTTCGAGCTCCAGGCGGAAGAGGTCGGGCTCGCACACGTAGCGGTAACAGCCGCGGTAGCCGATCATCGGGTTCGCCTCGACCGGCTCGTACTCCTCGCCGCCCTCGAGGCTGCGGAACTCGTTGGTCCGGAAGTCGATCGTGCGGTAGACGACCGGACGGGGCATGAAGGCGCGGGTGATCCGGGCGAGCGACGTCGCCATCCGGTCGACGAACACGCCACTCTCACCTCGGGCCATCAGGTGGCGCGGGTGCATCCCGGCGAGGGCGTCGGTGATCATCAGCTCGGCGCGCAACAGCCCGACGCCGTCGACCGGGAGCGCGGCCACCTCCTCGGCGTGCTCCGCATACGCGAGATTGACGTACAGCCGCGTCGCGAGCGGAACGTCCGCCGCCGGTGCTCCACGGGCCGACGGCGACGGCCCGGCGACGATCACCGCCGGCACCGCCGTCGCGATCGAACCGGTCACGTCGCCCTCGTAGACCGCGCCCGACGTGCCGTCGACGGTGACGAGCTCGCCGTCGCGCAGCGTGCCGGTCGCGCGCCGCGTCCCGACGACGCACGGCACCCGGAGCTCCCGGCTCGCGATGGCGGCGTGGCAGGTGACACCACCCCCGTCGGTCACGAGCGCGGCGGCCCGCCGCATCGTCGGCACCCAGTCCGGCGTCGTCATCGGGGCGACGAGCACCTCGCCGCGGCGGAGGCTCCCGCCGTCGGCGACGGCGCGCAGCACCCGAACCCGGCCCGCAACGATCCCGGGAGCGGCGCCCAGCCCCTTCACGAGGGGCTCGCCCGGACCACCGGCCGCCGCCGGCGTGACGACCGTCCCCACGGGTCCGAGCGTGGTGATCGGGCGCGACTGGAGCAGGAACAGCTCCGGTCCCGCGTACGCCCACTCCATGTCCTGGGGCTCGCCGTAGTGCGCCTCGACGCGCAGCGCCAGGCGCGCGATCTCGAGGACCTCGTCGTCGGAGAGGACGCGCCGGGTCGCCTCGGCCGCGGGCAGGTCGAGGCGCTGCTCGGCGCCGTCGGCGCCGCGTCGGATCGCGACGGACTTGTCGCCGATCCGGGCGCTGACGAGGCGCGGGCCGTCCTTCGCGACCACGTACGTGTCGGGCTCGACGGCGCCGCTGACCACGACCTCGCCCAGCCCCCAGGCGGCCTCGACGACCACGAGCGACCGGTCGCCGCTCGCCGGGTCGGCCGAGAAGACGACGCCCGAGCGGTCGGCGTCGACCATCCGCTGGACGGCGACCGCGATCGCCGGCTCGTCGGTGATGTGCTGCAGCGCGCGGTAGGCGAGGACACGCTCGCCGAAGAGCGACGCCCAGCAGTCCACCACCCGGGCGACGACGGCGTCCTCGCCGGTGACGTTCGTGAAGGTGCGGTTCATCCCCGCGAACGAGCTCGACGCGGTGTCCTCGGCGGTGGCCGACGACCGCACCGCGACCCGGGCGTCGGGACCCAGCGCCCGGTAGGCATCGGCGATCGACGCGCGCAGGTCGTCGGGGACGCCGGCGTGCAGGACGAGGTCGCGCATGCGGGTCGCGAGCGCGGCGCCCGCGACCGGGTCGGCCGCGTCGGTGCTCGCCGCCAGCTCGGCCAACGTCTCCCGGATGCCGGCGCGCGCCATCGCGTCGAGGTAGGCGGGCGCGGTCACGACGAACCCCGGCGGGACCGGGAAGCCGGCGGCCGTCAGCTCGCCGAGGTTCGCGCCCTTGCCGCCCGCCTCCTCGGTGTCGGACCGCCGCAGATCGGCGAACGCGCGGATCGAGACGTCGAGGCGGGTGCTCATCGTGGTGCTCCTCCAGCCCGTGCCGTCACACCGGAAGGTGCGCGAGCAGGTAGCGGGCGCACCCGTCGAGCGTCACGATCTCGGGGTAGTCGCGCTCGGGCACGTCGACCCCCGTCCGTTCCTGCAGCCCGATCGCGAAGTTCAGGATGTCCATGGAGTCGAGCCCGAGCGCCTCGCGCAGGTCGACGCCGCCCCCGACGCCGTCGAGCTCGACCTCGGGCGCGACCTCGTGCAGGACCTGCGCGATCGCGCGGCGTACCTCGTCGTCGTTCACAGTTCCTCCGGTTCCTGGAGCAGCCGGTCGACGGCCCGCAGGTAGCGGGCGCCGACGATGCCGTCCGTCGCTCGATGGTCGCCCGCCAGCGTCACGGTGACGACCGGGCGGGCACCGACCATGCCGCCGGACGCCCACGGCTCCTCCCTGATCGCGCCGAAGCCCACGATCGCGAGCTGGGGCGGGAAGATGACCCCGAAGACCTTGTCGACGCCCTGGTCGCCCAGGTTCGTCACCGTGATCGTCGGGTCGGACATCTCAGAGCTGCGGAGGCGCCCGGCGCGGGCGCGACCGACCAGATCGCGCATCGCGCGCATGAGCTCGTCGAGGTCCATCGTGTCGGTCGCGTGGATCGCGGGCGCCACCAGCCCGCCGCTGCGCAGCGAGACGACCAGGCCGACGTTGACGTCGGGCGCCGTTCGGGGCGCGTCGTCGACCCAGAAGCCGTTGAGGTCGGGGACCTCACGGGCGGCCACGGCAGTCGCCTTCAGGAGCAGCGCGGCCGGGATGAGCCGCCGGTCGACGGACCGTTGGGCGTTCACCGTGTCGAGCCAGGCGCGGGCACGCGAGAGGTCGACGCGGGTCTCGAGGTAGTAGTGGGGGATCTCGCGGTTGGCGCGCTCCATCCGACTCGCGATCGCGCGGCGCATCGAGGCCTCGCGATCGGTCCGCACCGGCGAGGCGCTGGGTTCGGCGCGCGCTGCGGACGGCACGGGTGCCGCGGGCCCGGCCGCGGCGGCCAGGTCGGCGCCGGTGACGGAACCGGCCGGCCCGGTGCCCGTCACGGTGCCGAGGTCGACGCCGAGCTCGCGCGCGAGCCGCCGGGCGCGGGGCGTTGCGGGCCGCTCGGCGTTGGCGCCGGTCGCCGCCGGGGCCGGCGCCGGGAGGGCCTGTTCCACGTCGGCGCGGGTGACCGTCCCCTCGGGTCCGGTGCCGGCCAGCGTCTCCAGGTCGACGCCGCGCTCGGTTGCGAGACGTCGTACGAGCGGCGAGTGCACCGCCCCGGGAGCCGGGGCCGCGGGCGGGCGGGGCGCCGGCGGCGGCTCGGAACGCGCGGGCGGCGCGGGGGGCGCGGGCATCGGTCCCGCGGCGGCGCCGTCGCCGGCCGGCCCGATCCGCGCGAGCGGCGTGCCGACCGCCACCTTCTCTCCCGGCGCGACGAGGAGCGCCTCGACGATGCCGTCCTCGAAGATCTCGACGTCGACGTCGGCCTTGTCCGTGTCGACCACGGCCACGATGTCGCCGCGGTGCACCACGTCGCCCGGCTTCACCAGCCACTCGATGACCTTGCCGGCGTCCATGTCGGCACCCAGCGAGGGCATCCGGAAGTCACCCACCGCGCACCGTCCGGCGGGCGGCGGCGACGATCGCGGGTGCGCGCGGGAGCGCAGCCTCCTCGAGGTGGCGCGCGTACGGCATCGGCACCTCGGCCGAGCAGACGCGCTCGACCGGCGCGTCCAGCTCCCAGAACGACTGCTCCATGATGCGCGCGCTCACCTCGGCCGAGATGCTGCCCGACCGCCAGCCCTCGTCGACCACGACGACCCGATGTGTGCGGGCGACCGTCGCCCGGATCGCGGCGTCGTCGAGGGGGCGCAGCACGCGCAGGTCGACGACCTCGGCTTCGATGCCCTCGTCGGCGAGCCGGACGGCGGCATCGAGACAGTGCGGCAGCGTCCCGCCGTAGGTGACGATGCTCACGTCGCGGCCCGGCCGCCGCACCGCGGCGCGCGCGATGTCGATGCCCGAGCCGTCGGGCGAGACGACGCCCGACGCGTTGTAGAGGCTCCCGTGCTCGAAGATCAGCACGGGGTCCGGATCGGCGAGCGCGGGCCCGAGCATCCAGCGGGCGTCGTCGACCGTCGCAGGCGTCAGGACGCGGATGCCCGGGATGTGCGCGTACCAGCCCTCGAGGCTGTGCGAGTGCTGGGCGGCGAGCTGGCGGCCGGCACCGGTCGTCATACGGATCACGAGTGGCACCGCGCACTGGCCACCCGACATGTGCAGGAGCGTGGCCGCGTTGTTCATGATCTGGTCGAGCGCGAGCAGGCTGAAGTTGACCGTCATGATCTCGACGATCGGCCGCAGGCCCCCCAGCGCGGCGCCGATGCCCGCGCCGACGAACGCCGACTCCGACAGCGGCGTGTCACGAACCCGCTCGGGGCCGAACTCGTCGAGCAGCCCCTTGCTCACGGCGAAGCAACCACCGTAGCGACCGACGTCCTCGCCCATCAGGAACACGCGCTCGTCCGCGAGCAGGGCAGCCCGCAACGCGGCCCGGCACGCCTCGCGGTACGTCGTCGTCGCCGGCTCGGCGACGTCGGGCGACAGCGCTGCAGCGATCGAGGCCGTCACCGCACACCCTCGCTGTAGACGAAGCGCTCGAGGTCCTCGACCGGTTCCTCGGTACCGGCCTCCGCGAACGCGATCGCCGCGTCGAGCTCGGCGGCGATCTCGGCCTCGATCGCGGCGACGCGCGCGTCGTCGACGAGGCGCTCCGCGCCCAGCCGCGCCACGAAGCCGCCGATCGGGTCGCGCTCCTTCCACTCCTCGACCTCGGCCTTGGTCCGGTAGAGCTCCGGGTCGTACATCGAGTGGGCCCGGAACCGGTACGTCCGGAGCTCGAGGAAGTGCGGGCCGGCGCCGGCGCGCACCGACGACGCAGCCGCCCCGGCGGCGCGCTCCACGGCGAGCACATCCATGCCGTCGACCGGCCACGCGGGCATCTCGTAGGCCGCGGCCTTCAGGGTGAGATCGACCTCCGACTCGGCGCGTTCGAGGCGCGTCCCCATGGCGTAGAGGTTGTTCTCGCAGCAGAACAGCACCGGCAGGTTCCAGAGCGCGGCGAGGTTCAGCGACTCGTGGAACTCGCCCTCCGCCACCGCGCCCTCTCCGAAGAAGCAGGCCGTGACGCGCGGACGCCCGGCGAGCGCGTCGGCGAGCGCGAGACCGACGGCGAGCGGCAGCGCTCCCCCGACGATCGCGTTCCCGCCGTAGAACCGACGGCCGACGTCGAAGATGTGCATCGAGCCGCCCCGTCCGCGGCTGCTGCCTTCCGCCTTGCCGAACATCTCCGCCATGATCTCGGCCGCGGGCAGTCCCCGGGCGAGAGCGTGACCGTGCTCACGGTACGTCGCGACGACGGCGTCGTCCGCGGTCAGTGCCTGCATCGCCCCGACCGCGACGGCCTCCTCGCCGATGTAGAGGTGCATGAAGCCGCGGATCTTGGTCTCGCTGTAGAGCTCGACACAGCGCTCCTCGAAGCGGCGGATCCGCAGCATCTCGCGCAGGAGATGCTCGCCGTGGACGGCGTCGATGCCGAGCCCCGTTGTCACGCGCCGCGCTCCAGGGTCGAGACGTCACCCTCGGGCAGTCCGAGCTCGCGGGCACGGAGCAGGCGGCGCATGATCTTGCCGCTCCGGGTCGTCGGCAGCTCGGCGACGAAGTCGATCTCGCGGGGCGCGACGGCGGCGCCGAGCCGGGTGCGGGCGAAGCCGACCAACTCGCGGCGCAGGTCGTCGGCCGGCCGGTATCCCCGCCGCAGGACCACGAAGGCCTTCACGACCTCCCCCGCCACCGGGTCGGGTTTGCCGATCACGCCCGCCTCCGCGACCGCGGGGTGCTCCATGAGCGTGCTCTCGACCTCGAACGGCCCGATCAGGTGCCCGGCCGACTTGATGACGTCGTCGGCGCGCCCCACGAACCAGAAGTAACCGTCGGCGTCCGAGCGGACGAGGTCACCGCTGCGGTACCACCCGTCCTCGAAGCACTTCGCGTACCGCTCGGGCTGGTCGAGGTAGCCGCGGAACATCGAGGGCCAACCCGGGCGCAGCACGAGCTCGCCCTCCCGGTCGGTGCCGTCGAGGCGTTGCACCACGCCGTCGCGGCGATCCAGGTCCCCGTGCTCGTCGCGCGCGAGGACGGCGGCGTCGATCCCCGGCAGCGGCCGGCCCATCGACCCGGGCTTCACCGGCATCGAGGCGAAGTTGCCGATCATGATCCCGCCGGTCTCGGTCTGCCACCAGTTGTCGTGGATGGGCTGCCCGAGCCATTCCTCTCCCCAGGTGACCGCTTCCGGGTTGAGCGGCTCGCCCACGCTCGCCACGAAGCGCAGCCGTGACAGGTCGTGTTCGCGCGCGAGGTCGCCGCCCGCCTTCATCAGCATCCGGATGGCGGTCGGCGCCGTGTACCAGACGCTGACACGCTGCTCCTCGAGGATCGAGTACCAGCGGTCGGCGTCGAACTCGGCTTCGTCGACGGTGCTGGTGACCCCGCACGCGAGTGGGGCGACGATCCCGTAGGACGTGCCCGTCACCCATCCCGGGTCCGCGGTGCACCAGAAGACGTCGTCGTGGTGCAGGTCGAGCGCCGCGCGGCCCGTCGCCTGGTGGGCGACGACGGCGTCGTGCACGTGGATCGCGCCCTTCGGCGTGCCGGTGGTGCCGCTCGTGAAATGGAGCAGCGCCATGTCCTCGGGGTCGGTCGGCCCGATCTCGTAGTCCGCGGCGGCCCGTGCGAGCCGAGCGTCGAGGTCGTCGGTGCCGGGAGGCCGCCCCGCGCCCGCGCCGTCGCCGACGAGGAGCACGTGGGCGAGGCCCGGAAGGGAGTCGCGCCACGCGGCGATCTTGCGCCGGTAGATCGGCTCCGTCGTCACCAGCACGCGCGCGTCGCCGAGCTCCATGCGCTGGCGGATCGGCTCCGGCCCGAAGGCGGAGAACAGCGTGCAGGCGACCGCGCGGCGCTTCAGCGTGCCGAGCACCGCGACGTAGAGCTCGGCGCGCCGGCCGGTCAGCACGAAGACGCGTTCGCCCGCGCCGACGCCGAGCTCCTCGAGGAGGTTGGCGAACCGGTTCGTCGCGGTCCGAAGTTCGGCGTAGCTCCACTCGGTCGCGGAACCCGACCGCGCCACGAAGCGGAGTGCGACCTTGCCGGCGAGACTGCCCACGGCGTGCCGGTCGACGCACTCGTGGGCGATGTTGAGCCCGCGTCCTCCGGGGAGGCCGTCGAGCTCGGCTCGGGCGCGTGCCCACGAGAACTCGCCGCGAGCCCGCTCGTAGTCGACCAGATTGGGTTCGACGACGGCGGCTGCGTCAGGTGCGGGAGGCATCGCGGATCTCGTCGGCGAGCGCCTGCAGCGAGTCGCGCGCCGAGATCACGCCCACGACGACGCCGTCCTCGACGACGGGGAGGTGGCGGATCTCGTTGGCGAGCATCCGCTGCGTCGCCGCGAGCAGCGGCTCGTCGACCTCCGCGAACGCCACGTCCGCCGTCATCACGTCGGCGGCGCGGGTGCGGTCGGGGTGCAGACCACCCGCGACCGCTTCGACGACGTCGCGCTCCGACACGATGCCGCACCACGCGAGCCCCGGGTGGGGGTTGCGGACGACGACCGCGCCGATCGACTCCTCGGTGAGGGTCACGGCGACCCGGCGCAACGTGTCGTCGGCGTGCACCTGGACGGC
>Ga0070741_10009897_pt1 | contig 18272 bp, 20 predicted proteins | sample Coa_R1_4_FD_66440 | JGI IMG/M metagenome (GOLD analysis project Ga0070741, IMG submission 66440) | Surface soil microbial communities from Centralia Pennsylvania, which are recovering from an underground coalmine fire - Coalmine... | ecosystem: Environmental > Terrestrial > Soil > Unclassified ...
CACCAGATGCCCGGGGCGGTGTTGGGAAAAAACGGCGGCTGCGCGAAGCTCGCGAAGTTGCTCCCGTGAAAAGCGCCGGTGATGCTCGAGCTGCCGGCGACGGCCTCGGCGAGCTCGCCGTCGATGATCACCACCGCGCCGAACGCGTCGGTGGCGAAGGTGCGGCAATTTGCCGCGTTGGTCTGCGAGAGCATCGCGGTGTAGATGCACGGGATCGCTCTCGGCGCGAGCGCGTCCTTCGGCAGCACGCCGATCGAGTTGCCGGCGATGCCGGCGCCCGGCGGACCCAGGTAGAAGAGATCGTCGGTGGTGGTGGTGAACGCCATCGGCTGCGCGAGCGTCTGCGCGGCGGCGAAGCGGGTGGGCGCGCCGCCGCGCGGTTGAACGTAGAGATCGCTCGCGGCGCCGGCGGCGACCGGATACGCGAGGTAGAGGCCGTCGCGCGAGACCGCGAGCTGCGTCAGATCGGCGCCGGCGGCGAGCGCCGTCGAGGCGGACGCGCCCGGGTACCACGCGGACGCGCCGCTCGCGGTGGCGTAGACGATCGTGCCGCCCCCGTAGACGCCGCCGGCGTCGCTGCGCGCCTGCGTCGCGATCGTGGCGAGCAGCGCGCCGGTGACCGCATCGTAGGCGGTGAGCGTCTGTTGGCCGTCGAGGAGCGCGGCCACCCGTCCGTCGGCGGCGACCAGGTTGCGAAACGCGGCGAAGCTGCCGAGCGTGAGCGCGTACGCCACGCCCGCGTCGGGAAGCGCGCGCGGCGAGAACGCGTCGGCCGCGAGATCGTTCGACGGCGCCGCCGAGAGATCCGGCGACGACGGCGGCGCCGACAGATCGGCCGCGCCGCCGTTCGCCTCGCCACAGCCCGCCGCCACGAGCGCCAGCAAGAGCAGCCTGACCATCGCCTGCGATTATAGATGATCCGCGTCGAGCGCGACTTCAGTTGACGCGGGCGCAGGTGTCGGCGGCGCGGGCGGCGGCGAGGCGCAGCGGCGGCGACGGCTTGGGGAGCGCGAGCGCGCGCTCGGCGGCGTCGCACGCGATCTTGGTCGTGCCGGCGGCGAGCGCGGCGTCGATCACCAGCTCGTAGCTCTCGGAGGTCTTGCGCGCGTCGAGGTTGAGGCGCGCGAGCGCGAGCGCCTGCTTCGCGTCGCCGCCCGGCCCGAGCCAGAAGCGCGCGGCGTGATCGGCGAACGCGGCCGGGTGCTGCGCGATCAGTTGGCGATAACGATCCGCCGCGCGCGCCCGCAGCGCCGCGGCCTCGGCCTTGTCGCCGCCGTCGGCGAGCAGCGACGCGAGCTGCCCGGCGTACTCGGGATCGTCCGAGCCGTCGACGAGCGGACGCACCAGCGCGATCGCGCGGTCGCGCGAGCCGGTGACCGCCTCGACCGACGCCAGGTGCGACGTCACCGGCGCGTATTCGGGCAGCCGCTCGTGCGCCGCCTCGAACAGCTCGCGCGCGCGCGACAGGTAGCCCGCCTTCTGCCACATGAGCCCTTCCTGCAGATACAGCCACGCGAGCGAGAACGGCGACACGTCGGAGAACTTGTCCTGCGCCTCGATGAACAGCCGCTCGGCTTCGTCGGTGTTGCCCTCTTCGGCGCGCAGCGAGGCGAGCGCGCCGAGCGACGCCAGCGTCGGCCACTCGCGCGCCTTGCGCTCGCGGATCTTCGCCGCGTCGCCGTAGCGGCCGAGCGCTTGATAGATCGACGCGCGCGCGCCGGCCAGCTCGTCGTTGCGCACGCCGCGCCGCTCGGCCTCGTCGAGATCGGCGAGCGCGTCCTGGAACCGGTGCATGCTGGCGCGGCAGCCGGCGCGCGCCGCCCAGGCTTCGCCGTCGGCGGGCGCGACCTTGACCAGCCGCTCGGCGAGCGCGCCGGCGCGATCGTAGTCGTCGAGCCGCGAAAAGAATTGCGCGCGCATCGCGTAGAGCCCGACGAGCGCTTTCAGGATCGCCGGGCCGTTCGGCGCCTTGGCCAGCCGCTTCTCGTAATCCGCGATCTGCGCCTGCAAGTTGCCGACGGCGATCGTGTGATCGGTGGTCGGCAGCTCCTTCATGCTGCGCGGCGATGCGTCGCGCGCCGGCGCCGCCGCGCGCGCGCCCTCCGCCGATTTCTCGACGGAGGGCGCCGCGGGTTGCGTTCGACACGCCGCCAGGACCACGACCAGCGCGCAGCCGTATGCCCTGACCGCGCGCACGTTAGTTCGGCGCTCCCAGGTACGGGAACGCGGTGTCGCTCGGTGAGCCGTCGCCGTCCGAGCCGACGCCGCTGGTGATCGGGGTGGTCGTGGCCGTGCCGATGACCAGCACGTTGTAGGTGATGTCGATGGTGTTGTACGAGAGCGCGCGGCCGCCGCAGTCGGTGTTGGTGAGGCCGAGCGCGTTCGCCTCGGCGCCGAGGTATGCCGTGCACGCGGTGTGCGTGGTGTCGAGGTAGAGCTCGTCATCGGCCAGTACGGTCGCAAGCGTCACGTACGGCGTCGAGCTGATCGGGCTCGTGTACCCGAGCTGATTGCCGCAGGTGTTGGGCGCCGTCGCGAGCCCGGTGTCGAGCCCGTCGTACGCCGCGATGATCGCCTTGAACAGCGGCAGCACCGTGGTGGCGCCGATGGCCGTGGTCGACCACGACTGCGGATTGCTCGCCGCGTTGTACGCGTCCTGCTTGGCGTGGTGCTGATCGATCGTCTGCACGCCGTCGTCCCAGAACGGATCGACGATGGCGGTGTTGATGCCGGGCCGCCCCATGCGATCGATCTGCGCGCCGAGGGTCGGCGCCGCCGGCGGGCCGGCCATGTCGACCGGATGGCTCATCGACAGGTCGGGGTTCGTGCCGGAGTCTTGTTGCATGTTGGTCGTGTCGTCGCCGCAACCGAGCGGCGCGAGGAGCAACGCGATGAGAATGGTTTTGGTAGTCATTGGTCGGCTCCTCCCTACTGGCCCTTGTTGGTGCTGCCCCAGACGCCGACGATCGGTGACGCCGCCGACGAGAGCAGCGACTTGTCGACGACGAGCACGATCGAGAGCACGTTGCCCGAGAACGGCGAGTCGAGCGAGCCGGCGGTGCCCTTCTTGAAGAAGTCGACGCCCGGGCCGGTGCCCGCCGCGTTCGACTTGAGCCCGTTGATGGCGGCCATGCTGGTCGAGTTCGGCACCGTCGGGCAGCCGGTGGCGGGGTCGATCGACGTGATCGGGTTGCCGGCGCCGGGACCGGTCTTGAGCGCGCCCGCGACCACCTTGGCGACGTTCTTGAAGCCGGCGAGGTTGAAGAAGAACGGATCGTCACGGAGCCCGGCGAACACCTTGATCTTGCCGTCGGCCGAGGTGAGCCCGGTCGTGGCGCTCGCGTCGCCGGTCACGTAGCCGGCGACCGCGCCGCCCGCACCGGTGACCCAGCAGGAGATCTTCTGCGTCGTGTCGAACGTGCAGATCACGTTCGCCGGCGTCGACGTCGCCGAGAGCAGCGTGGCCTTGGAGGTGGTGTGAAAGACGTACTGAACGGTGTTGGAGAACTTGCTGCCGGTGACCGCGTTGGGGAAGACGTCCATCACCAGGTTCACGTGGTTCGCGTCGGCCATCCACGCGAACACGTCGGTGATGTCCGAGGACGCGTCCGGCTGGTTGAGCGTCGCCGGCGTGCCGTCGGCGTGATCGGCGGCCAGCGCCGATCCGGAGAGCAGTGCGGATAGCGCTAGAATTTTCCAGGTCAGTCTCTTTGCCATTTGGTTCTCCTTTTTGGCCAGGCTCTCCAGGTACGAGGGCGGCGGCTCGGCGGATTGCTTTTTCGTGCGACATTCTTCTTTCGGGCGCGCACACATCCGATCAAGTGCGCCGACCGTAGATATTGCGTCCCATGCGCGGACGGAATATGAAGGCGTGTTGAGCTCGACTGCACGCGACGAGGGAGCCAAGGCCGCGGGTGACGACGCGCCGCTGCTCGGTCGCGTTGCGCGCGGCGACGGCGCGGCGCTCAAGGCGCTGTACGAGCGGCACGCCGCGCGCGTGATGGCGGTGGCGCTGCGCGTGCTCGGCGCGCGCAACGAGGCGGAAGAGATCGTGCAGGAGTGTTTCGTCGAGGTGTGGCGGCGCGCGCGCGAGTTCGATCCGCGGCGCGGCGGCGCGGCGGCGTGGATCACCACCATGGCGCGCAACCGCGCGATCGATCGGCTGCGCAAGCGCGGCTCGTCGGCGCGCACCATCGACGCGGCGGCGGGCGAGCCGGTGGCGGCGCCGCGCTCGCCGCTCGAGGACGTCGAGGCGCGGCTCGAGCGCGAGCGCATCGGCGCGGCGATGGTGCAGCTCCCCGAGGAGCAGCGGCGCTCGATCGAGCTGGCGTTCTTCGAGGGGCGCACGCACCAGGAGATCGCCGAGCTGACCGGCACGCCGCTCGGGACGATCAAGACGCGCGTGCGGCTCGGCATGGAGAAGCTGGCGGCGCTCTTGCGAGGTAGCCGCACATGACGTGCGCCGAGTTCAAAGAGCTGGCCGCCGCCTACGCGCTCGGCGCGCTCACGCCCGAGGAGCGCGCGGCCGCCGACGCGCATCTCGCGGGCGCCGAGCCCAACGAACATGCCGGCTGCTTCGAGGCGCTGGCGGAGGCGAGCGAGACGGCCAACGCGCTCGCGCTCTCGCTCGCGCCGGTCAAGCCGCGCGCCGATCTGTGGAAGGCGATCGAGGCCGAGACCGCGGCCGCCGGCGGCGCGGCCGAGCCGGCGCCGCGGCGCGCGCGCGGATCGATCCTGCCGTGGCTGCTGGCCGCGGCGATGGTGCTGATCGTCGTGTGGCTCGGCTTCTCGCGCAGCGACCTCACGAGCGAGCTGGCGATCGCGCGCCGCGACGCCACCAAGCTCGCCGACGAGCGCGCGCAGTGCACGCAGCTGCTCGATGCGTTGCGCGACGAGAACAAGCTGCGCGATCAAGCGGTGGCGATGATGCAAGCGCCGACGGGCCGCGTGGTGGCGATGACGCCGACGCCCGACGCGCCTTCGTCGCTGCGCGCCACGGCGATCTACGACGTCAAGGATCAGCGCGGCATGCTGATCGTCGCCGGCCTCGACAAACCGGCCGACAAAGACTTCGAGCTGTGGGTCATCAAAGGCAACGAGAAGCGCGCCGCCGGCCTGCTGCGCGCCGCACCGGGACAGTCGCTCGTGATGGCAATCGATCCCAAGAAGCTCGCGGACGGCGAGCTGCTGGCGGTGACGCTCGAGCCCGCGGGCGGCGGCGAGATTCCACGCGGCAAGGCCGTGCTGACGGTGCCGCTGCCCAAGACCTGATTTAGGCGCTATCTTCGGGCGGCATGTTTCGAGCGGACGTGACCGTCGTCGGCGGCGGGCTGGCGGGCTGCGAGGCGGCGTGGCAGCTCGCGCAGCGCGGCCTCCGCGTGTCGCTCGTCGAGCAGAAGCCGGGCCGCATCTCGCCGGCGCACACCACGCCGCTGCTCGCCGAGCTGGTGTGCTCGAACTCGCTGCGCTCCGACGATCCGACGACGCCCGCCGGGCTGCTCAAGGCCGAGCTGCGCCGCGCCGGCTCGCTCGTCCTGCGCGCCGCCGACGGAGCGCGCGTGCCGGCGGGCGAGGCGCTGGCGGTCGATCGCCAGGCGTTCTCGCGCGCGATCACGGTGGCGCTCGCGCTCGAGCCGCGCGTGCGCATCGAGCGCCGCCCGCTCGATCGATTTCCCGACGGGCCGATCATCCTCGCCGGCGGTCCGCTCGTCTCGGGCGGCATCGCGCGCGAGCTGCGGCAAATTGCCGGCGATCGATTCTACTTCTACGACGCGATCGCGCCCATCGTCGACGCCGACACCATCGACTGGGCGCACGCGTTCCGCGGCTCGCGCTGGGGCAAGTCGTCGGGCGGCGGCTCGCACGCCGAGGGCGACTACGTCAACTGCCCGCTCTCGCGCGACCAGTACCACGCGTTCGTGCGCGAGCTGCGCGCCGGCAAAAAAGTCCTGCCGCACGCGTTCGAGGAGCCGCGCTACTTCGAGGGCTGCCTGCCGATCGAGGTGATGGCGGAGCGGGGCGACGACGTGCTCGCGTTCGGCCCGATGAAGCCGGTCGGCCTCGACACGCGCGCGTACGCGGTGGTGCAGCTGCGCGCCGAGAACCGCTACGCCACCAGCTACAACCTGGTCGGCTTCCAGACGCGCCTCACCTACGGCGAGCAGAAGCGCATCTTCGCGATGGTGCCGGCGCTCGCGGGCGCGGAGTTCTTGCGCTTCGGATCGATCCACCGCAACTCGTACCTCGAGTCGTGGCGGCTGTGCGGCCCGGAGCTGGAGCTGCGCGCGCGCCCCGACGTGCGGCTCGCCGGGCAGATCACCGGCGTCGAGGGCTACATCGAGTCGACGGCGATCGGGCTGCTCGCCGCGCTGTTCCTGCACGGGCGGCTCGCGGGGCGTCCGGTCGCGCCGCCGCCGCCGACCACCGCGTTCGGCGCGCTCTATCACCACGTCATGCGCGCGCGCCAGCCGGGCGAAGGCTTTCAGCCGACCAACATCAACTTCGGTCTGTTGCCGCCGCTCGACGAGCGCGCGAAAAAACGCGACCGGCGCGCGCTGCAGGCGGCGCGGGCCGAGGGCGCGCTCACCGGCTGGCTCGCCGCGCTCTAGGCGCCCGGCGCGCCCGACGGAGAATCGCGGTATGCTTCGCGCGATGAGGGGCCCGGCAGCCGTCTTCGCCCTCGCGCTCGGCGCATCATTAATAGGGTGCGGGCCCGATTGCATGCCGTCGGCCGACATCCAGGTGACGCTGGTGCCGTCGCCGTCGATCGACGCGTCGATGCTGGCGCTCCTGCGCATCGGGCTCTCCGTCGACGGCGGGCCGACGCACGTGCTCGAGTTCACGCCGCCGCACCCGCTCACCGGCCCGTCGGCGTTTTTGCTGCACCCCGATCAACCGCCGGCGTCGAGCTACAACGTGGCGGTCACCGTCGAGGCGTTCAACGCCGCCGGCGCGCTGGTCGAGGTCGGCGGCGCGTCGAGCCAGGTGTCGCCGTCGGGCTGCAACCGCCTCGAGGCGCGGCTGGCTCCGCTGCCCGGCGCCGGCGACGGCAGCACGATGGGCGACGCCGGCCCGCTGTTCGATCTGCTGCCGATGCCGCCCGATCTGTCGTGCTTCGGCCCCGACGAGGACGGCGACGGCCGCCCCAACTCGTGCGACCTCTGCCCCGACGACGCCGATCCGGTGCCGACCGATCAAGATCTCGACGGGCTCCCCGACAAGTGCGATCCCGACATCGATCGCCCCGGCAACCAGCTCGTCTACTTCGAGCCGTTCGACGTCTCGAACGGCCACTGGTCGGGCACGTTCCAGATCCAGAACAGCGAGCTGGCGATCCAGACGCAGGGCTCGACGGTCTCGGCCAACGGGCTCGACGTCATGCCCGCCAACGTGCGCGTGCAGTCGCACATGCTGGCCAACGGCGTGTTCGGCATGCCGTCGACGACGGTGGCCGACATCGGGCTGTTCCTCGGCTCGAGCCCGAACCCGGGCGGCGCGACCACCAGCGGCATCCTGTGCACCATCAACCATACGCCGAGCCAGGACACGCTCGACCTCAACGTGGTGCAGAACGGCGCGATCCAGGTGCCGCCGATCTCGTCGCAGGCGTACGCGTTCGGCACCGGCATCGTCTACCGCATGCGCCTCGTGCAGCACGGCACGAGCTACACCTGCGAGGCGGTCACCAACGGTTTCCCGACGACCACGGCCACCGCCACGGTGTCGCAGGCGCCGTCCGCGCCGCAGTACGTCGCGCTGCACGGCACCAACGTCGACGTGCGATTCCACTCCGTCGTCGCCGAGACCGTGCTCCCGTAGTATATTTCCGACGTGGCCGCGGAGCCCTCTACGACCACGGCCGTCGGGTCGCTGTTGAACGGCAACTACCTCCTCGAGCGAGTCATCGCCGAGGGCGGGATGGGCGTCGTCTACGAGGCGTCGCACCTGCGGCTGCCGCGCAAGTTCGCGGTCAAGGTGCTGACCCGTCCGAAGGACGCCAAGCTCGGAGACGCCGCCACCGCGCTGGCGCGCTTCCGCCGCGAGGCCGAGATCGCGTCGACGCTGGCGCACCCGCACATCGTCGAGGTGTTCGACTTCCAGGTGTCCGAGGGCGGCTCACCGTACCTCGTCATGGAGCTGCTCGACGGCGAGGACCTGGCCGATCGGCTCAAGGGCCACGGGCGCATGCCGGTGACCGCGGCGCTGCGGGTGATCGAGGAGATCGCGCAGGCGCTCGACGTCGCGCACACCGCCGGCGTGGTGCACCGCGATCTCAAGCCGGCGAATATTTTCCTGTCGAAGCGCGCCGGGCGTGACGACTTCGTCAAGGTGCTCGACTTCGGCGTGTCGAAGCTGATCGACTCGGCGACGCTCACGCAAGAGAAGGCGATGGTCGGCACGCCGCTGTACATGTCGCCCGAGCAGGCGGTGGGCACGCAGGAGCTGACGCCGGAGTCGGACGTGTTCTCGCTCGGCGCGATCGCCTACGAGATCCTGACCGGGCGGCGCGCGTTCGCGGCGTCGTCGATCCCGTCGATCCTGTACCAGATCGTGCACGGGCCGACGCCGACGCTCACGGGCAAGGCGCCCGGCCTCGGCCCCGAGGTCGACGAAGTCTTCGGCAAAGTGCTGGCCAAAAAGAAGCAGGATCGGTTCGCCTGTTCGACCGCGTTTGCGCTCGCGCTAAGGCGCGCGTTGGAGAAGCCGGATTCGGGGCCGATAAGGACCAGCTATCTGGCGGATGACGACTCGGTGCCGACCGACGAGCGGCTGAGGCGGCTGCCGACCGGGGCGGGGCTGTCGACCGGCGACGCGGGGCAGACCGACGTCGATCAGTCGACCAAGGCGGAGGACGCGATGCCCGAGCCGGCGCGCTCGGCCGTGCAGCCGCCGGTGCCGAACACGTCGAGCGTGATGCTGGTGCCGCGCTCGCGCGGCTGGATCGGCGGCGTGATCGCGGCGCTGCTGGTGGCGGGCGGCGGCGTGGCGGTGCTGAAGTACGGCCCGCTCGGCGAGCACGAGAAGCCGGCGCCGAACGCCGCCGTGGCGGCGACGCCCGCGTCCGAGCAGCCGATCATTCCGCAAAACGAGCCGCAAAAAACCGTTCAAAACGAAGCGCAAAGAAAACTGCAAAACCCGCTGCAAAACAGCCTGCAAAACGAGCCGCAAAAACCGCTGCAAAACGAGGCGCAAAACAACCCGCAAAACGAGCCGCAAAAAATCGCGCGGGCCAAGGTCGAGACGGCCGAGCCCGAGGAGCCGCCGGTCAAGGCCGCCGCGCCGGCCGAGCCGAAAGCGCCGCCGCCCGCGCCCGCGCCGGCGAAGAAGAGCGACGTGCAGTTCACCTTCCACGTGGTGCCGAAGACCGCGCAGATCACCGTCGACGAGCGGCGCGTGAACGGCGAGCAGATGGCGCTCGCCTGGCGCTCGAAGCCGCACCACGTGCGCGTGGTCGCGCCCGGCTATCGCCCGCTGTCGTTCACCGCGCCGTCGACGGCCAGCCGCGTGTTCGAGCTGCACCTCGATCGCGCGCACTCCGCGCCGCCGCCGGCGCCCGCCGTCAAGCCGGCGCCGAAGCCGCGGCCGGTGCACGACGCGGCGCCCGTGCAGGAGCTGTAGCTTGCGCGCGCTCGCCTTGCTGCTGCTCGTCGCGTCGCCGGCGCTGGCCGACGACGACACCACCGAGAAGGCGCAGGCGCGTGTGCTGCTCAACCAGGGCAACGCGCTGTTCGAGAAGGGCGACCTCAAGGGCGCGCTGGTCGACTTTCGCGCCGCGTACGCGCTGTATCCCAGCCCGAAGCTGCTGGTCAACGCCGCCGCCGCCGAGCGCGAGCTGGGCGATCTCGTCGGCGCGGCCAACGACCTGCGCCACTTCCTCGACGAGTCCGACGACGATCCGTTCCTGGTCGATCGCGCGCGCACCGATCTGAAGGCGCTCGAGCGGCGCGTCGGCCGCGTGGCGATCATGGGCTGGCCGCCGCGCACCACGCTCGAGATCGACGGGCGTCCGGCGCGCGAGCCGATCGTCTACGTCAAGCCGGGCGGCCACGTGGTGCGCGTGCGCGCGCCGGGCGGCGAGGCGCAGGAGCGCGAGATCGACGTGTCGCCGGGCGAGAGCGTCGACGTGCCGCCGGTGGCGGGCACGGCGTCGGGGCCGATCGTCGGGCGCCCCGGCGCGCCGGCGAAGAAGAGCCGCTGGTGGATCCCGGTGGTGGTGGTGGCCAGCGTGGTGGTGGTCGGCGGCGCGGTGGCGGTCGGGCTCACGCTCGGCAATCCCTCGACGGGCGGGCCGCTCAAGAGCGACCTCGGCACGTTCAAGTTCTCCGACTTCCACTGAACGTTTTTTGCGCGGGTCGCACCTCATGGGAGATGTGGCCGTTCCTGGTGCTGCGGTTTTTGTCGGCGGCGGGGCCGGCCGAGCTGAGCGACGCCGACGTGGCGCGCGTGGTGGCGGCCAACCTGTTCGCGGTCAAGGCGTGCTGGGCGATCGAGCGCCGCGCCGCCGACGGCGCCGAGCGCGGCGGCAAGGTCGTCCTCGCCCTCGACGTCGCGCCGACGGGCGACGTGCTCGCCACGCGCGTCGACGGCGCGCGCTTCGCCTCGCCCGCGTTCGCCTCCTGTCTGCGCGCCCGCGCCGCCGCCTGGCGCTTCCCCCGCTTCCAACACGGCCCGATGCGCTTCTCCGTCCCGCTCGTCTTCGTCGCGCCCGCCCGCGCGCTCTCGTCGGAGTAATGAACCGCCATGCGGTCACAGACGCCAAAAAGAAAGATCTAAATTTTATTTCTGATCATTTTAGCGTCTGCGGCGGCATGGCGGTTCATCCTCTGTTCGCGGCGCGCTAGATTGGTTGAGTGGCGATCGTAGTCGGAGTTATTTCGGATACGCATGGGCTCATGCGGCCCGAAGCGTTGCGCGCGCTCGCGGGGTGCTCGCGGATCCTGCACGCTGGGGACGTGGGCGCGTGCGAGGTGCTCGAGGCGCTGGAGGCGATCGCGCCGGTGGTCGCGGTGCGCGGCAACAACGATCACGGCGCGTGGGCCGACGCGCTGCCCGAGACCGCCGACGTGCGCATCGGCGGCGCGCGCATCCACCTGCTGCACGACGCGAGCGCGCTGGCGATCGACGCGCGCGCGTTCGACGCGGTGGTGGCCGGCCACTCGCACCAGCCGCGCGTCGAGGAGCGCGACGGCGTCTTGCGGCTCAATCCCGGCTCGGCCGGCCCGCGCCGCTTCTCGCTGCCGGTGACCGTCGCGCGCCTGACGATCCGCGGGCGCGCGCTCTCGGCGGAGCTGATCGAGCTTCAGGTCGCGACCGGGTCGAAGCCGATGCGCCCGTCGAGGACGCGGGCGAAATAGGCGCTCACCTTCACGCTCGGGTGCTCGAGCCTGAGCAGGTGCGCCGCCGATTTCAGATCCGCTAACTGCACCTCGCGGATCGCGCCCGACAGCCGATTGGGATGCCGCGCGCGATAGTAGCCGCAGCCCTCGTGCGCCAGCAGCACCACCTCGGCCAGCTCGTGGCCGCGGATCAAGAACCGCGCGGCGCGCCCGACGGCGTCGCGATCCGACGGGAGCGCCGACGACAGCACCAGCAGCCCCGGCCCGCCCGGCATGGTCAGCGTGTCGAGCGCCGCGTGGCCGAGCGACGCCAGCAGCTCCTCGACCGCGCGCGTGAAGCGTCCGTCGGAGCAGTAGATGGCCAGCGCCGGCGGATGGCGCGGATGAAAATGCTGCGTGGTGTGGATGGTCGGCTTCATTCGTCGCTCTCATTAATGATGCGATTTTCGCGCGCGCGGCGGGCGCGGGCTAGGATCCCTTGCATGCAAGCGCTCGTCGAGCGATTTCGCGATCACCTGGCCTACGAGAAGCGCTCGTCGCCGAACACGGTGCGCGCGTATCTCGAGAACGTCGTCGCCGCGCTCGCGTTCGTGCGCGCGAAGCGGGGCCGCGAGCCCGAGCCGCGCGACCTTGACATCCCGACGCTGCGTTCTTACCTTGCCTCGCTGTTCGAGCACAACGAGCCCGCGACCATCGCGCGCAAATTATCCGCGGTGCGGGCGTTCCTCCGATTTCTCCGACGGGAGCGGATCATCGACGAGAATCTCGCCATGCTGGTTCGGCCGCCGAAGGCGAAGAAGTCGCTGCCGAGCTTCCTCACGCCCGAGCAGGCGGCGGCGCTGGTCGAGGCGCCGCGCGCGGCGAGCCGGCGGCCGACCGTGCTCGAGCTGCGCGACGCGGCGATCCTGGAGGTCCTGTACGGCTGCGGGCTGCGCGTCTCCGAGTGCGTCGGGCTCGATCTCGTCGATCTGGAGGCGATCGAGTTGCGCGTGCGGCGCGGCAAGGGCGGCAAGGATCGCATCGTGCCGCTCGGCGAGAAGGCGCGCGCCGCGCTCGACGCGTACCTCGATCGCCGCGCGGAGCTGCGCCCCACCGACGGAGCGCTGTTCTTGAACGCGCGCGGCGCGCGAGTCACGACCCGCAGCGTGCGGCGCTTCGTCGATCGTCACGCCCTCGTCGCGGGCACGCCGCCGACGCATCCGCACGCGCTGCGCCACTCGTACGCCACGCACCTCCTCGGGTCGGGCGCCGACCTGCGATCGATCCAGCAGCTGCTCGGCCACTCGTCGCTCAAGACCACCGCGCGCTACGCGCACACCGACATCCACTACTTGATGTCGCAATACTCCAATCATCCGAAGTCGGGCCGCTCGTTCGCGCGCGTCGACGTCAAAGGAAAACGAAAGTGAAGATCCGCTCGACCACCATCCTGGCGGTGCGCCGTGACGGCAAGGTGGTCGTCGGCGGCGACGGCCAGGTGTCGCTCGGCAACACGGTGATGAAGGCGAACGCGCGCAAGGTGCGGCGCATGCACGATGGGCGGGTGATCGCCGGGTTCGCCGGCTCGGCGGCCGACGGCATCGCGCTGTTCGAGCGCCTCGAGGGCAAGCTCAAGGAGGCGAGCGGCAACCTGACCCGCGCCGCCGTCGAGCTGGCCAAAGAGTGGCGCACCGATCGCGTGCTGCGCAAGCTGGAGGCGCTGCTGGTCGTCGCCGATTCGGAGCGCACGTTCCTCATCACCGGCACCGGCGACGTGATCGAGCCCGAGGGCGGCGCGATCGCCATCGGCTCGGGTGGACCGTACGCGCTCGCCGCCGCGCGCGCGCTGCTCGACGCCACCGCGCTCTCCGCGCACGAGATCGCCGAGCGCGCGCTCAAGATCGCCGGCGAGATCTGCATCTACACCAATCAGCAACTGCAGTTCGAGGAGATCTGAGCGATGCCCGTGCGGGATCCGAGAGCGCTCACGCCGCGCGCCATCGTCGAGGAATTGGATCGCTACATCGTCGGGCAGCGCGCGGCCAAGCGCGCGGTGGCGATCGCGCTGCGCAACCGCTGGCGGCGGCAGCAGGTGGCGCCCGAATTGCGCGACGAGATCGCGCCCAAGAACATCATCATGATCGGGCCGACCGGCGTCGGGAAGACCGAGATTGCGCGCCGCCTCGCCAAGCTGGTGGCGGCGCCGTTCCTGAAAGTCGAGGCGTCCAAGTTCACCGAGGTCGGCTACGTCGGGCGCGACGTCGACTCGATCGTACGCGACCTCGTCGAGATCTCGGTGAAGCTGGTCAAGGACGAGGAGCAGGCCAAGGTGCGCCAGCGCGCGCGCGAGGCGGCCGAGGAGAAGATCCTCGACATCCTCCTGCCGCGCCCCGCCTCGACGAGCACGAGCGGACCGCGCGCGATCGCGCTGCCGGCGTCGATGGACGCGCCGCCGCCGCGCGAGCCGGCCCCGAGCGACTCGTCGACGCGCGAGAAGCTGCGCGAGCTCTTGCGCGCCGGCAAGCTCGACGATCGCGAGGTCGAGGTCTCGGTCTCCGAGCCGCAGCACGGCGTGTTCGAAGTCTTCTCCGCGCCCGGCATGGATCAGATCGGCTTCGACATCGGCAAGCTGCAGTCGATGTTCGGCGGCGGCCGCGGCGCGCCCAAGCTACGCAAGGTCAAGGTGCCGCTCGCCATGGAGCTGCTGATCGGCGAGGAGTCGCAGAAGCTGATCGACATGGACAAGGTGTCGAGCGAGGCGGTGTCGCGCGCCGAGCAGGCGGGCATCGTGTTCATCGACGAGATCGACAAGATCGCCGGCGCCCGTTCGAGCGGCGGCCACGGCGGCGGGCCCGACGTGTCGCGCGAAGGCGTGCAGCGCGATCTCCTGCCGATCGTCGAGGGCTCGTCGGTGACCACCAAGTACGGCGTGGTCAAGACCGACCACGTGCTGTTCATCGCCGCGGGCGCGTTCCACGTCTCGAAGCCGTCGGATCTGATCCCCGAGCTGCAGGGGCGCTTCCCCATCCGCGTCGAGCTGGAGCCGCTGGTCGGCCACGACTTCGTCCGCATCCTCACCGAGCCGGAGAACTCGCTCACGCGCCAGTACCAGGCGCTGCTCGCCACCGAGGGCGTGCGCATCGAGTGGAAGACGGAGGCGATCGCCGAGATCGCGCGCATGGCGCAGCTGGCGAACGAGCGCATGGAGAACATCGGCGCGCGGCGGCTGCATACGATCATGGAGCGGCTGCTCGACGAGCTTTCGTTCGAGGCGCCGGGGCTGTCCGGATCCGAGGTGCCGATCACCGCCGAGTACGTGCGCGAGCGCCTGGCGAAGGTGCTCGAAGATCAGGATCTGTCGAAGTACATTTTGTAGATGACGCGCGCGTTCGCCGGGCTCGTGACGCTGATGGCGCTCGTGCCGGCGCGCGCCGACGAGTCGGTCGTCGCGCCGCCGCCGGCTCCGGCGGTGCGCGCGAAGTTGGTGAAGCTCGACGTGCGCGAGGCGGCGCGGCTGGTGGCGATGGTGTGGCGGGCCGACGTGGTGATCGTCGGCGGCGAGGCGGCGGAGGTGACGCTCGACGGCGACGGCGCGGCCGACGCGCGCGCGGCGCTCGAGCAGGTGGCGCGCGCGGCCGGGCTCGAGCTCGTGCGGGAGGGCCGGCTGTTCGTGATCGGCCCGCACGAGTCGGTCGCGCGCGTGCGTGGCGCGACGCGCGGCGCGGCGGGCGGCAAGGTGACCTTCGATTTCCTCGGCGTCGACGGCGAGCGGGTGATGCGCCTCGTCGGCGAGATCAACAAGCGCGCGTTCGACGGCAAGCTGGCCGGATCGCTGAGCGTGCTGGTGCGCAACTTCGACTCGCTGGCGTTCGCGCGCGTGCTCGCCCGGCTCGCCGGCGGCGAGGCACGCATCGACAAGCGCCGCATCGCCGCCGAGGGGATCCTGCCGGTGTCGTCGCTGCTCGACGCGCCGGCGTGCGAGCCGGCGAACGGCGGCGACGTGCAGCCGCCGTCGATCCCGCCGCGCCTGCGCTGCCTCGAGCTCGCCGAGATCGAGGTCGCGGCGATCGCGTCGTACGGCGTGAACGCGCTGGCCGCCGTGCGCGGGCGCGCCGCCGGCCACCGCCTCGTCGAGCTGGTGCGCCGCGGCGATCGGCTCGGCGATCCGCCGGCGCGCATCGAATCGATCGAGCCCGACGCCCTCGTCCTCGACGGCGGCGCGCGCCTCCCGCTCGCGCGCCGCTGAAATTGCATCGGGGTTGACGATGCATTTTGCGTCGCCGACAGTCGCCTCATGGGCCCCGTGAGCGCCGAGCGCGTGAGCGAATTGTTCCGCGGCATCTACACGCGCCTGCACGCGCGCAAGTCCCGCGGCGAGCACGCCAGCGCGGAGGCGACCGCGGTGCTCCAGCACCTCGAGCGCTCGGGCCCGCTCACCATCAGCGAAGCGGCCGCGCACTTCCACCGCGCGCAGTCGGCGGTGAGCGAGATGGTCGAGCGGCTCGAGCGGCGCGGCCTGGTCGAGCGCATGCGCGACGCGCGCGATCGCCGCCGCGCGCTGGTGTGGCTCACGCCGCGCGGCTTCGCGCTCCTGCGCCGCCAGGAGCAGGTGCTGTCTCAGGCGCTGCTCGACCGCGCGCTCGCCGCCATGCCCGCGCGCGATCGCCGGCAACTCGTCGACGGCATGAGCGCGCTGGTGCGCGCCGCCGACTCACTCGAAAAGGAGAGGCCATGACCACCACCCACTCGTGCGAGAGCTGCGGCATGTCGATCGACAACGGCGTGTACTGCCAATACTGCGTCGGCAGCGACGGCAAATTGCAGCCGTTCGAGGAGCGCTTCGAGCGCATGGTGCAGTGGCAGCAGCGCAAGAAGCCGGGCGCGAGCCGGGCCGCCGTCGAGCGCGAGACGCTCGAGTACCTGGCGAAGATGCCGGCGTGGAAGGATCACCCGCGAGTCAAATCGCGCGGCTGATCTGCTAATCTGCGCGCCGTGGAGAAGAGGTCGATCGCCGCGCAGCTGATCTCGACGGTCACGCTGTCGCCCGTCGAGAAGGCGAGCGTGCTCGTCGAGGCGCTGCCGTACATCGAGAAGTTTCACGGCAAGACCGTCGTCATGAAGTACGGCGGGCACGCGATGGAGGACGATCGCCTGCGCGAGAGCTTCTGCCGCGACGTGGTGCTGATGAAGTTCGTCGGCATCCACCCGGTGGTGGTGCACGGCGGCGGCCCGCAGATCGGGCAGCTGCTCGATCGGCTCGGCATCGCCTCGCGCTTCGTCGCCGGCTTGCGCATCACCGACGACGAGACCATGAAGGTGGTGGAGATGGTGCTCGGCGGCCAGGTGAACAAGGAGCTGGTGCGGCTCATCGGGCGTCACAGCGGGCGCGCGGTCGGCATCACCGGCAAGGACGGCGGCTTGGTGCGCGCGCGCCGCGTCGGCACGATCGCCGCCAAGAAAAAGGACGGGACGATCGAGCAGGTGGATCCCGGGCGCGTCGGCGAGGTGATCTCGGTCGACCCGCGGCTCGTCGAGAAGTTGCAGGACGAGGACTTCATCCCGGTGATCGCGCCGATCGCGTGCGACGAGCACGGCGAGACGCTCAACATCAACGCCGATCCGTTCGCGGCGAAGCTGGCGGCGGCGACGCGCGCCGAGAAGCTGGTGCTGATCACCGACGTGCAGGGCGTGCGCGGCGCCGACGGTCAGCTCTGCTCGACGCTGTCGGCGGGGCAGGCGCGCGCGCTGCTCGAGGCGGGCGTGATCGACGGCGGCATGATCCCGAAGGTGCAGTTCGGCCTCGAGGCGCTGGCCGACGGCGTGCGCAAGGTCCACATCATCGACGGGCGGCTCGATCACGCCGTGCTGCTCGAGATCTTCACCGACCGCGGCATCGGCACCGAGCTGGTGGGCGAGCCTGCGTGAGCGATCTCGAGCTGCGGGTCGAGAACGCCGAGGGCGAGCTGGCGGCGCAGATCCGGAGCACGCGCCGCGTGATCAAGCTCGGCTGCTCGATCGCCGGCGCGCTGATCGGCTTCGCGCTCTACACCGCGGGGATGGAGCTCCAGCTCGCCGAGTTTCAGCTCGGATCGCCGGCGCTGACCGCGGTGATCGTCATGGGGACGATGGCGATCTTCGCCATGCTGGTGAGCGCGGCGCTGTCGCGCGCGGTCTTGCGGCGGCGGGCGCGCGAGTGGGCGCAGCAGATCGCCGCCAAGCATCAGGTCGACGTCGAACGGATCATCCACCTCGCGGAGCTTTGGGAGCACTGAAATGGACGAACAGGCGAAGCTGATCGAGACCGCGCAGCGCGTGCTGACGCAAAACTACCGGCAGCAGCCGATCGTGCTCCGCCGCGGCGCCGGCTGCGAGGTGTGGGACGTCGCCGGTACGCGCTACCTCGATCTCACCGGCGGCATCGCCGCCACGCCGCTCGGCCACGGCCACCCGAAGCTCGCCGCCGCGATCGCCAAGCAGGCGGGCGAGCTGATCCACGTCTCGAACCTCTTCTACGTCGAGGCGCAGATCCGATTGGCCGAGAAGCTGGCGTCGCTCGCGTCGGCGCTCGGCGAGCCGCGCGTCTTCTTCTGCAACTCGGGCGCGGAGGCGAACGAGGCGGCGATCAAGCTGGCCAAGCGCTGGCAGCACGTGGTGCGCGGGCGGCCCGAGCGCGTCGAGGTGCTGTCGTTCGATGGATCGTTTCACGGGCGATCGATCGCCACCGTGGCGCTCACCGGCCAGGAAAAATATCGCGCCGGGTTCGGGCCGCTCGTCGAGTGGGCGCGCTTCGTGCCGTTTCCGCTCGACGAGAACGACATGCGTGCGCTCGACGCGATCACGCACCAGACGTGCGCGGTGATCATCGAGCCGATCCAGGCGGAGGGCGGCATTCGCGTGCCACCGCCCGATTTCCTGAAGGCGCTGCGCGAGCGCTGCACGCAGACGGGGACGGTGCTG
>Ga0070741_10009898_pt1 | contig 18270 bp, 19 predicted proteins | sample Coa_R1_4_FD_66440 | JGI IMG/M metagenome (GOLD analysis project Ga0070741, IMG submission 66440) | Surface soil microbial communities from Centralia Pennsylvania, which are recovering from an underground coalmine fire - Coalmine... | ecosystem: Environmental > Terrestrial > Soil > Unclassified ...
ATCTTCATCGGCCTGAGCCGCCACAATGTCAGACTGCGCCTGAGTAATCTGCGCCTGGACTCCGGAAACCTGCGATTCACGAATCGGAGGATTCTCAAGATTGCTCTTGGCCATCGTAACCGCGCCGCGCGCGGCCTCTACCTGTTTCTGCGCGGCAACGACGGCAGCTTCCTGTGCCTGCGCCGTTGTCACTGCTTTTTCTCTCTGCTGATCGGAAACGTCGCCCGTGCTGGCAAGCTGTGTGTAACGATCGGCGTCGGATTTCGCCTGCACGTAGTTTGCCCTGGCCTGAGCGAGATTTGCTTCTGCGGCCGCCAGTTGAGATTCGGCCTGTGTAACGCGCCCCTGTGCATCCATCTTTGCCTGGGTAACACCCCGCTGGTTCTGATCAAGCTGTGACCGGAGTATCGAGATTTGATCCTGTGCGCGCTTAACTCTTGCGGTTGCCTGATCAAGCTGCGCCTGAGCCTGCTGCTCGCGAGCCTTGACCTGATCGTCGTCCAGAACAGCGATGATATCGCCTGCTTTGACCTGATCGCCTTCGCGGAAACGTATTTCACGAAGCCGACCTGCGGTTTTCGCGGCAACTGCCGCATCGTCGCTTTCGATGCGGCCGCTGACGGTAATCACACTTGCGGGAACTGGTGGCACCCTGAAAACAAACCACCATAACAAAGCGGCAATCGTCCCGAGCACGATAAGCACAATGGGGATTCGAATAACTTTTCTCGAGCGGCTTTGTGTTTCTGCCATGTTCTCCTCACCGCTAATTTTATTTTTTACTGCTTCGGTCCTCTAATTCTCACTGGTTCGACCTACAATGCCTTCGCCTGCAATGCGCAATCGCTGACGCATTGTATCGGCAAGCCATCCTGCTTCAGTCTCCTCTTGCGTTATCCATTGCATATTGGTCCCGATGAAGATCGAGATCAGCAGTTCGGCAATAGCCTTGTTGCTGTGGCGAGTCACGGGCATACCGCCAGCGCGTTTGATCCGCTGCATATTCTCAACCAGGATTCGAGTCAGTTCGCCACGCAATTTTTGCAGGGTCTCGCGAACGATTGGCCGCTGAAATATCTGGGTCACAATATATTTAAAGTAATCCGGCTGACGTTCGTTTTCTCTGGCAATCGATACCAGCAAATCTATGATGTCATCAAATGACGACATTTTGTGTGCTTCGATATGTCGGGCTATCAGATCGTTCACGAACTCGAGTCTCTGGCGCGCTATCTCGGCAAAGATCAATTCCTTTTGCGGAAAATAGTTAAAGAAAGTTCCGCGAGAGATTCCCACTTCGTCGCAGATCATTTCAACCGGGACGTTATCAAAGCCCTTTTCTATAAACAGTTTGATGGCTGTCTCCACAATCTCAGATTGAGTATTCAGCCGATTTCGTTCCCTCAAAGACATTGTACGCATAAAAATAACCTTTGGTTATAATTTTGGACTATAGTACAAATTAAATACTTATGTCAAATGACCAGACAGATTAGGGAATTGGGCAAATTTGAGGATTGATAATTCTGGAAGGACGGCCCCACCTCTCAGCGGAGCCTTTTCTAATTACTCATATCGTAAAGCTTCGATCGGATCTAAAGACGCGGCTTTGCGTGCTGGGTAATATCCGAACGATATCCCCACCGCTGCTGAGAATATGACCGAAATGACAATCGACATACTGGAAATCAGCGTAGGCCACTCTAACGCCGTCGATATGATTTTCGATGTGATGATTCCAATTACAATTCCGATCAATCCTCCTAACACAGAAATGGCAACTGATTCGATCAGGAATTGCTGACGCACACTGGTGGTCCTTGCTCCAATCGCCATTCGAATGCCGATTTCGCGAGTACGCTCTGTAACCGAAACCAGCATAATATTCATGATGCCTATGCCGCCGACCAGCAGCGATACGCCCGCAACACTACCTAATAAGATCGTCATGATCCGGTTAGTCGCTTCGGCAGCATCGGCAATATCAGTCAGATTTCGAACCTGAAAATCGTCTTGCTGATTGCCCTGAATATTGTGTCTTTGCCTGAGCAAATCAGTGATTTGCTGCTCGGCGGTAAAGGTCGCGTCGGCTCGAACCGCAGACACCATGATGTAACTGACATTAAGCTGCGAGTTCAGCATCTTCTTCATCACGGTTGTGTACGGCGCAAATATTACATCATCCTGATCCTGTCCCTGCGCATTTTGACCTTTCGACGCAAGAACACCAATCACACGAAATGGCAATTGACGAATTCGGATGGTTTCTCCGATTGGATCAGTGCCCCCGAAAAGGTTATCAACCAGGGTTTGTCCGATGACTGCAACACGGGCGGAGGTCCTAACGTCACCCTCGGTAAAGAAATCGCCTTTCACAACAGGCCACGCTCTGATCATTGGAGTTTTCTCATTGACTCCCTGAACGCGTGTATTCCAGTTCTGGTTCGTGTAGGCAATCTGTGCTCCCGCCTGCACAATAGGAGTTGCCGCGGCGACCGCAGAGCACTCCCTGATTATCGCATCAGCATCATCCGGAACCAGGGTGTTGGCTCCTCCCGCGCCGGTACGCGCGCCTCCAACGTTTTTGGAAGCCGGCCACACATAAAGAATGTTTGTTCCGACGCTGGATATTTGGTCTTGAATAGTCGCTTGAGCTCCCTGACCCACGCTGACCATTGCAATCACTGCCGCAACTCCGATGATGATTCCAAGCATAGTCAAAACTGACCGGAGCTTGTTTCTAGCCAACGCTCTGAGCGCTACCTTAAATGTCGCTATGATATTCATAAATGGTTACTTCTTCGCCGGTTGAACCCAGCGAGCTCTACTCGCCATTGGTTCAGCCTGGGGCTGTTGCGAGTCCTCCAAAATCGTCAAGACAATTGAGGTTAGAGCCAATTATTCCATGTCTATTACGACGCAGCCCACAAACTGGTGACAAGAAACATTTGGCTCTCGCAACACGCCCCTAATAGCAGCGTTTGCCGCTGTTTAACGTCCGCGGAATCCTCCGCCACCTGCTCCTCTGCCGCCGCCGGCTAAAGGATTAGACGGTGTTGACGGTTTGCTGCTCGCGGTTACCGTCTGACCTATCACCACCACATCACCGTCTTTCAAGTCGCCCGAGACAACCTGCGTATACTGGCCGTCGGTCAGGCCGATCACGATATTTTTCTGGACCAGCTTGTTATCCTTGTTAAGTACCCACACGACAGCAGACTTATCTTTCTCAACCTGCGGGTTTGGGAACTGGATCTTCTCTGCCGCTTCAGGATCGATTCCACTGGCGACGGTACCTTTCTGCACCGGAACTCCTGCGATCTCTTTCTGATCTCCAGGCTTATTTGCATCGGAAGCACCGTTGGCGTTTTGATTACCCTGATCGCCTTTGTGCGATCCGCCACCCATCTGCGCGCGAATCTTCTGCTTATCATCGTCGCTGAGCTGCTGCATCAAGGCCTTGCGCTGATCCGATGTAATCGACGGATCCGACATTTTCTTAACGATCTCTGCTCCCTGCGGCGACAATCCCGTTGTGTCGATATTCGCCATTCGATTCCGTCTGGAGCCGTCGGCATTGGCAGAACCTTGCGTTGCGCTGCCGCCAGAACCCTGTTCAACCCGGCTGAGAGCATCGCCTTGCGGACGATATCTCAATGCGCTGTTCGGCACTCGCAGAGCGTTGTCCGCCTCGCCTACGCCCAGAGTGATATTCGCGGTCATACCAGGTTTAAGTTTCAAGCCGGAATTATCGACCGAGATGATCACGTTGTAGGTAACCACGTTTTGCGCCGTTTGCGAGTTCAAGCGGATCTCCGAGATTGTTCCCTTAAACTGCTGTGAAGGAAATGCGTCAACGGTGAAACGAACGTCAGTGTTGTTGGAGATCTTTCCGATATCCGCTTCATCTATGTTCGCGACAACCTGCATCTGTCGCAGATCGTTGGCGATCGTAAACAGAGTCGGCGCTTGCAAACTGGCAGCGACCGTTTGACCTACGTCAACGTTACGCGAAACAACGACGCCATCAATAGGAGTTTTGATCACCGTGTAGTCGAGACTTACCTGCGCTTGCTTCAGCGCCGCCTCGTTCTGCTGAAGCTGCGCCTGAGCCGCGGCAACTGCGGCTTGAGCCACGCCCACTTGAGCCTGGGCCTGTCCAATCTGCGCCTCTGCCTGCTTGGATTTGGCAACTGCGGAATCGTAGGCAGTCTTCGCGACTTCCATATCGCGCGTGGATATGACGCCGCTATTCAGAAGTTCTTTATTCCTGTTTAGGACATCTAACGCATCATCCTGCGCCACTCTCAGGGCCTTCGCATTAGCCTGTGCGCTTTGCAATCCCGCCTGCGCATTTGCAAATGAAGCTTGCGCGCTCTTGATACCTGCCTGCGCATTATTGACATCTGCTTGTGCCCGCTGAACCTGAGCTTCAAAATTCGCCGGGTCCAGTTTTGCCACAACTTGACCGGCGTGGACCACCGAATTGTAATCCGCGTACAGTGCCTGAACTTGTCCGGATACCTGTGCGCCAACCTGAACGGTCGTGACTGCCTGCACAGTACCGGTAGCGCTCACCGTATTTCGAATATCACCACGATCAACCTTGGCGGTCAGCAGATCGTTCGACGCCGAACCCCTGCGGAGAAAACCAAAATCGAAAATCACCGCACAAATTATCAATAACACCGCAACTGAAATCAGAATCTTTTTTTTCTTGAGAAGTTTTACTCCCGTTTTCTTAATTACTTCACTGTGAGCCATACAATTTCCTTTTTACCTGCTTTGCTCGAACCACCAATCTGGTGGCTGTTTTTGTTTCGCTCAACAAGTTCCGCGGATAATTCCGGGTCTTACGTTGTTGAGCTTCTTCATACAATTTTTTTTTCAAATAACACTGGTAAACATTAGATGAGTCTAATGCCTCCATAGAAGCATGACGCACTCAAAACCGTTGCGGTCACGCCTGCAAGCTCCAGCGAACTCTACAGTGGGAGGTGTAATTAATTTTGATTTAGTTAAATAATGGATCAGGCTCGAAAATGTTCGACAGGTTTCCACTCACATGGAATCTGATCCAACTCAAAAGAGGTAGTAACATTTGAGAGAGGCAGGTACTGCGACTGCTCAATTGCAGCGTAAAGATTACCGCTGGCGTCACGGTAAATGCTGTAGCCGATCTCCTGCAGAAATCTGCTGATTGAACTCGATCTATCGGAATGACCTTCGGACAGGGGAACGATTCTCATAGCGTGCGCCCCAGTTTGTACTGATTTGCACCACAGCCGATTTATCGACGCAGTCACCAATCAGACTTTAGGATAAAGAGAGTCTTGCCTATTAAGACGCTACGGAACGCGACTGGGAAACAGATTTTCTAGCTATTTGGTCATAAAAGAGATTTAAGTTGAGAAAATAAGGAATGAAATCAAAACTGCCAAATCAGAGACCTGTTGCGATCACTTAGCTTTTAGGTAATCTACGATCAGGGCAGATGCCGCTTCGTCGCTTCCTTTAGCAGCCGCTTCGCCACCCTCATTTGTGACCACCAAAACGGCAAAATCTTTGGCTGGCGCCATCCAGACAACCGCGAAATTTACCGTATTGCTGCCAGCATGGCTATAAACGGTCCCGCCACCCCAGGGTCTTTGGAGAACTCCCCAGCCAAATGCGTAATCGCCGCCAAATCGAGGCGTGTGAAGTTGTATATATGTCTCAGGCTTCAGGATGCCGTGTTCGCCAAGTTGTCCCCGCATTTGATCGGCAACGAATTTCGCCCAATCTGACAAAGAGCAATGCACCGTTCCGGCGGGACCCATCACAGGCGGATTGTCGACCGCCGGACCATTCTTTTCCGTAGGTTTTCCGTTGGCGTAATGCGGCCAGGGTTGATCGATGTTTCCCGGAGTACCAGTTCCGCCAAAACCGACGCTACTCATGCCCAGCGGTTTGAACACAGCCTTTGTGATCAGTTCCTCCCAGGGCTCTCCTGTAATTTTCTCAGCCATTGCGGCGGCAATCACGTATCCCAAATTAGAATAGTGAAATTCTGCGCCGGGTTTCGCTATCAGCTTCATCGAAGCAGCTATCTGAACGACTTTCCGGCGCTGCTCCATCATCGAGCCGGTCAGCTCCTGGCTACGCCAGTCTATATTCTCCGGAACGCCAGCGTGGTGACACAAAAGCTCGGTTAAAGTGATTTTCGCGAAATCCGGAGGGAAACTTTTGGCGAGGTCGGGAAAGACATCTTCGATTGTGCTGTCCCACTTCAACTTTCCCCGCTCGACCAACGATCCAATCATTGTGGCGGTCATTGCCTTGGTATCAGATCCCAAATGCCACAAATCATCGGTAGTGACCGCGACGTTGGTCCCAGCTTTTCTCACTCCGGTTGCGCCGATGGATACCAGGCCTTTGCTTGTGAGGACGGCTCCGGCCAACGACGGAAGATTGTTCTTTTGCCGGATCGGCTCTAGCAATTGGTCAATTCGATTTACATCAAAGACTGGCGGTCGGGCGATTGGCTGAAATAAGCATATAAGAAGCGATAACGCTATCAGGTTGCACACTATGGTAGTCGTCCCGTGGGAGCGTTCGGGTTCACTTCCAGACGTTCCAAACGCTCTTCTAACTCACGCAATTCGGCTTTATAGCGCAAATCCCCTTGGCTGAGTATTCCAAGTTGCCGATCAATCAAGCGGAGTTCGGTCAAAACCTCTTGTTTAAACTGCCGCTGCTCGTTTTCTATAACATTCAGGCGTTGATCCATGGAGGCGCGGAATTCCTGCAAGCGCTCTAAAACAGTTTCGATTGTGGGCTGCGTGCTCATTCGTTAGTAGTCACCTCGAAAGGTGAGTATACAAAAGTAAAGAACGACATACAACGGCCTAAGCATCCATCTCATACGCGACTTTTAGCCAATGCTTGACCTCGTCGTCAATTTCTTCAAGCGATGTTATTGGAATTCGATGTGTGATTCGATCCTTTTTGGCATAACCGCCCGTGTCGATCAACCGGCCGGTAGCGTTGGTTGCGCCGAGAGCATAACCGAGATCGATTCGCGTGTTCGTCGACGGTTTGATCTGCGCTATTACATGTTTTCGACGAATCGGCACAATAGTCGAGCACGGCGTGACGGTCACATCTTTTCCAAGCTTAAAACCGAGCTTTAACAATTGATCGTAAATCGGCCGCAAAGCTGCTTTGGGTCCGGAAAACATATTATCGACATAAGATTCGGGATCGTAACTATCTGCTGTGCCCTTGCCGTCTACACATTCCGCAATCCAATTTGCATAGTTGGTTGTAATGCCGAACGTCTCTTTCAACCACGCGGCGCGTTCCTTCAGCGTTGCCGGTCCGGATTTCTTTACGATTGCGACCCACTCCTCAAGCGTTTTTCCCGTTCGGTCTTTCAGATTACGTTCGTATGCGGCCTGCATCTTGAATCCGGGATGCAGGGTATAAGCAGATTTCGATGCTGTTTTTGCCATGACTATATCTCCTCCAATGAGAACGCAAGATGGGAAAGCTTGCGCGACTTTTTAATCGTCGCCTTCGGTTAACAGAAAGACATTTCCGTCCGGATCAGCGAACTGGGCCTGGATGTCTCCCCATGGTTGCCGCGCTGGCTTTTCTGTAAAGTGAACTCCCTTTGCCGACAATTCTTCGTAGGTTGCCTGAATGTCGTCGGTATTGAACGATATTGCTGTGAATCCGCCTATTCGCGCATCCGACTGACCGGAAAACGGCTTGCAGACGGCGATTCTGGTCTCTGCCCCCGGTGGCACTAACTCCAGCCATCTGCTGTCGCCCATCGGTTGATCAGTTTTGACTTCGAAGCCCAGCTTGTTGACATAAAAATCATATGCGCGGTCGACGTCGCTGACAAAGATACCCGTAAACTTCATCATTTTAATCATGTTGATTTCTCACCTTCTAATATTTTTTTGGACGCCTTGAGCAGAGGCCATTTCTCTAACCACACAGGCAAGGATGCCCGCACCTTCAGGGACTATTTGTTCTGCTGCTTCTGGCTCTGCATTCTGGCCATATATTCGTTCATTCGCTTGTCGACCTCGTCGGGTGTTATCTCTTCTTTCACGGAGGCGACTGCCCAGATGTGGCCGAATGGATCTTCCAGCCACCCATACCTGTCGCCCCAGAAACTATCGTCGATAGGAAGTTTGACTTTTGCGCCCGCCTCGACCGCACGTTTGGCAAAAGCATCCGCATCTTCGACTAATAGCTCTACAATAACGGTCGTCGTTTTGATGTTCTGCGGCGAAGCCGGCCAGCCTTCCGGACGACGTTCTTCCGGAAAAGCGTCGGTCACCATAAACACCGAATTCCCAAATTTCATATGAGCGTGCAATCCGAAGCCGCCTGGTAACGGCGAGCTGTAAAGCAATTGAGCGCCAAACGCTTTCTGATAAAACTCTACCGCCTGTTGCCCATTGCTTACCAGCAGATGCGCTGATATGGAATTCAATTCGGCGCGTGCGCCTTTTATTGCCATTGATTCACCTCCGATAGATGAGAGTTTTCCCCGGTTAGATCGTGCCAAGCATCCTTAAGATAACCGATCGGATCTCCGACTTGACCCACCCAAAGGTGGGTTTTAGGCAGGTGGGCAGTCTAAACCCTGAGTGAGGTGCACTCTCACAAGCCTTGTTAATTCGTGTCAGCAGTCGAATAGCAGTACAATTTCCAGTTTACAAAAGGCGAATAGCTACTACGCTTCCGACTTTTGTGGCTGTTCAGAATAAACTGCTATCGCGAACCGGACCTCTTCATCGATGTACTGATTTATTAAGCGGAGGCCTTTTGAGAAGTCCTCAAATGTGACGTCTGCGGATTTCCGAGCCAGTTCCGTAAGGTGATCGTGCAGTAATGTCCGCAGTTGTGACAACTCCCCCACAAGATCACGACCGCGATAACCGTTTTGATACCTCAGGTACACATGAACTCGTGCCTCGCGAATGCTGAAAGACGACGGAGGTTGGTCTCTTTCCAGATGCTCGCAGATCTCTTCCAGCATGACTGGAATGTGATCTACGAGCCCTCCATCAGACAGATCCTTATCAGATTTAATCCGGTCATCGGCTCGGACCGCTTCCATCCATATCTTTACCAGACCAGTATTGTGCTCCCTGATCGAAGATGCGAACCGCGATTCTGTCATAGTTGGGTTAACCTAATACTCTTTGACATATCGATAATGCGCCCTCCTCAAGGCATTCTTCCAGTTCTTTACCCTGGTTTGTTTTGACGAAACTTAAGAATCCATAAATATTATGGACCTGTTCCTTGTTAAAGCCAAATTGCTTTAAAAGGTCCTCACCCGGTCTTAATGTAAAAGGATACGGTACGACATTAAAGCCTACATTGTCCAAATCGTGAAGCTTTATAATCACCTCGTATAGGTCCTTTAAAATCAGACATGAAGTGATCAGGCAGTCATAGGAACCGCTGGCAGCACGAGTCAGAACAAAGAGGTAATCGTTATTATAATTCTCGACAAATCTGTCAAACTCTTCCTGATTTGGCATTCTGTCACTACCGCTGCTTTCTGCAATATTAGGGGACTGCATACCAATCCCACGTTTTCGTGTGAACTGTTTCGCAATCTATCAACTTCCAAATGTACGATTGGTTTTCGGCTCCAGTGCGAACCGAGAAATCGTACAGTGAATATCGAGCCCCCTTTTGTTGCCGTGGCCACCATGGCCCGCATCGTTTTAGCTGAGCAAAACCATTCTCGTCAGCGTACGATAACGAAACCGAGACCGAGCCCTAGCCTCGACTAATACGGCTGGATATTTCATTGACTGAGACGGCTGAAATGCAGGGGAGAGCTCAGTCGTTGCTCTTTATACGTCGTTAATCCGCAATGGTAACCTAACCGTGACCGTCTATATAATCTAACGCCGCGAATATGTCACGGCCGAAGGAACGAAATTTCTCATTCGTCAGACCGCGAGCCATTTTATTCAAATCCATTTGGGTTTTGCATCGCGATTTTGGATTAACAAACGAGCATCGAAACTTAAACCGAATAATTCCTGTTCGAAAAATTGATATTTTCAAACAACGTTCTCTTTAGCTGACATGAGTGTGAATGTTTGAAAATACTGTAAACGATCTCGCGGCAACTGTGAAGCTATCTTCCGCAATTGCCGTGTTTAGCTATAATAGACTTGCAATTATAGGGCCAACTCGGATCACAATCGACTGCGCTTTGGACTGCTATGTTATTCTTACCGCAGTTGAACTATGAGAAGAATCCAGAGACAACTTGTCCCGATAACAATCGTTTCGCTTGGACTACTGCTCGCGCACGGATGCCGGTTTGGCGGATCCAGTGGAATGCTGCAGTCCGGATGGAATCAGGTGGAAGCGTTTCAATTCGATTGGAACGGCGACGGCGTCCTGGATAACTTCTACCTTGAAAATCCCGCGGAAGTGCAGGAGCCGGGCTCATTCAAAAGAATACGAATTCAGCTCAGCGGGCAACCGGAGTTCACATTAGAGAACGAAGACTACTGGACCCGCTTCGGTCCTGGAATCAACGAAGGCGACAGCTCGTTCAATCATCAAAATCTGGCAAACTCGCAGTATGTATTGTTTCTTCCGTTTTCCACCAGTGACAGGAAACGCTCATTGTTGTTCCTTGCGGGACTGCCTGCCGGAAATACTCCAGGCAGGCTGCAGGTCCTGCAAGTTGATGAAGACGGATCACCCAAAGTTGTCTTTTACCAGGACGAGTTCGATCTGGAGGATTTCGTCGATTTGAACGGAGATGGCTATCCGGAGATTGTCGGCAAACCGTGTTTCGAAAAGAAACTGGAAAATGGCCTTGAAACCTATGCTCCGTTTCAGGCCTATGAAGTACCCAGAGATCTGGGCGGAAAAGTTATCCTCTCGATGGGTATGTCAGGGACCTATAACCGGCTTCATTACTATGGATGGGCGGGGCCTTATTGCAGTGACGATCTGGTTATCTTGAAAAACCCTCCAGCGGGCGGCAATCCGTTGATAATGAAAGCCAGCGACGCGGAAAAGTTTATTCAGGGCAAACCAAGCGATAAAGATCAGGATAAAGATAAGGACAATCCTTGATTAAGAATGTGTTCGTCGTTTTGTGCGGATAACGAATGGAAGGAACCCTTTTCCAGATCAACACATCTCAAGGCGGCGTTCCAAAGCGGCCTATCGCAGAGGCCGAATTAACGGCCTTTGGTCTGGCCGGCGATAAACAGAAAGATCTGCGATATCACGGCGGCCCGGATCGGGCAATCTGCCTTTATTCTCTTGAAAGAATCCTGCAGTTACAAAAAGAAGGACACCCCATCTTTCCGGGATCGATTGGAGAAAACCTGACAATCAGCGGACTGGAATGGCCTGATATTCAACTGGGTGATCGCCTGTTGATCGGACAGCAATCCGTAATTGAGATAACGACCTATGCAGCGCCTTGCCGAACCATTGTCGAATCCTTTGCAGACAAGAATTCCAATAGAATCTCTCAAAAAATCTATCCCGGATGGTCTCGCCTTTACGCAAAAGTCATAACTCCCGGACATCTTTCCGCAGGAGAGCTAGTCAGAGTCGTTAAGCAATAGAATCTATTCCTGAAGTTTACGATTCAAATAATCACTCCATCCGAAAGAGAGAAACTATGCGAAATCATGTAAAGTTGTGCAAATTGACGGTAAGTGCAATTGAGGGCTATTATGACTCCTGAATGCGGTCGTGAAATCTGCTCTCGCTTCTTGCGAAAACGCCGTGTTTTAATCGAACAAGGACCGATCCTGCCGATTCTCGAAGGCTGCGGCCATACGGCCGGTCAGTTTCCGGGAAGCGACACAAGGCTCGCAAATCCATTTGCTAACGGCTTTTATTCTTAATCGGCGATTACTGCCATCGCCGCTCGTGAGATCGAACGCTACTGTGCAATATCGATTCTCAAAAGAAAACAGAAGAGTAAGGGATCCATAATGAAGTATAGAAATAACGCCGAGCGGAGCAGTGAAGTTGTTTGCGCAACGGACACTTTCAAAACCAGACTGGCAGCATTGCCGTTCCCTTTAATAGCTCTGATAATCCTGCTGATGTGTATAGCCAAATATTTCGGATAGGTCGCAGTCCACGACGTATCGCGACCACTGACATAGCCCCACTATCCGCGAGTTACTGGATATACATAATCCATAACAACATTTCCAAAAATAAATCCGTACTTCCCTGCCAACATCACAGCACCGGCAAGGGCAAACAGAAACGCCACTCCAAACCGATAACCAAAGGAACACATTCCGCAATCGGCCGGATTGTGGCGGTCAAAATAGATTTTGACCCTGTCGCCTACAGAATAACTTTTGGAATTTGAATACCATTTAGATCGATACTGATATTCCGCGTTGTTGTTGCTAAACCTCGCTACAACTCCATACGTGGTATCGCCCTCGCTATCCAGCTTTTCAGGCGTTTCGATAACGGATCCATAAACGATCTCTTTGTCCCAGAGCACGCCGATTTGCCAAATCGCGATCAATGCACCAATGGAAATAACGATCAGACAAGCATAGTTGTACATTTTGTCCTCGCAGTTTCTGTCGATTCGAAGGGGGCTTTTAATAAATATTAAGGAATTTGGCCAGGTAAGTACAGTAGAACCAGACGCACTCAGCTCAATTTAACCGCCCATTCACGCGCGACGCGAGCCATCTCGGCGAATACGTCTTCCTCACTCTTGCGCGAACGCTTCAGCACCTTAAAGCCGTGGTCCGCAGTATCCAGCAGGTGAAGCGTCGCGCGTTTACCGAGCTTTTTGCAAACCGGTTGTAAAAGACTCAAGTCCGCCAGTTCGTCTCTTGTGCCGCTCAGAAATAGCATCGGCAGCTTTACATCTGATAGATGTTCAGCGCGCTTTGTATCCGGTCGGCCGGGCTGATGAAGCGGGAATGAAAAGAAGACCAGTCCCTTCAAACGGTCGATGTGAGCCTCGGATTCCGCGGTTGACGTCATTCGTCCACCGAATGAATGACCACCTGCGAGTAATGGCAGATCGGGCGCTGCCTCGTGCGCGGCCGCGACCGCAGAGCAAACTGTCGCAACACATACAGGATTCGAGCGACCACCGCCACCTGGTTCCATATACGGGAAGTTGTAGCGGAACGTCGCAATGCCTGCATCAGCCAGAGCTTCGGCGATATTCACCAAAGTGGCATGGTGAATATTTGTGCTGGCGCCGTGACTGAGCACTAGCAGAAAACGCGGATCTTCAGGCCGAATCAACAAAGCCGAAACTTTGCCTTTATCTTCTGTGGCTTGAAATTTCTTTTCAATAGCTTTGTGAACCAAGCGTTGACGCTCTCCGTCAGGCTGTATAATTGATGCGCTATTTTACATTACGCTGTCGAATCAGGTTAGCAATTTCTGTGTGTCCTTTGGATTGAGCTAAATTCAGCGGTTTCAGCCAATCAGGGACATCCGGGTTGATTTGTGCGCCGCAATCCAGCAGGTACTCGACAAAGTCGTTTCGGCCGCCTGCGGCAGCAGATGCCAATGCGGTGAACCCCTCATCGTTTTTTGCATTGGGACTTGCGCCGCATTCTTCCACCAGAAAACGCAATGTATCGACCGTCGCGGTTTTGAATCCCGGAGCTATTTTCGCCAGTGCAACATCCGGCTTTCCGCCGTGCTCGAATACAAGTTTCGCCACCTTCGGATACGACAAGACCAGGTGCGCAAGTTTCCACGCGCTGGCGTCTTCGAATCGAGCGCCATAACGAATAGCAAGACTTATTATGTCGTAGGCAAGTTCGGGCTTATCCCACGGGTCCGACCATTGGTGAGGCAGAACAGACGCTGCTATGGATGGATCGCGCCTGAGAGCCTCCGCAATTACATCGATTTGATATCTGGATGCATAATGCTGAATTTCCGCCGTCGCGCCATACGAATACAACAGTTGAACCATTGCTTTCTGGCCGCCGTGTTCGGCAATGATAATGGGATCTCCGCACGAATCCATCCAATGATCCGTACGCGCACCCGCTTCTAATAATAATCTGGCTACATCCAGGTTACCGCTGGCGGCCGCAGAGTGAAGCGCGCCGCCGCCTTGATATAGCAATTCGCGGGCGTTAGGATCGGCTCCGGCTGCTAATAACATTTTAACGATTTCTGCCTGATCGGCGGATGATCCGATATCGCTGTCACGCCTTGCCCACGACGCAACGCTGAGCGGACGGAGACCTATCATGTCGATGGCATTTGCACTGTGAGGATCATTTTGAAGACACTCACGAACTCTTTCGATATTTTTAGTCACAGCCGCGATTAAACAGGAGTGTTCCGCGCCGTTATCCAGGAGAAACTGCAGAATCTCCGGCCGTTCCTCCCGCCACCAGTATTTATTCATTCCAAAGACCGCGATCTGAGCAGGAGTACGCCCATCGCCGCGCCGAAATTCTACAGGAGCGTTCCGCTCGACCAGCAGCTTAACTATATCAAGTCTATTAGAATCAACCGCCCAATGAAGCGCTGTATTTCCTATTGCATCGACCTGGCGCACACGATCAGGATCGGCATCCAGCAAACTGCTGACGCGGTCGATGTCTCCAGCTTGGACCACAGAGTGAATGTCTTCGGCATCAACAAACGGACCGTACTGATCTTTTATAGCGGCCGCGAGAATGTCTGCGGCTTCAGACTGTCCTCGTTCACGAAGGTTATTCAGCCATCCGACGCGATCATTACCGTGATAACGTCCACCAACTTCAAATGGAATCGGAGGCGCACCGAGTTCAAGCAGCGCCGCCAACATTGCTGTCTGGCCATTCAAAGCGGCAACAGCTATCGGTGACCATCCCGCGTGTTCGTTGTAATGATATTCCCAATCGAAATCTGGTCCACGCAGAAGCGCAGGCCGCGATGTCAGTATGCGAGTTGCCGTATCGGTAGCGCCCGTCTTGCAGGCCTCTCTGAGGTCTTTGCACTCCTGCCAGCGCTCGTGAAGGTCCGGTTGTTCTGTCCAGGTTATTTGCCGCATCGTATTAAGGAAGACTAACCCCAGAGGCGCAGAGACACAGAGATTTTAATTTTTTCTCTGTGCCTCCGTGTCTCTGTCGTGAAATCTCTTCATGAGCCGAACACTACTCCTTTGTCCGCCTCGCCCCAACTCTTTATGGGCTTTCTGCTGCGCCTGCGGCCAGTAAATCGGCCTCGATATCTGCGTGGCCCTTCTTGCGGGCCCAAGCCAGAGGCATCGCCCACGGCGCCCCGGCTTTGTTCACGTCTGCTCCACGCTCGATCAACAATTCCACCATCTCACGATTTCCCCATCGCGCAGCTAGTCCTAGCGGCGTCGAACGGTACTCTTCTTCGATCGGATTGATATCCGCGCCGTAATCGAGCAGAAGTTTTGCTTTCTCAATAGCGCCGGTCCAGGCCATATCGTGCAATAGGGTCACGTGATGCCAAGTCATATGATTGGGGTTCATGCCCCGTTCCATCAGCATTTTCGCCATGTCATAATGTTTGAAATAATACTCTTTCCCCCATTTAGTCACGTCTGGAACTCGCGCTCCATAACTCATCAGCAACTCCACCATTTCTTGACGTTGACCTTTAACAGGGCCGCACAATACGCCCTCACCCCAGAAAACGTTATCATTCAAAGCCAGGTCCGGGTTCTCATTTAGAAATTCCTCAACCTTCGCCAGATTGTTGTCGCTGATTGCCACCTGGAATTCGCGCATATCGCCGGCTTTATCTTCAGCTCCATGATCGAGAAGAAGCTTGGTCAGCACTTCATCCCCGCGCGCCTGTAATAAAGCGCTGCCACTGGATTCCGGCGCGGTATTCGGATTGGCACCGTGTTCGAGCAGCAATTTCGCCATCTCGTGCTGGCGCTGAAAAACGGCTATCCATAATGCTTCGCCAACAGGAGCGCCTTCTTCGGGTGAGTTGGGATTCGCGCCGTGATGGAGCAGAAGTCTGACCATGTCCAGATCGTTTCGCCTGGCGGCGGCCGACAGCGGTCTATGATGAGAGCTGTCCTCAAAATTCGCTAGCGACGAATCACGCTCCAATGCCCGCCGAACGTAATCGTCATCACCAAAAACGGCGGCCAGATAAATGTTGTATTTTGCGCCGCGAGCCAGCAGCAATCCAGCGATCATTCCCGCATATTGAGCGCTGCGACCGCGCACCCTGAATGCGCAGTTGATAGGCCGAAGTCCGTCTGCACGAATCGCGTCAGGATTTGCCCCTGCGTCCAGCAAGGCAGCAATGACTTCGATATTGCCTGCTTCCGCAGCTTTGTGCAGAGCGGTTTCGCCAAAGTTATTACTCGACTCGACCAGTTTTGGATCACGCGTCAGTTCCGATCGCACACGAGCGATATCTCCATCGCGAGCGGCTTTCAAAAAATCATCCAGACCTTCCGCGACCGGAAATTGTTTAGAGACAATCTTGAGAATAATCTGAGCGATTTCGTGGTGGTCGTGGTCCTGTGCGATTGTCAAATATGGATCCAGAAATGGATAACTGCGATACGATGCATCGAATCCGACCTGGTCAATCAAATAACGAACCATATCAACGTGCCCTTCGCGCACGGCGAAATGCATCGGCGGTGTGTAATTGTATTCGCATTTAAGCAGAGCGGGATTGCTTGCGGCTAACTCTTTCATGCGATCGAGATCGCCGTCATAGCCAGCCTTGAGCATCGCCCATACGTCATCCGTTGTTGAGTAACCACCAGTTGGAAGCTTAATCGGGCGCGGCTCTCTTAACTCAAGCGGTTTTATCATTCGCTCGACCTGTCTTTCTGAATTTTTAAAAAGGAAATTCGACTTACTCGCGTGTCATTTTAAAATCGCCGACTTTTGTTTCGCCGCAGACAGCCGTGCCTGAGGCGACGCCGTTTTCTACTTTGCCTTCGATCACGAATCTGCATTGCGGGCCTCCATCAGGAGGAGTCGCATCGCCTTCTAACCTGAGCGCGCCGGTCTTTGAATCAAAGGTGCCTTTCTTTATCTCACCAGGTTGCGGAGTAACCATTCCGGTCACTGCACTCTTGCCGTCGTATCTCAATTCAAAAGTGACGCCCTGGGGTTCCCCTCTCCACGTGCCGGAGATTGGGTCGCCGGCTTTTGAACCTGATTGGGCAAACAATGCAACCGCAGACAAAAGAACGAAACAGCAAATCAGACAACTCTTTATCCGCATCGAGTTTTCTCCTCACAAGCGCAATTCAGATCTCAATTACAAATATCGCAGAAATCCTTTCGGATGACGAGACTTTACGTCTGCATACCAGCGACATGCGAAATATAATATTATTAAGTCGACAAAGTAGGCCAAATAAAGTAGCCCCAGACTCCACCGATTGGCCGGCGGAACTCCGGTAAACGGTGCAGTCGCGAACCACACCGATTGGACGCCGCCTCGCAATGCGAAAATAGCCAGCGCTGTAACATGGATCAATGGTATGTGAAGTAGGTAATAAAACAACGGCACTCGACCGAAGGTCGTAAGCAGGCCAGCGAACCAGCCGCGCATGTGCTCCGCTAAACCGACCAAAGTAATCATCGGACCGAGTGTCATTAACAGAAAGAGAGTAGACGGCGGATACTTGCTCTGATTCAACAGCCGGAACAGAGCAGGCGTCGGATTCTTTGGCGGCGGCGCTTGATAAAGAAAAATAAGACCAAAGATAATAAACAACACCGTCGCAATCGAACCGATTGCTAAACAAATCTTACGTCGACGTGCAGGTTCATACGTCATTATAGCGCCGAAGGCATATCCAACGGCCATTACCCCGATCCAGGGTATCAAAACATATAGGATTGCAATCCACGATGGACCATTAGAGCCGGCCGGATACAAGAATTCGTAATAAGGAGCAATTGCATTCCTTAAAGATTCAGGCAAGTGAGCAGGTATCGCCTGGAAGATCTGCTGAAACAAAACCATCGCTATCCCTAAAGCTCCATTCGCCCAGGTCGGAAGCCAGATCAGCGCGGCCATCATCACCATGCACCACCCCAGCATCCATATCACGCCCGCCAGGACAAATTGCGAATAGTGAAAATTGAACGTCCAGGTAAAACGGATCAACGTCAATTCAAGAACGACAAGCATTAGACCGCGGGTGAGCAGATATTTTGCCAGCGCGCCTTTATTGCCGAGCTTTTTACCGTATAGATACGCACCCGTACCAGCAAAGAAGACAAATGCCGGCGCACAGAAATG
>Ga0070741_10009899_pt1 | contig 18269 bp, 16 predicted proteins | sample Coa_R1_4_FD_66440 | JGI IMG/M metagenome (GOLD analysis project Ga0070741, IMG submission 66440) | Surface soil microbial communities from Centralia Pennsylvania, which are recovering from an underground coalmine fire - Coalmine... | ecosystem: Environmental > Terrestrial > Soil > Unclassified ...
CGTTGTTCCTCGTCGCCGCGGCTTGAGGCAGTGACGGCGATGATCGGTTTGGTGTAACCGCGTTCGCGCAGCAGTTTCGCCAGCGTGTGCCCGCCCATGCCGGGGAGGTCGAGATCGGAAAGCAGCGCATCGAACGGCGCGACGGCCGTCTCGATCAGCGTCAACGCGGCGAGCGCATCGGGCGCGTGCATTACGCTGTGACCCTGCGTCCGCAGCAAGCCGGTCAGCACTTCCGCGGCAATCGGATCATCTTCGACCAACAGCAGCTGCAACGATCGCGCGTTCTTCGCCGCGCGCCGGACATGCGTCGGTTGCTGTGGCGCCGGTTCTGCGCGGGACTCCTTCAGCGGCAACCGCACCTCGAACTCGCAACCTTCGCCGGTTTGCGAATGCACAGCGATGTTTCCGCCCATCAGCGCGATCAGTTCGCGGCAGATGGAAAGTCCCAGTCCGGTGCCGCGTTCACGCCGCCCGTGCTCGGTTTGCTCGAAGCGCTCGAATACGCGCGCGCATTCCTCCTCGGACATGCCCGGACCGCTGTCGATCACCGCGAAAACGACATCGTCGTTGGCGCGTGCAAGCTGCAAACGTACCGAACCGGTTTGCGTGAACTTCAGTGCGTTGTGGGTGAGGTTCAACAGCACCTGCTGCACGCGCAGCGCGTCGCCGATCAGGCGTTGCGGCGCATCCGGTTCGACTTCGACGTGCAGCGACAAACCCTTCTGTGTCGCCAGACCTTGTTCCAGCGCGGCGACTTCGCGCAACAGCGCGCACGGATCGAACGGCGCTTCGTGCAATTGCAGTTTGCCGGCCTCGATGCGCGCCAGATCGAGCGCATCATCGACCTGCCGCAACAGCAGCGCGCCGGAGCGGCGGATGCCGTCTGCGAAACCGCGCTGGCGTTCGTCCAGCGGTGTGCCCAGCAGCAGCTCGGTCATACCCAGCACACCGGTCATCGGTGTGCGGATTTCGTGCGCCATGCCGGCGAGAAAGCGCGTCTTGGCTGCGTTCGCCTGCTCGGCGAGTTGCTGACGCTGCGCGATCAGCGCGAAACGGTGCTGCCGCTCCAGCCTGCGCCGCATCGTCCAGACGATCAGCGCCAGCGAGAGCAGAGCCGCCAGCCCATACACGGCCCACGCCCACGGCGTGGCCCATGGCGGCGCCGCGATGTGCAAAACTACCGGTGTGCTCGCTGCGCTCCAAGTTCCGTCGCCGTTCGCCGCGCGGACCTGCAGGCGATAGTCGCCGGCGTGCAACGAAGAAAATTCACGCGTGTCGCGCGGCCCGGTGTCCACCCAGTCCGGATCGAAGCCGCCCAGCAGGAATCGATAGCGATTGTGTTGAGGATCGGCGAACGACAGCGCGCGCGCTGTCGCGGCGAGTTCGCGGTCGTTCCACTGCAGCGACACCGGATTGCGCGGATCGAGTTGCAGCAAACGGCCGTCGCGGCGAACATTCAGGCTTGCCAGCGTGACCTGCGGCGGCGTGCGATCCGGCTCGAGCGCGGCGGGGTGGATCGCCATCACGCCGTCGAAACTGCCGGCGTAAAGAGTGCCGTCGGCTCCGCGGCGAAGGGTGTGCAACACCAGTTCGGGATTTCCGAGTCCGGACTCGGCTGCATACAGACCGACGTGCCGCGTGCGGGGATCGTAAACCACCAGCCCGCGCGGCGTACTCGCCCACACGCGGCCGTCTTTGCCGACTTCCAATCCTCCGACTTCAACCGCGGGCCAGCCATCGGTCGTGTCGATGGTTTCGCGCCGCCTCGCCTCGCCGTTCCGGAAGCTGTAGTGCTGCAGACGGTCGCTGCGCGCAAGCCACAGCGACCCATCGGCGTCGAAGGAGAACGCATCCACGACACCACGTCCGATCCCGGGCACGAAGGCAAATGCCCCGCCGGACACGGGCACGCGCGAAAGTCCAGCCTGACTCGCTGCCCACACCGAACCATCGTCGGCCTGACGCAATTGCGTGATCTGCAGCGCCGCATCGCCCGCGTTCGGCGGCTGCACCGTCGCCAGCGAGAAATCGCGCGCATCCACGCGCGTCACGCCGGCGCCGACGCCCGCGAAATACACGGTGCCGTCGTGCGCGAGCATCAGGTCCCATACGCCGCGCCGCAGCGCCGGATCGTCCACGCCCACATCGTGGATGCGGATACCATCCAGCACCCGCAATCCACGGTGATGGCCGATCCACAACCGGCCCTGCGCGTCCTGCGCCAGTGCGGTAATCGACGAGCCCCTCAACGCCGCCGCGTCGCCCAGATGGCGGACCGTGCCGTCACGGGGATCGAGCCGGTCCAGCGCGCCCTTGTTGTCGCCGACCAGCAGCGTGCCGTCCGGCGCGAGGCCGAGCGCGCGCACTCGCTCCGGCGCCAGCGAAACGGGATCGTCGGGATGGTGCCGCCAGGCGTCGAATGCACGCCATTGCGGCGGCAGATAGGCCACACCGCCATCCAGCAGCGCGATCCATGTTCCACCTTCGCGATCGCGCAGGAGCCCGAGCGCCAGATTGCCGGGCAGGCTGCCCGCGACGCCCGTTTGTGCGGTGTAGCGACGCACGACGCCGTTCGCATGGAGTTCCAGCCCGTTCCGCCGCGCGATCCAGATCTCGCCGGAAGCGCTGCGCAGACTGGCATACGCCAGCTCGGCCGCGCCGAGGCGCTGCGCGGCGAACCCGGCGCCAATATGGAACAGGCCGGCATCGGTCGCCGCATCCACACCGTCTGCGGTGACATTCAATTGCCAGACCGAAACCTGTTTGTGGACGCCGGGCAACTCGACCTTCCGGAATTTGCCATCCGCACTGCGGTACTGCACGCCTGCGTCGCTGCCGATCCACAAGCCGCCGCGTGCATCGGCTGCGAGTGCGGTGACGTTTTCGGAAATCAAACCGTTCCGCGCGTTGTCGCGATGGTGCAAGTGCTCGAAGCCGTGGCCGTCGGTGCGCAGGCGGTTCAGACCGCCGGCATAGACGCCGACCCAAATCGCGCCGTCCGCGGTTTGCGCCAGCGCCAGCACATCGTTGCCGCTCAGGCTGTCGGCTTGCCGGGAATCGTGGCGCCAGTGCGCGAAGCTCTCGCGCTGCGGCAGAAACAAGTTCAGACCGTTGTTTTCGCCGCCGACCCAAATCCGTCCCTGCGCGTCGATCAGCAACGCGGAAACGTCGTTCGCGGCGAGCGATGCATTGTCGGCCGGATCGTGACGAAAGATCCGGAAATTCTGCGCGTCGAAGCGCGCCAGCCCGTCGCGCGTGCCGATCCAGATGTAACCCTGATGATCCTGGACGACGGTATAGGCCGCGTCCGACGGCAGGCCGTCCACGACGCCGTAATGGCGGAAGCTCGGACCGAAAGGCGGCGCCGCGGCAGGCGCGCTTTGTGCGGACGGCAATGCAGCCAGTGCTGCAGCCAACAGGACTGCCGACACCATCGTGGGTTCCCCAACGCCACGGATAAACCATCGTAGCCATATCGGGCACTCAATTCATCCCGCGCCATGCCGGCTGCGGCACAATTGCGTTCATCGCAGGAATTTTTCACAATGCCAAGCGGATTCCGCGCCATATCGCTTGCCTTCGCGCTCGCCGCGCTGAGCCCTGCCGCATTCGCGCGCACCCTCAGCTACCGCATCGATCCGGTGCACACGCAGGTGCTCTTCAGCGTCGATCACGACGGCTATTCGCAGCCCGTCGGCCGCATGAAGGTGAAGGCCGGCTGGTTGCAGTTCGACGAGGACGATTGGAGCACCGCGAAAGTCGTGGTCGACGTCGATACGAATTCGGTCGATTTGGGCGACAAGGAATGGGACGACGCCGTCACTGGCAAGCGTTTTCTGGATGCGAAGGATTTTCCGCTGGCGCATTTCGAGAGCACGTCTGTCGAAAAAGCCGATGCGCAACACGGCACCTTGCATGGCAATCTCACCCTACGCGGCGTGACGCACGAGGTCTCGATTCCCTTCAAGTTCAATCGCGCCGGGTCGACGATCTTCTCCGGCATGCAGACGCTGGCCGGGTTCTCCGCGCAAACCGCGGTCGACCGGACCCAATTCGGCATGACAGCCTTCCCGAAGGCGGTAGGGATCCAGGTGACCGTGCGGCTGGAAGTCGAGGCGATCCTGGATCAGGATGCGCAACAGGAATACGAGGCGCAAAAGGAACCCCCCCGTGCCGCTGCGCAACACTGAAACGCGCTGGGGCGGGATCGCGCAGTTTTTTCATTGGCTGATCGCGTTGCTGATCATCGCGCAGGGCGCGATCGGGTTGACGATGGTGGAACTCGGCATGACGCCGGCCAAGGTGAAGGTGTTCGCGCTTCACAAGTCGATCGGCTTGACCATCCTGGCGCTGGGGCTGTTGCGGCTGGCGTGGCGGCTGGGCCAGCGCGCGCCACTCGATCCGCCGATGCCGCACTGGCAGCGCAATGCCGCAAAGCTGTCGCACTTCTTACTGTACGTGCTGATCCTCGCGCTGCCGCTGTCGGGCTGGCTGTTCAACTCGGCGGCGAATTTTCCGCTGGAGTGGTTCGGCCTGGTGCACGTGCCCAGCCTGACGCATGGGTTGGATCCGGTGTTGAAAGCGTGGGCATTGCGCGCGCACGTGGTGCTGTTCTGGTTGTTGGCCGGTTTGGTGGTGGTGCACGTGGCCGCCGCGCTGTGGCATCACTTCGTGCACCGCGACAATGTGCTGTTGCGTATGCTGCCGGGGTTCGAAAAGCGTCGGCTTGCGCGCGGTCGAGGAGTTTTGCAATGAGACGGATGGTTTTGATCGCGCTGATGCTGCTGCCGCTCGCCGCTTTCGCGCGCGAGTGGAAAATCGATCCGGCGCGCAGCGCGCTGACTTTCACCGGCACCTATCAGGACGAAAAGTTCGAGGGCCGCTTCAAACGTTTCGATGCCAAGATCGACTACGACCCCGCCGATCTCGCGCACGCGAAATTCGACGTGACGATCGATATCGCCAGCGTGGATACCGCCAACACCGAGCGCGATCAGGCGCTGCCGGGCAAGGACTTCTTCGACACCGCGCAATTTCCGCGCGCGCATTTCGTCAGCACGCGCTTCCGCAAATCGGCGGACGGCCAAGTGCTGGCGGACGGCACGCTGAGTTTGCGCGGTGTCAGCAAACCCGTGACGTTGACGGTCAAATTCGTTCCGTCCGGCAGCGGCGCCACGCTGGATGTGGACACCACGCTGAAGCGGCTGGACTTCGGGATCGGCAGCGGCGACTGGGCCGACACTTCGATGATCGGCAATGACGTCGCCGTACACGGACACCTCGTGTTGCTGCCATGATTACATCTTCGCGATAAAGGCGCGCAGCGTCTCGATGTCGAATGGCCAGTCCAATTCTCGCCCGCTGGCCTCATCGCGCAAGACCGGCACGTGCTCGCCGTAGCGCGCTTCCAGTTCATCATCATCATCGATCCACACACTTTCGAACTCCGGCGCGCGCGCGGCGGCGAGCAGGGCGATCGCCTCGTCGCAGAGCTTGCAGTCGTCGCGTTGGTAAAGAAGCAAATGCATCGGAGCCGAAGGTTGCGGGGTAAGCCCGGCAGGGGAGTGCGCCCACGCTCGTCATTCCGGCGAAGGCCGGAATCCAGTGGCGACATCGCCGGATCGAGCCTTACCGCCACTGAGCCTGGCGCTTGCGCCGGGCGACGAGAATCGGGTTTCCCCGCAAGCGTAGAATAACCGCGCCTTCGTCCCCACATCTCGTAAATGGCCGTCAGCGTCTTCGACCTTTTCAAGATCGGCATCGGACCGTCGTCTTCGCACACGGTCGGGCCGATGCGCGCGGCCGCGCGTTTCGTGGAGAAGTGGTTGCTGCAGGCGGGCAACCTGCCGCGCACGGCGCGCGTGACCTGCGAGCTGCACGGTTCGCTGGCGCTGACCGGCCGCGGCCACGGCACCGACAAGGCGGTGATGCTGGGGCTGGAAGGCGAGTGGCCGGACCGTGTCGATCCGGACACGATCCCGCAGCGGTTGTCGCGCATCCGCAAAGAGAAGCGCATCCGCCTGCATGGCGGACACGAGATCGCCTTCGACGAGAAGGCCGATCTGATCTTCAACAAGCGCCAGAAGTTGCCGTACCACACAAACGGCATGCGTTTCACCGCCTACGACGCGCAGGGCAACGTGCTGGCCACCCGCGATTACTACTCGGTCGGGGGCGGTTTCGTGGTGAACCAGGACGAGGCTTCGCAAGACCGCATCGTCGCCGACACCACGCCGCTGCCGCATCCGTTCACGACCGGCGAGCAGTTGCTGGAAATCTGCGCGCGCGAAAACAAGACCATCGCGCAGGTAATGTTCGAAAACGAACGCGCGTGGCGTTCCGATCCGAAGATCCGCTCCGGGCTGTTGAACATCTGGGAAGCGATGCAGCAGTGCGTAGCGCGCGGGTTGCGTTCGCCCGGCGAATTGCCGGGCGGTTTGCACGTCAAGCGCCGTGCGCCGGCGATGTACAACGAGCTGCGCGACCGGCCGGAAGCTTCATTGAAAGATCCGCTGACGATTCTCGATTGGGTGAATCTCTACGCGCTGGCGGTCAACGAAGAGAACGCTGCCGGCGGACGCGTGGTGACCGCACCAACCAACGGCGCGGCCGGCATCATTCCGGCGGTGCTGCACTACTACGACCGCTTCTGTCCGACATCGAACGAAAACGGCGTTATCGATTTCCTGCTGACCGCCGGCGCGATCGGCATTCTTTACAAGGAGAACGCTTCCATCAGCGGCGCGGAAGTCGGCTGTCAGGGCGAAGTCGGCGTGGCCTGCTCGATGGCGGCGGGCGGTCTGACCGCCGCGCTGGGCGGTTCGATCTACCAGGTGGAAAACGCCGCCGAAATCGGCATGGAGCACAACCTCGGCCTCACCTGCGATCCGATCGGTGGGCTGGTGCAGATCCCCTGCATCGAACGCAACGCGATGGGCGCGGTGAAAGCGATCAACGCACAGCGCATGGCGATGCGCAGCGACGGCAAGCACCGCGTCTCGTTGGACAAGGTCATCAAGACCATGCGCGATACCGGCCGCGACATGAAGGACAAGTACAAGGAAACGAGTCGCGGCGGGCTGGCGGTGAATGTGGTGGAGTGCTGAACCTCACTGCACGCAATGTTCAGACAGCCTGAACGGTCGTCGCGCGTTGCTTGACCCGGCGGCCCCAGCGGCGTTCACTGGTGAAGCCATCGACGATGGTTCCACGGCGGGCTGCGGATACGCGCCCGGATCATTCAAGGAGGAGGAGAACATGAAACGCACGATGATGTCGTTCGTGATAACGGGCGCGTTGGCATGTGCGGCGCCGCTGGCGTTCGCGCAGAGCAGCACCGACACGCAGGACACGGGCATGCAGCATCCGCAGTCCGGCGCGATCACGCACCAGCCGCCGTACCAGAGCACGGCACCGATGTCGAGCAGTACTTCGAGCTCGTCGCAATCCAGCATGTCCTCGCAGTCCAATATGTCCAGTTCCAGCATGGGCAGCGGGCAGATGATGGGCGAGCACAGCATGAGCGGCACGGTCGAATCGGTGACCAGCAAGGGCTTCGTCTCGCTCAGGACAGACGAAGGCACATTGAAGCTGCACTTCCCGGACGCCTCGCAGAACCTGAAGAAGGGCGACAAGATCACGGTGCATCTGAGCTACAGCAAAGACAGCGGCTCTTCTTCGATGTAAGCGTTATCCGATAGCGAAACTGTGACGGGCGGCCACGGGCCGCCCGTTTTTTTAGCACTTGCTTTGTAGAATCACGGCAAACTTGCGCCCCGCTATGCTAAACAGGGCTTTGCAGCCGCGTGCCGAAACGCGCGCCGAACATTCCATGGCGTCCATCGCTGAAAACACTTCGCACGAAATCGCCGGTCCGGCGGCGCCGGTCTGCGCGCTGCTGATCGCGCGCGGCAAGTTGAAGGAGAGCGATCTCGCGCGCGCGGAACGCATCTACATGGAATCGCCCGACGGTACGCTGACCACATTGCTGGCGACGTTGGGTCTGGTCTCCGAGCGCGACTTGGCGGAAGCCTGGGCGGAAACCCTGAAGCTGCCATTGCTTTCGGCCAAGGACGCGGGCGACACGCCGCCGGAAACTTCGCCGTTGTCGCTCCGTTTCATGAAACAGCATCACGTGCTGCCGATCGGCGAACGCGATGGCGCATTGGAGCTCGCGGTGGCCGATCCCGGCGATTCGTATCCCCTCCAGGCGGTGTCGCTCGCAGCCGGCAAGCCGGTGGTGCTGCGCATTGCGTTGCGTTCCGAGATCGACGACCTGATCGAGCGTTGGCACGGCCAGGGCCGCAGCGCGCTCGGCACGATCGTGGAAGGCATGGAAGGCGAGGGCGCGGAATCCGCAGACGACGACATCGAGCATTTGCGCGACCTCGCGTCCGAGGCGCCGGTCATTCGCCTGGTGAATCTTTTGATCCAGCGCGCGGTGGAAGCGCGCGCCTCCGACATCCACATCGAGCCGTTCGAAAATCGCCTGAAGGTGCGCTACCGCATCGACGGCGTGCTGCACGAAGTGGAAGCGCCGCCGGCATCGAGCACCGCCGCGGTGATTTCGCGCATCAAGATCATGGCGCGCATGAACATCGCCGAACGCCGTCTGCCGCAGGACGGCCGCATCATGCTGCGCGTGCAGGGCAAGGAACTGGACCTGCGCGTGTCGTGCATTCCGACCAGCTTCGGCGAATCGGTGGTGATGCGTATTCTCGACCGCGGCAACGTGGTGCTGGATTTCGGCGCGCTCGGTTTCGATGCGCGCACGCTGCCGGATTTCCTGCGCGTGCTGGAACAGCCGCACGGAATCCTGCTCGTTACCGGCCCGACCGGTTCGGGCAAGACCACCACGTTGTACACCGCGCTGTCCAAGATCAACACGCCCGATCGCAAGATCATCACGGTCGAGGACCCGGTCGAATACCAGCTCGAAGGCATCAACCAGATGCAGGTGAAGCCGCAGATCGGGCTGGATTTCGCCGGCGCCCTGCGCTCGATCGTGCGCCAGGATCCGGACGTGATCATGATCGGCGAGATGCGCGATCTGGAAACCTGCAAGATCGCGATCCAGTCGGCGCTCACTGGTCACCTGGTGTTGTCCACGCTGCACACCAATTCCGCAGCGGGCGGCCTGACGCGTTTGCTCGACATGGGAGTGGAGGATTACCTGCTGGCGTCAACCGTAAATGCGATCCTCGCGCAACGATTGGTGCGCCGCCTCGATCCGGCGACCGCGGAACCGTATGCGCCGCTGCCGGAAATGGTGCGCGAACTGGGGCTGGACCGCTTCACCGATCAGCGCCCGCTGCGCTTGTACCGGCCGCGTCCTTCGCACGACAATCCCAGCGGCTACCGCGGACGGCTGGCGATCATCGAGCAGTTGACGTTGTCCGATCCGCTGCGCCGGCTGGTGATGCAACGCGCCGATGCCAGCGAGATCGAACGCGCCGCGCGTGCGGAAGGCATGCACACCATGTACGAGGACGGCATGCGCAAGGCGCTCGCCGGTCTGACCACGATCGAGGAAGTGTTGCGTGTTACCCAGGAAGCCTGAACAACAAGGGAGCAGGGAGCAGGGAGCAGGAAAAAAGCAGCTCTCGTTTCGTGAGCGCATCACGCTCGACTGCGTCTGCGCAGGTCAGTTGTTTCTCTTCCCTGCTCCCTTCGCCCTGCACCCTGCTCCCTGACATTCATGCCGCAATTCCACTACAAAGCCGTCACGCCATCCGGCGAGATCGTCGAAGGCCGCATGGATGCGCCGTCGCTCGAGGACGTGATCGCGCGCCTGCACGAGCAGGGCAACGTGCCGCTGGCGGCGGACGATGCGGACGCCGCCGGCCGTTCGCTATTCGCGCGCTGGCAGAAGCAGCCGCTCAGCGGCGCGGCGCTGGTGCAGTTCACGCAACAACTCGGCACATTGCTGGGTGCGGGCTTGCCGCTGGATCGTTCGCTGCAACTGCTGCTGGAAATTCCGGAAGGGATGCGCGCGCGCAACGTGGTGGCACGCGTGCGCGAACGCGTGCGCGGCGGCGCCTCGCTGTCGCGCGCGCTGGAAGAAGAGCATGGCGCGTTCTCGCGACTGTACGTCAGCATGGTGCGCGCGGGCGAGGCCGGCGGCGCGCTGGACGAAACATTGAAGCGACTGGCCGACTATCTGGAACGCGCGCGCAGCTTGCGCGAAAGCGTGATCGGCGCGCTGGTCTATCCGGCGTTCCTGTTGTTCGGCGTGCTCGGTTCGCTGATCCTGCTGCTGGCTTTCGTGGTGCCGCAGTTCGTGCCGATCTTCGCCGACATGAACGTGCCGGTGCCGTTCATCACGCGCATGTTGATGTCGATCGGTTCGTTCCTGCACGACTGGGGCTGGATCGTGCTGGTGCTGCTGATCTTCGGCGCGTTGTACCTGCGCATGCGCTGGCAGGAACCGGCCGCGCGTCGTGCACTGGATGCGCGCCTGTTGCGCGTGAAAGTGTTCGGGCCGCTGCTGTTGAAAGTCGACACCGCGCGGCTGCTGCGGACGCTGGGTTCGTTGTTGAAGAACGGCGTGCCGTTACTGAGTGCGTTAGGGATCGCACGACAGGTGGTGAGCAATCGTGAGCTGGCCGCACAACTGGAGCCGGTAACCGAAAGCGTCAAGGGCGGCGAAGCATTGTCACGCGCGTTGGCCGCGCACACGGCGTTTCCCAAGCTCGCGACGCAGATCGCCCAGGTCGGCGAAGAGTCCGGCACGCTGGATACGATGCTGCTGCGCGCGGCCGACACGTACGACGACCAGGTGCGCACGGCGATCGACCGCATGCTCGCGGCACTGGTGCCGGTGCTGACCATCGTGATGGCGGTGCTGGTGGCCGGCATCATGCTGGCGATCCTGCTTCCGCTGCTGAGCCTGACGGGCAACATCCAATGATTTCGAACCAAGAGGTTTGCGCATGAAGAGTTTTGCAACCGCTGCGTCGCGTTCGCGTGGCTTCACCTTGCTGGAAATGCTGGCGGTGATCGTGCTGCTCGGCATCGTCGCCACGATCGTCGCGCGCTCGATCAGTGGCAACGTCACCAAGGCCGACTACAAGGCCGGCAAGCTGCAGGTCGAGAAACTTTCGCAGGATATCGACGGCTACATGCTGGACAACGGGTCGCCGCCGAAGCAGTTGCAGGATCTGTTGGCCAAGCCGGGCGATGCGCCGTCGTGGAACGGCCCTTACGCCAAGCCGGGCGACTTGAAAGATCCGTGGGGCCATCCGTTCGGCTACACGTATCCTGGCCAGCACGGACAGTACGACATCGTGTTCTACGGCCGCGACGGCAAGCCGGGCGGCGACGGCGTGGATGCGGATTGGGGCAATTGGCAGCAGTGAAGAGCCGGGATCGGAATTGGAGGTTCGAGATTCGTAAAGCTCGCAACAATGCCACATTTTCGGCACGCGCGGTCCCACGCTTTCGACGACGACGATGATGTTTCAGCGCAGTTTCCCAATCCCGAATCCAGAATCCCGAATCTCTGGTTTCACTTTGCTGGAAATTCTCGCGGTGCTGGCGCTGATCGGGCTGGCGCTGGCGGTGACCGCTTTCAGTCTGGACGGCGGACTGGAGCGCGCGAAGTTGGACTCTTCCGCACGCGACATCGCCGCATCGCTGCGGCACACGCGCACGCTGGCGCTGACCGCGCACCGTCCGCAATGGTTCACGCTGGATTTGAACGCGCGCAGCTTCGCCTCGCCGGGGCGCGACGCCAAAATCATTCCGGGCGGAACGGTGTTGCACGTGACTTCCGCAGCCGAGGATGCGGACAAACCCGGCATTGCGCGCATTCGTTTCTTTCCCGACGGCAGCTCCACCGGCGGTCACATCGAACTGACGCGCAGGCAACGCGAAGTGCGCATCGACGTGGACTGGCTGACCGGTGCGGTGGCGACCAGCGAGAAGGCGGCGCGTGAAAACCCGAGTCGCTGAAACCGGCTTCACCTTGCTGGAAGTGCTCGCCGCGATCGCGCTGCTGGCGTTCGCTTTCGCGATCGGCTTGCGTGCGATGAGCGGCGCGCTCGGGAACAGCGCGCGCGGCGAGGCGATGACGCAGGCTGCGCTGGAAGCGCAGTCGCTGCTGGACATGCAGGGCCTGAGCGTGCCGCTGCGTCCGGGCGAACAGCAGGGCCGTTTTGCGGATGGCGCGAGCTGGCGGCTGCAGACCAGCGTGTATCGTCCGCCGATGCAGAATGCGAATCCTGCCGCGGCGTTTTCCACGCCGGAATCGCTGTCCGGCGATGATGATGCAGGTGGCCTCGATCGCGGCGGCGGCATCGATCTGTTCCGGCTGGATCTGGATGTGCGCTACGCCGGTGCGCGCACGCTGCACTTCTCGACCCTGAAAGCGCAGTTGGCGCAGCCGCGATGACACGGCGCGAATCCGGCTTCACCCTGCTGGAAATCCTGGTCGCGCTGGTGCTGATGGCGTTCGCGATGGTGGGCGTCTGGGGCGCGCTGCGCACCGGCGCGAAACTCGCGCACGGCGCGGATGCGTCGATGCAGCGGAGCGACCGCGTGCGCGCGGTGCAGCAGTTCCTGCGCGATTATCTCGGCGGTGCGCAACCGCAGGCTTACGTTCCCGCGCAGGACCAGTCCGCGCGCATGTTCGAAGGCGCATCGCAAAAGCTGACCTTCGTTGCGCCGATGCCCGCGCAACTGGGCGACGGCGGGCTGTTCGTGCAGACCCTGCAACTGGTGCAGAACAAGGATGCGCAGGATTACTCGCTGCAACTGACCTACTCGCCGCTGTCCAGCGACGTTTCGGTGCCGCCGCCCGCGACGCCCGAGCTGCTGCTCGATCATGTGGCCGACGGCGAATTCGAATATCTCGTCGCCGGCCGCTCCGGCGAAACCGCGCACTGGCAGGACACCTGGCAAAGCACCTCCGGATTGCCGCTGGCGGTGAGGGTCGCGATCAAGCCCGGCTGGAGCGAGCGCATCGGTTTTCCGGAAATGCTGATACCGCTGCGCGCGGGTAACGGACAGGGCCGCGGCGGACTCGAGGATGCGGGAGCGGGACAGTGACCAAGTTCCGCGGCGCCGCATTGCTGTTCGCATTGTGGGCGGTGGCCTTACTGGCCGCGCTGCTGGCCGGCCTGGCGTTCGGCGCGCGCAGCGAAGGCGAGGCCGCGCTGAATCTCTATTCGCAGACGCGTGCGCGCTATGCCGCCGATGCCGGGGTGGCGCGCGCGATCGAAGCCTTGCGCGAGGGCGATCCGGCGCGACGCTGGGTCCCGGATGGACGCGCGTATCAATTCGAATTCGACGGCGCACGCGTGCAGGTGCGCATCGACGATGTGTCGGGGCAGGTGGATCTCAACGCCGCCACGCCGCAGGTGCTGACCAACCTGTTTCTGGCCGCCGGCGCGGACAACCAGCAGGCGCAGGCATTGAGCGATGCCGTGCAGGACTGGCGCGACGCCGACGACATCCCGCACGCGCACGGCGCCGAGGCCGATACCTACAAGCGCGCGGGACTGAAATGGCAACCACGCAACGGGCCGTTCCGCACCAGCGACGAACTTGCGCGCGTATACGGCATGAGCGATGCGCTGTACCGGAAACTCGCCGATGCCATCACGGTTTATTCGGGACGCAACTTTCCCGATCCGCAATACGCAGGGCCCTTGGCGCTGGCCGCGACGCGCGACGGCGATCTGGACGCCGCAACACGCGCGGTCGAGGCGCGGCGCGCGCGCGCGCCTTTGACCAGCGCCGCTCCGACACAGATTCAAACCGGAATCGAATCGCAGACGCTCGTCGCCGGTTTCGGCGGCGTCACCCAGGAAATCCGCAGCCTCGCGACCTTGCCCGACGGCACGCAATCCGGACAGGACGTGACTGTCCGGCTTACCGCCATGACCGGCAGTTTGCGGCCTTACGCCGTGCTAGGCTGGCGCCGCTTTTCGGAAATCGCGGAAGAGGGCGGCGCAAATTCACGATGAACGGCTTCTCGCCCACACTCGATCGCCTGAAGCTGGCGTGGCGGCGCTCGAGCGCGCCCGCCTTCTTCGCCTGGTGGGGCGCGGAACTGGCCGCGCTGCTGCCGGCCAATCTGCGCGCGCGCCTGTTGCGCGGGCCGGAAGTACTGCTGCTGACCGTGCATGCGCAGGGTCTCCGGGTAAGGCGCGAACGCACGCATGACGTGCTGGCCGCGATCCCTTGGGCGGCGAGCAACGAGGTGCAGCGGGCGGATTTCGCCCGCGCCTGCGCGGGCATCGATCCCGCCGACCGCCGCCTGGTATTGCTGCTGCCGCCCGATAGCGTATTGCAACGCCGGCTGCATCTGCCGCAGGCGGCAGCGTCCGATCCGCGCCGCGTGGTCGGCTACGAAATCGACCGGCAGACGCCGTTCAAGCCGGAACAGGTGTGGTACGACGTGCGGGTGCTGCAGAACGATTCGCCGCGCGGACAGATCGCGGTCGAGCTGATCGTCGCGCCGCGTTCGGAGGTCGATCCCCTGCTGGAAAAATTGCGCGGCATCGGCGTGATGCCGGATTCCGTGGACGTGGGCGCCGATGCCGCCGCGGTCAGCAGCCGCGACGGCGTGAACCTGCTGCCGCCCGAGGCGAGGCCGCGCCGCCCGCAACCGCGAAGGCGCATCAATCTGGCCCTGGCCGCGGCGTGCGTGATCCTGTTGGTGGTGGTGATGCTGCAATGGCTGGACAACCGCCGTGCCGCGCTGGATGCGATGCAGGCGCAAACCGACGCGCTGCGCGCGCAGGCCAGGCAGGCCACCGCCTTGCGCGAGGAACTGGTAAACGCCGCCGGTGCTTCCGGATTTCTCGCTGCGCGCAAGCGTGCTGCCCCTTCGGCGCTGGCGGTGCTGCGCGACCTCACTTCGCGGCTGCCGGCCGACACTTGGCTGGAGCGCTATTCGCAGGATGCGCAGGGCCAGATCGCGATGCAGGGCGAAAGCGCGAAAGCGGCCAGCCTGATCGATCGGTTGCGCGAATCGCCGCTGCTGACGGAACCGAAGTTGCAGGGCGTGATCCAACCTGATCCGCAGACCGGCAAGGAACACTTCGACGTGGCCGCGCAGTTGCGCACCAGCGGAAACGGAACCGATGCGCGCTAAGGCCGTGAGGCTCAGCCCGGTGCAATCGCGGCTGGCGGCGATCGCGCTGGCGCTGCTGGCGTTGGCCGTCGCGTACTTCGCGTTGCTGCACTGGTGGTTCGTTGCTCCGTGGCTGGACATCCGCGCGCAGATGCAGGATCTGCGGGAGAGCCACGCGCGTTACGCCGCCGCGATCGCGCAGGCGCCCGCATTGCGCAAGCGCATCGATCAACTGGCGCAGGGCGGCGCGTCCAGCAACGCCTTCCTCCCGGAAACCGATCCGTCTTCCGCGGCGGCCGGCCTGATGCAGCGCGCCTCGGATGTCGTGGCCGCGCACGCGTCCGAGGATGGCGGTTGCGAGATGCCGCAGAAGATGCCGATCGAAGGCAATCCCGGCAAGGAGCCGTATCGGCGAGTCAGCGTCAGCATCACCCTGCAGTGCGGCATGCAGCCACTGACGGGCGTGTTGCATGATCTCGACCGCGCATTGCCGTACATGTTCGTGGACGACATCACCATATATCTGGTCGGCCAGCCCGGTGGCGCGGCTTCGCCGAAACTCGAAGTGCAGTTCACGCTGTCCGGTTACATCCGCGCGGCGGCGCCTGCTCCGACATGAAATTCCCGACATGAATGCCGCCGACCGCCGCCGCCTGACGCCCGCATTGGGCATTGCTTGCGCCCTCCTCGCGTTGTTGCTGATCGCGCTCTGGGCCGGGGCGGGGCGCGGCGCGCACTGGGACGACACCGCCGAACCGGCGCGACTGCCGCCGCTGAAGACCGCTTCGCCGCCGCCGAGCGTGCCGCCGCTGCAGGATTTCGCCAATGTGTGGGAGCATCCGCTGTTCAGTCCGGATCGCAAACCGATCCCGGGAGGCGGCGACACCGGCGAATCGGCCGACAGCAACAACCTGGAATTGACTGGCGTGATCATCCTGCCCGGCCTGCACATGGCCCTGCTGCGCGAGAAGAACAGCGGCCTCACCCTGCGCGTGCGCGAGGGGCAAAGCGGCGGAGGCGCAACCGTGATCGAGGTCAAGCCTCGCAGCGCGGTGGTCGAAGCCGGAGGCTCGCGAAGTGAACTGGCGCTCAAACCGGGCGCCGCGCCGGCCGCGGATGCGGTGGATAATGCGGCCGCCGGAGGTCCGACGCCGTTCGAAGCGGTGCCGGGGGATCAGGAAGGGGAAGCAGTGACACAACCGGCCACGGCACCCGCGCCGGTCCAGCCCGTCGCGGCCCAGGCCCGTGCGCGTATGCTGAAGGCGCGCATCGAGCAACGCCGCCGCCAGGCGGAGGCCAGGGCACGGCTTCAGCAGCAACAGCAACAGCAACAGCAACAAGATCCGCAGCAGCAAGAGTGATTCGAAGTGAACAAAAAGATCAAATGCCTTCCGCTGATCGCAACGCTGCTGCTGGCAACGCTGACCGGCTGCGCGCCGAATACGCGCCCGGACGACCACTCGCTGGAGCGCGAAGCGATCTCCGGCACCCACGCGCCGCCTCCGCCTCCCACCAACGAGTCGCCGGTCGAGCCGCTGGTGCAGGCGCCGCCGCAGACCACCACCAGCATCGGCACCGGCAGCTTCGTTAACGAACGCGCCGCGCGCGCGCCGATGCCGAACACGATCGCCGCGCAAGGACAGGGCGCGATCACCTTCAATTTCGAAAACCAGCCGATCCAGGCCGCGGTGAAAGCGATCCTGGGTGACGTGCTGCACGAGAACTATGTGATCGCGCCGGGCGTGACCGGCAATGTCACGTTCTCGACCTCGCAGCCGATCGATCAATCGCAGGTCCTGCCGATTCTGGAGATGCTGCTGTCCTGGACCAACAACGCGCTGGTGCGCCAAGGCGGCCGTTACGTGGTGATGCCGGCCAAGCAGGCGGCCGGCGGCAATCTGGTGCCGGGGCTGGGCGCCGCGGCGCCGGGCAACGGTTACGCCGCACGCCTGTTCCCGCTGCACTACGTTTCCGCCGACGCGATGCAGAAACTGCTCAAACCATTCGCGCGGCCGGATGCGTTTCTGCTGGTCGATCCGCAGCGCAACATCCTGGTGATGGCGGGCACGCCGGAAGAGTTGGCCAATTATCAACGCACCGTGCGCACCTTCGACGTGGACTGGTTGCGCGGCATGTCGGTCGCGGTGATCCCGTTGCAGCACGTGGAAACCAGTTCGCTCATGCCGCAGCTCGATCAGATGTTCGGCGCCAAGGGCGATTCGCCGATGGCGGGCATGGCGCGATTCATCCCGCTCGAGCACAGCAACAGCATCGTGGTGATCACCTCGCAACCCATGTACGTGGATGAGGTGCGCGATTTCATCGCGAAGATCGATGCCGGCGCCGGCGGCTCCAACGGCCTGTACGTCTATGACGTCAAGAACATCAAGGCGTCCGATCTCGCCGAACATCTGAACGCGCTCTACAACGGCACGCCCACCAACGGCGGCAACAACGCCGGCGCGGTGGCGCCCGGTTTCACGCCGCTGGAGCAGGGCAGCAACGGCCTGGGCGGCGTCGGCAACATCCCCAACAGCGGATTCGACAACGGCATCGGCACGCCTGGCGATTCGGGCAAGAGCAGCGACTACACCAACAACGGACTCGACAACGACAACGGCATGACCAACGGCGGCAACGGCGGCTTGGAGAGCGGCCTGCCGCAACAGCGCAACGGCACCGGCAACGGGCAGCAGGCGCGCACCGCTTCCTATGTCACGCAGAGCGGCGTGCGCATCGCCGCCGTGGACGAGAACAACCAGCTGCTGGTGCGCGCGCGTCCCAGCCAATGGCAGGAAATGCTGCCGGTGATCGAACGGCTGGATCAGGTGCCGCTGCAGGTGCAGATCGAAACGCGCGTGCTTGAAGTCGACCTGAGCGGACAATTCTCCCTCGGCGTGCAGTATTACCTCGCCGGCCTGATCGGTACGCAACCCGGCTCGCCGCCGGGAACGGATGAGTCGTATCACCGCCACCAAGGCGCTGCCGGTCTGGGGGGCGTGCAGTACAACCCCGCCACCGACGGCTTGTTCTATTCGTTCGCCGGCAAGGACCTGCAGTTCGCGATCCGCGGACTGGAGGGCAGCGGCAACACCAAGATCCTCTCCGAGCCTTCGACCGTGGTCCTCAACAACCACGAAACCCAGATCAAGGTCGGCGACAAGATCCCGGTGGTGCAGACCTACATCAC
>Ga0070741_10009900_pt1 | contig 18267 bp, 11 predicted proteins | sample Coa_R1_4_FD_66440 | JGI IMG/M metagenome (GOLD analysis project Ga0070741, IMG submission 66440) | Surface soil microbial communities from Centralia Pennsylvania, which are recovering from an underground coalmine fire - Coalmine... | ecosystem: Environmental > Terrestrial > Soil > Unclassified ...
GCGTCGCCGCCGGGCGGGTCGAAGAGGCCGTCGGGCCACACGCCTCCTCCACCGGGCCCATCGCGCTCGCCGACGTGGACGGCGATGGCCGCCTCGACCTCTTCGTGGGCTCGCGCGCGATACCGATGCAGTACCCGCGCCCGCCGTCGTCGGCGATCTTCCGCAACGTCGGCGGACGGTTTGTCTTTGACACGGCCAACGGCGCGGTGCTGCACGACGTTGGCATGGTGTCGGCCGCCACGTTCGCCGACGTGAATGGCGACGGCCATCCGGACCTCATCCTCGCCCGCGAGTGGGACTCGATACTGCTGCTGCTGAATGACGGCCACGGGCGGCTCGTGCCGGCGCCCGCGTCCTGGGGGCTCGCGCGGTGGACGAGCCGCTGGAACGGCATCGCCGTGGGCGACGTGGACGGCGATGGGCGGCTCGACCTCGTCGCCACCAGCTGGGGCCGCAACACGCCGCTGCGTGCCGATACCGCGAACCCGCTGGTACTGCTGCACGGGCCGGTGGGCGCCGCGCACGAAGAGGAGATGATCCTCGCGCGCCGCGACGACCGGATCGGTGGACTGGGCTCCATTGACGACTTCGGCCGCATCCGCCTTGCCATTCCCGATGTCCGGCACACCGCGCCGACGTTCGCGGCGTGGGCCGACGCGACGCTCGACAAGTCGCTCGGCTCTCTGATGTCCCTCATGTCCCGCCGCGAGGCGACGTCGTTCGACAACGTCGTGTTCCTGAATCGCGGTGATCACTTCGACCGGATGCCCCTGCCGGCCGAGGCGCAGTTCGCGCCCGCGTTCTACGCGGGCGTGGCCGACTTCGACGGCGACGGACGCGACGATCTGTTTCTCGCGCAAAATTTCTCGGAAACGGCGGTCGGCCGACCCCGCGACGACGCCGGTCGTGGTCTCCTGTTGCTCAACGACGGACGCGGCGTGTTTACGCCGGTGAGCGGTGCGCGCTCCGGTATTATCGTGTACGGCGATCAGCGAGGGGCTGCCTTCGCCGACTTCGACGGCGACGGCCGCACGGACCTCGCGGTCGCGCAGAATGCGGGCGTCACGCGCCTGTTCCGGAACCGAGGCGCCAAGCCTGGCCTTCGCGTGCGGCTGCGCGGGCCGGCCACCAACCCCAACGCCATCGGCGCACAGGTACGCGTGGCGTTCGGCAACACGCTCTCGCCCGTGCGCGAAATCCAGGCCGGTGCCGGCTACTGGTCACAGAACGGCGCCGTGCAGGTGTTTGGGATGCCGTCGCCGCCGACCGAAGTGCGGGTGCGGTGGCCGGGCGGTGCCGAAACGCGGATGTCCGTTCCCGCGGGCGCCCGCGAGGTTGTGGTGACCGCGCCGGCGCGCTAAGCGGCTGCCTCGTCGCTCCTGCGGCCGTGGGGGATGCGACGTCCGCGCCGCGACGTCGCGGCGCCGCCGCTATGGCGGCCGCGCCGCCCCCATGGCTTCCACGCGTGCGAGGTAGTCGCGTGCCTCCGCGAGTCCGGGGTTCAACGCGAGTGCGCGGCGGAACTGGTCGGCGGCCTCGGGAAACCGCCCCAGTCGCGCGAGGGCCACCCCCCAATTGAGGCGCGCATCGGGGTTATCGCCGCGAATCGCGAGCGCGGCCTCGTAGTGCGGAATCGCGGCCGCCGCGCTGTCGAGCCGTACGAGGGCGTTGCCCCAGTTCACCTGCGCGTCGGCGTAGGTGGCATCCGCGGCGACCGCCCGGCGATAGAGGCCGATCGCACCAGGGACGTCGCCCAGCCGGACCAACGCGTTGCCCCAGTTGCTGAACGCTTCGGCGTAGTCGGGTTTGAGCTCGATGGCTCTGATGAACTCCGGTACGGCGTCGCCCGGGTTGCCGATCCGGGTCAGCGCGACGCCGAGGTTGTTGTGCGCTTCGGCGTACGTCGGGTCAATGGCGATCGCGCGCTGGTAGTGCACGACCGCTTCTCCGTCGCGGCCCTGCGCCGCGAGGGCGCTCGCCAGGCCGACCTCGGCGATCGCGGACGCGGGCTCGATGGCGAGCACACGCGCCCACAGCGTCTCGGGACTCTGCCAAACTGTTGCCTGACGCCATGTCGCCATGCCCAGTCCCGCGATCACGAATCCGGCGGCCGCACGGGCCACCGTGTCGAACGTGCGCGCGACGGCGATGAGCGCCGCACCGGCCAGGATCGTCAGGGCTGCCGCCGCATGGTACGTGTACCGATCGGCAACGATCTGGGGCCCGTTCTGAACGACGCCGAGCGTGGGGAGCAGCAACAGCACCCAGGCGGCGAGCGCCGCTGCGACGCCAGGCGAGCGCCGCCGCGCAGCCAGCCACGCCACCGTGTACAGGATGACCACGCCGTACCCCACGAGGAATCGCGGGGCGAGCGGGTCCACGGGTTTCGGCATCTCGTGCAGCGGAGAGAGTGCGGTGGGCACCAGCGTCTTGCCGAGGTAGTACGCGAAACTCCAGGCCGACACGGCCACCTTGCCGGTCACGCCGAGTTGCGCAGGCGGGTGGAGGGCGATGAGGGAGAGCACCGCCGTGCCCGCCGAAAGCAGGGCGAACGGCGCCACGTCGCCCCACATCCGCGCGCCCGGTGCGCCGAACGCCTCGCGCCAGGAGCGAACCCGGCGCAACGGGTACACGTTCAGCAGAAGGATGATGGCCGGCATCGTCATGACGACGGCCTTCGACAGCAACGCGGCCACGAATAGGGCGACCGCCGTCCAGTACCAGCGGCGCGTCCCGCCCGGTTCGGCGGACCGCAGCCAGGCGATGAGCGTCAGCGCGTAGAACAGGCCCGAGAGCACGTCGCGCCGCTCCGTCACCCAGGCAACCGATTCCACGCGGAGCGGGTGGATGGCAAACAGCAATGCGGCGACGGCCGCACCGAGCGTGACGCGGGGTGCTTCGGCGTCGGGGAAGGCGAGCGCCAGCAGTCGTCGCGCGAGGAAGAACACGGCAACAGCCGTTGCGCCATGGAGCAGCACGTTCAGCAGGTGGTAGCCCCGCGGGTCCATCCCCCACAGCACGTAGTCGAGCCCATGGGTCATCCATGTGAGCGGCACGTAATGGCCCATGTGGAACGTGGTCCACATCCAGCGAAGCCGCGCCAGGCCGAGGCCGCGGTAGGCCGGATTGTCGAGAAAGTTGCGATCGTCGTCCCAGTTGACGAACCCGGCTCGCAGCGCGGGGAGAAACGCAACTGCCGTAACCGTGAACACGACGATGGACGCGGCCCACGTGGCGCCGGCCGACGGATGCCGGAACCTGCTCACGCTACGGCTTCTTCGTCCCCGGCGGCCGCGTCCACACGATGATCGTGCCGCACGGCACCGCATTGGCGCTGTGCGAGAACTCGAACGGTACGGTGGCGAAGGTATCGTACAGTTCCATCGCCTCCACCGTGTTCGGGGCCAGATCGTCCACTTCCATCCCTCGCGCCCGTTGTCCGTCCACCCACATGTCGGGAATGCACGAGATGCCGCGCGACCCGGAATAGGTGGCGAACCGGACGCCGCTGCGCGTATTGCTCAAACGCACCAGCTGGATGCCCGTTCGCGCCTGCAGCACGTCGGTGAGCCGCGACGCCCCTCGCGCCACGATCTCCTCCCGCGTGATGAACAACCCCTGCTGCCGGCGGTCGCGGCGTTCGTAGAATCCGCGGAGTCCGGCGCGGCGGACCGCTTCTTCCTCGACGCGCGCGGCCGGCAGGTTGGTTGCCAGCTGCTCGAGCTCGACCACGAGCGTGTCCCACTGGCGTCCCCGCGCGGAAATCTGCGCCTCGATGGGGGAATACCCCGGGCGCCGGATGGCGATCGTCAGCGTGTCCACGTCGGCGGTGAAAAGGCGGAACATCCCCTTGACGTCCGTGCGCGTGCCGGCGCCGGGGATCTCGACCGTCGCGCCCTCGACCGCGACGCCTCGCGGATCCCTGACAATGCCAACGAGTTCGCGCCGCCCTGACGGGACCTGCGCCGACGCGTCGGTCACCAAGGCCAGCGCGAGGATGGCAAGACCCGCGGGGTACCCTTGCCTCACGCGCACCTCCGACGGACAGGGAAACACGTCCGGCGTACGGGTGGGAGTCCCGCGTGGCGGCCGGACCATCGGAAAAATCTATGGTTTGCTGGCGGCCACGCCAGAGTACTGGGACCGCCGGTGGAGTGGTAGGTTTCGTCGTGCTTCGCTTCCGCGCATTCGGATTGGCGACGCTCCCGCTGCTGGTCGCGACGGGCGCACGGGCGCAGGGCGGCCTGACGATTCCGCCACCCCGGGGATTCGTGAACGACTTCGCGGGTGTCCTGCAGCCGTCGGTTGTGGCGACGATGGAAGCCATCGCCCGTGCGGTGCGCGACCGCAGTGGTGGCGAGATCGCGATCGTCACGCTGCCCGACCTGGGCGGACGCGAGGCCGCCGACGTGGCGCTCCAGATTGGCCGCGAGTGGAAGGTGGGTGCTGACGCTTCCATCGGCGACGCGCGCCGCAACGCCGGCGTCGTGGTGCTTTTGGTGCCAAAGGAGACCAGCGCGGACGGCAGCGGCCAGATCAGCATCCAGGTCGGTCAGGGGGCCGAGGGATTCATCACGGATGCCACCGCGGGTCGGATCCGTCGTGAGGCGACGGAGTACTTCCGCCGCGGCGACTACAGCACGGGGCTCCTGGTCATCACGACACGGCTGGCCGAGCGGTATGCGGCGCAGTTCGGCTTTTCGCTCGACTCGGTGCCCGGCGTCCCGCCCCCCGCCGCACAACCGCCGCAGGGCATTCCGCCGGTGGTCGCGCTTGTCGTGTTCGTCGTCTTGGTGGCCCTGCTCACGAGCGGCGGTCGGCGCGGCTGCGGGTGCTTGCCGTTCTTCGCGGGTCAGGCGCTGGGCGGGATGATGTCGTCCGGTCGTGGCCGATGGTATGGCGGCGGCTTTGGCGGGGGTGGCTTTGGTGGCGGTGGTTTTGGCGGCTTCGGCGGCGGCGGCGGGTTTTCTGGTGGCGGATCGAGTGGCAGATTCTGACCCAGGCGTGGAGCGCGCATGACCTTCGACAACCTTGTCCAGCAGCTCCGGGCGGCGCACGGGGATGCGCTGCTGGGCGTCATGGTGTACGGGTCCACAGCAGCCGACGTCGGCGCGAGCCGCGGCCACAACGTGCTGGTGGTGGTCCGGTCGCTCGACGTCGCGGCGCTGCAGGCCGCCGGCGCCATTGCCACGGCGTGGCACGACGCGGGAAATCCGGCGCCGCTCACGCTTACCGAAGCGGAGTGGCAGTCGAGTCGCGACGTGTTCGCCATTGAGCACGCCGACATCGCCGAACGTCACCGGATGCTCTACGCCGCGCACGGGTTCGGACCGCAGCCGCGCACGGCGGTCCGCGATGCGGATATCCGGCGGCAGCTTGAGTACGAGTTGCTCGCGCTCACGCTCGGCGTCCGGTCGGGCATCGCGGCGGCCGGGCGCGACCCGAAGGCGCAGCGCGCCATGCTGGCGGCCAACGCGAGTCGCGCAGTCGCGCTGATGCGTGCCATCCTGCGGCTCGAACACCGCACGATTCCATCCGCGCCGGAGGCGGTGTGCCGCGAGGTGGAGTCGGTGACGGGGGTCGCGGCCGCGCCGTTCGAAGCCGCCATCGCCCAGCGGCGCGGGACGGATATTCCCCGGGCGGGGCTCGACGTCGCCCTTTCGGGCTTTCATGGCGGCCTGGCGGCGCTGGTTGCCTGGGTGGACGCGCGGCCGACGCCCGATTAACCGTTTTTGTTCGCCAACCCTTTCACGCGGCACGAAGGAACCCCATGACTCTCCTCCGACGCATCGCCCCGCTCACCGTCGCGCTCGGCATTGCCGCGGCCACGTCGGGCTGCGGGTACAACCAGATCCAGACCCTCGATGAAAACGCGGCGAGGGCGAAGCAGCAGATTTCCGTCCAGCTGCAGCGTCGCGCCGACCTCGTGCCGAACCTTGTCGCCACCGTGCAGGGGTTCGCGAGCCACGAGACCGAGGTATTCACCGCTGTCGCCGAAGCCCGGGCGAAGCTCGCGGGGGCTATTCCGACCGGCGATCTGTCACAGATGGCCGCGGCGTCGCAGCAGCTCAACACGGCGCTCGGCCGGCTGCTTGCCATCAGCGAGAACTACCCGCAGCTCAAGTCGAACGAGAACTTCCTCCAGTTGCAGGACCAGCTCGAAGGCACGGAAAACCGGATCGCCGTTGCCCGCACCGACTACAACAACGCGGTGAACGCGTATAACGCGTACATCCGCAGGTTCCCGCAGGTGCTGACGGCCAAGGTGATGGGCATGAAGCCCCGCGAATACTTCGAGCTCGCCGACGCGTCGGCCGCGGCGGCGCCCAAGGTGACGTTCCCGTCGGAGAAGAAGCCGTAGCCCGTCCGCGCAGCGTCCTCGCTGCCGCCGCCCTAGCCGCCGCGCTTGTCGCGTGCGGCGGGCCGCGTGTGGACACGTCCTGGCACGAGGAGAACGGCGTGCGGTGGCGTGCCCTCGACGTGCCGCGGCGCGGGCACGCGGGATTCGTGCGCCTCGACCCGTCGCGGACCGGGCTCACGCACCGCAACGACGTGGACGATGAGCACGCCCTCACCAACCGGAACCTGCTTACGGGCGCGGGCGTCGCGGCGGGCGACGTTGACGGAGACGGACTTCCGGATCTGTTCTTCGGTTCCGTCGAGCGGCCAGCCGCGCTGTATCGGAACCTTGGCGACTTCAGGTTCGCCGACGAAACGAAGGCGCGCGGCCTCGACGTGCAGGGGCTCGCCATTACCGGTGTGGCGATGGCCGATGTCAACGGCGACGGAACGCTTGATATCATCGCCGGCACGTTCAGCGGACCCATCAAGCTGTGGCTCAACGACGGCACCGGGCACTTCACCGACGCGACGGCCGGAAGCGGGCTCACGGGCGGCGTGGCGGCCACCACGCTCACGCTGGCCGACGTGGACGGCAACGGCACGCTCGACCTGTACGTGGCGACGTACAAGGTCCGCAACACGCTCGACGCCGTGCCGCCCGACGAGCGGACGTTCGACAAGGTGGTCCGCAAGGTGGGGGGGCGGTACGAGGTGCGCCCGGAGATGGCGAAGGAGTTCCGCGTCGAGGACCGCCCCGACCTCGGCGGTGTGGTGCGCACGCAACGCGCCGAACGCGACCTGTTCTTTCTCAACGACGGCAAAGGTCACTTCCGGCCGGAACCGATCAAAGGCCCGCGTTGGCGCGACGAGGCAGGGCGGCCGATTGCGCAGGAAAGCGACCTGTTCACCCTTGCCGCCCGCTTCTACGATTTCAACGGCGATGGCGCGCCGGACCTGTACGTCTGCAACGACTTCGAGGATCCGGACGAGATCTGGCTCAACGACGGCAAGGGCAATTTTCGCAAGGTGCCGTGGCTCGCCATCCGCGAGACCAGCAACACCTGCATGTCGGTGGACTTCGCCGACATTGACCGCGACGGGCATCCCGACCTGTTCACCGCCGACATGCTGAGCCCGACACTCGCGGGCCGGCAGCGCCAGGTGTCCACCGATTCTCCGCTGCCGAAGCAGGTGGGGCTCACGCCAGACCGCGGCCAGTGGATGCGAAACGCCCTGCTCCACGCCCGCGGTGACGGCACCTTCGCCGAGATCGCGGACTTTGCCGGCGTGGCTGCGAGCGACTGGACGTGGGGCTCGGCGTTCCTCGACGTGGACCTCGACGGGTACGAGGACCTGCTCACCGCGAGCGGCCACCGCTGGGACATTCGGGACGCCGACACGTTCGAGCGTATCCGGAACAACATTCCGCGCATCCCGTGGAACCGCGAGCAGGCCGAGTTTCCGCGACTCGCCACGCACAGCATGGCATTCCGGAATCACGGCGACCTCACGTTCAGCGACGCAAGCCGCGCGTGGGGTTACGGCGACGACGAAGGCATCTCGCAGACCATCACGCTCGCGGACCTCGACGGCGACGGCGACCTCGACGTGGTCGTCGGGCGGCTCGACGGCCCGACCGTTGTGTACCGTAACGAGACCAACGCGCCGCGCGTAGCGATACGATTGCGCGAGCCGGACGCAAATACGCGCGGCATTGGCGCGACGGTCACGGTCCGCGCGGCCGGCCTCCCGGCCCAGTCACGCGAGATGACGGCCGGCGGCTACTACCTGTCGGGCAGCGAACCGGTGCTGACGTTCGCAACCGGCGCGGACTCGGCGCCGGTCATCGTGGTGCGGTGGCGCGACGGTACGCGGGACTCCATCCGTGCCGCGCCCAACCGGGAGTACGAGATCGCGCGCGGGTCGCGCCACGTGGGGCCGGAAGCGGTGGCGCGGCCGTCGCCGCTGTTTGCCGACGCCACGCCGATGCTGCAGGGGCACCGGCACGTGGATGAACCGTATGACGACTACGCCCGGCAGCCGCTGCTGCCCGGCAAGCTGAGCCAGCTCGGCCCCGGCGTGACGTGGGTGGACTTGGACGGGAACGGCGCCGAGGACCTCGTGGTGGGTACCGGCCGCGGAGGACGGCTCGGCGTGTTCATGAACTACGCCAAGGGACTCCACCCGGTCGTCAATGCCGGGCCGCCCGCGCCGCTCGACCTGACAACCATCCTGCCGGTGCCGGGCGCCAACGGACGCACGACGCTGCTTGTCGGGCAGTCGAGTTACGAGGCCGCATCGCCGCCGCAGGCGCTCGCCGTCCCGTCGGTGATTGCGATCGGCGTGGACGGGCGCGGCTCTGGCGCGCCAGCGGTGCCGCTCATCGCCGGTGACACGGCGAGCGTAGGCCCGCTTGCGCTCGGCGACCTGAACGGCGACGGCCGGCTCGACCTGTTTGTGGGCGCGCGCGTTCAGCCCGGGGCGTGGCCGCTTACTGCGCGGTCACGGATCTTCCTGCGCACCGCCAGCGGGTCCTGGGCGCCCGACGCCGCCAACGCGGCCGTGCTGCGCGCGCTCGGCCTCGTGTCGTCGGCCGTGTGGGCCGACATGAACGGCGATGGATGGCCCGACCTCGTGGTGACGAGCGAGTGGGGCCCCGTGCGGGTGCTGCTCAACGAACGCGGTCGGCTGCGCGACGCCACGGCATCGCTCGGTCTGTCCGGGCTGTTCAGTCGCTGGAACGGTGTCAATGTCGGTGACTTCGATGGCGACGGCCGGCTCGACATCGTGGCCACGAGCTGGGGGCGCAACATGCCATGGGGTGCGTCCGAGTCGCGTCCACATGAGCTGTACGTCGGCCGGTTCGGCTCGCCGTCGGGGGGGCTGGTTTTCGCGCGGCTGGATTCGCTCACCGGCAAGGACAGACCCCTCGCGTCGTATCCGCACCTGGCTGGCGCGCTGCCCGCGCTGCGCGAGCACGTGACGTCGTTCACACAGTACTCTGCGCTCACGATGGAGGAACTGCTCAAGGCCGTGGGTGGCACGGCGATCCGACTGGGCGCGACGACCTACGACCACATGGTATTCCTGAATCGCGGCGACCATTTCGAAGCGCACGCCCTGCCGGGCGCTGCGCAACTCGCACCAGCCTTCGGCGTCGTTGTGGCGGATTTCGACGGTGACGGGCGCGAGGACCTGTTCCTCGCCCAGAACTTCTCGCCGACCGACCGCGAGACGCCGCGGTTCGACGCCGGTGCCGGACTCATCCTGCTTGGCGACGGCAAAGGCGGATTTCGGCCGCTGACGACGCTGGAGTCCGGGATATCGGTGCTCGGTGACGGACGGGGCGCCGCCGCGGCGGACTATGACGCCGACGGACGCGTGGACCTGGTGGTGCCGCAGAATGGCGCGCTGACGACGCTCTGGCACAACGTGCGCGCAATGCCCGGGGCGCGGGTGCGGCTCGATGCCGGCCCCGACAACCCGCTCGGCGTGGGCGCCATCGTCCGCCTCGTTCACCGCGGCGGACGAGGGCCGGCGATGGTCGTTCGGGCCGGCGCCGGCTATTGGTCCATGGACGCCCCGACTCTGGTGCTGGGCGGTGCGACGGCGGGCGACAGCGTGTGGGTGCGCTGGCCCGGCGGGCGCGAGGTGACGGTTTCCCTCGTGGCGCCCCCCGGAACGACACGGGTCAGCGCGGGCGGCGCTGCTGCTGAGGCCCCGACTTCGTCCAGATGACGATCACGCCACAACCGGCATTCCGGCCGGCGAACTCGCCGGGGACATCGCTGGGTCCGTTGTAGACTTCGATCCCTTGGATGTCGCGGATCGGCGTGTTCGGCCCGAAGATATTATCCACCCGCTCGTCCACGATGTATTCGGGCGTGCACTGCATCGGGGCGCGGGCCATCTTGATGTAGCAGCCCCCGCCGCCGCCGCAGGAAATTTCGACGCCGCGCATGTCGCGTACCGCCTCCTGCAGCGAGTAGTAGCGGCCCTTTTCGATCTGTTCCGCCGTCAGGTACTGGCCACGCCCCGTCTTGAGACGTCGTTCGAAGTCGGCGTAGCGCGGTCCCAGCGAGCGCGGCGCCGTGATGCCGACTTCCGGAAGTGCCTGGGCGCGGGCACGGCCCTCGGCGGTCGAGTCGAGCTGGATGCTCTGGATGAGCGTATCGCCGATCGGGAGTTCAACATTGAACGTCAGCACAGGGAACCCGAGCGCCCGGACGATCAGCCGGGACTTGCCGGGCGTGAGCTCGCCGAGCGTGAAGCGGCCCGCGGAATCGGTCGTCGTGGACCGGCCGTCGTTGCCGTTGGTGACGTCGGCGCCCGCGAGTGGCCTCCGCGTCGTGCGATCCGATACCTGGCCGATCACGACGGCGGGCCTGATTTGCGCCATCGTCGCAGGAGGCGTAACCGTCAAGATGGCCACACCAGCGGCAACAGCCCTTGCAAGGGTTGCGGTTCGTTGCGTGCCGTGGGCAAGTCGCTGCACGTTCATCGGCCGTTGATACCCCTCAGTGTACCCTCGTACTGCCCAGTGTGGCAAATCAGGCGCACCTGAGGGTAAGGCGTATCAGGGGGGGCGTCTGCGATAGGTCACGTTACGCAATGCTTGCGTAATTCGTTGACCAGCGCCACATTAGCAAGATGCCGTCCTCTGAACACGGGGAAGGCAATGCAGCCGTTCTGCAGAACCAGTGTGTACTTCCCACCCACACCTTCTCAGACGAGGTAGGCCTCACATGATTGCAGCGGTCTGGCGGCGTTCGGTCGCCGCAGGCGCCACGGCACTCGCGTTGCTTGCGGGGGCAGCCGGCGCCCAGAACGCCACGTTCCAAGGGACGGTCAAGTCTGGTGACCAGCCCCTGGGCGGCGCGAGTGTCGGGATTCCCGAGCTCGGCGTCGGCGCGGTGACGAGCGTTGACGGCAAGTACAACTTCACGGTGAACGTCGCCGGGCGATCCGGCCGGACCGTCACGGTGATGGCCAAGGCGATCGGCTACAAGCCGAAGGTCATGCAGGTGACCCTCGCCGCTGGCCAGGTGCAGAAGGACTTCGACCTCGAACGCGACGTGCTCAACCTGGAGCAGGTCGTCGTGACGGGCGTGAGCGAGGCAACCTCGACCCGGAAGCTTGGCTTCTCGGTTGGCGTTGTGGACGCCGAGGCGCTGAAGGAAGCGCCGGCGACAACGCCTCTGGCGTCGCTGGCCGGCAAGGTGGCCGGCGCCGAAGTAACCGTGGGCGCATCGGCGCAACCCGGATCCGAGCCGTCCATCCGCCTGCGTGCGGCGACGTCGCTGACCGGCCGCTCGGACCCGCTGATCATCGTGGACGGCACGATCACGCGGCTCGGCATGGCCGACATCAACTCGGAAGACATCGAGCGGGTGGAGGTCATCAAGGGGGCGGCGGCAAGCTCGCTGTATGGTTCCGACGCGGCGAACGGGGTGATCCAGATCTTCACGCGGCGTGGCGCCAATCTGGCCGAGGGCCAGCGGATGGTGAACCTGCGCAACGAAGTGGGATCGAGCTGGCTGCCCAAGTTCATTGGCGTGAACCAGGCGCACGAGTTCGAGTTGAACCCGGATGGCTCGTTCAAGCTCGACGCGAACGGCAACCGGATCCCGAAGGCCGACCGCATCGCCGACAATCCGTATCCGGTCTATTACGACCAGAACGACGCGGTGTTCCGGAAGAGCCTCAAGATGACGAACTACCTCTCGATCGGCGAGCGCCGCGGCCCGACGAACTTCGCGGCGTCGTTCCAGAACGAGAAGGAGACGGGCGTGCTGCGGATCCTGAACGGCTACAGCCGCCAGAACTTCCGCCTCAACGTGGACCACAAGCTCAGCGACCGGCTGGACGTCTCGGCCGGCGCGTTCTATGGCAAGTCGTCGGCCGACCAGACGCCCGAGGCGGGCAGCGTGCTCTTCGGCATGCGGTTCCTCGAGCCGAACATCAACATCGAGGCGCCCAATGCCGACGGCACACCGTACAATGCGGTGATCAAGCAGCCACCGGCGTCGGGGAACGTGGTGAACCCGCTCTACGGCCTGTCGCAGGACAGCCACAACACGTTCCGCGACCGGTTTACGGGCACGTTCAAGGCGCGGTGGCGCCCGATGGACTGGCTCACGGGCGAGGCGAACTTCAATTACGACGAGTCGGCGGCCAGCACGAAGGATTTCCGCCCGATCGGGTATCTGAACTCGTCGGGCTCGCCGAGCAGCGGCTCGCTGTCGCAGACGACGACGAACAACCACACGTACAACACCGGCCTGACCCTCACGGCGATCCGTGCGTTCAAGTGGTTCACGAACACCACCAAGGCGGCGTATGTGTACGAGGACCAGCTCGACCAGCAGGTGGCGATTACCGCCTCGGCGCTGACCGTCCCGAAGGTGACGGAGTTCGCGGCGGCGGCGAACGACGCTGCGCACCCGGTGACGCCGGGGTCGTTCACGCAGGCCACGCGCAACCAGAACTACTTCATCGTTTCGACGTTCGACATCAAGGACAAGCTGGTCCTCGACGGTTTGGTCCGTCGCGACGAATCATCGCTGTTCGGCGCCAAGCAACGCGGCGCCACGTACCACCGCGTCTCGGCGGCCTACCGGCTGACGGAAGACTTCAAGATGCGCGGGGTGGACGAGTTCAAGCTGCGCGCCTCGTATGGCACGGCGGGTCTCCGTCCACCTTGGGACGCGCAGTACGAGCAGTTGGCTATCCGCGCCGGCAGCCCGGTGAAGATCACGCTGGGCAACCCGAACCTGAAGCCGGCGTTCTCGAAGGAGACCGAGTTCGGCGTGGACATTCAGTTCCTGCGCGACTTCTCGATCAACTACAGCTACTCGGACAAGAAGACGTCGGACCAAATCCTGAACGTGCCGGTCTCGTCGGCCACGGGGTATCAGAACACGTGGGTCAACGCCGGCACGCTCGCGGGCCAGACGCACGAGCTCGCGCTGGGCGCGGTGCTCATCACGAAGCGTGACGTGTTCTGGCGGGTGAACGTGGCGGCCGACCGGACGCGGCAGAAGATCACCGAGCTCAGTGTCGCGCCGTTCCTCGTCGGCCCGAACGGCGTCAACGGCACAGGCGACGGCAACACCCGCATCTTCCGCATCGCCGCGGGCGAGCCGTTCGGCATCATCTACGGCTCGAAGTGGATCCGCACCAAGGAACAGCTGGCGACGACCATTGCGGGCAAGGCCCTAGGCGGCACCGTGAACGACTACACGCTTAACGAGGAGGGCTACTATGTGGCCACCTCGGCGTATCACACGGTGAACGAGAAGCCGCTCAAGTACGCCGACTCGACCGGCAACACGCTGTTCGCCATCGGCGACGTGAACCCGGACTTCAGTCTCTCGCTGAGCTCGGCGTTCCAGTACAAGTCGTTCTCGATCAACGGCGTGCTGTCGTGGAACAAGGGCGGCAAGATCTACAACTACACGCGCCAGTGGCCGTTCAACGAAGAGCGTGACCCGGTGTACGACCAGCGCTCCAAGCCGCAGGCCGAGCGCAAGCCGGCGCCGTATTACCAGACGTTCTACAACAACTTCGACCCGAGCGACTACTTCGTGGAGGACGGGTCGTACGTGAAGGTTCGCGAGCTGTCGCTCTACTACCAACTGCCGCGTGCGTTCGCGCAGGGCCTGCGCGTGGGTGACTTCCAGACGGCGCGCATCGGCCTTGTGGGGCGCAACCTCCTGACGATCTCGGACTACAAGGGCTTCGACCCCGACGTGTCCGGCCCGGGCGGCGGCAACCCGTTCGCGTACCGCGTGGACTACTTCACCTATCCGAACTACCGGACGGTGACATTCGTCCTCGACCTCGGCTACTAACCTCCACCTGACGATGAGGAACTTGCCAATGCGGTTCTCGAAGCTCGCCAGGTTCTCGGCTGCGGTCACGGCGATCGTGGCGATCGGGTGCCGGCCGAACCTGGACGTGGTGAACCCGAACGCGCCGGACGCGAAGCGCGCGCTCTCCGACCCGGCCGCCCTCGAAGCGGTCGGCTCGGGCGCCCTCCGCACGTGGATCAACACGTGGTCCGCGTGCACGGGCAACTGCAATCTCGACACGCAGGCCCAGTCGTACACGGCCTCGTGGAACAATTTCCAGATGAACTTCTACGCCCAGATTGACGCCGACGGCACGCGCAACACGCGTGGCTGGCAGAATGACCCGGCGTCCTCCAACCGCCTGCCTGTCGAGGGGCCGTGGACGGGCTACTACCAGGCGATGTCGTCCGCGACGGACATTCTCACGGCGATTCGCAAGAACAACCTGAAGCTGGCCACGCCAGACGCCACCAAGCGCATCGAGATCGTGTCCGAGCTCGCGCAGGCGGCTTCCGAGATGGCCATCGCCCTCATGTACGACAAGGGCTATATCGTGGACGAGACGGTGGACTTCGCGACCCTCACGTACTCGAACCGCAAGCAGATGCGGGACGCGGCGCGGGCACGGTTCGACGAGGTGATCACGCTCGCGAACGCGAATTCCTTCACGACCCCATCGTCGTGGGTGAACGGCTTCTCGCTCACGAATACGCAGATCGCGCAGCTCGCCAACACGATGAATGCGCTGTTGCTGGCGATGTGGCCGCGTACGGCAGCCGAGAATGCCAATAATGTGGACTGGGCTGCGGTGCTCAACTACGCTTCCAAGGGCATTTCGTCCGGCACGGCCTGGGACTTCGCCTTCGTCGGCAACAACGATACGTGGTATCCCGAGACGTACTGCTGGTTCAACTCGATGGACACCGGTCGCGTACATACGCGGGTGGCGAACATGCTCGATCCGGTGACGCAGAAGCATCCGTGGGTGCGCCCGGGCAATCCGCAGCCCAACTCGGCCGACAAGCGTCTGGGCGACGGTTCGTTCGGAACGGCGGACATGATCCCCGGCTTCGGCAACGTGCCGAAGACAGCCAACGCGGGCACCGATTTCGCGTGGTCGGGTCAGGCGATCTTCAATGCCGCCCGCGGCGACTACCAGCAATCCAATATCGCGCACATCCGCTACGACGCGACGGGCACGCAGGATCCAAGCGGTATCTACGGGTGCAATGGTCGGGTGCCGATCATCTCGGCGACGGTCAACGACCTGCTCTGGGCCGAAGCCATCATCCGGACCAACGGCAACCTTGCCACGGCCGCGACGCTCATCAACAAGACCCGGGTAACACGTGGCGGCCTTCCGCCGGCCACGGCCGCCGATGGCGCCGCCGGTCTGACGGCGAAGTTGCAGTACGAGCAGGAAGTTGAATTGCTTGGCATGGGCCCGATACCGCAGATGAACCGCCGGCGTGTGGACGGCCTCATCACCGGTACACCGGCCGAGATGCCGGTGCCGGCGAAGGAGCTTGGCGTGTTCGGCCAGCCGCTCTACAGCTGGGGCGGATCCAATCCGCGCAACTCGCCAACACCTCCGTAATCCGCGGACGCGGGAGTTCGTCAGAGGGCCGCCGGGCGTAACGCCCGGCGGCCCTCTGATTTCCGCCGATCGCGGTCGGCGACGCTCTCAAGGCGGTGTTGGGGCGGCCGGCACGACGACGAAGTGCGCCGTGTTCCAAAGCGACGCGCGGTTCACGCTCTTCACCAAACCAGCCGCGACAGCTCCCGCACACGCAACAGCCAGGACCGTCCGCAGAAGCGATGATGGCGCCCGATGGCCGCGGACGAGCCACGCGGCCGCGCCGCCAGCCGCCAGTACAAACCCGACGCTGGGCAGATAGAGTGTCCGCTCTGCCAGCATGATTCCGCTCGGCACGATGTTGCTGACGGGCAGCAAGCCGATGGCACACCATGCGAGGCCGAGTGTCACGGCTGGGGCGGAGCGTCGTGCCAGCCAGGCCACGACCGACGCGGCAAACAGCAGGGCAAGGCCGGTATACTCCGCGGCGCCGAAGCGAGCGGGATGCGGAAACGCGGTGGGCGGGAAGTCTGCTCTGAGGCGCGCCGGGAAGGCCATCAGGCGCAGCCACTGGGGAACGACCTGCAGCATCGTGGCGAGCCGCGCGGACAGACCGAGGCCGCGCAGGGAGGCGACGGGCTCCACGGCGAATGCATGGTCACCCAGGGCGGCCTGGCGCGCAGCGATGCCTCCGGCGGCTACCGTGGCAAGCGCAGCGAAGCCGAGCGAAAGACGCAGACGTTCGCCCGGTCCAGGAGCCGGCGTGGCGAGGAGTTCGGCTGCGACCAGCACTGCGGGCAGGACGTACCCTGACTCCTTCGACAGCAGGGCAGCGGCATAGAGTGCCGCCAGGGCGGCCCAGTCGCGCGCGCGGACGTGGCCTGCCCGGCGCCGAACAATGTAGAGCGTCGCCATGAGTGCGGCGGTGAGACCGACGACCAGGTCGCCCTGATTGACGGCCTGGGCGACGGCCTCGACGTGCACTGGGTGCACGGCAAACACGGCGGCTGCGGCCAGCGCGGCGCCGGGTGTCAGCAGACGGGTGGCGAGCCGGTACACGGCCCACGCTCCCGCGACATACAACGCCACGCTCACGACGCGGAATGGCCACGGCGCGCCCTGGCCGATGGCCCATTGCGCGGCCAGCATCAGCGCGGCAAGCGGCCGGTGCAGCTGTTCGACGAACGGCGGCGGCCACCACGGCGACGCCACAATCTGGCGCCATCCGGCCAGCGAATGCAGTCGGACGTTATCGCGCACGACGGGAACGTCGTCGTACACGAAGTCGTTGAGCAGATGCGCGGCCGACGCGGCGAATGCCAGGGACAGCACCGTCGCGCCCGGGTGCCTCCGCAGAAAGGCCGTGGCGCGTTGCCGCATGGGGCGCGCTGGCGGCGCGAGCGCTGGCGTCAGTCGGCGATCTTGTCCGGCAGGACGTACCGGAGCGGATCAACCGGCTTGCCGTTTACGTGCACTTCGTAGTGGAGGTGCGGGCCGATGGTGAGTCCGGTGTTGCCGACCGTGGCAATCACCTGCCCGCGCGAGACCACCTGTCCGGCACGCACGAGGATGCGCGAACAATGCGCAAAGCGCGTGACGATGCCGTTCCCATGGTCTATTTCGAACGTATTACCGTAGCCCGCTTCGTATCCCACGGACGTGACACGGCCTCTGGCGGGTGCGACGATCGGCGCGCCCATCGGAGCCGTGACGTCAATCCCCTCGTGCGGGCGATTCTCGTGCAGAATGGGATGGAATCGGCTGGCCGAGAAATGGCTCGAGAGCCAGCCGACGGTGGGCATGATCGAGGGCGTGTTGGCGATGCGCTCGAGGTGCTGCGTGAGCGAGTCGTTCACGGCGTCGAAGCTCCGGGTCAGGGCGACCGCGCGACGCGTCAGCTCCTCGATTTTCTCGCTGGCGTCGCTGCCGAATCCCAGGCTTCGGGCAAAGGGCTTGCGCGCGCCGGCGGGCAGGAACGCGGCCACGCCGGCGCTGGGCGTGGCGTCGGCCGGAGTTGCGGAGTCGGCGGCGGCGACGCTCAACGAGTCAGGCGTGAGCCCGACGAGGGCTCGCATCTGCAAGTCGCGCACACCCAGCTGGGCGATGGTGTCGGTGAGCGCGGCGAGCTTCCCGTCAATGAGCTCAAGTTGCGCACGCAGCCGTTCGTTCTCGGCTTGCGCGATCCGCGCAGCCGGTGAGACATACGGCGTGAACAGGTACACGGCCGCCGTCAGCACCACTCCCACGGCGATCCCGGCGGTCCACAATGCCGCTTTGCGGAAAGAGTCGGTGACCGAGAATGTTCGCGTGCCCTCGTTGTCCGAGGGAACGATCACGATCGTCCAGCGTCGCTCCGGCATCCGGACAAGGTCGCCTTTCTGGCGTCCGCGGTCAACCGGTTCTCGAAACGCCTTTCGGGGTGTCTCCGGTCGCGTCGGCGCGAGGAAACAGCGCCTCGCCTTTCGCAACGCGCCAGCCTGACGCCGAAAGCGTCCT
>Ga0070741_10009901_pt1 | contig 18267 bp, 17 predicted proteins | sample Coa_R1_4_FD_66440 | JGI IMG/M metagenome (GOLD analysis project Ga0070741, IMG submission 66440) | Surface soil microbial communities from Centralia Pennsylvania, which are recovering from an underground coalmine fire - Coalmine... | ecosystem: Environmental > Terrestrial > Soil > Unclassified ...
GCCCACTGGGAACCGGCCCACTGCGAACCCGTCCACTGTGACCCGGCCCACTGGCTGCCCGCCCACTGGGAACCGGCCCACTGCGAACCCGCCCATTGGGACCCGAAGTACTGCACAGGGTCGAAGCCGGTGAGCGCGTTGGCCTGGGCGTCGGTCATCACCGTGCCGTCGTCGTTCAGGAGTGCACCAGCGCCACGGGTGGCCTGGAGCGAGCCCGTGCCCTGGGCGACCTTGCGGGGAACAGCGGCCTCGGTCAGGTCGTCGCTCATGACCGCCTGGTAGGCGTTGACTTGGCCCTGGCCCTGCTGGCCCTGGGGCACGGCCGTCGTGGTCGATACCGTCACGCCGAGGGCGGAGGCGACCGTCGTCGTGGTCGACAGGGCGGGGGAGTTGGCCCGGATCCGCTTCTTCACCTGGTTGGGGTTGAGGTTCCAGTTGCGGCTGATGATCAGGGCCGCCTCACCGGACACCACGCCGGCCGAGAAGCTCGTGCCCGAGCCCTTGAAGTAGCCGGGGCTGGTCTGGCCTGGGGTGCTGACCTGGGCCTGCGGGTACAGCTGGTCGATCAGCGAACCGGGCGAGCGCACGGACACCACGTGGGTGCCGGGGGCCACCACGTCGGGCTTCATGACGCCGTCCTGGGTGGGGCCGGCGCCGGAGAAGGCGGCGACGGTGTCGTCGTCCCGGTTCACGGTGGTGTGGTCGTCGCTGGCGCCCACGGTGATGACCAGCGGGTCGTCACCGGGCTTGGTGATGGTGCCAGGGGCGTTGCCGTTGTTGCCGGCAGCCGCGACCACGACGATGCCCGAGTTCCAGACCCGCTCGATGGCGAAGTCCAGCGGGTCGATCACGTAGCTCTGGGTCGCGGTGGCGCCCAGGGAGATGTTGAGCACCCGGATGCCGTAGCCGTCCTTGTTGGTGGCGACCCACTCCAGGGCGGCCAGCAACCGCAGCACGTCGGTGTTGCCGTTGCGACCGGCGATCTTGATCGACACGAGCTTGGAGCCCGGGGCCACGCCCTTGACGGCGCCACCAGAGCCCTTGCCCGTGCCCGCGATCATGCCGGCCACGAAGGTGCCGTGGCCGTAGGTGTCACGGTTGGCGTCGGCCGTGCCCGCCTCGGTGGAGAAGTCCTCGGCGTGGATCACCTGGCCGGCCAAGTCGCCGGTGGTGTCGACGCCCGTGTCGATCACGGCCACGTTCACGCCGGTGCCGTCGAATCCGGCATCCCAGGCCTTGGACGCCTTGGTGACGTCGGTGTAGACGGCGCTGGCCACACCTCCGTTGGCGCCGTACTGGCCCTTGACCTTGACGGTGCGGTTGGGCGTCACCGAGATCACGCCGGGGCTGGCCTGCAGGGCCGGCACCATCGACTCGGGCACGGTGGCACCGAAGCCGTTCACGATGGGGAGCGACTGACCGACGTGCCCGCCCAGGCGCTTGACCTGCTCGGCCGGGCGCGGGTCGTCGTTCGACGCCTTCATCACGATCACCGACACGGCCCGGCCCGCGGACCGGGCGGCGGCCGAGGCCGCGGTCGCCATCGGTGTGGCCAGCAAGGCCATTGCTGCAACGAGCGCCAACAGGCGACGCCCCCATGCTCGATCGACCCATCGGGGGTCGAGTGCTGCCGTCGCTGCCGTCATTCTGCCTCCCGGCTCGTTGACCACTCTTCGTGGTTCTTCGGCGGAAGGCCCGCAGACCTGCATGGCACGAACGCGCCATTTCGCGGCACTGAGTGAGGGATGTCCGCGCGCCCGATCTGACTAGTCAGTGCACGGAGGGTGAGGCAGTTGGCCGCGCTCGCGCCGCGATGACGGTGGCAGCGCGGCCAAGCGGCCGGGGAGGCGTCCGGGCTAGCGGACGGCCTTTTGCACCTTGCCCGCCCGCAGGCAGGACGTGCAGACGTGCACCCGCTTGGGGGCGCCGTTCACCAGCGCCCGCACACGCTGGATGTTGGGGTTCCAGCGACGCTTGGTGCGCCGGTGCGAGTGGCTGATGCTCATGCCGAAAGAGGGATGCTTACCGCACACCTCGCACACCGCTGCCATGGGACGCGTCACGCTCCTCGAGTCTTGGGGGGAACCGGAGAAGGTTAGCATCGCCACCAATGACCTTGCTCGAGCGGCTGGGGGCTCCCGACCTTCGCGCCACCGTGACGGCCTACAGAGACGCCCTCCGCGCCCATCAGGACGCCGTGAACCGGCTGAACGTCTACCCGGTGCCCGACGGCGACACGGGCACCAACATGGCCCTCACGCTGGAGTCGGTCGTGGCCGCCCTCGACGGCTGCGTCGACATGCCCAGCACGTGCAAGGCCATCAGCCACGGCTCGCTCATGGGCGCCCGCGGCAACTCGGGCGTGATCCTCTCGCAGATCCTGCGGGGCGTGGCCGACGGCTGCAAGGACGGCGACGGGGCCGGGCCCAAGGAGCTGGCCGACGCCCTGGAGATGGCGTCGCAGGCCGCCTACGGCGCGGTCATGCGCCCGGTCGAGGGCACCATCCTCACCGTCGTGCGGGAGTCGGCGGCGGGGGCACGCGGCGCGGCCGATGCGGGCAAGACGCTGGTCGACGTGCTCGACGCCGCCCGGGCCGCGGGGGCCGAGGCCCTGGAGCGCACGCCCGAGCTGTTGCCCGTCCTGAAGCAGGCCGGCGTGGTCGACGCCGGTGGTGCCGGGTTCCTGCTGTTCCTCGACGCCGCCCTGCACGTGGCCGCCGGGCGCCTGCTGCCGGAGCCGCCCGTCATGGCCGACAGTGGCACCGGCGCCGGCGCGCTGAGCCCGGAGATCGCGGCCGCCCACGACGAGGACAACGTGTCCGGCCTCCGCTACGAGGTCATGTACTTCCTCGAAGCCCCCGACGAGACCGTCCCCGCCTTCAAGGACGTGTGGGCGGGCGTGGGGGACTCGATCGTGGTGGTCGGGGGCGATGGCATCTGGAACTGCCACATCCACACCGACGACATCGGCGCCGCCATCGAAGCCGCTCTCGACGCCGGCCGGCCCCGCAACATCCGGGTCACCGACCTGTTCGAGCAGGTCGAGGAGGAGCGCTGGGTGCGGGAGGCGGCCACCGCCGCCCCCACCGAACCGGAACCGGAACCGGTCCCCGTGCCCACCGCGGTGGTGGCGGTCGCCACGGGCGACGGCATCCGCCGCATCTTCCGCTCCCTCGGCGTGCAGCAGATCGTCACCGGCGGCCAGTCGATGAACCCCTCCACCCAGCAGATCCTCGAAGCGGTGGAGGCGGCGCCCGCCGGCGAGGTCGTCATCCTCCCCAACAACAAGAACATCGTGGCCGTGGCCGAGCAGGTGGCGCCCCTCACCGGCAAGGCCGTGCGGGTGCTGCCCACCCACAGCATCGTGCAGGGCTTCGCCGCCCTCCTCGAGTACGACCCCTACGCCTCGGCCGACGAGAACGCCACGTCCATGCTCGCCGCCGCCGGCCGCGTGGTGAGCGGCGAGGTCACCCGGGCCGTGCGCGACTCGTACTCCGACGCCGGGCCCATCAGGGAGGGCGACTGGCTCGGGCTGTCGGGCAAGCGCATCGAGGTGGTGTCGGGCTCGCTGGGCGAGGCCGGGTGCGACCTCCTGGCCAAGCTGGTCACCGACGACCACGAGATCGTCACCGTGATCGAAGGCGAGGGCGCCACCGCGGCCGACACCCGCCGCATCACCGAATGGCTCGGTGAGCACCGCCCCGACGTGAGCACCGAGGTCCATCACGGGGGCCAGCCGCTCTACCCGTACCTCTTCAGCATTGAGTAGACGCCTGAGCCAACTGGCGGGCATCCCCGTCACCGAGCTCAAGGGCGTGGGCGAGCGCAGCGCCAAGGCCCTGGCCGCCGTGGAGATCGAGACCGTCCTCGACCTGCTGACCCACTACCCCCGGCGCTACGTCGACCGCACCAACGAGGCCCGCATCGCCGACCTCCGCCCGGGCGAGGAGGGCCTGGTCCTGGGCACGGTCAAGCGGGCGACCACCCGGCGGGCCCGCACGGGCAAGGTCATGGCCGAGGTCGACATCACCGACGGCACCGGCTTCCTGCGGATCACGTTCTTCAACCAGTCGTGGCGGGCCAAGCAGCTGAGCGAGGGCACCCAGGCCGCCTTCTTCGGCAAGTTCGACCTGTACCGGGGCAAGCGCCAGATGGTGAACCCGGTGGTCGACCTCATCGGCAACCGCACGGGCAGGATCGTGCCCGTCTACCCGCAGTCGGCCGACCTGGACACATGGGAGATCGCCGGCTGGGTGGAGGAGGCGCTGCGGCGGGCAGGCGAGTTCGCCGAGTCGCTGCCCGAGGCGTTGCGGGACCGGCTCGACCTGGCCGAGCGGACGTGGGCGTTCCATCAGATCCACGAGCCCGAGTCGATGGCGGCCAGGGGGGCGGCCCGCAAGCGGCTGGCCTTCGACGAGCTGCTGCGGCTCCAGGTGTCGCTGGTGATGCGCAAGCGAGCGGTGGAGCGGGAGTCGAAGGGCATCCGTCACGACGTGACCGGTGACCTGGTCCCGCGGTTCCACGCCGCCCTTCCGTTCCCCCTGACCGGTGCCCAGCGCCGGGCCATCGAGGCCATCGAGGACGACTTGGCCGGACCCCACCCCATGCACCGCCTGCTCCAGGGCGACGTGGGCGCGGGCAAGACGGTGGTGGCCGTCAGTGCCCTGCTCGTGGCCGTGCAGGGCGGGCACCAGGGCGCCCTCATGGCGCCCACCGAGGTTCTGGCCGAGCAGCACTTCCTGGGCATCCGGTCCCTGCTGGGCGACCTCTCCGTGCCCGACCAGACGGGATCGCTGTTCGCCGACCGCCCCGTGAAGGTCGAGCTGCTGACCAACCGGACCACGGCGTCCGAGCGGGCCAAGCTGGCCGCCGGGCTCGACGACGGGTCGGTCGACATCCTGATCGGCACGCATGCCCTGCTCACCGAGGGGGTGGCGTTCCGGGACCTGGGCGTGGTCGTCATCGACGAGCAGCACCGCTTCGGTGTGGAGCAGCGGGCCGCCCTCCGGGGCAAGGGCGACGACCCCGACGTGCTGGTGATGACGGCCACGCCCATCCCCCGGACGGCGGCGATGACGGTCTACGGCGACTTGGACGTGACCACCCTCGACGAGCTGCCGCCGGGTCGCACGCCCGTGCGCACCACGTGGGCCCGGGGCCCGCTGGAGGAGGCGGAGGCGTGGGCGCGGGTGCGGGCCGAGGTCGAGGCCGGGCGCCAGGCGTACGTGGTCTGCCCGCTGGTGGAGGAGAGCGAGCGTGTCCAGGCCCGGTCGGCCACCGAGGAGTTCGAACGCCTGCAGGCGTCGACGCTGGCCGGGCTGCGGCTGGGCCTGCTGCACGGGCAGATGCGAGCGGCCGACAAGGAGTCGGCCATGGCCGCCTTCCGGCGGGGGGAGGTGGACGTGCTGGTCGCGACCACGGTGATCGAGGTGGGAGTCGACGTTCCCAGCGCCACCGTGATGGTGATCGAGGACGCCGACCGTTTCGGCATCGCCCAACTCCACCAGCTGCGGGGCCGGGTGGGGCGGGGGGCGGCCGAGTCGTTCTGCTACCTGCTCGGCGGCGCCGAGGGCGAGGACAACGAGCGCTTGGCCGCGTTGGAGCGGACGACCGACGGGTTCGAGCTTGCCGAGGTCGACCTGGCGCTGCGGGGCGAGGGCACCCTGCTGGGCACCCGGCAAAAGGGGCGGTCCGATCTGAAGCTGGCCTCGCTGCGACACGACCGTTCCCTGATCGAGCGGGCCCGGCAGGTGGCCTTCGAGATCGTGGACGCCGACCCGCTGCTGGCCGGCCACCCCGTCCTGGAGGACGAGGTTCGCAGCCTGCTCGACCCCGACGAGGCCGAGTTCCTCTTCAAGTCCTAGAACGGGACGGGGGCCGCACCCGGCTGGCGCCCCCGCATTCTCGTAACGCTCACGCCCGAATAGGCGGCGCCAGCGTTACGAGAACGGGATGGGTGGGGTGGGGTGGGGGGGGCGCCGGGGCCGGTCAGGCCAGCGCCGCCCGCAACGCCGCCCCGGCTTCGTCGATCGCCTTGCGCCCGTCCTTGAGCAGCGCCGACAGGCCCACGAAGCCGTGGATCTGGCCGTCGTACCGGCTGCTGGCGGCGTCGACGCCCACCTGGCGCAGGCGCTCGGCGTAGGCCTCGCCCTCGTCCCGCAGCGGGTCGTACTCGGCGGTGATCACCAACGCCGGCGGCAGGGCGGCGAGGTCGGCGTCGTCGGCGTACAGGGGCGAGGCGTGCGGGTGCTCGGGGTCGTGGCCGCCCAGGTAGTGGTCCCAGAACCAGCGCATGCTGTCGGCCGTGAGGAAGAGGCGCTTGCCGTTCTCGCGGATGGACGGGTAGCTCATGCGGGCGTCGAGGGCGGGATAGACGAGCAGCTGGAAGCGGATGTCGGGGCCGCCCCGCTCACGGGCCAGCAGGGCGGTGGCCACCGTGAGGTTGCCCCCGGCCGAGTCGCCCCCCACGGCCAGGCGGCGGGGGTCGACACCCAGGTCCTCGGCGTGGTCGGCCACCCAGCGGGCGGCCTCGTAGGCGTCCTCCAGCGGCGTGGGGAACGGGTGCTCGGGCGCCAGGCGGTAATCGACGTTGACCACCGTGCACCCGCTGGCGTTGGCCAGCTCGGTGGCGGTGGCGTCGCTGGTGGTGAGGTCGCCGATGACCCAGCCCCCGCCGTGGAGCCACACGAGCACGGCGCCGGTGGCGGCCTCGGGGGTGAAGATGTGAGCCGCCACCTTCCCGCCATGCACGGGGATCTCGACCGACTCGGTGCGGGCGACCGGCTCGAGGGGGGCCAGGCTGGCGAACGCCGCGTACTGCGCCCGGGCCTCGACGGGGGTCAGCTTGTAGAGGTCGGGCGCGCCGCTCTCGGCCAGTTGGTCGAGGATGATCTGCACCTGCGGGTCGAGCGGCACCGGCACTCCCTTTCGTTCGCGATCCTGGTGGCGTGCCGAGCGACGACGCCGCCTACGCCAGCAACTGGCTTCGCATCATTCTGGTCGACCTCCTGCTCAGCGTGGCAGCTGTCGCCGCCGGGTTGTGGCTGGCCGTCGTCCGCCACCGGCTGTACGGGTGGGTGGTCGTGCCGGCCGGGATCGCCTACGCCGTGCTCGTGGCCCGCCGGGGCCTGCGCTGGCGGCGGCTCCGTTCGGAACGGACCTAGAACTCGGACCCGGACCGGGGCCCGGACTCGGGCTCGGGCACGACCACGTCCCAGCGGTCCAGGCAGTCCTCGCACCGGTACGCCACCACGTCGCCCGCCACGGGCAGGTTGTCGGGTGCCCACGTCACCAGCAGGTGGCAGCAACCGCCGCAGTCGATGCAGTCGATGGTCTCCTCCAGGCCGTACACCCCCCTAGCCTGCCGCCTCGTGCGAGTGGTGGCGGGCGAGGCCAGGGGGCGGCGGTTGGTCGCGCCCCCCGGGCGGGCCACCCGTCCCACCAGCGACCGGGTGCGGGAGTCCATCTTCGACATCCTGACCAGCCTCGACGCCGTGGAGGGCGCGACCGTCGCCGACCTGTTCGCCGGCTCGGGCGCCATGGGCATCGAGGCCCTGTCCCGGGGCGCATCCCGAGCCGCCTTCGTGGACAGCGACCCGGGCGCCATCCAGGCCGTGAAGGCCAACCTGGACACCACAGGCACGGCCGACCGTGCCACGGTGGTGCGATCCGACGTGCTGCGCTGGTTGCCGTCGGCCCCACCGGTGGACCTGGCCCTCGTGGACCCGCCCTACACCTTCGACGCCTGGCCCGAGCTGCTCACCGGCCTTCACGCGGGGCTGGCGATCCTCGAATCGGACCGAGAGCTGGAGGTCCCCGAGGGATGGCGAGTTCTCAAGTTCCGGCGGTACGGCGGTACCGTGGTCACCGTCGCTGAGCAAACGACTGAACGAACGAAAGGTGTCGGGTGAGGACCGCGCTGTTCCCCGGGTCGTTCGACCCCCTGCACAACGGGCACCTGGAGATCATCGACACGGCCTCCCGGCTGTTCGACTCGCTGGTCGTCGCGGCCATGCGCAACCCCCAGAAGGGCGAGCCCCTCTTCTCCCTGGACGAGCGCCGGGAGATGATCGAGGAGTCGACCGCCCACCTGGACAACGTGCGCATCGTGGGTCTGTCCTCCCTCGTGGTCGACCTGGCCAAGGATGTCGGCGCCGACGTCATCGTGAAGGGCCTGCGGGCCATCACGGACTTCGAGAGCGAGCTCCAGATGGCTCAGATGAACCACCAGATCTCCGGGATCGACACGCTGTTCATCCCCTGCGCGTCGGAGCACTCCTTCGTGGCCTCCCGCCTGGTGCGCGACATCGCCCGCTACGGCGGCGGCGGCCGGGTCTCCTCGATGGTGCCCCCGCCCGTGGCCAAGCGCCTGGCGGAGAAGTTCGGCGGATGAGCTTCTTCGAGACCGGGGACCAGCCCGACGCCGAGACCCTGCTCCGCCGAGTGAGCGAGATCATCAACAACACCCGGTCGCTGCCCCTCTCCTCGTCGGTGAAGCTGGACAACAAGGAAGAGGTGCTCGAACTGCTGGGCGAGGCCCTCGACCGCCTGCCCGAGGAACTGCGCCAGGCCCGATGGCTGCTGAAGGAGCGCAACGAGTTCCTGGCCAAGAACCAGCGGGACGCCGACGAGATCCTGGAGGCGGCCCGGGTGCGGGCCGAGCGCATGGTCCAGCGCACCGAGATCGTGCGGGAGGCCCAGCACACGGCCAAGCGCACCGTGGAGGAGGCTCGGGAAGAGGCCCTGCGCCTGCGCCATGAGGCCGAGGACTACTGCGACCAGAAGCTGGCCGCCTTCGAGATCGTGCTGGAGCGCACGCTGAAGACGGTCCAGGCGGGCCGGGACAAGCTGCGGGTCACGCCCCTGCCCCGGCCCGACGTGGGCCTGGAGGACAGTGCCCTCCCCGAACCCGGCCCGGCCGCGTCGGCCGCCGAGGACGTGTTCTTCGACCAGGACACCGATCTGCCGTAAAGCGGACGGGTCCGCCGTTCGTAGACTTGGCGGGGTGAGCGTGAAGCCCTTCGTCGTCAACATCGGCGTGCTCCGCCACTCCCCGGGCCGGCGCATGGACGCCCAGCGCTCGGGGCCCATGGCCGACCTGCGGGTGACGGCCAGCGCGGTTCCCGCCGACGCCGAGATCACCGTCGACGCCGTGCTGGAGATGGCGTCGGGGACCAGCGTGCTGGTCACGGGAACGGTGACCGCTCCCTGGGAAGGGGAGTGCCGGCGCTGCCTGGGCCAAGCCACGGGTTCCCTCACGGTGGCCGTGCGGGAGCTGTACGAGGACCGGGCCGACCCCGAGGAGACGTACCAGCTCCACGGCGACCAACTCGACTTGGGCCCGCTCGTGCGCGACGCTGTTCTGCTGGAGCTTCCCCAGGTACCCCTCTGCATGGAGGCGTGCCAGGGGCTGTGTCCCGAGTGCGGCGCCAACCGCAACCAGGTCACCTGCTCCTGCACCACTGACCCGATCGACCCCCGGTGGGCGGCGCTGGAAGCGCTGCGCGGCGGGGAGGACTAAGACGAGGAACCAGCCGCCAATGGCCGTCCCCAAGAAGAAGACCTCCAAGGCCAAGAGCCGCAGCCGCCGGGCCAGCAACTGGACGCTGGACGCGCCGGCGCGCAGCGTCTGCCCGCAGTGCCGCCAGGCGAAGCTGCCCCACGTCGTGTGCCCGAACTGCGGGTGGTACGGCGGCCGCCAGGCGATCGAAGTCGTCTAGTGCCGCTTCCCATCGCGCTCGATGCGATGGGCGGCGACAAGGCACCCGCGGAGATCATCGAGGGCGCCCGCCAGGCCGTCGAACAGCTCGGGGTCGACGTGGTGCTGGTCGGCCTGCCCGAGGTCGTCGAGGGAACCGGCTTCCCCACGATCACCTGCTCCGAGGTGATCGACATGCACGACGACCCGGCCCAGGGCGTCCGGCGAAAGAAGGATTCCTCGCTGGTGCGGGCGGCCGAGGCCGTGCGCGACGGCCGGGCGTCGGCCATGGTGTCGGCGGGGAACACGGGAGCGACCATGGCGGCGGCCCTGCTGCGGATGGGGCGGCTGCCCGGCGTGGCCCGGCCCGCCATCGCCACGCCCATCCCCGTCCCCGGCGCCACCCCCACGATCCTGCTGGACGCCGGGGCCAACGCCGAGTGCACGGCGCCCTGGCTGGTGCAGTTCGCCCAGATGGGGGCGGTCCTGGCCGTCGAGCGCTACGGCATCACCAAGCCGCGGGTCGGGCTCCTGTCCATCGGCGAGGAAGAGACCAAGGGCAACCCCCTGGTCAAGGAGACGCACGCCCTGCTGCGGGAGACCCCGGGCGTGCACTTCATCGGCAACGTCGAGGGCCGTGACCTGCTCACCGACGACGTCGACGTGGTGGTCACCGACGGCTTCACCGGCAACGTCGCCCTCAAGACGCTGGAGGGCGGGCTGAAGTTCATCGTGGGCAAGGTGCTGGAAGCGATGACGTCGAGCGACGAGGCCAAGGAGGCGGCCAAGGTGCTGCTCCCCACCCTGGTCCCGCTGGCCGACGAGCTCGACCCGGACAGCCACGGGGGCGCCATGCTCCTCGGTGTGGACGGCGTCTGCATCATCAGCCACGGGTCGTCGTCGGCCCGGGCCGTGGTGAACGCCCTGCGGGTGGCTCAGGACATGGTCGACAAGGACGTGGTCGGTCACCTTCGCGCCGCCGTGGCCTGACCGGGCCGTCGCCCGGGCCCCAGGACGCCGGACGCGCCCTTCCAGGCGGCGCCCGGCCCCGGTGGACCCTTCGATGTCACACCCCGGGCGTACCATGCGATCCATGACCGTTGCCGAGTTGGTCGAGGCGCCCCCGCCGGGGGTTCGGCGCACCCGGGCCCTGGTGCGCGCCGCGGCGGCGGCGTCGGTGGTGCTGCTCGTGGCCGGCGTGCTGGGCCTGGCCGTGCACGATGCCGGCACGTCCGTCGACCGCAACGTCCTGGGCCGGGTCACGGCCGCCGCCGCCCGCACGGTGAGCGCCAAATCGGCCAAGTTCACGGCCGAGACCGCCACGAGCATCGGGGGCACGGCCACGCCCGCCACCAGCTTCTCGGCCAGCGGCGCGTTCGACTTCGTGCAGAAGCGGGGCACGGCCCAGGCCCAGATCGGCCCGTTCGGCACGGTCGACATCGTGGTGGTGGGCAGCACCGAGTACATCAAGCTGCCCGACGCCTTGCGCAAGGGCGCGTCGGTGTCCACGCCCTGGCTGTCGGTCGACATGGCTGCGCTGGTCAACCAGGCCGGGTCCCTCGGCGGGTCGACGCCCAGCCTGCCCGGCGGGGGCGATCCGGCGGCCATCCTGGGCCAGCTCCAAGCCACCGGCGCAGTGAAGCAGGCCACCGAGGTGGGCAACGCGAAGGTGCGGGGGGCCGACACCACGCACTACCGGGCCGTGCTCGACGGCGAGAAGCTCAAGGGCACCCTCACCAACGTCCTGGGAAGCCTGCCCCCCGTCAACAACGTGAAGCTGGAAGACCCTGTGGCCGACCTGTGGGTGGACAAAGACGGCATGGTCCGCCGCCAGGTTGTGGTTGTCGCCAGCCGGCTGGGGAGCGGCAGCCGAGCCGTCCGGGTGGAGAACACCACGACCACCGAGCTGTTCGACTTCGGTTCGCCGGTCACCGCGACCGTGCCCCCGTCCACCCAGGTGACCCAGCTGGGGTCGCTGGCGCAGTTGTTCCAGATGTTCGGGCCTGGCGGGTAACGCCCGGTGTGAACCCCCGCCGGTCCAGGTAGCATCCCCCCGACATCGGACTTCCAGGAGCATTGGTGCCCGCAGAAACGCACGTAGAACGCGGTCCGATGGACCGCCAGCAGGTCTTCGAGCTCATCCGAGACCGCCTCGCCGACATCTTGGAGATCGACCCGTCGGGCATCTCCGAGGGCGCATCCTTCACTGACGACCTGGCCGCTGACTCGCTGGCCCTCATCGAGCTGGTGGAGGCGCTCGAGGAGGAGTTGGGGGAGCGCACGGTCGGGTTCCGCATCGACGACGAGGATCTGGAGGACCTCAAGACGGTGCGGGACGCCGTGGATTATGTGGTGGCCAAGCTCGAGGCGTCCTGACGACGGAACACGGTTCCGCGCTGGTTGCGCTCGGTGAGCGCCTGGAACGGCGGTTCCGCGACCCCGACCTCTTCCCGCGCGCGCTCGCGCACCGCTCCTGGTGCGCCGAGACGACGGGGGAGGAGTCGAACGAGCGGCTGGAGTTCCTGGGCGACGCCGTCCTCCAGCTGATCGTCACCAACCACATCTACAACACCTACCCCGACCTGCCCGAGGGGGAGCTGGCCAAGGTCCGGGCTGCGGTGGTGAGCTCGGCCGCCCTGGCGGAAGTGGCAGCCGCGCTGGACCTGGGGTCGGCCCTGTTGCTGGGCAAGGGCGAGGACCAGTCGGGAGGCAGGGAGAAGCCGTCCATCCTTGCCGACGCCATGGAGGCGGTCATCGGGGCCGTCTACCTGGACGGCGGGTGGGACGCGGCGGCCGAGTTCGTCCTGCGCCTGCTGGGCGAGCGCATCGCCGAGGCGGCGGCCGGGCCCGGCGGGCAGGACTTCAAGACCCGGCTCCAGGAGTTGGCGGCCCGGTCCTTCGACGAGCTGCCCCTGTACGACGTGGTGGACGAGGGGCCGGACCATGCCAAGCGCTTCTTCGCCTCCGTCTCGGTGGCGGGCGAGGTCAGGGGGCGGGGCGAGGGCCGGTCCAAGAAGCAGGCCGAGCAGGCCGCCGCCCGCCTGGCGTGGGAGGCCCTGGCCGAGGTCGTGGCCGCGAACGCCAAGCCCGTGGTCGGCAGCGAGCGGGCCGATGCCTGAGCTGCCCGAGGTCGAGACCATCCGCCGCGACCTGGAGAAGGAGGTCGCGGGCAAGAAGATCAAGGAGGTCGAGGCCACCGGCGTGCGGACCATCCGCCGGCACAAGTCCAAGAAGGACTTCGTGTCCCGGCTGGAGGGGCGCAAGATCATGGGTATCCAGCGCCGGGGCAAGTACCTGCTGCTCAAGCTGGAGCCCCAGGCCCCGCCCGGGAGCGCGGGTGCGGGCGCCCCCAAGCAGTCCGACGTGCTCGTGGTCCACCTGGGCATGAGTGGCCAGCTGTTGCGGGCCAAGTCGGCCAAGGAGCCCCTGCCCAAGCACACCCACGTGGTCGTGACCTTCACCCAGGGCGGGCAGCTGCGCTACGTCGATCCGCGCACGTTCGGCGAGCTGTTCGTCACCGCGGCCGACGACCTGGAGGACGCCGTTCCCGAGTTGGCCCACCTGGGCTTCGACCCCCTCGAGGACGTGATGAGCTGGAACCGCTTCGGCGACCTGCTCAACGCCCGAAAGGTCAAGCTCAAGCAGTTGCTGATGGACCAGAAGTTCATCGCCGGCATCGGGAACATGTACGCCGACGAGATCCTGTGGGCGGCCGGCCTGCGCTACGACCGCGACTCGGACAGCCTGTCGTCGCAGGAGGTGCGCCGCCTGTACCGGTCGATGGTGGAGACGTTGCAGGAGGCCATCAAGCACCGGGGCTCGTCCCTGGCCGACGAGCAGTACCGGGACCTGTTCGGTGAGGTGGGCGACTTCCAGAGCCAGCACAAGGTGTACGACCGCGAGGGCGAGGCCTGCCGGCGGTGCCGCAACCCCATCGTGCGGGTGAAATGGCAGGGCCGCTCGACATTTCTGTGCGAGCAATGCCAGGTCTGAGATGGCGGCGATGAAGAAGTGGCGCCTCGCTGTCCTGGGTGGCCTGGCTGCGGCCATGGCGGCCACGCTCCGGTCGGGCCCGCCTGCCGAGGTGGCGGTCGAGGGTGACCGGTTGGTGGTGCGCCTGCGGGGCCTCAACCAGATGTGGGCACTCCGCCGGCAGGTCGCGGTCCCGCGCTCGGCCGTGCGTGGCGCCCGGGCCGAGGCCCGGCCGCCCCGGCCGCCGTTCCGGGTGCCGGGCACCTACCTGCCGGGCGTCATCACCGCGGGCACGTTCCGGGGCCGGGGCCGGCGCGAGCTGTGGGCCGTGCACCGGGCCAAGGAGGTGCTGGTGATCGACCTCGACGGCGAGCGGGCGCCGTTCGACCGCTTGGTGGTCGAGGTGGCCGACCCCGCCGCCGCCGCCGCCGCCGTTTCGGCCTCCTAGCCGCCGACCCGGCCGCCGCCGCCGTTTCGGCCTCGCCGCCGACCCCTCCCACCAGCCTCTTCGCGAAGCTCCGCGACCCGTCGCCACCGCCCCGCTACCCTGCTCCGCGCGTGTTCCTGAAGTCGCTCAACCTGAAGGGCTTCAAGTCCTTCGCCGAGTCCACCACCCTGGAGTTCGAGCCCGGGATCACGGTTGTCGTGGGCCCGAACGGGAGCGGCAAGTCGAACATCGTCGACGCCGTGGCGTGGGTGCTCGGCGCCCAAGGCCCCCGCACCATGCGTGGCTCGAAGATGGAGGACGTCATCTTCGCGGGGACGGCCAAGAAGCAGGCGTTGGGCCGGGCCGAGGTCAGCCTCACCATCGACAACTCGGCCGGGCTCATCCCCATCGAGTTCACCGAGGTCACCATCACCCGCACGCTCTTTCGCAGCGGGGACAGCGAGTACGCCATCAACGGCGTCCCGTGCCGCCTGCTGGACATCCAGGAGCTCCTGTCGGACACGGGCGTGGGTCGCCAGCAGCACGTGATCGTGTCCCAGGGCCAGCTGTCGGCCGTGCTCGACGCCCGCCCCGAGGACCGCCGCCTGATCATCGAGGAGGCGGCCGGCGTCCTCAAGTACCGCCGCCGGCGGGAGAAAGCCCAGCGCCGGCTGGAGTCCACCGAGGGCAACCTGCTGCGCCTCCAGGACCTGCTCCGTGAGGTCCGCCGCCAGCTCCGCCCCCTGGAGCGCCAGGCCGACGCCGCTCGCCGCCACGGTTCGCTGGTCGAAGAACTGCAGGCCATCCGCCTCCACCTGGCCGGCCGGGAGCTGGCGTCGCTGCGTGCACGGCTGGAAGCCGGGGCCAGGGCCAAGGCTGACCTGGCCGCCAACGAATCGCAGATCCGCGCCGCCCTGGCCCGCCTGGACACCGACGTCACGGTGGCCGAGACCGAGCTGTCGGCCCAGCGGGACGAGTCCCTGGGCGACGACCTCGTCCGCTACGAGTCCCTGCGGGAGCGGGCCCGGGGCCTGGCCGCGGTGCTGGTCGAGCGCCGCCGGGGCGTCGAGCGGGAGCTGCAGGCGTCGGTGGACGAGGGGGTCATCGCCTCCCTGGAGGCCGATGCCGCCCATCTGGCGGCCGAGTTGCGGGAGGTGGAGGCCGAGGCCGCCGCCCTCGTTCCCCAGGCCCACGACGTGGCCGCGGCCGAAGCGGCGCTGGCGGCCGAGCGAGCCGCCTTCGAGGCCGACTGGGGTGACGAGCGCGGGCCCGGCCCGGCCCCCGCCACCAGCGAGGCGGCCGAGGTCCGGGGCGAGCTGGCCGCCCTGCGCCAGGGCGTGGAGCGGGGAAGCACCGAGGTCGCCCGGCTCCAGTCCCGCCTGGCGGCCATGGAGCAGAAGGCCGAGCGCCTGGCCTCCGAGGCCGAGCGCCTCCGGGCCGAGATGGCCGAAGCCGACACCGCCGAACAGCCCCTGGCCGACGGCGTGGAGGCGGCCGAGGCCCGGCGCCTGGCCGCCGAGGCCAACCTGGCCCTGGCCGAGGACGACCTCCGGGCCGCCGAGCAGGCCGGGCACACGTGGACGGCACGGGCCGAGGCCCTCGCCCTCGCCCTCGACGAAGCCCGGGCCCGGGCGGGCGCCGAGCGGCTGGCCGAGGTGAGCGGCGTGGTGGGCACGCTGCTGGAGCTGGTCGAGGTGGACGAGGGCTGGGAGGCGGCCTTCGAAGCGGCGGCCGGCGAGGCCATCGCCGCCGTGGTGGTCGACGGGGTGGATACGGCCAGGGACGCCCTGCGCCGGCTCCTGGACAGCGGCGCCTCGGGTGCCGTCCTCGCCCTCGACGTGGCCGGGCCGCCGTCCAGCCTGGCCTTCGAGGCCGCTTCCGTCGTCGGGGGCGAGCCGGTGCGGGCCCACGTGCGCTCCCGCCTCCCCAGCGGCGACCGGTTGCTGGACTCGCTCCTGCACTCGGCCGTGGCCGTCGACGGCGGGTGGGAGATCGCCCTCGACGCCGCCCTGGCCCATCCGGGGCTGGTCGTCGTCACCCGTACGGGCGACCGCTTCGCGGCCGGCGGGTGGCGGGCGGGCGCGGCCGGCGCCGGTGCCACCGGCGCCGCCCTCGACGAGGCCAGGAGCCGGGCGACCGAGGCCGAAGCGGCCGTGGCCGCGGCCCGGCAGCGGCTGGCTGTGGTCCGGGCCGACGTGGACGAGGCCCGCCGGGCCGAGGGCGAGCTCAACCGCCAGCTGGACGCCAACGACTCCCGGCTCACGGCCGCGGGTGACGCCCTCCAGCGCACCGAGTCGGAGCGGCGGGACGTAGGTGTCGAGCACGAGGCCGTCGCCGCCCACCTGGGCGAGCTGGTGGAGCGGGTGGAGCGGGAGGCGGCCCGGGTGGCCGAGCTGGAGTCGCTCCTGCCCGGCCTGGAGGCCGAGGAGGCGGCCGGCGCCGAGCGCGTCATGGCCATGCGGGCGGCCCAGGGCCGGCTGAACGAGCGGGCCCAGGCGGTGGGTTCGCTGCGCCGGGAGTTGGAGGTCCAGGCCGCGGGGCTGGAGGAGCGCCAGGCCATGCTGCGGCGGCGGCTGGGCGAGGTCGAGCAGCGGCTGGAGCACAACGTGGCCGAGCGGGCCGCGGCCTCCAGCCGGCGCACGCGGCTGGAGTCGGTGGCGGTGGCCACGGCCCGGCTGGCGGCCGTGGTGAGCGACCGGCTGGCGTGGGTCGAGGGCGACCTGGCCGGGCTCCGGGAGGCCCGGCGGGTCCACAGCGAGCGGGTCCGAGCCGTGGTCGAGCGGCTGGACCAGCTTCGCCGGGAGCGCACCACGGCCGAGCGCCAGCTGGGGGACCTGCGGGAGCGGGCCCAGCGGGGCGAGATCGACGAGGCCGAGATGCGCATGCGCCTGGAGTCGGCGGTGGAGACGCTGCGCCGCGACTTCGACTGCGAGCCGGAGACGGCCATGGCCGCCGAGTGCCCGGAGCTGCCGGCGGGCACGTCCGCGCCCAGCCGGGTCCGGGAGCTGGAGCGGGAGCTGCGCCTCATGGGGCCGATCAACCCGCTGGCCCTGGAGGAGTTCACGGCCCTGTCCGAGCGGTCCGAGTTCCTGGACGGGCAGCTGGAGGACGTGAAGTCCAGCCGCCGGGAGCTGGCCAAGGTCATCCGGGCCATCGACACCGAGATCGTCGATGTGTTCCGGGCCGCCTACGCCGACGTGTCCGAGAACTTCACCGCCCTGTTCGGCATGCTGTTCCCGGGTGGGTCGGGCAAGCTGCGGCTCACCGACCCCGACAACCTGTTGGAGACGGGCATCGAGGTGGAGGCCCGGCCGTCGGGCAAGAACGTGAAGCGCCTCTCGCTGCTGTCCGGTGGCGAGCGGTCGTTGACGGCGTTGGCGTTCCTGTTCGCCGTGTTCCGCAGCCGGCCGTCGCCCTTCTACCTGATGGACGAGGTCGAGGCGGCGCTCGACGACGTGAACCTGCACCGCTTCTTGGACCTCATCCACGAGTTCCGCAACGAAGCCCAGCTGCTCGTGGTGAGCCACCAGAAGCGGACCATGGAAGCCGCCGACGCCCTGTACGGCGTCACCATGCAGCCGGGCGGCTCCTCCAAGGTCGTCAGCGAGCGGGTGCGGGCCGGGGCGTGACCGGCCCGATCTTGGCTGTTACACCCCCTCAGTAGGCTGCCTCCCGTTATGGAGATCGTCCTTCTTGTCATCCTGCTCGTGGCCGTGGTGGGCTCGGTCGCCGCCGTGTCCGTCCGTCGCCGGGCCGGCCGCCGACCCGAGTTGGAGCCGCCCGCCCGCCGGCCGGTCTCACCCGCGCCACCACCCGTTCTGGAAGAGGCGCCGCCCGCGCCCGAGGTGGTGGCGCCCGAGGTCGTGGCGCCCGAGCCGGTCAAGCCCACGTTCCGGGATCGGCTCAGCAAGGCCCGCAGCCAGCTGTCGGGGTACGTGGGGTCGGTCCTGTCTCGCTCGTCGATCGACGACGAGACGTGGGACGAGCTGGAGGAGGCCCTCATCCGGGCCGACGTGGGGGTGGCGGCCACCACGGCACTGCTGGACGACCTGCGGGCCCGGGTCCGGTCCGAGGGCATCAAGACGCCCGAGGAGCTGGTGCAGGCCCTCAAGGAGGACCTGAAGAAGCGGCTGGCCCAGGGTGACCGCGGCCTGCGGTACGAGCCGGGCGG
>Ga0070741_10009902_pt1 | contig 18265 bp, 18 predicted proteins | sample Coa_R1_4_FD_66440 | JGI IMG/M metagenome (GOLD analysis project Ga0070741, IMG submission 66440) | Surface soil microbial communities from Centralia Pennsylvania, which are recovering from an underground coalmine fire - Coalmine... | ecosystem: Environmental > Terrestrial > Soil > Unclassified ...
GTTGGGCGGCTTCGGGCTGAGCGTCTGCGCGATCGCCGCCGTCTGCTCGCCCTGCTTCGGGTAGACGGTCAGCCGCCACGGAATCGGGTTCGACGCGAGGCCGATCTTGAACAGCTGCGGGTTGCTCTTCTTCATCTCCGCGAGCCCCTGCGCCGGCGACGTGATCTTGATCTCCTTGACGCGCCGATCAGCGTGCAGCCGGTTGTAGACCTGGAACGTCTCCCCTCTCGTCGAGCCGACATTCATGTAGACCTTGACCACGAGCTCCTGCTTCAGGTGGTCGCTCCACGACAGGAGCCACGTGCCGAAGGCAATCGAGAGCCCGAGCACGAACATCCCGATCAGCACCGTCAGCGTCGCCGCGACCGTGGTCGACACGGTGGCGCGCAGCGACCGGAGCGCTTCGCCGACGATCGTCCGCAGCTTCATTCGTAGCCTCCGCGGCGCTCGTCACGCGCGAGCCGCCCGCCGTCGAGCGCGATCACGCGCTTGCGCATCTTGTCCACCATCTCGCGGTCGTGAGTGACCATGAGGATCGTCGTGCCGGCCCGGTTGATGCGGTACAGCAGCTGCATGATCCCTACGGACGTGTCCGGATCGAGGTTGCCGGTCGGCTCGTCGCAGACCAGGAGCGGCGGGTGGTTGACAACGGCGCGCGCGATCGAGACGCGCTGCTGCTCGCCGCCCGAGAGCTCGTCCGGAAGCGACGAGCCCTTGTGCGCCAACCCGACCAGCCCGAGCACCTCCGGGACCTTCTTCCGGATCGCCTCGCGGCTCTCGCCCTGCACCTTCAGCGCATAGGCGACGTTCTCGTACGCATTCCGGTTCGGCAACAGCTTGAAATCCTGGAACACGCACTGGACGTTGCGCCGCAGCATCGGCACCTTCGAGCGCGGCAGCCGGCCGAGGTCGCGTCCTCCGACGATGATCCGCCCGCGGGTCGGCTCGATCTCCTTGAGGAGCAGCCGAATGATGGTCGACTTCCCGGAGCCGGAGGCGCCGACGATGAAGACGAAGTCGCCCTTGTCGATCACGAACGAGACGTCGCGGAGCGCGGTGACGTCCGGGTCGTAGATCTTCGTGACCCCGTCGAACACGATCATCGCGCCCGGGCCTGCGGAGGCCCTGGGCTGCGGGGGTTCTTCGAGGAGCGCCGGCGGCGCGTCCGTTTGGAGGTTCAGCTCTTGCACGTCTGGGGGCGGCAAGGTGCGCCGGGTGCAGGGAGTTTAGCGCGCCTTCCCGGTCGCCCGTGCGAGAAGGTAAGCGTGGATGAACCCGTCCAGGTCGCCGTCGAGGACGCCCTGCGCGTTTCCGGCCTCGAAATCGGTGCGGTGGTCCTTGACGATCTGGTACGGGTGAAGGACATAGCTCCGGATTTGACTTCCGAAGCCGGTGTCCTGCACCACGCCGCGCTCCTTCGCCAGTTCCTCCTCTCTTCGTTCCTGCTCGAGCTCGGCGAGACGCGACCTCAGGACGCGCAACGCGGTGGCCTTGTTCGACGACTGGGAGCGCTCGTTCTGGCACTGGACGACGATGCCCGTGGGAATGTGCGTGATCCGGACAGCCGAATCCGTCTTGTTGACGTGCTGGCCTCCGGCGCCCGACGCACGGTAGGTGTCAACGCGCAGGTCGGACTCGTCGACCTCGACGTCGGTGTCGTCGGCGACGAGCGGGCTGACGATCACCTGCGCGAACGACGTGTGGCGCCGGTGGGCCTGGTCGAACGGCGACAGGCGGACCAGCCGGTGGACGCCGCGCTCGGCCTTGAGCGCTCCGTACGCGTTCTCACCCTTGACCGTGAACGTCGCCGACTTGAGTCCGGCTTCCTCACCGGGGCTCGCCTCGAGCAGCTCGGCCTGGAAGCCACGCTGCTCGGCCCAGCGCATGTACATGCGGAGCAGGATCTCGGCCCAGTCCTGCGCGTCTGTCCCGCCGGTACCGCCGACGATCGTGACGATCGCGTCGCCCGCGTCGTACTCGCCGTTGAACAGGGCCTCCTCCTCGAGCCGCTCGAGCTCGCGCCGGAGCGGCCTGATCGAGTCGGCGATCTCGGCCTCCATGTCACCGTCCATCGCGGCGAGCTCGGCCGCGTCCTCGTACTCGCCGCGCAGCCGATCGAAACGCTCGAGCCGGCGCGCGAGCCTTGCCTGCTCGGTCGAGACGGACGCCGCGTGCTGCTGGTCGTCCCAGAAGCCGGGACGGCCCATCTCGTCCTCGAGCTCGGCGACGCGATGCTTCAGGCCGTCCGGGTCAAAGGTAATCACGGACCCAGTCGAGCTGGGCCCCGATCTCCTTCAGCTGCTCGGAAAGCGGCTGCTGCTGCTCCTCGGCCATGCGGCCATCGTAGCGGGGCGCTCGGAAGCGCCCCGCAGCGATGAAGGGAGGAACGCTAGGCGGCAGCCGGAGCAGGCACCTGGCCGGAGAACACCGCGAAGGCCAGCGTGTCGGCGATCTCGTGCAGCGACGCCGCCTGGCCGTCGCGGAAGCGCCAGTCGTGCACGGCCTTCAACTGCGCCGACTCTCCGTCGTGCCGGGTCACGGTGTGCGTGACGAAGCAGACGAGGCGGTCGCCGTTCTCGATCGCGTCGTCGATCGTGATCGTGTGGCCTGCGAACTGCTCCGCGAGGCCGTTGAAGAACTCGAGGACGGCCGCGCGGCCGGTGACCTCGATCAGGCCCTCGATCTTCCAGTCGATGTCCTCGGTGAACAGGTCGTCGACGACGCCGGCGAGGTCGCGGTTGCTGTACCGCTCGTAGCCTGCGCGCATCGTGTCGAGATTGCTCAAGGTGATCTCCTTTTGGTCCGTGAGGGATGGAACGACGCTGATTCGCCTCGGATCGTAAGCCGGTTCGCGGGCCCCCACCCACCCCCGGGGGGACGCGAGTCCCCCTGAGTCAGGATCGCAGACAAATCGTCACGTGTCTGTGACCGGAACGTGACTTTTCGGGCTCAGGCCGCAGGCTCAGGCAGGGGCTACTTGCCGTGGCACTTCTTGTACTTCTTGCCCGACCCGCACCAGCACGGGTCGTTGCGGCCGACCTTGTCGCGGTCCGAGACCTGGCGCTGCTGCGGCTGTGACGGGCCTGCAGGGACGGCCGGTGCGCCGCTGCCGGCGGCGGCGATCGCCTCGGCGCCCGCGAGCGACTCGTGCTCGTAGCTGACGGAGCCGTTCGCGCCGTCCTGGCCGTTGAGCGACAGCTCGGCAGCCTCCTCGGGGGCGAGTTCGGCGTGGAAGAGCGTGAACACGACCTCCTCGCGGATCGCCTGCGACAGCTCCTCGAACATCTTGTGGCCCTCCGCCGTGTACTCGACGAGCGGGTCCTTCTGGGCCATCGACCGCAGGTGCACACCTTCGCGGAGGTAGTCCATCGCCTCAAGGTGCTCGCGCCAGCGGACGTCGACGATCTGGAGGATCACGAAGCGCTCGAGTTCGCGCATGAGCTCCGCGCCGAGCTGCTGCTCCTTCTCCGAGTACGCCTCCTGCGCGTCCTCCTTGAAGTCCTCGATCAACGCCTCGCGCTCCATCCCGCCGGCGAAGTCCTCGCGCAGCTCGTCCGCGGACACGTCCGATCCGTACAGCGTGTTCATCGCCTGGCAGAGCTGGTCGAGGTCCCAGCCCTCCGCCGTGTCGGTGCCGAACAGGTCGATCGTGCGCTCGACCATGTCCTCGATCCACTGCCTGACCTCTTCGGACATGTCGTCGCCTTCGAGCACGTGGCGCCGCTGCTCGTAGATCACCATGCGCTGCTTGTTCATGACGTCGTCGTACTTGAGGACGTTCTTGCGCATGACGAAGTTCTGCTCCTCGACCTTCTTCTGCGCGTTCTCGATCTGCTTCGAGAGGACCTTCGCCTCCATGGGCTGGTCGTCCGGCACCTTGAAGCGGGACATGATGTTCTTGATCCGGTCGCCCGCGAACAGCCGCACGAGCTGGTCCTCGCCGGACAGGTAGAAGCGCGTCTCGCCGGCGTCGCCCTGCCGGCCGGAGCGGCCGCGGAGCTGGTTGTCGATCCGCCGCGCCTCGTGCCGCTCGGTGCCGACGACGTAGAGGCCGCCGAGCTCGAGCACTCCTTCCCCGAGCTTGATGTCGACCCCGCGTCCGGCCATGTTCGTCGAGATCGTGACCGCGCCCATCTGGCCGGCGTCCTTGATGATCTCCGCCTCGCGCTCGTGCTGCTTCGCGTTCAGGACGCTGTGGGGGATGCCGCGCCGCTTGAACATCTCCGAGAAGTACTCCGACGTCTCGACGTCGATCGTCCCGACGAGCACCGGCTGTCCGGTCGCGTGCCGCTCCGCGATGTCCTCGAGCGCCGCGGCGAACTTGGCTTCCTTGGTCCGGAAGATCAGGTCGTTGCGGTCCTGGCGAGTCACGGGCACGTTGGTCGGGATCTCGACGACGTTGAGCCCGTAGATCTCCGTGAACTCCTTCTCCTCCGTCTTGGCCGTACCCGTCATGCCCGCGAGCTTCTCGTAGAGGCGGAAGTAGTTCTGGAGCGTTATCGTCGCCATCGTGACGTGCTCCTCCTGGATCTCGACGCCTTCCTTCGCCTCGACGGCCTGATGCAGGCCCTCGCTCCAGCGGCGGCCTTCCATGATCCGCCCGGTGAACTCGTCGACGATCTTCACCTCGCCGTCCTGGACGACGTAGTCGACGTCGCGGTGGAAGAGCGCCTGCGCCTTGAGCGCCTGGGTCAGGTGGTTGACGAGCTGGACGTTTCGCGGGTCGTAGAGGTTGTCGATCTTGAGCGCACGCTCGACCGCGTGGATGCCGCGCGGGAGCGGTGAGACGGTCTTGAACTTCTCGTCGAACGTGTAGTCGACGTCGGGGTCCTCGCGCTTCTCGATCTTCGACGGCGGCTTGTACGGGGTGCCTTCGAGCCCGCGGACGATGCGCGCGAAGTCGTAGTACGTCTTCGCGGCGGTCTCGGGCTCGCCGGAGATGATCAGCGGCGTTCGCGCCTCGTCGATCAGGATCGAGTCGACCTCGTCCACGATCGCGTAGGCATGGCCGCGCTGGACGACGCCGTCCATCGAGACCGCCATGTTGTCGCGGAGGTAGTCGAAGCCGAACTCCGAGTTGGTGCCGTACGTGATGTCGCACTCGTAGGCGGCCTTCCGGTCGTCGAACGGCATCATGTTCTCGATGTAGGCGACGCTCGCGCCGAGCCGCTCGTAGACGCCGCGGTTCCACTCGGCGTCGCGCTTGGCGAGGTAGTCGTTGACCGTGACCAGGTGGACGTTCTGGCCCGAGAGCGCGTTCAGGTAGAGCGGCAGGCTCGCCACGAAGGTCTTGCCCTCGCCGGTCTTCATCTCGGCGATGTCGCCCTCGTGGAGGACGATGCCGCCCATCAGCTGGACGTCGAAGATGCGCTGGCCGGATTCGCGCTTGCGCGCCTCGCGCACGGCTGCGAAGGCCTCGAAGAGCATGTCCTCGAGCGACTCGCCGTTCTCGTAGCGCTGCCGGAACTCGGCCGTCTTGCCGCGCAGCTCGTCGTCGGAGAGCGTCTCGAAGTCCGGCTCGAGGGTGGTGATGTAGGCCGCCTGGTCGGCGAGCGTCTTCAGCCGGCGGCCTTCGCCTGCTCTGAGGACCTTCTCGAGGGCGCCGTAACTCTGCGGCATGGGTACAGGGTACCGCCTTCCTACGGCCGGGCCGTGCGCGCGCCCGGCCGCGGCGCGCGCGGAAAATTTGCAGAATCGGCACAGATGTGTGCGGCCCGGACCGCTACTTGTTCCGGACTGAGGCTGCTCCGTCCCTAACCCCCACCCACCCGGGGCGAGAAGCGGTGTCGAGGCCCCGCCGGCCGGCTGCGGAGGCCCGCGGCGGATTCAGAGCGGGTTGAGCTGGACCTCCCACAGGTCGCCGTCGAGGCGCTCCGCCTCGATCGCGTAGTCCTCGAAGCCGCGGGCCGCCGCCAGCTTCTCCAGCCTGCCCAGCTCCACGTCCTCGGGCGCGCCGGACACGGTCCGCTCGCCGCGGTACGACGTCAGCTCGACGTGGTCGGCCTCCACACCAGGCAACTCGCAGACGGTCGTCGGACGCGCACTCACGGCCCACCAGCCGCGCTCGTGCGGCACACCCTTCGCCCGGTACGGCCGCGGCAGCTCCGCCTCGACGGCGCGCGCCAGCGGGTCGAGGGACGTTTCACCCTCCTCGACGTCGACGATCAGCGTCCCGTCCGCGAGCGCGACGAACTCGACCGCGTCCCCCTGGATCTCCGGTGCCTCCGCAGCGACGATCACCGTCCACTCCTGTGACCATTGCTTGAGCAGGTTGTCGACCGAGAACCAGTCCGGCAGCCGGTACTTCGGCTCGGGCAGGAGCGGCCCCTCTGGGGGCGAGGCGGGCTGCTCCGCGGGCGCTTCGACGCCGCCCTCCCGCGCCAGCCGCTCGTGCAACGGCTCGCGACGGCGCCACCAGCTCACAGCACCGAGACCTCGACCTCCCACGCCTGGTCCGAGAGCCGCCCGGCACGGATCACGTAGGAGCTCGCACGCGCTTCCCCGATCGCCTCGAGCGCAGGGACGCGGTGCCACGACGGCTCGCCGTCGATCGTCAGCGACCGCTCGCCATCGGCGACCGAGAGGACGATCTCGTCGCCGGGCGTGTTCGGCGGCAGCTCGGCGACCTCGATCCGCCGTGCAGCCACGCCCCAGCGCGAGCCGCCCCGCCATACCGCCTGCGCTCGGTACGGCGGCCGGAGCTGCGTCTCGAGCGCAGCTGCGAGCGGGTCGAGTGCGCCGGTTTCGAGGTCGAGCGAGTCGTCCACGACCAGCGCCCCGTCCGGGAGCACGACGAACTCGAGCTCCCCGACGCCGAGCTGCGGTGCGTCGGCCGTGACGACGGCGTCCCATTCCCGCGGGCGCGCGACGCCGTGGATCCCGACCTCGCCCCAGCGCGGCGTCGGATCGTGCGGCGGCTTCTCGTCTGTCTGGAGCCCTCCCTCGCGCGCAAGACGCTCGTGCAGCGACTCCCGGCGGAACCAGCTCAAGCGGGCTCGATCACCCCGTAGTCGCCGTCGCGACGGCGGTAGACGACGTTGATCTCGCCGGACTCGTCGTTCCGGAAGACGAAGAAGTCGTGGCCGATCAGCTCGAGCTGCTCGACAGCCTCCTCCGGGCTCATCCCGTTCAGCACGAACTGCTTGGTCTTGACGATCATTGTTCCCTCCGTAGACGAGATCGTTGCTGCCGCGGGCGTGACGCCGTTCGCGCGCTCGTGGTGCCGCTCGTGCTCGTGGCGCCGCTTCTGCCGGTACCGCTTCACCTGCCGCTCCAGCTTGTCGACGAGCAGGTCGATCGATGCCTTCATGTCGCTCGAGGCCTCGCGGGCGCGCAGCACCGGGCCCTTCGTCCAGATCGTCGCCTCGGCGACGTGGTTGTCCGCGATCGACGGGTTCTTCTCGACCGCCAGCTCGAGCTCGACATGCGTAGGGTCGGCGAGCTGCGGTGCGAGCTTCCCGAGCTTGCGCTCGGCGTAGTCGTGAATCGCGTCGGAGACCTCGACGTTCTTCCCCTTCACGTGCAAACGCATCGCGCCTCCTCGTTCCGGGTCACAACCGTGCTCTGACGCAAATCTATCTCACGACCCGGGCAAGACAGATCACCTCGATGCGGCGAGCTCCCGCCTTGCGAAGCGCGAGCGCCGCGGCGTTCGCGGTCGCCCCGCTCGTGTACACGTCGTCGACGAGGCAGACCGTCCGCGACGCCGGCCGGATGCCCCGGAACGCGCCCCGGACGTTGAGCCGCCGCTCGACCAGCGAGAGACTGCGCTGGCGGAGCGGGGAACCGCCGCGCGCCAGCATCCGCTCGACGGGGACGCCCCAGCGGCGGCCGAGCTCACGCGCGAGCTGCTCGGCCGGATGGTGCCCGCGCCGGAGCAGGCGGTCTCCGTCCGGAGGGACGAAGGTCAGCGCGTGGACCTCCGGGCACGGGACCGCGTCGGCGACCAGCTCCGCGGCCAGCGCGGCGATCCGGCGCAGACCCCGCTCTTTCCAGCCGCCGACCACGCGCCGGACCGCCTCGTCGTACTCGACGGCCGCGCGCGCGGTCGAGAACGACAGCCGCCGGCCCGCGCACTCGCGGCACCGCGAGACGGGCCATACCGTCGGTGTTCCACAGCGCTCGCAGATCGGCGGCACGATGACCGGGAGCCCGTCTCGACACCGGTCGCAGAGCTGCGGCCCGGGCTTGCGGCACGCGAGACAGCGCTGCGGGAAGAGGAGATCGAGCAGAACCCGACGCTAGCCCGGTACGTGTGACCGCACTGTGGCGATTTCGCGCCAAGACAGGAACCGTGGTAGAAACGGCGCGTGGCGCCTGGTACCGAGCTTCCGAGCGGCACGGTCACCTTCCTGTTCACCGACATCGAGGGGTCGACCGACCTGCTCAAGCAGCTCGGCCGGGACCAGTACGAGCAGGTGCTGGTCGAGCACAGCGGCATCCTCCGAGCGGCTGTCGCAGCTCACGACGGATGGGTGGTCGACACCCAGGGCGACTCGATGTTCTGCGCCTTCCGGTCGGCGCGCGAAGCGATCTCGGCGGCCGTCCAGGCGCAGCGCGAGCTCGAGTCGCGGGGGTGGCCGGAGCATGTCCGCGTCCGCGTGCGGATGGGGCTTCACAGCGCCGAGCCGAAGGCAGGGGAGGAGCGGTATGTGGGTATCGGCGTGCACCGGGCCGCTCGGGTCGGCGCCGCGGCGCACGGCGGCCAGATCCTCCTGTCCGAGACGACACGCGCTCTGGTGGCGGACGACCTGCCGGCGCGAGTGTCGCTTCGCAACCTGGGCTTCCACCGCCTGAAGGACATCGACGAGCCCGAGCGGCTGTACCAGGTCGTCGCCTCCGATCTCCAGGACCTGTTCCCCCCGCCGCGCACGCCTCGTCGCGGCCGCAGCCGTCGCACCAGCTTTGCACTCGTCGTCGCAGCCGTGGCCGTCGCTGCCGGCGCGGCAGTGGGAGCGCTGCTGGCAACCGGCTCCGCCTCGGCGAAGCCCGTACGGCTGGCGGCAAACTCGATCGCCGTCTTCGATCCGAAGACAGGCAAAGCCTTCGGGGACGTGCCGCTCGGATTCAGCCCCACCGACGTGGACGCCGGTGGAGACTCGATCTGGGTGCTGAACGCGGCCGCGCGAACGGTGACCGCGATCGACCCGAACACGCTCAAGGTCCTCCAGACCGTCGGGATCGTCGGCGACCCGAACAGCCAGTACGCGACCGGCGACAGGGAGTGGGTCGCCTTCCGCGGAGGAGTGGACGAGATCGACAGCAGCGGCGGAACGCCGATCCCTCTATGGAAGCCGCCTGGGTTCAACGGGGGCGCGTCCGTCGCCGCTCCGTGTTATGCATTCGTCACCGGGAACGGTCGTACCGTCTGGGTGTCCGAGGGGCGGCACGTCGCCGTGATCGACGCTGCGAGCGGAAACGTTCTTCGGAAGCTGCAGCTCCCTGCCGTGCCGGGCTATCCAGCGGGAGCCACGTGCTACGGCCTCCGCTTCGCGGGCGGCCAACTGCTCGCGATCCGTGCCGACTTTTCCTTCGGCCCCGTCGACCCGGGCTCCATGTCGTTCACGCCGATCGGCAAGGATGTCGGAGCCAGCACGGCAGGCTTCGGTTCGTCGAACTGGGCGGCGGGCTTCGGCTCCTACTGGATCGGCTCGTTCACGGTCAGCACGAAAACCGCGAAGCAGGTGGCCGTCCTGGCGCGCCACGATCCCTCCAGCGGCGAGGCGACGAGCGCGATTCCCGTCGCCGAGGGAGCCGGCATCATCGCTGTCGATCCGACGAGCGGCATCTGGGTGATGGGGGGCGGCTCCCGGGGCCAGGGAGTGCTCGTCCACGTCGACCCGGCGAGCGACCGGATAACCGCCACCATTCGGCTTCTTCACCAACCTTGCTGTCCCAACGGGGCGACAGTCGGCAACGGCCTCGCGGTCGGGCACGGCCGCCTCTGGGTCGTGCTCGACTCTCCCTAAGGCGACGAGAAATCGGCCCGGGCGGCCTCCAGCTGCTCCGGCGTGCCGATGTCGTACCACGTGCCGGGCAGCTGCCAGGCGTACACCGGCGTCCGCGTATAGAGCCACTCGACGAGCCGGCCGGGCTGGTCGTGGTTCTCCTGCTCCGCGAGGTACGTGTGGATGAGCGGCAGCGTCTCGCGCGGATACCAGTAGATCGCGATGCCGGCCAACGTGGACTTCGCCCGCTCGGGCTTCTCCTCGAAATACGTGATCCGGCCGTCCTCGTCCGTCTCGATGGTGTTGAACTGGGGCATCAGCGCCGGATCGCCGACGTCGTAGACCGCCAGCACCGGCTTGCCGCGCCGCCTGCCCTCGGCGACGAACCCCTCGATCCCGCCCGTGAACAGGTTGTCGCCGGCGATGACGAGCAGATCGTCGTCGATGCCCTCCTGGTCGAGCACGAAGCCGATGTCGCCGATCGCGCCGAGCCGGTCGTCCTCGCTCGTCGTGCCGTCGTCGATCACCTTGACGTCGTTCGCGGCGGCCCACTCGGCGAACGCCGGCGCGAACTTGCCGTTCGTGACCAGGTAGACGCCGTCGAGCCCGTCGAGCGGGCGGAGCCGGTCGAGCACCCAGTCGACCATCGGCCGGTCGCCGACCTCGAGCAGGTGCTTCGGCGTCTCGAGTGTGAGCGGATAGAGCCGGGTCGCATACCCGGCCGCGAGGATCAGCGCCTTCATCGCGGCAACGATTCCTGGTAGGGCGGACGGTGGACGCCGGCCTCGGTCACGATCGCGGTGATCAGCTCCGCGGGAGTCACGTCGAAGGCCGGATTTCGCGCCGGGAAGGCCGTCGTGACCTCGTCGGCCGCCCGCTGCTCGATCACGATCCCGTCGCCGGACGGCGTCGCCGGGTCGATCGTCGAGGTGGGCGCGACGACGTAGAACGGAATCCCGTGGTGCGCCGCGAGCACGGCCAGCGGGTAGGTCCCGATCTTGTTGGCCGTGTCGCCGTTGGCGGCGATCCGGTCGGCGCCGACGAGGACAGCATCGACGTCGCCGGCCGCCATCAGGCCCCCGGCTGCGGAATCCACGATCACGGCGTACGGGATACCCAGAGCGCCGAGCTCCCACGCGGTGAGACGTGCGCCCTGCAGCAGCGGGCGTGTCTCGTCGACCCAGACGTGGTCGAGCCGGCCCTGCTCGCTTGCGGCGCGCAGCGCTCCGAGCGCGGTGCCGTAGCCGCCGGTCGCGAGGCCGCCCGTGTTGCAGTGCGTGAGCGCGCGCGACCCGGGATCGAGGAGCTCCGCGGCGTGGCGCGCCATCGCCCGGCAGCGCTCTACCTCCTCGCGGTGGATCTCGCGGGCCCGTTCGGCGGGGTCGCCGGCGGCCCGCACCTCGGCCAGGGCCCAGGCAAGGTTGACCGCGGTCGGCCGCGAGCCGGCGAGCACGGACGCCGCCTCGTCGGGATCTTCGCCGCGCGCCACGGCGAGCGCGTACCCGTACGCCGCCGCGATGCCGATCGCCGGCGCGCCGCGAACAGCGAGCGTCCTGATCGCCTCGGCGACCTCGGACGACGAACGGCACTCGAGCTCGACCTCCTCGGCCGGCAGCCGCCGCTGGTCGAGCAGAACGACCCGGTCGGCCTCGAGCCGCACGATGCGCCCCGGCGCGAGCTCGCTCACGTGCCTAGCCGGAGCCAGGTCCACCTCGCGCGTGTCTCGGGAGAGCGATGAACCGCCTCGACGTTGTGCCCGTCGGGGTCTCGGAGATAGGCCGCGTAGTAGTCGAGCGCGTACCTCCGGACGCCGGGTGGCCCGTGGTCGCGCCCACACGCGTCCGGACCCGCTCGATGGAATGCATCGACGGCCTCGCGGCTCTCAGCGTCGACCGCCGTCTCCGACGGATGCGCCTCGTCGATGCCGAGCGGCGCGAGCGCCGCGCGGTAGAACGCGGCGCTCGCAGACAGATCGCTCACGGGCAGCTCGACGTGGTCGAACACGAAGCCAAGGTACAAGTTGCTACTTGGCTCGAATCAGGTGCCTTCGTCCCAGCTTGCGAGGTACTTGGCCTGCTCCTCGGTGAGCTGGTCGATCTCGACGTCCATCGTCGCGAGCTTGAGACGGGCGATCTCGTTGTCGATGTCCTCCGGCACCGCGTAGACCTTGCGCTCGAGCGACGCCGCGTTCTGAACGGCGTACTCGGCCGCGAGAGCCTGGTTCGCGAACGACATGTCCATCACCTGCGCCGGGTGACCCTCGGCCGCGGAGAGGTTCACGAGCCGGCCGTCGGCGACGAGGTAGAGCCGCCGGCCGTCCTCGAGCAGGAACTCCTCGACGAACGCCCGCGCCTCGCGGGTCTCCGTCGCGAGCGACCGCAGGCCGGGGATCTCGATCTCGACGTTGAAGTGGCCCGTGTTGGCGAGGATGGCGCCGTCCTTCATCACCTTCATGTGCTCGGCGGTGATCACGCTCTTGTCGCCGGTCGCCGTGCAGAAGATGTCGCCCCGCGCCGCGGCCGCCGACATCGGCAGCACCTGGAAGCCGTCCATGACCGCCTCGAGCGCCCGCATCGCGTCGACCTCGGTGACGACCACGTGCGAGCCCATGCCGCGCGCCCGCATCGCGACCCCGCGCCCGACCCAGCCGTAGCCTGCGACGACGAACGTCTTCCCGGCGAGCAGGGCGTTGGTCGCGCGGATGATGCCGTCGATCGTCGACTGCCCGGTGCCGTAGCGGTTGTCGAACAGGTGCTTCGTCTTCGCCTCGTTGACGGCGATGATCGGAAAGCCGAGCTTCCCCTCGCGCTCGAGCGCCTTGAGGCGGATGACGCCCGTTGTCGTCTCCTCGGTGCCGGCGACGATGTCGCCGAGCTGCTCCCGCCGCGCGGCGTGCAGGACGCCGATCACGTCCGCGCCGTCGTCCATCGTCAGCTGCGGCCGGTGGTCGACAGCGGCGTCGATGTGGGCGTAGTACGTGTCGTTGTCCTCCCCCTTGATCGCGTACGTGGCGATGTCGTGCTCCTCGACGAGCGCGGCGGCGACGTCGTCCTGGGTCGAGAGCGGGTTGGACGCGCACAGGACGACGTCAGCGCCGCCCGCCTTGAGCGTGCGCATGAGGTTCGCCGTCTCCGTCGTCACGTGCAGGCACGCCGAGACGCGGTAGCCCGCGAGCGGCCGCTCGCGCTCGAAGCGCTCGCGGATCGCGCGCAGCACCGGCATGTTCCGGTCTGCCCATTCGATCCGGCGCACGCCCTCGGGCGCCAGCGCGAGATCCTTCACGTCGTACCGCTTCGTCGTCGCCATCCTTCCTCTCCCCTTCCGCAGTGTAGTTAGGCGGCCAGCAGCCGCTCGTGCTTGCGCTGTTCCCACTCGAGCGCGTCGAGCTCGGTGCCGGCGAGCCAGGAGTCGACCGCCGTTCGCAACGCAGCGTCGCGCCGGAGGCGCGCAGCGAAGACGACGTTCGACAGCTCGATCTTGAACCGGCTCAGCAGGTCGCGGAGGGAGCGCAGCTGGTTGACCTCGCGCAGGCCGTAGAGCCGGTAGCCGCTCGCCGTCCGTTCCGGGACGACGAGACCGTGGCGCTCGATGTACCGGAGCATCCGCGATGACCATCCGGTGCGCGCTGCTGCTTCGCCGACGTTCACGCGGTGAACCTTACCACAGTTATGTCAAGGTTTGGAGGTGCCTTCGCGGCCGTAGTCGTCGGCCAGGCGGACGACGTCCTCGAGCTCGGCGGTCGAGACCTCGACGATCAGCGTGTCCTCGATTCCCCGGACGCGGTGGACCGTCCCCGGAACGAAGTGGAAGCTGTCACCTGCCCCGATCTCCTGCTCGGCCAGCTCACCGCCGACGGTTCCGAGCTCGAGCGCGGCCCGGCCCGACTGGACGTACCAGGACTCGTCCTTCCGCTCGTGGTACTGGAGCGACAGCGCCTGCCCGGCGCGGACGAAGAGGAGCTTTCCGGCGTAGCGGTCGGTCTCGGCCCAGATCAGCTCCCAGCCCCAGGGCTTGTCCACGCGGCGCGGCTCCGTCTTCACGACGCTGCTCCCAGCCAGTGCGGGTTCGCCGCTACGTGCTCCTGCGCGACGCGCAGGTCTTTCGGCGTGTTGACCGTGATCCACAGCCCCTCGTGCCGGAACGCGCGCAGCTTGCGCTCCGCCGCCAGCGTGGGAAAGGTCGTCGTCTCGTGGTCGCCGCGCTCGGGCAGACGGGCGAGCGCCTCGTCGCCGAGGACGTAGACGCCGCAGCTCACCCAGTGCGGCAGGCGCGGCTTCTCACGAAAGCCCAGCACGGCGTCGTCCTCGTCCACGTCGACGATCCCGAGGTGGGACTCGAGCGGGACGACGGTGATCGTCGCGGCCGCGTACGTCTCGCGATGGTGGTCGGCCAGCGCCGCGAGGTCGACGTCCACGAGCTCGTCGCCGTTCAGCGTGTACACGTCCCCGCTGTCCTCGCGGACGGCGGTCGCGAAGCGGATGCCGCCGCCCCGGCCGAGTGGCTCCGGCTCCTCCACCGGGATGATCTCGGCGCCGAGACCGGCCAGGTCCTCGACGAAGCGATCACCCTGCCCTGCGGCGCAGCTGACGATCACCCGTTCGACGCCCGCGCGCACGAGCAGCGCGCACTGGTACGCGAGCAGCGGGCGCTCGCCGACCCGCACGAGCGACTTCGGACGGCCGCCCGCAGCCTCGCCCAGCCGCTCGGCCTTGCCGCCGGCGAGCACGATCGCCTCGCGGATCACTGTTGGACGGCGTCCCGCTCGGGGGCCTGGGCCGGTGTCCGAGTCGCAGGAGAGGGGCGGCCGATGCCTTCGTAGGCGAAGCCGGCCGCGCGCGCCGCAGTCGGATCGAGGAGATTCCGTCCGTCGACGACGAGCGGATTCCGCATCGAATCTCGGATCTCTGCCGCGAGCAGGCCGACGAGCTCGGGCCACTCGGTGACGATCACCGCCGCGTCCGCGCCCTGCACGGCTTCCTGGTACGAGTCGCAGAAGGTCACGCCGTTCAGCAGGTGCGACGCGTCGGCGACCGGGTCCCACGCCCGCACGTCCGCGCCCTCGGCGAGCAGGCGCGAGGCGAGTACGAGGCTCGGCGCGTCGCGGAGGTCGTCGGTACCCGGCTTGAACGCGAGCCCGAGGACGGCGATCGTCCGGTCGCGGAGCTTGCCGAGGTGCTTCTCGAGCTTCGCGACCACGCGGCGCTTCTGGAGATCGTTGACCTCGATGACGGCAGAGAGCAGCTGGAAGTGGTAGCCGGAGTTGCCCGCGAGCTGCTTGAGGGCGGACACGTCCTTGCCGAAGCAGCTTCCGCCCCACCCCACGCCGGCGCGCAGGAAGTGCGAGCCGAGCCGGTGGTCGAGCCCGACGCCGCGGGCAACGTCCATCACGTCGGCGCCGACGAGCTCGCAGACGTTCGCGATCTCGTTGATGAAGCTGATCCGCGTGGTCAGGAACGCGTTCGACGCGAGCTTGATCATCTCCGCCGAGGCGACGTCCGTGGCCACGAGCGTCGTGTCGACCCCCTTGTAGAGCGCGGCGACACGCTCAGCGTCCGCAGGCTCGAACCCGCCGACGACGACCCGGTCCGGGTGCATGAAGTCACGGACGGCCGTGCCTTCGGCGAGAAACTCCGGGTTGGACACGTAGCCGATCCGCTCGAGGCCGCGAGCGTCGAGCGCCGCGCGCACCTTCTCGCCCGTGCCCACCGGCACCGTGCTCTTCATGACCAGCGTAAGCGGCTGCTCGAGCGCCGGGAGCGAGTCGACGACCGTCCAGACCGAAGACAGGTCCGCGTCGCCCGAATAGGTGGGAGGCGTCCCGACCGCGACGAACGCGAACTCCGCACCGTCGAGCGCCTCGGCGACGTCGAGCGTGAACGAGAGCCGCTCGGCGTTCCTCGCCAGCAGCTCTTCGAGCCCGGGCTCGTGGATCGGCACCCGGCCGGCCCGCAGCTCCTCGATCCGTTCGGAAACGATGTCGCGGACGACCACGTCGTGCCCGAGGTCGGCAAGGCACGCGCCCGTCACGAGGCCGACGTAACCGGCGCCGAAGATGGCAATTTTGGACATGTCTACGTTTTCGACTTCGCGTGGCCCGCACTCAAGGGCTGCAGGCCCTTGGCGATCGCGATCATCGTCTCGTTGGACAGCGAGTCGAGGAGCGTGTTGACGACCCAGTAGTCGACTCCGCCCAGGTGCAGTACGACCATGTGGAGATGCGCGCCGTGGTAGTAGAAGGAGTAGTGGCGGCCGCCGATGACGCGCTGGTAGTTCGTCTCGTTGACGACGATCGGCGCGTCCTGCCAGTCGGTCTCCTCTACGCCCCAGTAGTAGTTCGCACCCGGTAGCTGGAAGACGAACCTGACCGCCTTGAGCTTGTCGGTGATGTGGTAGACGCGCATCGGCGGGTCGCCGCCGTAGGTGTCCGGGACAGAGGCCGAGTCGAGGACGGTCGGCACCAGCACCCGGAAGGGCACGCTCCGCTGCGCCTGCAGTGCGAGCGGTTCGGTCGCCGAGCGGTCGACGTAGACGGTCGGAGGGTGATGCTTGATGACCGGGGCTTGCGTCGGTGGCGGCGTCAATTCGTTGTGATACGTGGTTCCGACGACGATGCAGAGCATGACGCTGCCGCCGCAGATGCCCCTGAGCTCGGGGGTGATCTCCTTCACGTCCGCAGGAGCCATTACCTGAGCCAGCGATCCCGCGGCCGCCTTGCCGCGCTTGCTCCAGGACTCGTAGTAGATCGTCGTGTGGAAGGAGCGGGTTGGTGCGTTCGCGACCTGACCGCCCACGGGTTGCTGCATCCTGTAGCCGCGCTGGAGGAGCCGGTAGTTGGCGTCGGCGGCCGCCCCGGCCACGCCGTTTCCGTTCAGCACGACGATCGTCGTCTGCGCCGGCTTCGGCACCGTCTGCTTCGGCGTTTTCACCTTCAGCCCGAGCGCCGCGGCGTTCGCCTCGCCGGCTGCCTTGACGCACGGCGTCAGGAACTGCTGCACGGCCGCCTGGACGGCGCCTGTCGGCGCGGTCACGTCCGAGTAGCCGGTGAGCCCCTGGATCTGCGCCTGGCAGTAGCCGCCCGGACGGAGGTCACGCGCGAACACCGCGTACTTCTGGAGGAAGTCGAGCGTCGGGCTTTCCGATCCCGGGAACCCGATCTTGACGTTGTCGGCGACCGCGTTGACGAGGTGCGGGATCTGGTCGACCGAGAACGAGTGCGAAAACTGCTCCTTCAGCGCCTGCAAGAAGAGCTGCTGTCTGGCCGTGCGGACGATGTCGCTGTCCGTGTGGCGATACCGGACGAACGAGAGCGCCGATCCACCGGTGAGCTTCTGGTAGCCCGGCTGGATGTTGATCGTCGCGTACCCGCCCGGGCCGCCCTGGTCATTGAAGTAGCGGCGGTCGATGTCTACCCAGACGCCGCCGAGGATGTTGACGATCTTCTTGAAGCCGAAGAAGTCGACGGTGATCAGGTAGTTGATCGGCAGTCCGGTCAGGGCCTTCACCGTGTCGAGCGCGGCGGCAGAACCGGCGCTCGGCCCCCCCTGGGCCGATCCGCAGGAGAAGGCAGCGTTGATCTTGTCGATCCAGACCGGGTGGCCGGAGCAGTGAATGGGAACCTGCAGGTCGCGCGGGAAGGAGAGCATCGACACCGTCTTCGTCTTCGGATCCGTCCGCAAGAGCATCATCGTGTCGGACCGGGACGGATCGGTCCCCTGCCCGGCGCGGTGGTCGTAGCCAAGCGCGAGCCAGATAGCCGGCTGGTGCGGTCCGGCGGGAAGCAGTGTGTGGCTCACGTGGCGACTCCCGGGACCACCGAGCTTGAGCGCGGCAACGCTCTCGTGGAGCCAGAGGTACGTCCCGCCCGCGAAGCCGCACGCGACGACGATGACCGCGAATGCAATCCAGCCGAGGACGCGCCCGCCGCGGCGCAGGCGGCTCTTCTGCGGCGGCTCCTCGACGGTGTAGAGCGTCATCGGAGAGAGCGCGTCGGGCGGCAGCGTCGAGCGGTCGGAGCCGTTCCCGTTGAGGGCCGTGCGGCCGTGTCCCCGTTTGAGCGTCGTGCGCACGTGCAGGCGAAGGGCGTCGGGCGGCCGCCCGGAGGGTCGGAGGCCGGTCAGCCAGGATAGCGGCCGAGTGTGAAGGAAATGGGTTACTTCGACATTCGGGCGGCGACCGCGCCCGTGACGTTGCGCTCGATGCCGGGCGGAACCGGTCGCCCTGCGGAGCTCAAGAAGAGCACCACGTCGACGGGCCCCTCGTTGATCGCGACGATGTCGATCATCGCCCGCACCGGGCCGGTGCCGCTCCTGACGAGGAAG
>Ga0070741_10009903_pt1 | contig 18265 bp, 16 predicted proteins | sample Coa_R1_4_FD_66440 | JGI IMG/M metagenome (GOLD analysis project Ga0070741, IMG submission 66440) | Surface soil microbial communities from Centralia Pennsylvania, which are recovering from an underground coalmine fire - Coalmine... | ecosystem: Environmental > Terrestrial > Soil > Unclassified ...
TCCAGGCGGACGTCGTCGGCCGCCGTACCGGGCCGGCTGCGTCGCTCCGGGCTCACCCTTCAGGGCCGGCGCAGCCGCTCCAGGCGGACGTCGTCGGCCGCGCGAGAGCGCCTGACCCACTCGATAGCTGCCTCGGTGCTCTCCCAGCCAGGGACGTCCCTGCCGGCTAAGGCGCCGGCAGCCTCTTTGAGCACGATGGCCCGGCGGGTGCGGGCGAGCTTCTCGGCGACGGCCTCGGCCACGAACTGGCTGCGGCGGCGCCGGCCGGCAACCTCATCGATCGACCGCACCAGCTCCTTCGGCAGCACGACGTGCGTCCGGATTGCCTCCTGGGCCATGCCAATTATCCCCCAGGAACCAAAGATTGTGTGACGAGCATAGCACACTATTCATCCCATGAAGGCGGCTGGCATGCTTGTGGCTGGGCAGGCTTGTTCATCGCCGGTGCTTTCCGCATCCGCAAAGACTTGACGTTTGCGGAAGATGGGCGATACAGTGCACCTGATGGCGAGCAACGCGCCGGCCTCCGGCAGCGAGCGTGTGGACCGAGCAGCTGCCTCTGCCTCCGAAGAAGAGGTGCATGGCCTGCGCCCGATCGGCGCAGTGGCGCGGGAGACGGGGCTGACGCCGCGGGCCATTCGCTATTACGAGGAGCGGGGCCTGCTCCGCCCGGCGGTGCGGGTCAAGGGCGCCGACCGGCTCTTCGATGAGAGCGACGTGCAGCGGCTGCATGAGATCAAGCGCCTACGTGAGGTGATCGGCTTCTCGCTGGCGGAGGTGGCCGAGCTGCTCGAAAGCGACGCGCTGCGGGCGCAGCTACGCGAGCGCTACCTCGGCGCTCAGGCGCGCGAGACGCGCGTGCAGGTGCTCGAGGAGGCACTGCGGCTGGCGCAGCGGCGCCTGGCGCTGGTGGAGGCGAAGCTGGCGCAGGTAGAGGCGTTTCGGGCCGAGGAGCAGGCGCGGCTGGAGCGCTTGCGCGCGATGCTGGCCAGGGAGCGGGGCGCGGAGCAGGACACCAGCGGCCGGCCGTAGCGCCACCGCTGGGATGGTCGGGGCCAGGCGTGGCAGTCGGCGGCTCCTGGTTACGTCAATTACGTCCATGTGGAGAGAGGAAGAAAGCACAGAAGCGATGGTCACGAGCAACCGCGCCAGCGCGGGCGCAGCAATGGATGCCGCCGGCGTGCCGGTCGCACGGCGCGATGGGCGCGCTGCGCGACCGGGGCAACCGACGGGCGGTGCGAGTGGCGGCACCGACGATGGCTATGAGTGGACGGCCCTCTCGGTGACGACGCTCGGCGCACTGCTAGCGTCGCTGCAGGGCTCGGCGCTGCTGATTGCGCTGCCCGATATCCTGGTGCAGCTCAAGGCCAGCTTTCTCACCATCATGTGGATCCTGATCGGCTATCTGCTGATCACCACGGCGCTCGTGCCCGTCATTGGGCGGCTGGCCGATATGGTGGGGCGCAAGCGGCTCTATAACGCGGGCTTTGCCGTCTTTACGCTGGGCTCACTCCTGGCCGGCCTGGGCCAGCCGGCGTTCCACGGCACCGACGTGCTCATTGCGCGCGTGGTGCAGGGGATTGGCGGTGCGCTGCTGATCACCAACAGCACAGCTATCGTCACCGATGCCTTCCGGCGCGGGCGCGTGGGGCTGGGGCTTGGGGTGAACCAGATCGCGGCCGCCGCCGGCTTCGTGCTCGGGCCGGTGGTGGGCGGGCTGCTTACGGCGCTCTCATGGCGCTGGGTCTTCCTCGCCAACGTGCCGCTGGGGATCTTCGGCACGCTGTGGGGCCTGTGGCGTCTGCGCGAGCCGGTGCGGCTGCCGGCCAGGCAGCACTTCGACTGGGGCGGCAGCGTGCTCTTCACCACCGGGCTGGGCGCGGTGCTGCTGGGGCTGAGCCTGATTGCCTTTCCCATCTGGGGTGAAGGCGTGATCCGCGGGCTGCTGGTTGGCGGGGTGGTGCTGCTGGTGGCTTTCGCCGCCTACGAGTGGCGGCAGCCGCAGCCGATGATGAACCTGCGCCTCTTCGCCGCGCGGCTCTTCGCCTTTGCCAACCTGGCCAACCTGCTCAACGGTGTTGCCCGAGGCGCCGTGCTCTTTCTGCTCATCTTCTTTCTGCAGGGGCCATACGGCAAGGACCCGCTGATGGCCGGCCTGATGATGGCGCCCTTCGGCCTGGCCTTCATGCTCATTGGGCCCATCAGCGGCTATCTCTCCGACCACCACGGCGCGCGGGGGCTGGGCACGCTGGGCCTGGCCGTCGCCGCCCTTGGCCTGCTGGGGCTGAGCACGGTGACCGATCAGAGCCCCTTCTGGCAGCTGGCGCTCTGGATGGCAGTGATGGGCGGCGGGTCGGGCCTATTCAACTCACCGAATACGAACGTGATCATGACGGCGGTGCGGCCCGACCAGCGCGGCATGGCGGCCGGCGTGCGCACGATGCTCGCCAACACGGGCCAGATGCTGAGCATTGCCATTGCCTTCCCGCTGGTGCTCTCCAAGATCCCCGAGGACGTGATGATGAAAGTGTTCATCTACGGCGGCGGGATGGGGCAGGCGCCCGAGGCGCTGGCAGCGTTCATCAATGGCCTGCATCTGGCCTTCTTCTTCTCGTTTATCATGAGCGTGGTGGCAGCGCTCTTTTCGGCGCTGCAGCCGGCGCACTCGCCGCGCCGGGCCGCGCGCGCCGCCGGCGTTTGAGCGGGCATCGAGCCGGTGGGGGAAGCCCGGCAAGCCGTCGTCGACGTGGATGCAGCCTCCGGCCCGATGCCAGAGCCGAGCTATGCCGCGACTGGCCCTTTAGCCGATCTTCTCTGCTTTGGGATAATCTGCGCGTCGGTTACGCATCGGTACAGGACCATGGCAATGGAGCAGAGCCGCGTGGAGCCGCCAGGGACAGATCAGCCGGTGCCGGCGGCGGAGAGGGCGGGCTCGCTGGCTGCGGCGGCAGCCGCGATGCGCGAGCAGTACGCCTTTCTACGCGATATTGTCGCCGAGATGGAGCGCGAGGTGCCGTACGCCGCCGCGCTGGCCAGCGGCGCGGAGGGCGTCTGGCTCATGCTCCGCGACGGTGAGCAGCACGCATCCAGGCGCGACCCACGCCACGGCGTGGTGCTCACTGCCTCGAACGGGGCGTTCCTCGAGGAGGAGGCCACCGACCTGGTCGATCCAGACACGGTGCGGGCGGCCGCCCGCGCCCTGGTCGAGCGGGCGCGCGCCCGCCCGGCCACCCGCCGGGCGGGCGAAGCTACCCTTGCGATCGACCCCGGCCCACCGCTCGACGCCGACTTTCTGGCGCCGGTCCAGGACGATCCGGCCGCGGTCTTGCTCAAGGAGAAGCTGGAACGCTTCGAGGCGCTGCGCCGGCAGGCCCGGTCGCTCGATGCCCGCATCGTGCAGGCCATGCTGCGCTACGGCGACTCGCTCGAAGCGAAGCTCTTCGTCAACCGTACCAGGTTCGTCGTGCAGGTGCTGAGCCGGGTCGATCTCTTCCTGGAGATCTTCGTCGCCGAGGGGACTCAGCGGCGCTACGACTGGCGCCGCGCCGGCGGCACCGGCGGGCTGGAGCTCCTGGCGTGGGATGCCGCCGTGCTGGAAGGGCTGCGCGATAGCGCGCTGGCGCTGCTCGCCGCCAAGCCGGTGCCGCCGGGGTTCTACGATGTGGTGGCCGATCCGGCCGTGAGCGGCGTGCTGGCGCACGAAGCCTTTGGTCACGGCGTGGAGATGGACATGTTTCTCAAAGGCCGCGCCCGCGGCGCCGCCTACCTCGGCCGGCAGGTCGGCTCGCCGCTGGTGACGATCGTCGATGATCCCACGGTGCCGCATGGGTTTGGCTCGTACTTCGTCGACGATGAGGGCCAGCCGGCCAGCCGCACGGTGATTATCGACCACGGCGTGCTGCAGCGTGGCCTCTCCGATCTCTACTCAGCGACGCGCCTGGGGGTACCGCGGTCGGCCAACGGCCGGCGCGAGAGCTTCGAGCGCAAGCCCTATGCACGGATGTCGAACACGTTCTTCGTTCCGGGCACGAGCACGCCCGAGCAGCTGCTGGAAAGCCTGGACCACGGGCTCTACCTCTGCCAGCCGAGCAGCGGCATGGAGGATCCCAAGGGCTGGGGCATTCAGGTGGTGGCGCACTACGCTCGCGAGTACAGGGGCGGCCGGCCCACCGGCACGATCTACTCGCCGGTGGCGATCACCGGCTACGTGCCCGATGTGCTGCACGAGGTCTCGATGGTGGCGAACGACTTCCACCTCCATCCGGGCACGTGCGGCAAAGGCTGGAAGGAGCTGGTGCCGGTGGGGGATGGTGGCCCGCACCTGCGCACGCGCGTGAGGGTCGGATGAGTGCCATGCTCGATCGGCTGCTAGCCGCGCTGGATGGCCACCCCGGCATTCACGATTGGGCGGTGCAGCAACGCCGCCGCCACAGCGTGCAGCTCTACCTCATCGGCCGCGAGATCGAGAGCGTGCGCGAGGTGACAGTGGAGGAGTATGAGGTGGAGGTGTTCAATGACCACCCCTGGCCGGAGCCGCCACCGGAGCCGGCAGCGGCCGGCGGCAGCGGCCTGGCGCGGGGCGTGGCCGGCCTGACGCTGATGCCGGCCGATGCACCTCGCCTGGCCCAGCGTCTGGACGAGGCGGTGCTGATGGCCTCGCTGGTGCACAATCCACCCTATCCGCTCGCGGCTCCGCCGGCTGCGCCGTATCCCAGCGTGCCGCTGGCCGACGCGCAGCTGCGGGGCAGCCAGGAGATGCACGCGGCGGCCGGCGACTTCGCCGACCAGCTGTGGCATCTGGTGGAGCGCGAGCCGCAGGTGCGCCTGAGCGCTGCCGAATGCTTTCTCACCCGCACGGCGCTGGTGCTGCGCAACAGCCGTGGCCTGGAGGCTGAGGCGGAGACAACGCACGCCATGGCGGAGCTGGCCTTGCTGGCCGGCAGCGGGACCGATGAGGCCGAGCACTTCCGGCAGATCGAGGCGCGGCGCCTCGAGGATCTGCAGCTAGCCCAGGAGGTCGCAGAGGCGGCGCAATACGCGCGTGACACGCTCCAGGCGCAGCTGCCCAGGACGTACACGGGGCCGGTGGTGCTCTCTGGCGATGCCCTGGTGCCGCTCTTTGCCCCCTTGCTCTTCCACGCCTCGGCGCTGGCCGCCTATAACCGGCTCTCGCGGCTCCAGCTTGGCGAGAGCCTCTATGGCGAGCGCGAGGTGATGGGCGACCGGCTGACCCTGCGAAGCAATGCGCTGCTCCCTTATGGCCTTGGTAGCTACCGCTTCGACCACGATGGCGTGCCCGGCGCCGACGTGCTGCTCTACGAGGAGGGGGTGCTGCGGGCGCGCCAGGCGACGCAGCGCTATGCCCACTATCTGGGCGTGCCGGTGACCGGCGAAGCGGCCAACACGCAGGTGCGACCCGGCACCGCCGGCGACGACGAGCTGCGAGGCGCCGCGGACGGCGAAGGTGGCCCGGCGGCCTACGAGATCGTGGCCTTTTCGGCGCCGGAGGTCGATGAGCTGACCGGCGATTTCGGGATGGAGATCCGGCTGGGCTACGAGCTGACGCCCCACGGCCGGCGGCCGATCAAGGGCGGCTCGCTCAGCGGCAATGTCTTCGAGGCCCTGGCCGGCGTGTGGTTCTCGCACGCAGTGCGCATGCACGGCCGGTACCATGGCCCGCGCGCGGCCCGCTTTGCCAGCCTGCGCGTCGCCGGCAGCTAATGGGGACGCGCCGGTGCCTCACGCCGAGGCGCCGGAGTAGTGGCGGATGCCGCGGCGCCAGAACCAGCGCGCGAACGCGAAGAGCAGCGCGGCGAGGGCGGCAGCGCCCAGCAGCGTCTGGCCCGAGAGCCGGCCGGAGAGCGCCTCGGCCGGCACGGTGGTGGCAAACGCCACCGGCACCAGAAAGGTGAGCGTACTGCGCAGCCAGGGTGGATAGATGCTCACCGGCCAGCGCCCGGCCGAGTACATGCTCTGGAAGATGACCAGGATATTCTGGACGCGCACGAACCAGAAGGCGCAGGTGGCGAGCATGAGCCAGAAGCTATAGACGATCACGCCGCCGGCCAGCAGCGCCGCAGCAAAGGCGGCAGCCTGGCGCAGGCCAAGGCCGGCGCCCAGCCGGATGAGGGCCACCAGCAGCACCGCGGCCCCGGCCGCCACATCGACCAGCTTCCAGATCTCGATCTGCTTGAGGCTGACCAGCAGCTGGGAATCCTCCGGCTTGGTCAGCGTGAAGTCGAGCGTGCCCAGGCGCACGTCCTCCATCAGGCGCTCCATGCTCGGCTGAATGACCAGGTTGATCATCCCACCGACCAGAAAGTAGATGCCGAGCAGGGCTACCAGCTGATCCTCGCGCCAGCCAGCCAGCGCCGTGGTATGCGAGAAGACGATCGAAAGCGCGGCGAGCGCCGTGCCGATGCTGAGCAGCGCCTGAAAGAGCTGCACAAAGAAGTTGGCGCGGTATTCGAGCTCGTTGAGCGCGCCGAGCCGAAAGAATACCCATGCAAGACGAAGCTGGCTCATCGCTCGATCACGGCCATGCTCACGGTCATGCTCCCACGGCGGTATAGCGCCGCAGGGCCTGCTGCCAGCCGAGGTGCAGTACAGCCAGCGCGGCGAGCAGCCAGAGGAGCTGGATGCCCAGGCCAGCCAGGGCAGCGCTGGGGGAAAGGCGGCCCAGGAGCAGCTCCACGGGGAACGAGATCATCCAGCGGAAGGGCAGCACGTTGCCGGCGGCCTGGATCGGCGCCGGCAGCAGCGCCAGCGGCGCCATGCGTCCCGAGAAGAAGAGGAGCGCAGCGAAGTACATCTGATTGATGGCGGCCACGCGCGTGGTCCAGAAAGCGGCGAGCGCCAGCACCCACTCGAAGAAGAAGCGCACCAGAAAGCCGAGGGCCAGCGCCGGCACGAAGAGGGGGATGGCCCAGAGCGGCGTGGCGAACGACGGCTGGAAGACCAGCGAGAGCACGATCGCCGCCGGGAGCATCACCGCGCTGGTGAGCAGCTTGTAGGTGAGGTTATCGGCGATGTCGCTGTGGATGGGGTGGATCGGGCGCAGCAGCCTGGGCGAGAACTCGCCGTTGCGGATGCGAAACTCGAACTCGTGCATGATCCACGAGAAGGTGGCGTGGTTCACGAGGGTGAAGAGGATGTAATAGGCAGCGAACCCGGCCGGCGTAAAGCCGCCCACCTGGCCGCCGCTGGAGCGTGCCACCGACGACCAGACGACGAGATAGATGACCGGCTCGAGCACCATGCCGAGGAGCCAGATCACCAGCTCGGCGCGGTACTGCAGCTGGAGTGCGATATAGGCCTTGAAGTGCGCCGCGTAGGCATCGAGCAGGTCGATCATTGGCAAGCCCCGCTTATCGTTGCACCCTTCAGCCATAGGTTTCATGTCGCTCCGCCGGCTGGGCGAAGACCTGCTCGATCACCTCTTCGATCGGCGGGTCCTCCACCGTGAGATCGGCGACCGGCAGGGCGCGGAGGAGCTGCTCGGTGACCCTGGCCGTCTCTGCCTTGGGGACGCGGAGGGTGAGCCGGCCATCGGCGGGGGCGGCCGTGCCCGAGGATGCGAGCAGGTGGCGGAGGTCATCCGGGAGCTGGGTGGCCGGAAGGGTGGTGTCGGCTTCGAGCTCGACGACGATCGTCTTGTGGGGAGAGAAGCGCTCGACGAGCGTGGCGAGGTCGCCGTCGAAGAGGAGCCGGCCATGGTGGATGACGATCACGCGCCGGCAGAGCGCCTCCACGTCGGCCATATAGTGGCTGGTCAGCAGCACGGTGGCGCCGTGGCGGCGGTTGTACTCGGCGATGAAGCCGCGGATGCGGCGCTGCATCGTGACGTCGAGCCCAATCGTCGGCTCATCCAGAAAGAGCACCTGTGGCCGGTGCAGCAGCGCGGCTGCCAGCTCGCACTTCATGCGCTCGCCCAGCGAGAGCTGGCGTACCGGCTTGCCGATGAGGCTCCCCAGCTCGAGCAGCTCCACCAGCTCATCGCGCGTGCGCCGGAACTCCTCGCGCGGAATGCGGTAGATGGCGCGGTTGAGCTCGAACGAATCGGCCGCTGGGATGTCCCAGAGCAGCTGGTTGCGCTGGCCCATCACCAATGTGATCTGGCGCAGGAAGGCTTTCTCGCGCCGCCACGGCACGTACCCCAGCACGCGCACCTCGCCGGAGGTGGGGTGGAGCAGCCCGGAGAGCATTTTGAGCGTCGTCGTCTTGCCGGCACCATTGGGCCCCAGGAAGCCCACCACCTCGCCCGGCTGGACAGTGAACGAGATGCCATCGACGGCCGCCACCTCGCGCGTGCGCCGGCGCACCAGGCTGCGCAGCGAGGCCAGCAGGCCGGCCTCACGCTCATGGACGGCATAGATCTTGCGTAGCTGGTGCACGCGGATCGCCGCCTCAGGGAGCGGCTGGTGGCGCGCCGCCGGCATGGGGAAGACAGTGGGCTGATCGAGGAGCACCGTGGCCATACTCACTACTGAACGTGTGTTCTAAGGATATGTTGCGTGATGGGTCAAGCGGCGCGATGCATCAATACTGAGACAGCGCGTGCTTGCGGCCGGCCGACGACTCTAGGATAATCGCTGTGCGCGTGCCTGGCCGGCCGCGCCAGCCGCATCTTCCCGTGGCTGCCGCGCCACGAGGCCTGGAGGTCCATGATCGACGTTGCCACTGCCTACACCGACCTTCGCGCCAGCGCCGACGCCGGCGCGGCGCTGGGCGAGCAGCTCCGAGCCTCCTTGCGCGGGGAGGTACCCGACGCCGTGGTGCTGTTTGCTTCTTCGCGCTACGACTACCGCCCGTTGCTGGAGGCGCTGACGGAGCACTGTGGGCCGAAGGCGCTCGTCGGCTGCTCTTCGGCCGGCGAGTTCACCAGTCGGCGGCTGGGGGAAGGCGCCGCGTCGGCGGTGGCTCTGCGCTCGGACGAGATGCAGTTTAGCGCCGTCGCGGCGAGTGGCCTGAGCACCGGCCACGTGGCCGCAGCCAAGCGGCTGGTCTCTGGCTTCCAGGGACGCTCGCTCGGCAGCTGCCGCTCCCGGGCGGCGCTGGTGCTGGTCGATGCGCTGGCGGGGCACGCCGACGCGCTGGTCGAGCAGCTGACGGTGCTGACCTCGGGACGCTACCAGTTCTTCGGTGGTGGCGCCGGCGACGACGCACGCTTCCAGCGCACGCACGTCTTCTGCGGTACCGAGGCCATGAGCGATGCCGTGGTTGCCCTGGAGATCCTCAGCAATAAGCCGCTCGGTGTGGGCGTGCGCCACGGCTGGCGTCCGGCCAGCGCGCCGCTGCGGGTAACCGAAGCGGAGGGCATGCGACTCGTCAGTCTCGATGGAGAGCCGGCGGTGGAGGCCTTTCGCGAGCACGCGGCCCTGACCGGGCAGGCCTTCGATGAGCGTGACCCTATTCCGTTCTTCCTGCACAACGTGATCGGCATTGCTACCGGCGAAGGCTACCGGCTACGGGTGCCGCTGGCGCTCGAGGAGGATGGGGCGATTGTCTGCGCGGCTGAGGTGCCTGCCGGAGCGACGGTCTGCCTCATGGGCACCACTGGTACCTCGGCCGCCGAAGCCGCGGCGCAGGCAGCACGTGCCGCCTGCGAGCAGCTTGGGGAGCACCGGCCGAAGCTGGCGTTTGTGTTCGATTGTGTCGCCACGCGGCTGCGGCTGGGTCGGGAGTTTGGCGCTGAGCTGGATGCCGCCCGCAGCATGACCGATCCGGCCTCCTACGTGGGCTTCAATACCTACGGACAGATCGCCCGCTCGCGAGGGCAATTCGGTGGGTTCCACAACTGCACAGCCGTGGCCTGCGTTCTCCCTGAGTGAGCCCGCGTCGCTCGAGCCGGCGACGCTGCACCTGGTAGCGCGGCTCGCTAGCGCGGCGGCGCGGCCGGAGGCGGCTGGCGCGCTGGCAGCGCGCCTCGGCGCCGAGCTGCTCATCATCTTCGTTCCGGATGCGGAGACAGGAAGGCTGCTCCCGGCGCCCGGTTTCCCGCAGACCATTCCCGAGCTACGAGCATGGCGGCCGTTCCTCGCCGAGTGCGTGCGCGGCGGCCTCCATACCGGCTACCTACGGCGCGCGGGCGGGCTGGTCCAGAGCGCAGGAGTGGCCACCGACGATGGATCGGTGGTGCTGCTGCTGGGCGGCCGGCCGCCGCTGCCGGCGCTGGTACAGCTGCGGCCGGTGCTCTCAATTCTCACCGGAGCGCTGCGCGCCGAGCAGCACGCCTGGGCGGCTGCTGGGCAGGCGGCGGCGGCCCAGCAGGCCGTGGCCGAAACGCGCGCCCTGGCCGAATCGCTCGACGCCGCGCGCGAGGAGGCCGAAGCGGCTCAGGCGCGCTATCGCGCCGTGTTCGAAGGCGTGGCCGATGCGATCCTGGCCACCGACGGAGAGGGGCGGCCCCTGGAGGCCAATCCTCGCGCCAGCGAGCTGCTGGGGTACGCGCACGAGGAGCTGCTGAGCCTGCGTGTGTCCGATCTGGCCGGAGCCTCGTGGACGGCCGCGGCGTGGCAGCAGCTCAGGGAGCAGGGCGACTGGGGCGGTGAGCTGGAGCTGCGGCGGAAGGATGGGACCATCGTGCCGGTGGAGGCGCGGGCCAGCGCCATCAGGCTGCCGGGAGGCGCGGTGTACCTCTTCGCGCTGCGCGACATCTCCGAGCGGCGGGCCGTGGAGCGCCTGCAGCGCGACTTCCTGGCCATGGTCACGCACGAGCTGCGCAGCCCGCTCGCCTCGCTCAAGGGGTTCGCGCAGCTCCTGCGCCGCCGGCGGACGTACGACGAGCATGCGGTGGAGGTCATTCTCACGCAGGCGACTCGCCTGGAGCGCCTCATTGGCGACCTGCTCGACGTCTCGCGGATCGAGGCCGGGCAGCTGGAGCTGCGGCGCGCACCGGTGAACCTGGTGGAGGTGGTGCACGCCGCCGCGGCACGGGCGCAGGCACTCACGCGGATGCATGCGGTGCGGGTCGAGGCGCCGGAGCGCCCGCTCGTTGGCCGGTGGGATCGGGGCCGGCTGGAGCAGGTGCTGGACAACCTGCTCTCCAATGCCATCAAGTACTCGCCCGATGGCGGTAAGATCGTGATCGCGGTCGAGGATCGCGGTGGCGACGTGCGGGTCTCGGTGAGCGACCAGGGCATGGGCCTGGCGCCCGACCAGCTTGGCCGGCTGTTCCAGCGCTTCTTCCGCACGGCGCAGGCGCGAGCGAGCGGTGCCCAGGGGCTCGGGCTGGGCCTCTACATCAGCAAGAGCCTGGTCGAGGCGCACGGCGGGCGGATCTGGGCTGTATCCGAGCCCGGCCGGGGCAGCACCTTCACCTTCGCCCTGCCTTACACTTCCTCCGGGCCGGAGCAGGCGGTGCTCTCAGCCGGCGAGGCGCAGCAGCGCAGCCGGGCCGACGCTACCGAGCAGGAGGCCTGATACCACACCGGATAGCCGGATAAAGGAGCAGCGGTGGTAGGGGAAGCGATTGTGGTGCTCGGTGGAGGCAATACCGCCTTTGCCGTGGCGGCGAAGCTGGCGCTGGAGGGCCATGCGGTGGTGCTCTGGGAGGCACCGGCGCAGGCGGCGTCGATTGCGCCGGTGCGCACCGGGCGGCAGCTCCGGCTGACCGGCGCGGGCGGCGAGGGAACGGCCACCCTGGCCGCGGTGACAACCGAGGCTGCCGAGGCGCTGGCCGCCGGGCGCGTGCTGCTCGCTCCGGTGCCATCGTACGCGCATCGCGCGTTCGGCGAGCTGCTGGTGCCCCACCTGCGGCCAGACCATCTGCTGGCGCTGCTGCCGGGCAATCTGGGCAGCCTGGCGTTTGCGCGGTGGCTGCGCGAGCGAGGGTGCGCGCCGGATACAAACGGCCCGCTGCTCTGCGAGAGCGACACCGCGCCGTACGTGTGCCGTAAGCTGGGGCCGGACCACGCGCACATCTGGGGCGTGGTCTCCGGGATGGGGATCGGCGTACTGCCTGCCTCGCGCACCGAGGAGGCGCTGGCCGCGCTCGCACCACTCTTCCCCGGCCTGCGTACCTATCCGAACGCGCTCGCGGCCGGGCTGGGGGCGATGAACCCCATCGTACACCCGCCCGGCGTGCTGCTGAACGCCGGGCGGATCGAATACAGCCGCGGCGAGTTCTACTTTTATGAGGAGGGCGTGACGCCGGGCGTGGCGCGGGTGATCGAGGCGCTGGACGCCGAGCGGCGCGCCCTGGCGCGCGCCGCCGGGCTTGAGCTGCCGCCGGTGGCAGAGGCTTTCTGGACAGCCGGGTTTGGGCCGAAGGGCGACCTGTGGGCCACCATCAACGGCAGCCGCATGCTCACGCAGCTCAAGGCACCGGGCTCGCTGCAGACGCGCTGGCTCTCCGAAGACGTGCCGTATGGCCTGCGCACGTGGGTGGAGCTCGGTGAGCAGCTTGGCGTGGCCATGCCGCTGGCCCGCGCCCTGGTGACGCTGGGCGACGTGGTGATGGGCAGCGACTCGTGGCGCACGGGGCGCTCGCTGGCCGAGCTGGGGATCGAAGGGCTCGATCGCGCGGCGCTTGAGCGGTATCTCTGGAGCGGCGAGCCCATTCCAGATCACTAGAACGGGTAGAATTACCAGGTTGTTATGTCTGATAGCGACACCAGCTTCCAGCCGCACGTCGAAGCTGAGGAGGGAGACCCGACGCGCGGCGACTATCTGATCGGCGCGCTCGTGGCGCTCGTGGTCGTCGTCGGGCTGCTGTGGGCCTTCGGCATCATCAACCTGCCCTCACTGTAGAACACCGGGCCGGCCCGATATCAGGCGGCCAGCCCGTGCAGCGGGAAGACCAGCCGCCGGATCGTCGCCACCGACTGCTCGGCGAACCGGCGCACGGCGTCACGGGCGCGCGGCTCCAGGCGCGGCATGCGATCGGCCGGATCGTGGAGCTCGGCCGGAACGGTGGCGCCGGCCAGCGTGCAGCACTCGATCGCCCAGATACGCGCGGTGGCCTGCACGTCGTAGCCACCGCCGCCGACGGCGGCGAGGCGCCCTCCGGTGAGCACGCCGAGCCGCTGGGCGGCGGCCTCGTAGGCGCGGGTGGTGAGCTGCAGGTGCGCCAGCGGGTCATTCCAGTAGCCGTCGGCGCCAAGCTGCACCATGAGCAGATCCGGCCCAAAGGCGCGATAGAGCGGCGGGACGACCTGGTCGAAGGCCCAGAGCCAGGTTTCGTCGTCGGTGTACGGCGCGAGCGCGACGTTGGCGGCATAGCCGCGCCCCGGCCCGTGGCCGATATCCTCCGGATGGCCGCCGGTGCCCGGGTAGAGAAAGCGCGTCGACTCGTGGAGCGAGATGGTCAGCACCGCGTCATCGGTCGCGAAGGCGGCTTCGACCCCATTGCCGTGGTGCACGTCGAGGTCGAGGTACAGCACGCGCCGGCCACGCGCACGCAGCCAGGCAATGGCGATGGCAGCATCGTTGAAGATGCCGAAGCCAGCTGCCTGGGAGGGCATGGCATGGTGGTTCACCCCGCCGGCCGGGGAGAAGGCGAACCGAGCGCGGCCCTCATCCACCAGCCGCGCCGCCTCGATCGACGCCCCGGCCACGAGCAGCTGATACTCGTACATGCCGGGGAAGGGTGGGGTATCGCCCGCGGGGTCGAAGCCATAGCGGCGCTGGGTCAGGAGATCGACCGTGGGAGCCGTCCTCGGGTCGGAGAGCCGGCGCACGACCTCCACGTAATCGGCGGTGTGGACACGCCGCACGTCATCTTCGCTCGCCGGGGCCGGCGGCACCACGGCCACCCGCCCGGAGTCGAGCACGCCGGCACCGGCCAGCAGGTCGTAGCACAGGCGAGCGCGGTAGAGCTTGAGCGGATGATCGGGCCGTAGCTCGGCCTGGGCGAGGGCCGGCGCATAGACGAGCGCGGCCGGCGCGGGACCGGCGGCGCCTGTGGGGAGATTAGCCATGATGGGCCATATTCTATGCGGAACCGTACCGGCCTATCTCTGTCGGGTCTTTGTCGGGAACTTCTCCTGCTGCTCCTTGCGCTCCGGCCGCTCCCCCAATGCGGAACTGTACCGGCCTATAATCTGTCGGGAACACCTGAACGGATCATGGCGCTTTCCGAGCATCCCAACCCCACGGCGGCGTGGGCGGCCGCCGCGCGGGCCCTGCTGAGCCTCGATGACCCCACCCGCTCCTCCATGGTGGAGCTCTCGCGCGAGGCGTATCTGACGCTCGCCAGCGTGACCAGCGTGGCAGAGCTGGTGGCAACCTATCGGGAGCGAGGCGGCGACCATGCTCTCTGGCAGCGCGCAAAGCAGCTGGTGCCGACGCTCGACGCCGCGCGGGCGGCCCGCGTCGCGCGCGACGCGGCGTACTTTCGGCGCTACCGCGAGCTGCTCGACGGGCGCGTGGCGATCAATCCACCACCGCGGGCGGCCGAGTAGGCCTCTAAATCGATGGTCTGGCGCGGCGCACTCGCAGCGCTCGCGGTGCTGGTGGCATCGGCGCTCCTCCGGCTTGCCTTTGGCCTGCCGTGGATTCTCGACCTCCTGGCCGGCCGCCTGCTCCTCCTGCTGCCCGGCGCGCTCTTCTCATTTCTGCTCGACCATCTGCTGGCGGCCGCGAAGCCGCTCTTCCTGGCCGGTCTGGCGGCCGGCTGGCTACTAGCCGGGGCCGGCATCGGATGGCTGATCGAGCGCTGGCGCCAGCATCGCGCGCCGGCCACCGGGCGCAGCGAGACGCCACGCCTGGGGCGCCGCGCCCTCTGGGGAGCCGGTGCGGCGGTGGCTGGCGCCGCCGCGCTCGTTGCGCTGCTTGGTCGCGGCCGCCATGGGGCCTTTGCTACCGAGCGTGCGGACACCGGAGAGGGCGCATCGCCGGCGGCCACCGACATTCCCGATCCCATCACGCCCACCGGCCGCTTCTATGTGGTGAGCAAGAACTTCATCGACCCCAGCATCGATCCTCGCCGCTGGCGGCTGGAGATCGGCGGGCTGGTGGGGCGGCCGCTCGCGCTCTCGCTGGAAGCACTCAAGGCGCTGCCGATCGCGCCGGTGGAGCAGGTGACAACGCTCTGCTGCATCAGCAATCCGGTGGGTGGTGGCTTTGTGAGCACCGCGCGCTGGCGGGGCCTGCCGCTGAGCGAGCTGCTGGACTACGTGCAGGCCAAGCCCGGCGCCAGCTGGCTGCACTGCTGGGCAGCGGATGGGTACAGCGACGGCATGGCCACCGCCTTTGCACGCGAGCCGGGGGTGCTGGTGGCATGGGAGATGAACGGGGCGCCGCTCACGCGCACGCACGGCGCGCCGGTGCGCCTGCTGGTACCGGGGCGCTACGGCCTCAAGAGTGTCAAGTGGCTCACGCGCATGGAGCTGCTCGACGCGCCGGCCGAGGGCTTCTGGCGCACGCAAGGCTGGAGCGAGGGAGCAGAGGTAAACACCTTTGCTCGCCTGGACTGGCCCGATGGCCGGTCGCTCCTTCGGCCCGGCGCGGTGCACCTGCGAGGGATCGCCTTCGCTGGCCGGCGCGGCATCATGGCGGTGGAGGTCTCGCTCGACAGCGGCCGGACGTGGGCGGCGGCGCAGCTCGAACCCCTGCCGGACGCTAGCCAGATAGCGGCGTGGGTGCCGTGGACCTACTTGTGGCCGGCCGTGCCGGGCGCCTACACCGCCGTTGTGCGCGCCATCGATGGGACCGGCGCAGTGCAGGACGCGACTCGCCGGCCGCCATATCCATCGGGCAGCACCGGCTATCACACCGTGTCGCTGCGGGTGGTGGGAGGATGACGAGGGACGAACGTACGAACGACGAAGGATGAAAGCAGGCGCATGCCAATCCTGGAGGAGGGGTGCGGTGTGAGCGGTGCGAGGGGAGGAATGGCGCGCTGGCCGGCGGCTACTGGCGCATCGCACGCTGTGACTCGTACGCGCGGTGCGCCTGCTCGATCGCCTCATTGGCGCGAGCGCGGAACGCCTGGGCGTGGCCGGCGGCCCAGGCGGCTGAACGCTCGATGCCGGCGAGCGAGCCCTGGAAACGCGGCATGACGTACCGCGCGAGGAGCTCGTAGCTGCGCCAGGTGGCCTCGCGCGAGGCCCACTCGTGCGCCAGCACCAGCAGCCCGCCGAAGCCGCCGGTCAGCTCCTGATAGTGCCGGATGCCGGCAATGCAGTCGTCGGGCGTGCCGATGATCCATGTGCCGCTCTCCGCCATCTGCTCGATCACCTTCTCGCGCGGGCCATCGACGGGGCAGGGACGGCCGAGGATCATCTCGAAGTAGTCGATCAGGTAGGCGGCGGCGCCCTCACGGGCCTGGTCGAAGGCGTCGCGGCGGGTTTCGGCCAGATGGATGGGGATCACCAGGCTCCACTGCTCGCGGCGCAGGGTCTTGCCGGCCTCGGCCGCCGCCTGCTGGCCGATCTGCCACTGGGCCCGCAGGTCGACGGCGCCCCGCACGCCGATGGCAGCGCCGAGCTGGAGCACATCGAGGCCATACCGGCCGGCCAGCACCATGCCGGCGGGCGATTGCGTGCTGGCGACGGCAAGGGGGAAGTGTGGCTGCGTGAACGGTCGCAGCTGGAGCACGGCGTCGTGCAGCTCGAACCACTCGGTCTTGCAGGTCACCGGCTCGGTGGAGGTGAGCAGGCGGATGATGACGTCGAGCGCCTCGGCCATGCGCGGGCGCTGCGTGGCTGGATCGATACCGAGCATCATCGCATCGGTCACCAGCGCGCCGGGGCCAACGCCGAGCATGACGCGCCCGCGCGTCAGGTGGTCGAGCAGCACCATGCGGTCGGCCACCAGGAAGGGGTGGTGGTAGGGCAGGCTGGTGACGCCGGTGCCGAGCCGGATGCGCCGGGTGCGCTGCGCCGCGGCGGCGATGAAGATCTCGGGGGCAGCGATCGTCTCCCAGCCGGCGCTATGGTGCTCGCCGATCCACGCTTCATCGTAGCCGAGCGTATCGAGCCATTCGATCAGCTCGAGGTCGCGCTCGAGGGCGAGCGTGGGGTTCTCGCCAAGGCGATGAAACGGCGCCAGGAAGATGCCGAAGCGCAGGCGGGCGGGCGCTGCCGGCAGCTCGGCGCGGCTGGCCGGAGCGGTGGCAGTCACGTTGGCCATCGTGTCATCGATTGTACGAGCTTTGGCCCGGGCTGGAAAGCAGCCCATTCCTCTCTAGCACCAGGGCGGGCGGCGCGATGCGCTGTTCGTTGCAGCGCGAGGTGCCCTCTCTCCCCTCTTGCCACCGGTGCGGCGCAGCGGTGGGGATCGCTTCAGGCTAGTCAGTGGCGGGCGCCGGTGTCGACGCGGTAGGAGGATGTTGCTCGCGGGGGATGAGGCACGTAGAATAGGCTCCTACCCGTAGGGCGACGTCTTGTCCCCAGAGGCACCGAATCCCCACTGGTGGGGTGAGAGCGGCTGCGCTTCCACTACTCTCGCCCATCCAAACGGCAGGAGTGCGGGGGGTGGCGCGAGGAGCCGATGCGGATCACGCTGGAGGAGATGGAGGCCCTACTCACGCCGATCGCCACGGAGCACGGGGGCTGTGTGGCGATGCGAGGGAAGGGTGACCAGCCATGAGGCCACCGGAGTCCGGAACATCAGAGGACGCCCGCTTGTTCGCCCCTGACAGCGGGCATCACGGACCAGCAGTGGAGCCGCTGGGGGCCGGAGCACTGGTGGAGGCCGACTTCTGGCCGGAAGGTGTGCGGGTCGTGGCTACCCAGCCGAGAGGCTCGTGGCTGAAGGTCGAGGCCGTCGGGGTACGCAGCGGCCGGTTCTACTCGCGCCTGCTCGCTCCCAAGGAGCTGGAGCGCATCCGGGTGGCCACCCCAGCCGGACGTGACCTGGCCGGCCGTGCCGAGGCATTCTTCCTGGGCATCGAGGCCCAGCGTATCCGCCACGCCTGCCAGTTCGACTCACTCTACGCCGTCAACGTCTCGCAGATCGATGCCCTGCCTCACCAGATCGAGGCCGTCTACCACTATATCCTGCGCCATCCGCGCGTCCGCTTCCTCCTGGCTGATGACCCGGGGGCCGGCAAGACGATCATGGCCGGGCTGGTGATCAAGGAGCTGAAGGCGCGCGGGCTCGTCCGCCGCACCTTGATCGTCGTCCCCGGCCATCTGCGCGACCAGTGGCTGCGCGAGCTGCGCGAGCGGTTCGCCGAAGCCTTCACGGTAGTCGATCGCGCGGTCGTCAGCGCCACCTGGGGCCGCAACGTGTGGCAGGAGTACGATCAAGTCATCACCTCCATCGACTTCGCCAAGCAGGACGAGGTGCTGCCGACGCTCGAGGTCGCCACCTGGGACCT
>Ga0070741_10009904_pt1 | contig 18265 bp, 15 predicted proteins | sample Coa_R1_4_FD_66440 | JGI IMG/M metagenome (GOLD analysis project Ga0070741, IMG submission 66440) | Surface soil microbial communities from Centralia Pennsylvania, which are recovering from an underground coalmine fire - Coalmine... | ecosystem: Environmental > Terrestrial > Soil > Unclassified ...
CCGCGATCCGTTCGATCAACTTCGCCTTGTTGACCTGATACGGAATCTCGGTGAAGACGATCGACACGCGATCGCCCTTTTTGTTCGTCTCGGTCGTCGACTTCGCTCGCAGGAGAACGGAGCCGCGGCCGGTCGCGTACGCCTGATGCACGCCGCCGGTGCCGACGATGTACGCGCCGGTCGGAAAATCGGGGCCGGGAATCAGCTTCATCAGCTGCTTCAGTTTTTCGCCGCGGGACAGCACGGGCGCCGATCCCTCGGCGATCTGATCGGCAGCGATCAGCGACGTGTTCTCGATCAGCCAGACGCAGCCGTCGATCACCTCGCGCATGTTGTGCGGCGGCACGTTCGTCGCCATGCCGACCGCAATACCCGCCGACCCATTGACGAGCAGGTTCGGAAATGGCGTCGGCAGCACGCTCGGCTCTTCGGTCGTCTCGTCGTAGTTCGGAACGAAGTCGACGGTCTCCTTGTCGAGATCCGTCATCATGTCGTCGCCGAGCGCCTGCAGCCGGCACTCGGTGTATCGCATGGCCGCGGGCGGGTCGCCGTCGATCGAGCCGAAATTCCCCTGGCCGTCAACGAGCGGATACCGCATGTTGAAGTCCTGGGCGAGGCGCACGAGCGTGTCGTAGATGGACTGGTCGCCGTGGGGATGGAAGTTGCCCATCACCTCGCCGACGACCTTCGCGCACTTGCGATACGCGCGCGTGGGCCCGAGGCCCATCGTCTTCATCCCGTACAGCACGCGACGATGCGCCGGCTTCAACCCGTCGCGCGCGTCGGGCAGCGCTCGTCCAATGATTACGCTCATGGCGTAATCCATGTACGAACGCTTCATTTCGTCTTCGATGTTGACGGGATGCTGCTGCGGGATCAGATCTGCCACGTCGAGCCTCGAGCCTCCAGCATCTAGCCTCTACACATCAAGGTTTTTGACATCCAGCGCGTTGTCTTCGATGAACTTGCGTCGCGGTTCGACCTGATCGCCCATCAACGTGGTGAACATCAGATCCGCTTCTGTGTGATCTTCCGCGCGGACCTGCAGCAGCGTCCGCACTTCCGGATTCATCGTCGTTTCCCAGAGCTGCTCGGGGTTCATTTCGCCGAGGCCCTTGTAGCGGTTGATGGCAACGCCCTTCTTGCCGGCGGTGAGGAAGTACTCGACGATCTCGTCCAGCGATCGCAGCTTGACGTCGCCGACCTTTTCCTCGGCGTCGGCCGTCGACGACACGATCACCTCGCCGGATGCCGCTGAAATCTCGCGATGATTCGCGAGCAGTTGTCGGTACTCGGCGGTCGTCACGAAGTCGACGCCGATCGAGTGGTGACGCGGATAACCGGTCGAGCGATCGTCGATCTGGAGCAGGTACCGATTGTGCTCTTCGTCGCGCTGCACGGTGACCGACCTGGTCGGCGTCAGCAATGCGCGACACAGCTCGTCGAGTTTGTCTTTGTCGGCGAAGTACTCCCGGTCGGCGCCGGCGGCCACGAGCGCCTCGACGATCTCGCGCGGGTGACCGCGACGTTCCACGATCTGCAGGTATTTCTGGTGCGCGATCATCTTCTGCAGCAGCCGCTCGAGATCGGCGCCGGAGATCTGCGATCCGGTCGCCACCACATGCAGCACACGCGCTTCGGTTGCGCGATGGATCAGGAAGTTGTCGAGGCCGCGCTCGTCTTTGATGTAGGTCTCGGACTTGCCGCGTTTGACACGAAACAGCGGCGGCTGCGCGATGTAGACGAACCCGCGCTCGATGAGCGCCGGCAGCTGACGGTAGAAGAACGTCAGGAGCAGGGTCCGGATGTGCGAGCCGTCGACGTCGGCGTCCGTCATGATGATGATGCGGTGATACCGCGCCTTCTCGACGTCGAAGTCTTCGGCGCCGATACCGCAGCCGAGCGCCGCGATCATCGTCTTGATCTCGTCGCTGCTGAGCATCTTGTCGAAGCGCGCCTTCTCGACGTTCAAAATCTTGCCCTTGAGCGGCAGAATCGCCTGGAAGCGACGATCGCGTCCCTGCTTCGCCGATCCGCCTGCCGACTCGCCTTCGACGATGTACAGCTCGCTCTGCGCGGGATCGCGTTCCTGGCAGTCCGCGAGCTTGCCGGGCAGCGAGCTGCCGTCGAGCGCGCCTTTGCGCCGCACGAGGTCGCGGGCTTTGCGCGCCGCCTCACGCGCGCGGGCGGCGTCCGCTGCTTTGCCGATGATCTTCCGCGCGGCCGTCGGGTTCTCTTCGAGGAACGCCCCAAGCCGGTCGTTGAGAATCGCTTCGACGATGCCTTTGACCTCGGTGTTGCCGAGCTTCGTCTTCGTCTGGCCTTCGAACTGCGGATGCGGGATCTTGACGCTGATGACCGCGATCAAGCCTTCGCGGATGTCATCGCCGGTGATGCTTTCCTTCAGGTCCTTCGTGAGATTGTTCTTGCTCGCGTAGAAATTGACCGTTCGCGTGAGCGCCGCGCGGAAGCCGGACATGTGCGTGCCGCCTTCGTGCGTGTTGATGTTGTTCGCGAACGAGTACACCGTTTCCGCGTAGCTGTCGTTCCACTGCAGGGCGATCTCGACGTCGATGCCGTCTTTGTCGCCTTTCATGAAGATCGGCTTCTCGTTGACCGACGATTTGTTCTTGTTCAGGTGCTGGACGAACGAGACGATGCCGCCTTCGTAGTGGAACTTGTGAGACTTGCCGTCGCGCTCATCGTCGAGGGTAATCGTCACGCCGCCGTTCAAGAACGCGAGCTCGCGCAGGCGCTGCGCCAGCGTGTCGAAGCTGAACTCGACGGTCTCGAAGATCTGCGTGTCCGGCTTGAACGTCACCTTCGTGCCGCGGCGCTTCGTTGTCCCCGTCACTTCGAGCGGGGCGTTCGGTGTGCCGCGGACGTACGACTGCTGGTAGACCTGGCCGTCACGCCAGATTTCGACATCGAGCGTTTCGGACAACGCGTTGACGACCGACACGCCGACGCCGTGCAGACCGCCTGAGACCTTGTACGCGCTGTTCTCGAACTTGCCGCCGGCGTGCAGCACGGTCAGCACGACTTCGGCGGCGGACTTGCCGCTCTCGTGCATACCGACGGGGATCCCGCGTCCGTTGTCGACGACCGTGACCGACCCGTCTATATGGATCGTGACGTTGACTTCGGTCGCGAAGCCGGCGAGCGCTTCGTCGATGGAGTTGTCGACGACTTCGTAGACGAGATGGTGCAGCCCTGCCACGCCGGTCGACCCGATGTACATGGCCGGCCGCTTGCGAACCGCCTCGAGGCCTTCGAGAACTTTGATTTTGTCGGCGCCGTAATCGTCTGCGCCGACCTGCTCGGCAAGATGTTCTGTCTGTTCGATGTGTTCCATCAAACCCGCATCGGCATGATCACATACGTGTAGTCGTAGCCCTCGGCCCCCACCGGCTTCATCACCGCCTGGCTGACTTCGTCTTTCAGATCGAGCGAGACGACGTCGGTCGCCACGGCCGACAGGAAATCGAGGACGTATTGCGCGTTGAAGCAGATCTGCATGGCCGCACCGCTGTACTCGACCGGCAGCGTTTCTTTCGCCTCGCCGAGGTCGGGACTGCTCGAGGTGACGTCCACTTTGTTCTTTTCGATCTGAAATTTCACCGCGCGCGAGCGTTCGTTCGACAGCAGCGCCACGCGCTTGACGGCGTTCGTCAACCGATCGCGCTCGAACTCGATCCGCTTGTCGTTGCCTTTCGGGATCACGCGTTCGTACGCCGGAAACTGCCCGTCGATCATTCGCGAGATCAACAGGCGGTCGCCCACGTGAAAGAACAAGTGATTCTCGCCGCGCTCGTAGGTGATGTCGCCGTCGCCTTCCATCAAGAGACGCGACAGTTCGCCGAGCGTCTTCTTCGGAAGAATCGCTTTGATCTCGTCGGCGTCTTTCGAGGCCTTGCCGTCGCGGTCGACCGTGACCAGTGCCAGGCGATGACCGTCGGTCGCCACGAGGCTCATCGCATCGGGCCGCAGCACGAACAGCGCGCCGTTGAGAAAATACCGGGTGTCCTCGCCGGTGATCGCAAACTGCGTTTTGGCGACCATCTCTTTCAGCGCCGCACGCGGCAGCGGTGTCACGACGGCGCCACCGGATTCAGGCAGCGTCGGAAAGTCTTCGCGTGGGAGCGTCTGCATCCGCGAATCGAAACGATCGGCAGCGACTTTGACGCCGCCTTTGTCTTCGGCGATCCGGATGTCGGTTTCCGGCAACGCTTTGATGATTTCGAAAAACTTCTTCGCCGGCAGCGTCAGCGATCCGCTCTTCGAGACCGATGCGCTGCACTTGCTGCGCAGACCGACCTCGAGATCGGTGGCGAGAAAACGCACTTCGTCGCCTTTCGCTTCCATCAGCACGTTGGCCAGGATTGGGATCGTGTTTTTGCGTTCAACGATTCCCTGAAAAAGTTGCAGTTCTCGCAGAAGGTCGTTCTTACGGACGACAAGTTCCATGGCTGTGCTGAACCTCAGGAGAGGAGAGATCTGAGAATAGGAAAATTATATAGGAAAGGAGTGAATGTTGAAAACTGTGCCCTGGTTAAAAATCCTTACCGGTCAAGAACTTACGTTGTGGAAAAAATGTGGGTAAAAAGGCCGCTTTTTGGCCCCCGGCACACCCCCTAAAATCGGTGCACAGGCCACCCGCAGACGTATCACAGTTGAGCCTGTTGAAACCCGCCAATCAGCGAAAACTCTCAAGGAAATTACTGATCTGGCTGTTGAAATCAGGATCCCTCTTCCGCAGGTCTTCGACCTTCCGAATGGAATGAATCACGGTCGAATGGTGCTTGCCGCCGAAGCTGCGGCCGATTTCCGGCAGCGAGGCGTGCGTGAGCGACTTGCAGAGATACATCGCCACCTGCCGCGGCATCGCGACCGATTTGGCGTTATTGCGTGATTTCAGGTCCGCCATTTTCAAGTTGTAGTACTCGGCGACGAATTTCTGAATCGCATCGATCGTGATCGCCTTTTCCTCGTGATCGATGATGTTCTTCAGCACGTCCTGCGCGAGTGACAGCGACAATTCCTGCCCGGTCAGCGACGCGTACGCGATCAAGCGGATCAGCGACCCTTCGAGCTCGCGGATGTTCGACTTGATCTTGCCCGCGATGTACATCGCGACGTTATCCGGCAGCGGGACCGCTTCGGTCTCTGCCTTCTTCTTCAAAATCGCGACTTTCGTCTCGAGATCCGGTGATTGGATGTCCGCGATCAATCCCCACTCGAACCGCGATCGCAGTCGCTCCTCGAGCGCGGGAATCTCGTGCGGCGGGCAGTCGCTGCTGAGGACGATCTGTTTTTGCGAGTCGTACAGCGCGTTGAACGTGTGGAAGAACTCGGTCTGGGTTCCTTCTTTGCCGGCAAGAAATTGGATGTCGTCGACCAGCAGCACGTCGACGGACCGATACCGTTCTCGAAAGTCCAGCACGCGGTCGTAGCGCACGGCATTGATCATCTCGTTCATGAACCGTTCGGACGAGATGTAGGTCAGCTTCAAATTGCGATCGTGACGAAGGACATACTGCCCGACCGCATGCATCAGATGCGTTTTGCCCAGTCCGACGCCGCCGTAGATGAACAGCGGGTTGTAGGACCGTGACGGCGCTTCCGCGACGGCACGACACGCCGCGTGCGCGAACTGATTGGACGATCCGACGATGAAGGTGTCGAAGGTGTACCGCGGGTTGAGACCGGCCGGCCCTGGCGGCGGTAGCGCCGTCCCGGCGCCGTCGTCCAGCGCCGCGGCCTCGTCGGCGCTCAGCAAGATCGGCGGCCCGTCGGAGTCGCGGTCGGCGACGAAATTCAGCGTGAAGTTCCGCCGGTTCACTTCCGCGAGCGCTTCGTTGATCAGGCCGGAGTAGTGCTTCGTCAGCCACTCCTGAAAGACCTGGTTCGGGACGCGAATCGTGATGGACGCCTTGTCCTCGGACACGAACGTCGTGGGGCGAAACCAGGTATAGAACGGGTGCCGGCCGACCTTCGTCTCAATCCGTGCGAGGACTTGTTCCCAGATATTCATTACAAAACGGTCAAAAGCGCTCAGGTTCGCGATTTTCCACAGGTTTTTCCACAGTTGTGGAAAACTGGGTTTGTAGACCAAACGTTCATGGGGTTTCGCCGGGGCCGGAACGACCGGAAAGGACGCCGACTCTAACACAGTACGCGACGCATTGACACCCCTCGAATGGTCCCGATATCATTAGCGTTTCTGCAGATTCGGAAGGGACTCGATGAAGGGTAAACGGACGTTTCAGCCCAATACGCGCCGCCGCAAGCGCACACATGGATTTCTCGTTCGGATGGCCACGAAAAACGGCCGTCTGGTGCTCAAGCGCCGCCGCGCGAAGGGGCGGAAGCGCCTCACGGTGTCGACTGACTAGCTATTGAGATTCCGCCCAGCGCAGCGGATTCGTCGCCGCACCGAGTTTCAGCATATCTACGAGCGCGGCACGAGGATAGGCGGTCGCTACAGCACTATCTTCTTGTTGCCGAATGACTTAACGGTCACGCGGCTCGGGATTGCGGCGACCAAGAAACTGGGCGGAGCGGTTCAACGGAATCGCGCTAAACGACTGATACGAGAGATTTTCCGTCGTAACCAGGTTGCTTCGGGGTACGACATCGTCGTGATCCCGAAGCGCGAGTTGTTCAACGCCAGCCTGACGGTCCTTGAAGCTGATTACCGCAACACCCTCGAACGTCGCCTCCGCCTCCGTACTGGCGTTGATCCGAGGCTATAAACTGTTCATTTCGCCTTATTTTCGAGGCTCGTGCCGGTATGTCCCCGGCTGCGCCGACTATGCGTCCGAAGCGATTGGCCGCTACGGCGTGATCCGCGGTGGCTGGATGGCCGTCCGCCGCTTTGCTCGCTGCCATCCGCTCGGCGGCCACGGGTTCGATCCCGTCAGGTAATGGAAAAACGCGTCCTTTTCGCTATCTTTTTGTCCTTCCTGGTGTTGTACGTGTACCAGGCCTTCGTCGTGAAACCGGTCCCGAAGCCGGCCGCCGCCACAGCGAGTAATCAAGCCAGTACCAGTACCCAGGCACCGGCTCAGACTGGCGGTCAGATACCGACGCCGACCCCTTCGGTGCCTTCGGCGGTCGTACCGCCGGCGCAAGCCGCTGCACCGGTTGCCGCAGACGCGTCAGTGACTGAGCCGAGCGAGCGCGATGTGACCGTTGAAACCAACGACCTCATCGCGACGTTCACCAATCGCGGCGGGCGGTTGAAGAGCCTGCGGTTGAAGAAATATCTCGATCCGGCGACGAAGCAGCCGCAGCAACTCGTCGAGGCGATCCCGAATCAACCGCTGCCCTTCTCGCTCCAGACATCCAACGAGCCGGCGACGAGAACGTTGAATGGCGCGTTGTACGCGTCGAACGTCTCTGGCACCGACGCGAAGTTCGAGTATCGCGATGGCAGCGTGCACGCGCTGAAGCAGTTCCACTTCGACGCGACGTCGTACATGATTTCGGTGACCGCGACGGTCGAGGAGAACGGCAAGAAGGTGACGCCGTCGATCGTCTGGGGACCTGCCGTCGGCGACGCGGCCGAAGTCAGCCGCTACACACAGCCGCCGGAAGCCATCGTCGATCGTCTCGACGCGTCGAAGCCCGATCGCCTCGCGACCAAAGACCTCGCGAAGCAGTCGGTCTACGACGGGGAATTCCGATTCGCCGGCGTCGATGACAACTACTTCATGACCGTTGCGCTCGCGCCCGGTCCGAGCAAAGTGAGCTTCCAGTCGATCACACTGCCGGTGCCGGAGGGATCCAAAGCGACACCGCGAACGCTCGTCGCATACTCGATCGAACCGCACGGCGATCACCCCATCAAGTTTTTCGTCGGGCCGAAGGACTTCGACGTCCTCGCCGGCATCGGTCCGGACATGACGCGCGCCATCAACTTCGGCGTCTTCGCCGTCATCGTCGTGCCGTTGTTGCGCTCGCTCAAATGGGTGCACGGGTTCATCGGCAACTGGGGATGGTCGATCGTCCTGCTGACGGTCATCATCAACGCGATCATGTTTCCGCTCCGGCACAAGAGCGCCGTGTCGATGCGGAAGATGCAGGAAATCCAGCCGCAGGTGAAAGCGATCCAGGATCGCTACGCGAAGTTCAAGGCGAGCGATCCGCAGAAGCAGAACATGAACAAGGAGCTGATGGAGCTCTACAAGCAGCGCGGCGTCAATCCCGCCGCGGGCTGCGTGCCGATGCTCCTGACGTTCCCGGTCCTCTTCGCGATGTGGGCGCTGCTGCAGACGTCCATCGAGCTTCGGGGCGCGCCCTGGTTCGGATGGATCCATGATCTGTCGTCGCACGACCCGTGGTACGTCCTCCCCGTCCTGATGGGCGGCACGAGCTTCTGGCAGCAGAAGATGATGCCGGCCGCAGGAGGTGACCCTGCGCAGCAGAAGATGATGATGTTCATGCCGCTCTTCATGATGTTCATCTTCTTGTGGCTGCCGGCTGGGGCGCTGATCTATTACGTGGTGACGAACATCTGGACGATCGGTCAGCAGTATCTGACCAACTACCTCATTGGCCCGCCGAACGTGCGCACGGTGCGTCCACCGGCCGAACGTCGGCTCAAGCGAGCGACGAACGAACAGTAGCCATGACCAACGAAGCCACGCGCCCGATTACCGAGTTCCTCGAGAAGTTCGTCGCGGCAATCGGCATCACCGCGACCGTCGCGACCGAAGAGACAGACGACGGTCCGCGTTTGAATCTGACCGGCGAGGAAGCGGAGCTGCTCGTCCGGCATCGCGGCGAGCCGTTGAAGGCGCTGCAGCACGTCGTCGACATGGCGTTCGGCCGATCGTTGCCGGACGAGAAACGCGTTTTTGTCGACGCGCTCGAGTACCGCAAGGGCAAGGACATCGAGCTGAAGAAGATGGCGACGTTCCTCGCCGAGAAGGCGAAGTCGAGCGGCATGGACCAGCAGCTCGGTCCGCTCAATCCGTACGAACGCCGCATCGTGCACATGGCGGTTGCCGAAGTCCCCGGCGTCACGACCGAGAGCGTGGGCGACGCGTTTTCGAAGACGGTTCTGATCTCTGCGCGGAAGTGAGCACGAAGAGCTTCGTGGCTAATGTTTTCCACCGAAGACACAATCGTGGCGATCGCTACTCCGCCAGGACGCGGTGGCATCGGTGTCGTGCGCGTCAGCGGTCCCGATGCGCGTCGCATCGCGCAGCAACTCATCACCCATCGCGGCGATCTTGAGCCGCGGCGCGCGACCCTCACCCGCCTTCGCGCGCCGGACGCCGTCGCGAGCGTCGGCGACGCCGCCTCTGCGATCGACCATCTCATCGTCATCTTCTTCCCGGCGCCGCATTCCTACACCGGCGAAGATGTCGTCGAACTGAGCGCGCATGGCAGTCCGGTCGTGCTGCGCGAAATCGTGTCGTCCGCGATCGGCACCGGCGCGAGGCTCGCCGAGCCGGGCGAGTTCACGCTGCGCGCGTTCCTCAATGGGCGCATGGATCTTCCGCAGGCCGAAGCCGTCGCCGATCTGATCGATGCGGTCACGCCGCTGCAGGCGCGCGCGGCCTTCGATCAGCTCGAAGGGACGCTGACGCAGGCCATCGCGTCCATCGACGCGGGGCTCTTTGATTTGATCGCGAAGCTGGAGGCGTCGGTCGATTTCCCGGAGGAAGGATTTCATTTCGTCGAACCCGGCGATCTTGCGAACGCGATCGATCGGCTGATCCACCAGACGGACGCTCTTCTCGCCGACGCGCGCCGCGGCCGGATTGTCCGCGACGGACTGCAGGTCGCGATCGTCGGCCGTCCGAACGTCGGCAAATCCAGTTTGTTCAACGCGCTGGTCGGCGCGTCGCGAGCAATCGTGACCGATATTCCCGGGACGACGCGTGATTTGGTGACCGAGACGGTCGACCTGGACGGCGTGCGCGTGACGTTCGTCGACACAGCGGGCCTGCGGTCGACGGCTGATGCCGTTGAGACCGAAGGTGTCGAACGCGCGGTCCGCGCGGCAGCGGTCGCCGACCTGACGTTGACCGTCGTCGATGACGACGACGAACCGGAACAACTTTCTGCTGAAAAGAACTTGTTAGTTCAGAACAAGATCGATCTTGGCCGCCGCCGTCGCGGCGTCGGCGTGTCGGCGACGACCGGTGCGGGTATCGGTGATTTGCGTGCCGCGATCGTGCGCGCGCTCGATGTCGAACCCGTGCGCGATCGGCCGGCAATCACGAACGTTCGTCATATTGTTCTGGTGCAGCGCGCGCACGATGCCTTGCTGCGCGCGGCGACGGCGGCACACGACGCCGCGATGCCGGAGGAATTCCTGCTCGCGGATCTTCAAGACGCGCGCGACGCGCTCGAAGAAATCTCCGGTCGCCGCGCGACCGAGGATCTCTTAACGCATATATTTGCGAACTTCTGCATCGGCAAATGAAACGGTTCGACGTCATCGTGATTGGCGCGGGGCACGCGGGATGCGAGGCGGCGTTTGCGGCGGCGCGGCTCGGGGTCCATGTCGGACTCTGCACATTGTCGCCCGACACCGTTGCCCATATGCCGTGCAATCCGGCGATCGGCGGCACCGCCAAGGGTCACCTCGTTCGCGAGATCGATGCGCTCGGCGGACTGATGGGTCGAGCGATCGACGCGACCGCCATTCAGTTCAAGCTGCTCAATCGCAGTCGCGGCCCCGCCGTGTGGTCCCCGCGCGCCCAGGCGGACAAAAAGATCTACGGCCAGTGGGTCAAGCGCGAACTCGATGCCGAGCCGAACATTGAATGGATCATCGGCAAGGCCGGTCGCATTCTTGTCGGCGGCGGCCGCGTCGTCGGTCTCGCGCTGGAAGAAGGCGATGCGTACGCGTGCGACGCGCTTGTCATCACGACCGGGACGTTTCTCAACGGCCTGATTCACATCGGTCCTGAGCAGCACGCGGCGGGACGCGTCGGCGAGCCGCCATCCTGCGATCTCGCGGCGTCGTTGAAATCATTCGGCTTCGAGTGGGGGCGACTCAAGACCGGCACTCCCCCACGGCTCGATCGCGCCTCGATTGATTTCGATCGTCACGTGCGCGAAGGTCGATTCGCTGTGGAGCAAGGCGACCGGCCGCCGGTGCCGTTCTCGTTTCTCTCCGACGCGATCGATCGTCCGCAGATCGACTGCTATCTGATTCACACCAACGATCGCGTGCGCGATGTCGTTCGCGCGAATATCGATCGATCGCCGTTGTTCAACGGTCAGATCCGCGGGATCGGTCCGCGCTATTGCCCGTCGCTCGAGGACAAGATCGTTCGCTTCCCCGACAAGGAACGCCATCAGATCTTCCTCGAGCCGGAAGGGATCGACGCGCGCGAGATTTACGTGAATGGCTTTTCGATGTCGTTGCCGCGCGACGTGCAGACGGATCTGGTGCATGCGTTGCCCGGACTCGAGGACGCTGTGCTGTTGCGTCCCGGCTACGCCGTCGAATACGACTTCATCCAGCCGACCGAGTTGACGCGACAGCTCGAAACGAAACGCGTGGGCGGACTCTTCCTGGCCGGCCAAATCAACGGGACGTCCGGCTATGAAGAGGCCGCGGCGCAGGGTCTCGTCGCAGGCGCGAATGCGGCGCATCGCGTTCTCGGCCGCGGCGGTCTCGCGCTCGGACGCGACGAGGCGTATGTCGGGATCCTCGTAGACGACTTGATCACCAAAGGTTGCCTCGAGCCGTACCGTATGTTCACGTCGCGCGCCGAACGGCGGCTGCTCCTGCGCATCGACAATGCTGACTTGCGCCTCACGCCGCGTGGCCGCGAGGCCGGATTGGTGGACGATGGCCGATGGGAAAAATTCTGCGGCCGGAAGAGTCGTTTCGAGGGCAATCTTCGGAAGCTCGACGCGACGCTGGTCCGCACTACGTCAGGCGATCGCGTTCCGGCGTCACAACTGCTGCGGCAGCCTGAAACCAAGTTGGCAGATTTGATCGATCGCGGGTTCGTTTCTGGCTTCGAGCGCGCAAACGATGCGGCTGGTGTCGACGTGGCCAGCGTCGAAACGACGATCAAGTATGCCGGTTACCTCAAGCGCCAGGAGGCCGAAGTGGAGCGCTCTCGGAAGGACGAACGGCGTCGCATCCCGGCGGCGTTTCCGTTCGAGCGTGTGCCCGGCCTGTCGCGCGAGGTTATCCAGCGCCTGACGCAAGTACGACCTGACACGCTCGGTCAGGCGTCGCGCATCCCTGGAGTAACTCCTGCCGCGGTCGCTGTCCTATCAGCCTATGTGGGACGGTTGACGGCTGACCACAACATCTAGTGGCATTCTCGGATTTTCACACGCGTCTTGCTGCCAGAGTGGGCATTTCAGACGATCAGTCAGCGGCACTGGAACATTATTTCGACTTGCTGTCGAAGTGGAATCGCAAGATCAATTTGACAGCGCTCTCGCTCGATCCTCTGGCCGATGAAGCGCTGGATCGGCTGTTCGTCGAGCCGATCCGCGCCGCATTGCAACTGGAGAATGCCGGCATCGAGTGGTTTGACCTCGGATCTGGCGGCGGCTCGCCCGCGATTCCGATCAAGGTGATCCGCCCACGGATGCGTTTGACGATGGTCGAGTCGAGGGGCCGAAAAGCTGCGTTCTTGGCGGAGGTCGCACGCGAGCTCAACCTTGGCTCGACTCGAGTCGAAAACAGCCGGTTCGAAGACCTCAACACGGAACCTGAATCTGTTGATTTGATCACCGTGAGGGCTGTCCGGACAGACGGACGACTGGAGTCAGCCTGCCGACGCTTGTTGAAGCCAGATGGCCGGCTGATGTTATTCGGTCCCAGTCTCTCGATTGTTCCACGTGAAACACTCGGCGCTTGACGAAGTCTGACTGTTTAGTCAGACTTCCAAAGTCTGACCAGCTAGACAGACTCATTGGCAAGAATGTTAATTGGTCGAACAACCAAATGGCGCGTATTGTAGCGGTCGCAAATCAGAAGGGCGGCGTCGGAAAGACCACGACGACGATCAATCTGGCGGCATCGTTGGCCCTAGCTGAGCAGCGGGTGCTGCTCGTGGACGTCGATCCGCAGGCGAACCTCACGAGTGGCGTTGGTCAGAAGGGCCAAGCAGCGACGGCTGGAACGATCTATCACGCGCTGACAACCGCGGACCCGATAACCGATGCGCATCCGTTCTTGATCGACACCAACGTCGACCGCATGCAGTTGATTCCGGCCGATCGACATCTCACAGGCGCCGAAATCGAGCTAGTGCCGCTCGCGCAACGCGAAGAACGGCTGCGCGTTCTGTTGGCATCGGTACGCGACGATTTCGATTACATCTTCATCGACTGCCCGCCGTCGCTGGGGCTGCTGACGCTGAACGCGCTCGTCGCAGCCGACGCCGTGCTGATTCCGTTGCACTGCGAATACTTCGCGCTCGAAGGCCTCGCTGATCTCGTCGGCACGATGCGCCGCGTGCGCGCGTCGCTCAATCCAAATCTCGACATCGACGGTGTGCTGCTGACGATGTTCGACGAGCGGACCAATCTCGGCAAACAAGTTGCGACCGACGTGCGCGAGTTTTTCAAAGAGAAAGTGTTTCACACGGTGATCCCGCGCAACGTGCGACTGAGCGAAGCGCCGAGTCACGGGATGCCGGTCATGCTGTACGACGTCAAGTCGCGCGGCGCCGAAGCGTACCTGGCGCTCGCACGAGAAGTGTTACAGAGGACCGCCGCCCCCGCGGCATAAAGCAACTACAGAACACACAGCACCCACGGAACAACTTTGTTTCCGTGCGTGCCGTGAGTTCTGTGGTTGAAACGTGATCTATGCAACCACCCAAACGTCCTGCTCTTGGCAAAGGCCTCAGCGCGCTGATTCCGGATCTTCCGGACCTTCCCGCGCGGACGACGACGGTCGAAGCCGACATCGACAAGATCGTTCCGAATCAGTTTCAGCCGCGTCTGCACGTCGACGAAGCCCGGCTCCAAGAGCTCGCGCAATCGATCAAGAGCAACGGCGTCATCCAGCCGATTGTCGTGCGGAAAGTCGGAGAGCAGTTCCACATCATCGCCGGCGAACGGCGGTGGCGCGCGGCGAAGATCGCTGGACTCTTGAAAGTTCCTGTCGCAATCCGCGATGTCGCCGACGGCCAGGAACAGTCGCTGCTCGAGATGGCGCTGATCGAGAACATCCAGCGCGAGAACCTGAATCCGATCGAAGAAGCGCAGGCGTATCGCCGTCTCGGGGACGAATTCCACCTGACGCAGGAAGCGATCGCGACCGCGGTGGGGAAGGATCGCGCGACGGTCGCTAACGTCGTGAGACTGTTGAAGCTGCCGGAAGAAGTGCGCACGGAAGTTTCCACGGGACGTCTGTCGATGGGGCACGCGCGCGCGCTGTTGTCGCTCACCGATGAAGCGGATCAACGGCGCACCGCGCGCGACGTCATCGCGCGTGGCTTGTCGGTTCGCGAGACCGAGACGCTCGTCAAGAAGATCGCGGACGAAGCCGCGCCGCCGCGTGAACCGGCGCCGCCAAAGCCGACGGACGTCCACACGCGCGCCGCCGAAGATCGCCTCAAGCTGATGCTCGGCACCCGCGTCCGCATCGTCCGCAAAGGAAAAGGCGGACGGATCGAAATCGATTTTGTCAGCGAAGACGAGTTGATTCGCATCTACGATCAGCTCACCGAGCGATGAAAGGAGTCATGGCCAAGCGTCTCACGCAGATGGTTTCCTGCGCCGGTTGAGCGAGCAAACTCGCCGCGGGCGAGCTCGCTCAGGTGCTGAGCGCCATCCCCAATCCATCCGACGATCGCGTCCTGGTCGACTTCAGGACCGCAGACGATGCGGGTGTGTACCGGTGGGAGAGTGGACCGGCGCTCGTGCAGACCGTTGACTTCTTCACGCCGATTGTCGACGACCCCTATATATATGGGCAGATTGCCGCGGCGAACTCGGTCAGCGACGTGTACGCCATGGGCGGCCGGCCGCTGACGGCGCTCGCGATCGCGGGGTTCCCGAAGGATGGTCTCGAGCCGGACACGATCGCCGCGATCTTCCAGGGCGGATACGACAAGCTGCGCGAAGCGGGCGTCGCGCTGCTCGGCGGCCACACCGTGCAGGATCAGGAAATCAAGTTTGGCTATGCGGTCACCGGCGCGATTGATCCATCGCGGATTCTCCGAAACGCCGGAGCGCAGCCGGGCGACGTGTTGTTTCTGACGAAACCGCTGGGCACCGGCATCGTCGGAACAGCGATCAAATTCGAACGTGTCGACCAGGCGCTGGCCGACGAGGCCGTCGCGTCGATGCGGACCCTGAACCGCGCCGCCGCGGAAGCCATCGCGCGGCTGCCGGACGGTTCGGTCCACGCATGCACCGACATCACCGGCTTCGGCCTCGCGGGTCACGGAACTGAAATGGCCCGCGCCAGCGGCGTGACGCTGGTCATCAGCGCTGCGGCGGTGCCCGTCTTCGACGGTGTCGCGGCGATCGCCAAAGCCAATCGGTCCGGTGGGTTAGGCGCGAACCAAGAGCACTTTGGTACCGGCATCCGCATCGAGCCAGGGGTCGCGGTGGAATTCGAGTGGCTGCTGTACGACCCGCAGACGTCAGGCGGGTTGCTGATTGCCGCCGCCGGCGCGGCCGCGGACCGCGTGGAAGATGCGCTAACTGAAGCGAAAGTTCACGCAAAGCGCATTGGACGCGTCGAAAACGCGCCACACGGGGTCTCCGTTCTGATACAGCCGTAGACGACGTTTGTCACAGAATGGTATAAAACTCTGTTTTGATTCCTGACCTGTCAACCCTCTGGGTCATCGCGTTCGTCCTCCTGTTGTCGGTGATCCTCGATCGTTTGCTGTTGCGGCCGATCACGCAGGTGATGCATCAGCGCGAAGGCGCAATCAAATCGGCGCGCGATCTGGCGGAGTCGTCGCGCGCCAAAGCACAGGCGGCAAGCGACGAGTTCGACTCGAGAACGCGCGCGGCCCGCGCCGAAGTTTACAAGCAGATGGAAGATAAGCGGCGCGCCGCGCTCGATCGCCGCGCCGAGATCGTGTCGGCCACACGGGCAGAGGTCGAGCAGACGACGAGTGCTGCGACGGATCGGATCAAGAAGCAATCAGAAACGGCGCGCGCGCAGATCGATCGCGACGCTGATGCGCTGGCGTCGACCATCGTCGAGCGCGTCCTCGGCAGGAAAGCCTCCTAACAACGATGCACGCGAACCTTCCGGCCAACCCGGTGTCCGAGCGAGCTTGTGAAACAGCACACAAGCTAACCCGCATTGTAGCCACCGCCGCATTCGTGGCCGTGATGTGCGGAGCGCCGCTGCGCGCACAGGAACCGAACCCGGCCCCGGGCACGCCCGAAGCGGGCCAAGCGGAAACGGAAGAGAGCCACCCGATCACCGACATGATCGCGCGGCTGGTGAATTTTGGCATTCTCGCCGGTTCGCTGTGGTGGTTGCTGAAATCGCCGATCGGCCAGTATCTCGACGATCGCAGCAGGCAGATTCGATCGGATCTCGTGAACGCGGCCGAGACCAAGCAGGCCGCGGCGGCGCAGATCGAAGAAATCGATCGCAAGATGAAGGCGCTGCCCGGCGAGCTCGAAGCGCTGCGCGCGCAAGGGGCGCAGGAAATCGCCGCGGAAGAAGAACGCATCCGGACGGCTGCGGCCGCCGAACGCGAACGCCTGCTCGAACAGGCCAAGCGTGAAATCGACCTGCAGGCGCGGGTCGCCGAGCGCGAGCTCGTCGCGCACGCCGCGGATCTCGCGGTCGGCGTCGCATCCGAGCGGATCAAAAAGAACATCACGGACGAGGATCAGAAGCGTCTCGTCGATCGCTACGTGCAGCAGATCCGATCATGACGAACAAAACTGCCGCGACTCGCTACGCGCGCGCGCTCCTGGACGTTGCCGTCCAGGAAAAAGCGAATCTCGACACGATCGAGCACGAGCTGGCGCAGTTCGTCGATCTGTTCTCGCAGTATCCGCCGCTCGCAAAAGTACTGCTCAATCCTGCCGTCCCGGTTCCGCGCAAGCGGGCGGCGATGGCTGAACTGACGGCGACGGCGAAAACGTCGCCGATCGTGTCGAAACTGCTGACCTTGCTCGCGGAGCGCGATCGTCTCGTGCTGTTGCCAGACCTGCTCGCGTCGTATCGGGATCGCCTGCTGGACCACCGGCACGTCGTCCGGGCCGAAGTCACCACGGCCACGCCACTGGCGTCTGATAGAGCAGAGGCGATTGAATCGAGTCTCGCGCAGATGACCGGCCGAACGGTCGTCCTCGAGACGAAAATCGATCCCGCGATCATCGGCGGCGTCGTCGCCCGCATCGGCAGCACCGTGTACGACGGGTCCATCACTCGTCAGTTGCAGAAGATGAAAGACCGGCTCGTGGAGAGCGCTTAAATGGACATCAAAGCCGAAGAGATATCCAAAATCATTCGCGAACAGATCGGGAGCTTCGCCGTCGATGTCGACGTTGCCGAAGTCGGCAGCATCATCTCGATCGGCGACGGCATCGCGCGCGTGCATGGCATCGACAATGCGATGGCAGGCGAGATGCTCGAGTTCCCGCACGGCGTGTTCGGGATCGCGCTGAACCTCGAAGAAGAAAGCGTCGGCGCGGTGCTCCTCGGAGAGTTCAAAGAGATCAAAGAGGGCGACCTCGTCAAGCGCACCGGCCGCATCATCTCGGTGCCGGTCGGCGAGGAGCTGCTCGGACGCGTCGTCAACGCGCTCGGCCAGCCGATTGACGGCAAGGGCCCGATCGTCACGAAGCAGTACTCGCCGATCGAACGCCTCGCGCCGGGCGTCGTCGATCGCCAGTCGGTGAAAGAGCCGCTGCAGACCGGCCTCAAGGCGATCGATGGCATGGTGCCGATCGGACGCGGACAGCGCGAGCTGATCATCGGCGACCGGCAGACCGGCAAGACCGCGATCGCGATCGATGCGATCCTCAATCAGAAAGACACCGGCGTCATCTGCATCTACAACGCCATCGGCCAGAAGCAGTCGACGATCGCGCAGGTCGTGCGGACGCTCGAAGAGAACGACGCGATGCGCTACACGATCGTCGTCGCCGCGGGCGCGTCGGATCCGGCGCCGCTGCTGTACATCAGTCCGTATTCAGCGTGCACGTTCGGCGAGTTCTTCCGCGACACCGGACGCCATGCGCTCGTCGTCTACGACGACCTGTCGAAGCATGCGCAGTCGTATCGCGAGATCTCGCTGCTGCTTCGTCGTCCGCCAGGCCGCGAAGCGTATCC
>Ga0070741_10009906_pt1 | contig 18261 bp, 20 predicted proteins | sample Coa_R1_4_FD_66440 | JGI IMG/M metagenome (GOLD analysis project Ga0070741, IMG submission 66440) | Surface soil microbial communities from Centralia Pennsylvania, which are recovering from an underground coalmine fire - Coalmine... | ecosystem: Environmental > Terrestrial > Soil > Unclassified ...
AGACGTTGGAAAGCTATAGTGATCTGCTCAACTTTTTCGAGAAGCGGCACCTGATCGAGCACCTTGACCCGGTACACCTCTCGATCCGCTTGCTCATCCCGCCAGGCTCGGCACTGCTGGATGAGCCTGATAGTCAGGAATGGTTGGGAGAGCTTGACCCGGCAGATTATAGCTATCGCTGGCAACATCCCGATCAGCGCATGGACGAGCTACAGCAGAAAGTTGCCGCGCTGGTAGCAGAGGCAGACAATTGCCAGACTGATCCTATCGAAACCTTTTTCCAGGTCAAAGCGTTGGCGCTCGGCGCGCAAGGTCAGGATTTTTCAGTGGCCGCTGCAGTTCAGCGCTACGGACCACGTAAAATATTGCCTCACCTGACGGAAGCATGGTTCTGTTGAGCAGAGCCCACTAAGGGCCAGTTGGCTCCATCACACTGAATATCCCTACCAGGAACACGCCTCACAATAAATAGCAAAAGCATTGATCAAATATATACGAGGTACAAGAGCATGTCGGACAAATTGAGTTCAAGCGCACAAAAGGTTCAAAACATTTTACAGGCAAGAGGTTTTCCATGCCAGGTTGTCGAATTGCCCGACTCGACACGCACAGCGAAAGAAGCGGCCCTAGCAATTGGCTGCCGGGTCGAACAGATCGTGAAATCGCTTGTCTTCAAAGGGAAACATAGCAACAAACCGGTCTTCGTGGTAGCCAGCGGACAAAACAGGGTTAACGAGAAACGCTTGAGCGAACTCGTAGGCGAGCCGATTGAAAAGGCCGATGCTGATTTTGTACGACAGCGAACAGGTTTCGCGGTTGGTGGCGTGCCTCCGATTGGTCATACAGAGCAATTAGAGACATTCATCGATGAGGATCTCTTGCAGTTGCAAGAGATATGGGCGGCTGCCGGAACTCCTTATGCAGTGTTTCGGCTGACACCAGCAGATTTGCAAGCCATGACGGATGGACAGGTTGTTTCCATTAAGTAAAAACTCCCTGATCGCGACTACAATGGGCTCTTTCCCCTTTTTAGAGCCATGACATTATCCTTTACGCCCAGCTCTCTGCAGAGATATAATGGATTCTGATTCCATTCCACAGTCACCGTGGAATTCGCAGGTAATACGTTAATTCTGACTTAGAGAGGTTTTTGCAGATGGACCCGGCTATAAAAAAGCAAAGTTTGCGTATGTTCACATACGGGCTCTATGCCGTTATGTGCGCCGATGGCGGCGAGGTCAATGCATTTACAGCTAACTGGCTATCCCAGGTTTCCTTTGATCCACCAATGCTGACAGTCTCCATCGAAAATGTTTCAAAGTCGCTGCCAATGATCCTGCACAGCGGAAAATTTACGGTGAACGTGTTGCCTTCTGGTCGGCGGGATCTGGCAGCTAAACTGGGCAAATCGGCTTTAAAGCATGCTGATAAGATGGTTGACATACACTATACAATGCAGGACAATGGTTACCCGGTCTTAGAGGAAGCTCTGTCCTGGGTTGCTTGCGAGGTGCGGCAAAGTGTGCCAGCCGGTGACTCGACGCTTATTGTTGCTGAAATTGTGGACGCAGGCGTTCTGGCAGAGGGTCAGGCTCTCACAATGGCAGAGGCTGGATTCCGCCACGCTGGCTAGACAAAAGGAGTAATCTGCATGCAACCTGGGGGCAACATCTCCAAGGATGCCGAAACATCTCATACTGATTATTGTACATTCTGCCACCGCAACGGTATTGCTTCCTACATTCTCAAAGAGACCCCTACATTCCGTATCGTGGCCGATCATGCCCCGCTGATTGAGGGTCATTTGCTGATCATGCCCAGGAAGCACTTTGCCTGTTATGGGGATGTTCCCGCAGCGTTGGATGCCGAACTCTCCACGTTAAAGCGCGAGGTGCAGGACTTTTTCGAGCAATTTTACGCTCCTGCCGTCTTCTGGGAACATGGCGTTTTTCGGCAAACCGTTTTTCATGCACACCTGCATTGCTTCCCCTTTGGGGAAACCGAGTATCAGCCAGCGGAAGCCCTGCACGATCTTGTTGTTAAGTCACAAGAGGACATTCGCGCCTGGTATGCATCTCGCGGCCACTACTTCTACATGGAAGATGCCTCTAACGCCTTCCTTTTCGCTCCCGATCTGGAGCACTACTTTCATATCATACAAAAGTCTCTCTGGGCTGGCGTCTCCGCTCGTAGCAAGCAGAAAAAATGGCGCACACCCCAGCAACGCCAGGAGGAAGGGAAAGCGCTGATTAAGGCGCTGGCTACCAACTGGCACAGATTCCAACAACAAGAGGTACCTTATGCCGATAAAGCCAGTTCATGATGCATTTGTTCGCGCTGGCGATATCAACTTTCATCATGTGCAATGGGGCACACAGGGATCTTCGGTTCTCTGCGTGCATGGTTTAACCGCAAATGCCTTCTGTTTCCAGGCCCTTGCTGATGAACTATCACAACATCATCGCGTCATTGCATACGACCAGCGTGGACGCGGTGAGAGTGATAAACCGGCAAACGGCTATAGCATCCCTACCCATGCAAGCGACCTGGCAAAGCTGATCGATGCATTGGGAGTAGAGCGCCCGGCCCTCATCGGGCATTCATCGGGCGCTCTGATCTCGCTGTATTTTGCCGCCCATTATCCTGATAAGTTGAGCAAGCTGGTATTGATCGACGCAGGAGCTCCCATCCCCTGGAATACGCCTGAAGAACAACCCGCTTGGTTGACAGCTTCAATTAGCCGATTGGGCACCTCGGTTCCATCTTTTGAAGAATTTGTAGGTCGTTTGAAACTGGCTCCATTCCTGGGACCCTATTGGAATGAGTATGTTAATATCTACTTTGAGCATGATGTTCGGCGAAATAGTGATGGCTCCATCCTTTCCAAAGGGTATCGCGAGGGGATAATCGAGGAGAGTCAGCGCTATCATGAGACCAGGCCCGAAGAGCAATGGGCCAGAGTGAAGGTGCCAACGCTCTTGCTCAGGGCAGGTCAGAAAGTGCTTCTCGATAATGACCAACTATTATCTGAAGAAGCTGCAAGGACCGTTCAGCGGGCAATAACACAATGCGATTACGTGAATTTTCCGACGCTGAACCACTATACGATTATTTTTGGCGTCGAACGTGGGCCAGCGCAGAAAATAAGAGAGTTTTTAGATTAAGGAGAGAGAAGCGGTGCAGATGCGAGAAATACGAAAGGTAGGCGTTGTCGGGTGCGGCTTGATGGGCGGCGGCATTGCTCAGACCTGTGCGCAGGCAGGCTATGAAACGGTTGTGCGTGAGGTCAACCAGCAATTGCTTGATAAAGGTTTAGCGCGCATTTACGACGCCTGGAATATGATGGCAAGCAAAGGAAAGCTGGCACAGGGGCAGGTGGCCGAAAATCGTGCACGCCTGCATGGTACCCTGGAGCTAGCAGATTTTGCCGATTGCGATATCGTGATCGAAGCCGTCATCGAAAATATGGAAGAGAAAGTACGCCTCTTCCCGGCTCTCGATCATATCGTGAAGCCTGAGGGCTTGCTCCTCACCAACACGTCTTCGCTCAACGTTACCCAGATGGGTGCAGTGACAAAGAGGGCTGATAAGGTCTGTGGACTCCACTTTTTTAATCCTGCCCCGGTAATGAAATTAGTTGAGATCGTGAAAACCATCTCAACATCAGAGGAGACGCTTGAGACCGTCAGGCAATTCGCTATTTCTTTAGGCAAAACCCCTGTGGTGGCGAAAGATACAGCAGGCTTCATTGTCAACTTCCTGCTGATCCCCTACTTACTGGCTGCCGTTCGCATGCTAGAGAACGGACTTGCCACACGCGACGATATAGATACGGCGATGAAGCTGGGCTGTGGCTATCCGATGGGGCCATTTACGCTGCTGGATTATGTGGGCCTTGATACGACATTATGGGCGGCAGAGGCTATATATGAGGAATATAAAGACCCGTTATATGCTCCACCGCCTCTCCTGCGCCGTATGGTGATCTCTGGCATGTATGGAAGGAAAAGCGGGAAAGGTTTTTACGAGTACTAAGGTAGATAAGTTGATGTATTGCTGGGCTTGTTAAAAGAGCATAATCCTCATCAACAAGACGGTGATGAGATTGCGTGACGAGTGTATAGTTAAAAGGACAAATTAGCAAGCGTGCATGAGCTTCCCCGAACACGTGTTTAGGGAAGCTCCATAGACGAAAAAGGAGTGCATCTTTTATGGCACTGCGATTTAGTGCTCGTAATCAGCTACGGGCAACCGTTAGATCTATCAAACTTGGGAATGTGATGGCCGAGGTGGTCGTTGAGCTTCCCGATGGGCAACAAATTGTCTCTGCTATCACTCGAACCTCAGCTGAGTCTCTGGGCCTTAAGGAAGGCGATTCTGTCGTAGTAATTATTAAGTCAACCGATGTGATGTTACTATGTCAGGGGGATTAAACTCTATCTTAAATCTGGGTTTGTGTCCTGTTTCCCAAATTATAGCAGTTATGCCGAAAAATTCTATCATCTCCCGCTTTTCCTTGTAGCTTGGCTCATACATGGGATCGCTTAATTTTTCGCGCATAACTGCGCATTTTTGATGTATCTTTTCTAGCTTTCTTTGTGTTTCCTCCCACTCTTGCTGTATCTTACTATCATCTAATAATTCGCTTTCGAATTGATTTACCAATTTCTCTATCTCTTTTAGGCGATTTGTAAGCATGGTTTCTGTATTACGATCTAACAGACGTTCCCTAATCATCCTTAAAAGATCGGTTTGTAAATTCTTACGCTCGGCTTCAAGAGCTGCAATCTCCTTATTAATCTGCTTCCTCCTGCTTGCTGTTGGATCTCCTTTTCTCCTCTCTGCTATTGCTGCATCTACAATGTATGGATCGCGTATGATTTCGACGGCCTTTTGCCATGCAGCGTTATCAACTATTTTAGCGTTCATAGCAGAACAGCCTATACATTTGCTCGAAACGAGGTTCGAGTGCGCTGAACATCGGTAATATATATATTCTCCTCCACCACGCCATTTAGTTGACCTTGCATTCAAATTTCTACCACAATTTCCGCATTTAGCATAACCAGCGCGCAATAATGTTAATACCCCTTTATTATTACGTGTCGAAGAAGCTTGATTGCGTTGTAAGTTCTTCATTATTTCCTCCTGTATCTCTTCGCTAACTATAGCAGGAACGGGTACTATGATATGTTCCTCTGGTGGGGTCTTGATACGTCGCGGTGATTTCTTGCCAGGGACTTTGAAGGTACTGTGTCCATTTACTACAACTTTTCCGGCGTAGGTTGGGTTCCTTAACATGTTACTCACTACGGCTACTTGCCATATAACTTTTTCGGCTTGTAGACCCCTGGATTTATATTTTCTGCCTATGGTAGCAGATGGTGCAGGTATCCCGATCTGGTTTAACCTTTTACAAATTTGTCGTAAGCCGATACGACGTTTAGCGCATCTGAATATGAAGGTTACAACGCGTACCTCTGTCCACTTAACCCCTTTACTGTCTACCCATACCACATCGTGATTTAGTTCTAGCGATTCTCTCTTTCCCCTAGAGTCACAAACAAATTTGTACCCATATGTACGAATACCTTTACCAATTACTTTAGGAGGTATGCCTTTCTCTGGGTCACCTAATGCTTTGTGCCTAATTGCGTTTTTCGATCTTCGTACAAAGTCGTTTACCTCTTCCTCTGCCTTGTAACCTTTCAGCAGCCGCATTAACTGGCCTTCTAAGCTATCGTCGTCTGAATGGTCGCTAGGCTCTGTTGTAAGGATATGAATTCCTAGCTCTCGTAGTTGTCCTCTGAATATTTCCCGGCTTACTCCCTTACGCCCTAATCCACGATCTAACACGTCTAAGCAAAGTACATCAAACTCTTTACGCTCTGCCATGCGTAGGATCTCATCCAGGGCTTCATGATAGCGGTATTCTAGTCCGGTGTACGTGCTGTGAATCACGTGGCGCTCTTCATCTAGCTGTAAACCTAGTAATTCTATCAGCATCTCACGAATCATGCGCTCCTGGGCGTCGTGGCTCTGGCTCCCTGTTGAGACACGGGTAAGCAGTAATGCACGTAATCCTCGGTATTTTCCATACATGGTTAAGAGTTCCTGGCGTCTTGCCTCTCTGTGATTATAGTCGAAGTATGGCTGGCTATTGTCTATCGTCATGGCGTCAAGTCCTTTTGTCAAGAGTATGAGTAAATTGTTGTGTTGCTACTTTCATGAAATGATGAACGGTACATCTATTTATTACTCACCTATATACATGCTACAAATCCTACTGTCAAGGGCTAAATCAGCCTGTAGAGCTGATTTAGCCGCATTACAGGCTACTATTTCCGCTAGGCTCCTCTCTGCCTGTCCAGCTAAAAAGCCGGTCTATCTCTCCCTGCAAAATGCGGCAAAAATACACAATTTTTGGTCCTCCTTCCACGCTCATTGTGAACGCTGTCGCGCTCCGGGGGGCCCTGGGCGGCCCCTTCATTTTTTCGCCTTTGTATTGTCAAGAGAAGCAAGACCATATGCGGTGGGTCCTGCGGAAAGGCGGGGTCCCCTTTGGGGTGCCTTGTAGCGGGTACCGCATATGGTATGCTCTCTTCGATAATACAAAGGCGAAAAAATAACTATCAATCACGGCGTGAGCCGTTCCTTCCTCCACCAGAACAACGAGGCTCGTTGTTCTGGGAAGTGACCCAGGGCCCATTTCCTGTCCAGGTGGAGCACGACGATGATTTCACAAGGAATGCAGCGTGCGAGATGTGCAGATCCTCCCATGTGTTCCCATTGGCCGCGCTTCTCACGATACCGTAAGGCGTATTCCTCAAAGGTGACTGGGATCATCGCGTGGCATCTTCGACAAAGATAGTACCAGGATACAAATGAGAGAGAGGCTTTCGTATTTTCGAGCAGGAATGCGGCCCGATCATAGGCTTGCGACAAGCAATCATTGACGGCCCTTTGCTCTGTCTCGGTCAAGCCGGTGTCTGACGCTATTCCCTTCAGTCCGTCTATCACTTGCTTGATTTGCAGCAATGATTGCATGTCTCCGATCACAGGTCGTTCTCCTGCGTTTGGCTTTTTGCCTGCGCGAGTCTACGTTGGAAGTCAGTAAAGATGCCGATTTTCATATAGATGCGTTGTCGGTTTTGCTGCCAATACTCCCGCGCTTCCTGGTTGTGTTCTGCAATGGCTTCTAAGTAGGGGCCTTCTGTGCGGTCAAGGGCTTGGTAGAGGTAACTGAGAGCCGTTACCGTTGCGTCTTCAACCCCTTTGATCTTCTCGCTTCCTAACCAGCCACAAGCCAAGAAATCAAAACACTCCATGTAGGCATCTCTGGCGGGATCGTCGCTCGGTCTAGCGAGATCAAAGTACTGTTGTTTTAGTTCTTCGAGTGCTTCGCTCATGACTCTTGCTCCTCTGGCTCTCCTCCTGGCGGCGCGAGAAGATAGCCATTCTCGTAGACTGGCACAATAGCAATGCCAAATGAGCGTAAACGCTCATGGCACGCTTGTAAGGTATCGCGTAGTGGCGCTAACATCACATTGAGCATGGTTGTTCGCTCTGCTGGCTCTTGTTGGCGTGCTATCTCAATGCATTGCATGATTTGCTCGGCGAGTTGCGGATTGCGAATAAGCAAGGGAATCAGCTTTTCATACTCGACATACGAGGGCCATTTATCAAGCAGCGTGAGCATCAGTGGTAATTGGTGAGGCAGAAACGTGACATCTGCTCTGACCTGTCGTTGTTCCCAATCAATGAGCATGGCATGTCCTGTATAGATATTCACCACAATCTCATGCTCATGAGGGTGCAAGGTATGCTCTGCAACATCAAGCGGATAGTACTCATAGTTCGATTCATCATGTATACTGTGCCTGCTGTCCATCGAAACGAATCCTTTCTTTGGATAGTAGAGGGGTAGGTGATGACTACCCCTTGTTCGACTAATAACTTAACCAGCTGAGCGCGATACGGTTAGGATCGCTTGGCAGTGTTGCGCCTTCAGAGAGCGTGATGGAGACGCTTTGTATGCCCTTTGTTTGCAATAGCAAGCGAGTTGCCTCCGCTTTGGTTTTGCCAGCAATGCGCGTTTTGATTTGCTGCATGTCGCTCTGAGAGAATTGATAGACCCACACGCCAGTACTCTGTACAGCAAGGTCGACCCCGTGATCAGTGGAGTGAACATTCTGGATCGTTGTCTGTAATGCTCCTGCCTGGCTGTATCCATTGCCGTATGCTGTGTGTGCGGCCTCTTTCACTATCTGCCCTAGCGCTTGCTGGTAGGCAACCGTGTTGTAGACTTCGCCTGTACACGTCGCATTCACAGTGACCGTTACCTCAGTTGCTTCATCGCCTGCGCGATGATCAGTGCTTACCTGTGGTGTTTTACAAGAGAGGGGCATGATCAGCGTTTCCCCTTGCCGGACCTGGGCTTGTAACGCTGCTTGTATGATCGTGTTGAGACTGTCTTTGAGACTTTTTGCAACGGTATCAATATCCGATGGCTTGATGGTCTGAAAGTTGCGTGCTACCTGTCCACCGGAAAACACGCTATTGGCTGCGAAAACATTCGCTCTACAACATGGGCCATAGATATCACCTGCCTTGATGTTAGCTTGTGGGCCGGTAATCAGCGTCGATGCTGAGACGGTTGTCTGTCCATTGGTTGCTAAACTTCCTGCCGGAATGATGGCTTCCTGATCAGTGACCACCTGCACACCATCATTGCCAGTTAACATGGTTCCTGCTGGGATGACTTGCTCGCTCAGGGACGCATTGTAAAAGGTAATAGATCCTCTTCCCGGTGTGGCGTCTTGATGTCCGGTTCCCGTTGCCGGGGCACTCTGCTGCTGACTCATACTGATGGCCGGGAGTGCCCGACCTCCGATCTGGTTGGCTGATGTCGAGCCATTGACGATATGCAGTGTCGTATGGATCGAGGGGAGCTGCTGGGAAACCGGGACAATGGTAATGGTTGCCTCAAGCGTCAAAAGAGGAACCAGATAGAGCACAGTAACCAGAGAGGCAACAGCGAACAGAGACAGAACCGCAAAAAGCCAGGGGACAAGGCGCTTCTGTCTGCGAGGGTCTGTAGGCGCTTGCGCTTCGCTCTCCTCTAGCTCTGCTGCTGGGGGCGTGCTCTCGACAATCGGTGTTGTCTGGTCCAGGGCAGGTAGTAATTCGTCTTCTGGCACATCATAGACGTGAATGTCAATGAAACGTACTGGGCCTTTGGCCTGTTGCTCCTCTGTCGTGTAGGTTGTTGGGCCATTGAGGATGCGCTCAATGTCGTTTTGCATTCTTCATCCTTTCATGCAAAACCGGAAGGGATACAATCTATCCCTTCCTCAAAAGCCGAACTACAGATGAATGGTTTCACCGGGTCTCAGTGGTCGAAAGGACCCTTGATCATTGATGTAGACGGTGTGGTCGTCACCTCCCGCACTGTGGACTGTGATGATCATGTCGGGTTTTCCATCTCCGTTGACATCCTTGAATTGGAGCGTTACCGGGTCCAGATTGCCGTTCGAGTTGAGATTGGTCGGGCCGACAATGGCCCGGACTTTTGTCGTATCACCTCCCTGCACTTCAATCACCAGGATACTCCCGTTCAGATTCATGGCCGTAAAATGACTTGGATGCGCGGGGCTATCCTGGTGCCCGACAACGGCATCGGTTTGATAGGTTCGGGGATACCCATAGGTCAGATCGTCATGCTTGGCTTGGAGCCATGAAAGAATAGCGCTCCCAAGCATCCAGAGAACCAGCATAGCAAGCATACCTATCCCTACAGGGACCATCCAGTGGTGTCGGGGCTTTTGTTCCGTGACGGTCTGAGGCTCTTGGGTGTGTGCTTGTATTGGTCGCTGTTCCTGGGTATGCGTGCGTAGCGCACTGGCCCGGGGCGGTGGTGGTTGATGATGGTGCACGCGTATCTCAGTACGCTGTGGTTCTGTTGCATATTTTATTGCACTACGAGGCAAACGAGTGCTAAAGCCGGTATACCCGTCGTCTACTCCATCATCCTCTGTGTACACATCGTCGGGTTCTGGTGCCGAAATACGACGTGTGGGCGCATTGTGGTAACGCTGGCGCTCGTCTGTCAAGTCGGGCTGGTCTTCTGTGTTCTGTCCTACGCTTTGAGATGATGGTTGAGCGTCAACGCCGCGATAGCGTCTTCGTACTGGCGGCTGATGTTGGGCGATATGCTCTCTCATGCTTGCACCGTTGCCTTTCGGTGATCTGAGCACTCAAGAGGATAGGCATGTGGACTTTTCGAGGGTTCAAGGTGATTTTGCTGCAAGCAAATAGGGCAATAGACGACGATCCCGCAAGCCGTGCAGGTTTTTTCTCCTGGTCGGAAGGTGGGAGTATGGGCGTGTTGTCCTACTTTGCACTTCTCAAGTTGTGCCGCTCTTGCTTGCTGGCGTTGCTCCTCTACAGTGGGCTTTTTCTTCCTAGTGTGGGTGTTCCATCGAGCCATCGTTCCCCTCCCTTACAAGATTTTGCCGTTGACAGTATCAGTGGCTTCCTGAGCCGTCAGCAAGCCCTCTAGGTACAACTCGTCTACCTCAGCAATATTTTCTGGGTCATCATGACAGGGACAGGTAGGATCAGCACTGCAAAAGGGATTGTCTACGGTATGTTCCTCGTAGGCGTCTTCTTCCTCTTCATCGTCGTCGTAGGAACGTTTAAGTGTAATCATGGTTTGCCTTCTTCTTGACTCGTGGCACACCATGAGCGTAAACTCTCATGGGGCCTGACTGTGTACTTGACAAAGGTTCGCGAGTGGTCCCGTTTGGCTGGCTCCGTCTGACACACGGAGTCAGTATTTTTATAATGCCTCTCTTCCACCTCCTTTCTGATAGGCTCCTGACTTAATGCGGGCTTGTACAAAGGTTTAAGTCAATGTACAAGCCTGCTGTAACCTGCTATAATTTACTGTGCTAGTAGTAAATCCGGTCACTTCTAGATTTTACCTGGATATCCATATGCATGTCAAGATATAACCGTGCATATCTGTACACAAATCATCATATCTGGTAAAATGAAAGGAGCGGCCTATAGAACTAAGGGGTTTTAGAAACATGAACGAAGAATGGGTTACAATACAAGAAGCGGCTAGGCGTTTAGGCGTCGGGCGTAACAAAATATCCCGCCTCATTAGCAGAAAAGTTATACAAACAAAAGATAACCCTCTAGACGCAAGAGTACGACTTGTTAATCTTACTGAGCTACGAGCGATATTTGAACAATATGGCCCACGTATGGGGGATGATCAAGAAGACGATGAATAATTAATCAATTAGGCTCTTGCAAGTTTACCCTATGAGACAGCCTGATAGGCAAAAAAAGAAGAAAAGCCCGATAGTTTTCTCTACTATCGGGCTATGTTTGTCCTTCAGTTTCTACCTCACCGTTGCTAGAGAAGGTCGGGTTGGCTCGACCCATACTGCTGATCGTCGTCTTCCTGGGTCGGGCTGGTCTGGTCCTGATCGCCTTGAGGGGTGGGCGTTGGTGCCTGAATTGCGGCATTGCTGCGAGCTTCTTGCTCCAGATATGCCTGGGCTTGCTCAAGGCTGGAGGGTCCGTCTGGATCGGTGCCACACGCACTTTATAGCCGTAGCCCTTTGCAATGACGAAACATTCTCCTACGTCAAGGCGTCGTGCTTCATCAGGGGGAATCAGGTATTCCTCCTTCATGCTCACGGTGCCGTAGCCCGTCCCTTCCTGATCGCGAATACTCCACCCGGCATTCACTTGCTTGTGCTTGCCTGCCCGCTCGATCAGCTTTTCAGGGGCATTACTGGTATGCAAAATGAGCATGTGTGATGTTTTGAGAATACGAGTCCGCTCGTCCTGGGTCTTTGCCAGACCTTCCTCTGACTGGCAAGCCAGCATCATCGCTCCCCCAAACGAGCGCAACCGCTCGGACAAGTTGGCGATGTGTTCGATAGCCAGCGCGGACACTTCATCAATGATGATCAGGACGCGTTTGCTTCGTGGCTTGCGAACGGTGATATAGTGGGCGATATCTTCCACAAGATAGCGCCCAAGACTGCTGGCTTCTTTCGCAAAGGCAATAGTATCCAGTTTGATATAGGCGGCGTCTGTCTCATCAAAGGTGAACCCGGTATCAAGCTTACCGTGTAAGGCCCGGAAAAACGCCCGATAGCGGTTATAGACACCGTTAGCATCTTCAGGCTTAATGCGGGCGAGTTCGTCTTGCTCTGGTCGGCCACGATACTGCACACGCAAGTGTTCCAGCGTCAAATTGTTAAGCAGTTCTATACTGCCCCTGGGAACAGAGCCAGGCGTGTGCAGGGCCAGGTCAAGCAGCATACTTGCCATGTTTTCATAATAGGGTTCGCTATAGGTCTGAACAGCCATCAGACGATTATGCAAGGTGCGTGCATCGCCTTTCCATCCATAGTACGAACTGACAGGAAACAGCTTGATACGCTGTTTCCCTGCTTTCTGCATGGTGGCCACGAAACGCGGGGCCAAATCGTCGTCGCCTTTGGCATCGACAAAAATGATATCCATTCCGTAGGCAGTTGCGACGAGATAGGCAATTTTGAGCAAGGTTTCTGTCTTGCCCGAACCACCTTCCCCGATGATCACGCTCGGGCGTGAGATGATACTGGGAGGAAGGGTAAACCATCCTCCCTTTTCAAGAAACGTCTGTGTCTGCATCTTTCTTTCCTCTTTCGTAGATGAGCTTGTTTCATACCGATGACTGGTAGAGGAAACAAGCTCATGACGCTTTATCTGTTACTCATTGGGATTCTCAATCAAGATCCCCAGGACCCCTTTGCCATTGATCTGCTCGGGGGCCTTACGGACTTTGCGGGCAGCGCGTTTGCTCTTACGGGCCAGTCTTGCCCGGCGTCGTTTCTCCTGAGCCAAAAGGTGTTCTCCTAAGCTCCTGGGACTCAAAAGTTCAATCAGCAGTGCCAACCAGGGGAACACGCACATGCTCCACGCCCAAACCGGCCAGGCATCGGAGAGAAAGCGCAGAATCGTTGTTCCGTTCAGGTGGAACACGAGCGGCGCAATGTCGCGTGACTCGGTAAGCACTAACGGGTAGATGTTGGCCCGCAGGTACAAGAGCAAGGCACCAGCAAGACCAAGCCCCCCGACAAGAAGCCAGTATAGATGCGCATGACGTGTCCGCTTGATGATTAAGCGTGTCACATATGCCATAATGAGTGCGGGCCATGCGAGCAGGAGACCAACAGCGACAAGCAGCATTTCGAGCTTGGTATCTTTCCCGCTCCTGGGCTGATTCTCTGTACTCATGAGGGAGACTGTTCTCCTTTCAACGTGTAAAAGACAAAACGCGGCTGGTGCTGACGTGGCAGTTTGTCAACGGCTCTTTTGACCACGTGATAGACTTCCTCGGGTAAAAAGTACCAGATGGTCGTATAGCGTTGCTGTGCAGCAAGATCAAACACGATCTCTTCTAAACGCTTTTCAGACTTCACCGTCAGTTCACATTCGATAGCTACAATGCTGCTCCCATTGGCACCGATGAGTTCAGCATCAGGGAGATGGGGAGCTTTGCTCCCTTTGGGGCGAGCATTCTGCTCGGCACGCAGCTCGCGTTCAGAACGCCATGTGTCGGCAGGACGGCGGGCGTCAATGAGCAAACGAATGTCATTGACAGCATACAGATGCGGCAGGCTAGCGGGAGCTGGTTCGTAATAGCGCAGGTCAAGCCCGATAGCCCGATACCCTTTGGGAGTGAGCCACAACCATCCTCTTTGATGTGCATAAAACACCTTATACATGAGCAATTGCTGATCGAGCCAAGGGCGTAAAAACTTCCTGCTGCGTTCGGTGCTCAAGAGGTCTGGCTCTTTCATGCGGTCGGGTTCCGGGCTGAGCCGTGCGAGCCATTGTTGCACCTGATCAAAACGGAGTGCCCCTTGCTGTCCAATGATGTACAAAAGGCGTTCCAAACGGGGCGTAATCTGTGGCCCTTTGTTCATGTGGGGTCTGTGAGCCTTGCCCATCAGGTACCCATCATCACTGTTATCGTGTGGAGAAAGCATCGTATCTTTTCCTTCCTTCGCAATGAATGAAACACCTCATGCCATAGCTGGTCATGTAGCGTCTGAGGTGACGCGTTAACCAGATGACGGCAGCCAGCATAACCGCTGTTTCTGCACTTGGGAAGAACATCTTTTCTACACTTGCCCTACACTCAAAAATGAGCGTAAAATGTGGGGGAAATGTTAGGTGAATGTGGGGTCGGCTTGGAGAGGAGAATTTTGCCACAAAAGAGGTGCATATAGTAAAAAGAGAAAAAAGTATGGAAGAGAAGGAACGAAAATTTGAGGAGCTAGGGAAACGTCTCCGGCGCGAGCGAGAAGGGCGTTCTCTGACGCAAAAAGAACTCGCGGAACTGATCGGGGTCACAGAAATGACGGTGTATCGATGGGAGAGTGGAGAATCACAACCCCGTGCGTATGCACGGCGCAAGTTAATGAAAGCGCTTCATCTGAAAAAAGAGACGTTTTTCAGTGAAGAAGAGCCACAGACGGAACAGCATACGCTCGCCGTGCCTGCTCCAGCACGACAGGAAGCGCTGATCCTGCCTCCTCCCATCACCAAAATCTATAGGGGGTGGCGAACGGGGAATTTTGACCCTCATATCCCGGGAGAAGAGGCACCGTTGGTGTGGTGGTCAGATGGGCAAGGAGGAGAAACACATGTGACGGTGAATGACTACCCTTTGTATCCGTACTATACGGAAGAGCTTGCATTCAATCCTCACTTCGACTGGGGACGTATCTCGATCAGGTCACGCCAGCTTGTGGTGTCGCTTCTTGCCAATTACTTTGGAGAGACTGGCCCGCGAGGATGGGATGATAAAGGAGACTATCAATCAAAGAAATATTCCTTTCGGTTTCATTGGGAGGTAGTGGCATTCTTGCCGTATGAGAAATGGGAGCTTTCGTCTGATCAGATCGCTCGGTGGCTAGAGAGAGAAGTCGTAAGAATGCAGATAGAATCCTCAAAATAAATCTTTTTGTTGACGTTGAGTAATTTATATTGTCTTTCTAGCTCTATTATGTTGTCTACTATTTTGCGCAGAGTTTGTTTAGGAAGGAAAAATCAGTATTTAACATATCCTTAGATGAGCTTGTTTGTTCTAGAGAGTTGGAATAAATTGGCCTGGGGAGCCAATTGTATTTTTGGAAAAAACGGGAGGTTTGTACAAGTTAAAGTGATGCAATAATGCGGAATGGTTGGGTATGTTTAGGAAAATTAAAGCGTATGTAAGAGGGTCTGAAGACTTAAAGTATGAGGAAAAGTGGATACCTATAGGGGTATCTAAGTAATGCTATAATGCTGTTAATGCTTGACAACTTATCCTTAGAAGGATGTTCTAACGTGGTAGCACTAGAGCGGTATAAACATTTGCCTTGGATACGTGTAATTTTTACTATTATTGCACTATTTGTGATAGCTTTTTGTGTTGGATTGATCGTTTATGGCAACACTTCCACCAGTAACGATGTTGCTCTTAGTATCCTTGCTGGAATAAGCGCTCTATTCGCCTTAGGCCAGTGGTTCTATCCATTCTCTCCCAGGCAATCTGAAGCATCTCAAATGCCTCTTGCACGTCAACTAGTTCGAAGTAGCTTTAGAATGGGCGATGATACCGCTGCAAATTTCCCGTACATCACTGCACCAATCCAAGATGCCTACAATGTGGCCGCTCAGATCCTAGTGAGTATCAATCATGGCGGAGAGGTGAGCAAACAGGGCATACTCATTCTTGGAGAAGCGAATGCAGGTAAGACAAGATTGGCTTTTGAGATACTGATACATGCCTTGCCTACGTGGCCTGTCTTGCGTTGGAGGCCGGACTTTACGATAGAGAAGATTTCACTTGAAGAAAGTCGGCGCGACAAGCGCCTTGTGATCTTCATTGATGATCTTCAGGACTATGTGCCTAGCGCGAGAAGAGGTAGTGACGGTAAATCTCTTATTGGTGATTCGCGTACAACAACATTACTCTCTTTAGTAGAAACAGTGTTTCAAGACATGCAAAAGGCTGTGATCGTGGCAACATGTCGTTTGGAGGATGAAATACGAGTACGAGCCGAACTTGGTCAGCTTCTCGCCAAACTCGCCATTATCCAACTGCGCCGTTTTGATGGAGATACCAATAATCCCGAAATTGCTACGATAATTGCAGATTTCCAAAGACATGGTAGCACTCATACTCAGGATTGGGATGGAACATTAGGATCATTAGTTCTCGGTCTCTCGACGAAAAATAGTGAGTATCTGAAAATGCAAGGTGATCCTGCTGTATCGGTACTACGTGCCATGAAGCTCCTGGCAAAAGTGGGCATATTGGCACATACTGAACAATACTTGCGGACTGTATGTGCTGAAGTATTTGGAGAAGAAGACCTTCTTACAGACGAAAAGACCTGGCAAGAAGCAGTAAACCAACTTGTGTTGAAACAGTTTGTAACGGAAGAGGTAGAGGAAAGTAGTCGTGAGTTCATGTTGGTGATTCGCAAAGACTCCTATTTTGATCAAGTTATCACGGATTATCCTACTCCTGATCGACCTTATCAATTGAAGCAGGATTTTGCTCGACTCCAGAAAGTGCTTGTCTCGTTGAGAAATGTTGCTGCCCTTGTTAACCTGGGTGTTGCTCTTAGGGATCTCAAGTACTCTCAGGAGGCACTGGAGATTTTTGAGCAGGTGATTGCACTTGCTCCAACCTCTGCTGATGCCTACATCAACAAAGGACTTGCTCTCAGGGATCTCAAGAGGTACCAGGAAGCACTGGAGACTTTTGAACAGGCGATTGCACTTGCTCCAACCTCTGCTGATGCCTACATCAACAAAGGACTTGCTCTCAGGGATCTCAAGAGGCATCAGGAAGCACTGGAGGCTTTTGAACAGGCGGTTAAGCTTGCTCCAACCTCTGCTGATGCCTATATCGGCAAAGGACTTGCTCTCAGGGATCTCAAGAGGCATCAGGAAGCACTGGAGGCTTTTGAACAGGCGGTTAAGCTTGATCCAACCTCTGCCGGTGTCTACATGCGCAAAGGACTTGCTCTCAGGGATCTCAAGAGGTACCAGGAAGCGCTGGAGACTTTTGAACAGGCGGTTAAGCTTGATCCAACCTCTGCCGGCGTCTACATATGCAAAGGACTTGCTCTCAGGGATCTCAAGAGGTACCAGGAGGCTCTGGAGGCTTTTGAACAAGCAATCAAGCTTGCTCCAACCTTTGCTTATATCTACATATGTAAATGGATGGCTCTTAGTGACCTCAACAGGTACCAGGAAGCACTGGAGGTCTGTGAGCAGGCGGTTAAGCTTGATCCAACCTCTGCTGATGCCTATATGTGCAAAGGGAGGACTCTCAGTGACCTCAACAGGTACCAGGAAGCACTGGAGGTCTGTGAGCAGGCGGTTAAACTTGATCCAACCTCTGCCAAAGCCTATATCAGCGAGGGTAAGATTCTCGTTAACCTCAAGAGGTACCAAGGGGCGCTGAAGGCTTTTGAGCGGGCAATTAAGCTTGCTCCAACCTCTACTGATGCCTACTCCGGCAAAGGGTTTATTCTCAGGGATCTCAAGAGGTACCGGGAGGCACTGAAGGCTTTTGATCAGGTGATTGTACTTGCTCCGACCTCTGCTGACGCCTATATCAGCAAAGGGCTTGTTCTCAGTGACCTCAACAGGTATCAGGAGGCACTGGAGACTTTTGAGCAAGCAATTAAGCTTGATCCAACCTCTGTTGCTGCCTATATGTGCAAAGGAAATACTCTCAGGGATCTCAAGAGGTACCAGGAGGCACTGGAGACTTTTGAACAGGCGATTGAGCTTGATCCTACTTCTGCCGGTCTCTACCGTAAAAAGGCTTTTATGCTTAAAGAACTTGGACAGTATAGAGAAGCTCAAAAAGCTTACAATAAATCTCGCCAATTTCTACCTCCTAATAGCGTATAAGAACATTAATTCATATTATCAGCTATTTGCAGCTTGATTCCTATCCATTGCTAGTACCTCTTCTGTCTCTCCAATTTCGGAGTATCCTAAGCTGCGCCCTACAAAAATATCGTTCAGTAAATGGAACACAAAATCAGTTCTATCGTGTTAACGGTCAATAGAAATGGGACTGTTTGGCTATTTATTCGTGCTGATTTTTGCCTCCTCAAGTGGGGGAAGATGTTGATGGTGAGCTTGCTGTGCACGATAGCTGTCCACAGCCAT